>Ga0078972_1001389_pt1 | contig 90901 bp, 106 predicted proteins | sample YelNatPaOPGAMG01_FD_67568 | JGI IMG/M metagenome (GOLD analysis project Ga0078972, IMG submission 67568) | Hot spring thermophilic microbial communities from Obsidian Pool, Yellowstone National Park, USA - OP-RAMG-01 (SPADES assembly) (version 2) | ecosystem: Environmental > Aquatic > Thermal... | reverse complement strand
CATAAGCGTATTCAAAGAAAACAGTCGGTTCTGTATAAGTAGCAGCTATGGCAGGACAACCTTGCTTTATAGCTTCTTTTACAATTTCTTCCGGCTCAAGCTCCTCTCCAATTTCTCTTATATGGCTTGCGTAACTTCCGCCCGAAAGCTTTTGCTTCAGAATTTTTGGGTATTGGCTTATTTCCCAATTTTGGCAAAATAGACAACTTAAATTGCATCCCACTGTGCCAAAAGAAAAAATTTGGCTTCCGGGTAAAAAATGAAATAGCGGTTTTTTCTCTACAGGGTCAATGGCGACAGACGCAGGCCTAGCATAAGTTAAAAGCTCAAGAGTTTCTCCATTGTTGTATCTAATGCCACAAATTCCAGTTTGGCCTTGGCCGATCAAGCAATGGTGGCTGCATGCCAAACATCGTATTTTAGAATTTTCTTTTTTATAAAGTAACTTTCTTTTTTGCATTAAATATAAAAACATCGGCTACATTTTAAGCTTTATGCGGACAGGTATTACAGAGTTGCCTTTGCATCACGGGAGTTGTCCAGCTTGGTTATTTGCAAAAATGAAGCCATTAGCAAAATCAATAACAGAAGTAATTGTGGACGAATTTGGACAAAAAGAATTTTTAAAGCGCATTTCTAATCCTTATTTTTTCCAAGCTCTCGGTTGTGTTTTGGGCTTCGATTGGCACTCAAGTGGACTGACCACTACAACGTGTGGTGCTCTAAAAGAGGCTCTAAATTCTACACAACAAGGTCTTTTTGTATGCGGCGGAAAAGGAACTGTGGCTCGCAAAACGCCAGAAGAAATAACTCAAATATGTGATGCAAATGATATTTCTTCAAAATGTGAAAATTTGATTAAAGCTTCTAAACTTTCAGCAAAAGTAGACAATTCGTTAATTCAAGACGGCTATAATTTGTATCACCATGTTATAATTTTTACAGAAAAAGGCGATTGGGCAGTCATACAGCAAGGCATGTCCGAGAGTGGTTGGGCAAGACGCTACCACTGGTTATCAGACTCTGTAGCTAGTTTTGTAGAAGAGCCACACACAGCAATTTGTGCACAAAAAACGGAGTACGAAGTTTTAGATATGACTGCGAAAGTAGCCCGTGAAGCCAGAAAGCTTTCTGTTGATTTGGTTAACGATCGATATGTACTGAAGTTAGTGAATGGACAAACAAAACTTACTAATTTTAAAGTTTTACATATGCCAACATCGCATTTTATTAGAGATATGTTAAAATTAAATGTTAAGACTTTGGAGAAGGCTGCAGAAATTCGGCCTAGCAACTATGAAGAACTTATTATGGTACCTGGTTTCGGGCCGAAACATGTCCGAGCATTAGCACTAACTGCAAATTTAATTTATGGCTCTGAGTTAAGCTGGAAAGATCCAGCAAATTATGCTTTCGCACATGGCGGAAAAGATGGAATTCCTTTCCCAGTTAGAGAAGACCTTTATGATAATACCATAAGAGTCTTGGACGAAGCAATTAAACAAGCAAAAATAGGCCAAAAAGAAAAAATACGCGCACTTGCGAGGTTAGCCAAAAGTTGGAATGGCCTGCAAAGCTAAAATAAATATTTTAATTTATTGCAAATACTTCTTATGCTCTTTAACGTATCTCTCTTGAAAAACCACTGCAAAAATATTGTATCTATCTTTTTAACTTGTGCTCTTTCCAAGGCATTGTAGTAACTTGCTATTTTTCATAGGGAATATTTAATAGAGGATAGCCGTATTTATGCAAAACAAAAATACCTTTCTTACCCCCGCAAATTTACAAATTTTTCTATTTTAAATAAAATGCGGGGGTAAGACGTAGTTGGCTCGAGTCAAATTCTCGCCAAAATAAAAATGATGTTAACGAATTAAGCTTTTAAATAACTATTGAGAGCTTTAAAAATGGCTGGCCAGTTGGTTATCGAAGTTAGCAATCTCAAAAAGACCTTTAAGAGCTACACACGAGAAGCCGGCTTGCTACAGGCACTTAAAGCTTTGGTAGTGCGAAAACCAAGAATCGTGCACGCACTGAAAGGTGTTAGCTTGAAAGTAAGAGAAGGCGAGATACTTGGCTTAATCGGACCAAATGGCGCAGGAAAATCAACTTTAATTAAAATTCTTTGTGGCGTGCTAGTCCCAGATTCTGGAAAAGTAAATTGCTTGGGTTTTAATCCCTGGAAAGATAGAATAAAATATGTTCAAAATATTGGAGTTGTATTTGGGCCACATAAAAGCCAGCTTTGGTGGGATATTCCAGCAATAGATACTTATCATTTTATTAAAGACCTCTATGAAATTCCAGACAAAGAATTCGAAAGACGTTTAGATTATTTTACGGGATTATTAGATATTAAAAATTTGATAAAAAGTCCAGTACGAAATCTTTCTCTAGGCGAGCGAATGAAATGTGAACTCGTTGCAGCCCTTTTACACAATCCAAAACTTGTTTTCTTAGATGAACCAACAGTTGGCGTAGACTTGATTTCAAAAGAAAAACTTCGTGAATTCATACTCACAGTAAATAAAGAACAAGGTACAACATTTATTGTAACAACGCATGACATGTCAGACATAGAAAAGTTATGCAAAAGAATTGCAATAATTAACAACGGCATTATTGTTTACGATGGTCCACTTTTAAGGTTAAAACAAAAATTTAAGGAAAAGCACCTCGAAGTTAAGCTTGCAGAGCGCGGCCCGCCATTTAAAGTACCTGGCTGCAAAGTACTCAATCAAACAGAATTTGCTTTAAAAATCGAAGTAAATACAAAAGTGCAAGAGCTTAACATAGTCATTCAATATCTGCTCTCGAAATACAAAGTTTTAGATATTACAATTACAGACCCCGAAATAGAAGAGATTATTAAAAAAATTTACAAAGAGTAACATGTTACAAAAATTAGCCCAAAAAATTAGAAAAACGCTAGCATATGCTAGAATTTCATTTAAAGAACTGCTTGCGTACAGATTTGAAGTGGCTACTTGGGTATTTATAGGACCTATTTCTTTGGCAGTTTATTATTTTCTTTGGAAGGCGATTTACTCATATACCGGTGTAGATGTAATAAAAGGCTATACTTTTAACGAGTTAATTAGTTATTACATTTTAATTCAACTTGCAGGAATGTTTGTTTGGACTGCTTTAGATAGCAAAATAAGCGAATTTGTGCGAAGAGGAACTTTGGTGGTTAGATTGGCCAGGCCAATAACACTTTTCAAATCAATGTTTTTGGAAGAAATTGGAGGACTGGGGTTTGTAGCTGCTGTGCAAGCAGCACCTCTACTAGCAATTGGAGCAGCCTTTTTCGGTCTTAAATTTACAGGCTGGCTGCCACTCACACTTGCAGCACTTTCTTTTGCTCTTGCAGTTATTTTAAATATAATCTTTGTTTTTTTCGTCGGTCTTAGCGCTTTTTGGGTAACTCGCTACAGCGGCATAAAGCACGTTAGAAATGGTATAGTTGTGTTCTTAGGTGGTGGAGTAATACCTTTGGCATACTTTCCGAAAATTTGGCAAAACATTTTCAATTTCTTACCTTTCCAATACATGCTGTATGTACCAATACAAATTTATCTTGGAAAATATGTTGGCCTATCAGCTCTTTATGTTATAGCAGCTCAAATTTTTTGGATCGCATTTTTTTACGCATTAATTCAATTAGTTTGGGCGCGAGCTATGGCTTACTTTTCGGCTGTAGGAGGTTAAAGTGGCAAAATTTTGGAAGGTGTGGAAAAGTGCAAGCAAATTAGAGCTAAGCGACGAGCTAGCATATCGTTTCAACTTTATTCTCAAAACTTTAGGCTATATGCTATTTTCAATTATGGGACCTATCGCAGGCCTTCTCATCTACAACTCATCAGCAGGTATTCCCGGCTGGTCTTTTGAGGAATTTTTACTTTTGCTAGGTACTTTTACTGCAGCCACAGGAGTAAATTATACCTTTTTTGCACCAATGACTTGGCGAACTATCGAGAAAATACAATGGGGCGTTTATGATACCGATTTGATAAGGCCCATGAGCCCACTTGCTTTGGCAATAAGCAGATTTAGTCCGGATGGTTTGCCTGATGTGGCTGTAGGCTTTATTTTAATCAATTTTGCGCTCGTAAAAATGGGTTGGATTTTTAACATGGCCAATTTGGCAAGTTATCTTTTTCTACTCGGTCTAGCAGTTCTATTCCTTTTTTCTTTGGACATAGCTGTTACGGCACTTGCTTTCCTAGTTGTTAAATCTCGGGTCCTTCTTAACATATTGGATGAAATCGTGAGTATTGGCAAAACTCCAATTTCAATTTTCGGTCCCATGGGGTTATTGTTATTTACTTTTATTTTTCCAGTCGGATTGGCAGCTTTTTATCCAGCATCTGCGCTTTTAGGTCAACTTCCAACATTTAAAATTGTAGAACTTGCAATTGTCGCGCTAGCATTTTTCACCTTTAGCGTACTACTTTGGAATGCAGCAATTAAGAAATACACTTCTGCTGGAGGCTAAAGCAAATCGACTGGTTCCCAAGCAGATTCGCCATCTTTTAAACTTATAGCCCCCAAGTCGGGTTTTCTTTACGTTTTATTTCGGCAATTTCTTTTAGGCAAGATAGCTCCGCCTGGCTTAAAAACTCCTTTTTTTCTTTGAATTTTCTGAAACTTCTCTCATCGACAGCTATGAATAGCACATCCCCTTCTTTTATTTGCCTGCCAACTGTTACACCTTCCACAGCTATCGCAGCTTTTTGCCCAGCTGGCAGCTCCTCTAACTTCTGCCCTTCGGATTCGATACTTTTTATTTCGCCCAATTCTTTTCCATCACTAGTTAGCAAGGAAGTCCTTGGCTTTACCTTGCCAGCTAAAACTTCAATTCCGAAAATAGCCGGCTTTGTTTGTCGAAACACGAAACCAGGCAAAACTTTGAATTTCCCAGGCCATGTTAAGCCTTCTAACTCTTTTTTCTCCAGCTCTTTTTTCTTCAGTTCTATTTCTTCAGAAATTTTATCAATTAAATGATAAATTACTTTTTCGGTTATTATCTTCACTTTTTCAGAATCTGCTAAAGCTTTAGCATCTTCATCTACACTAACATTAAAACCTAAAACAAAAGCGAGAAGTGGCGCTTTTTCCAAATTTGCTTTGGCTTCCATTACGTCATTTTTATTAATAGGCCCAACCGCAAGTTTTTGTATAGGAATTCCTTTGGTGCCCAATAAATTGGAAAGTGCTTCTAAACTACCTAAGCTATCTGCTTTTAGCACAATTCCTGGTTTTTGCACTTTCAATGTTACCGCTTCAATTTCGCTCAAAATAGTCTTTTTCACAGCCTCAACATCTTCTGATTTTAATACACCATAAATCGGTGCTCCAGCAAGTGCATTTTCAAAACCAGGTGCTACTATTTTAACACCGGTTGCGGCAGTTACTTCTTTGACAATTTCAAATTTCCTTCCAGCCTCTCGCATCTCAACAAGCGGAAGTGGCTTTAGAAGAGCTTTTACTTTGCTTTCGTATACATCATTAAAACCGCCAAAAAGAATTGTATCACCTACTTTTAGAGTTCCATCATAGAGAACGCAATCGGCTGTGAGACCCAACCCCTTCTCATCTTTAATTTCTAAAATAACTCCTTTTGCAGGCCCAGAAACTTCAATTTTAAGACTTTCTTCTAAGTATTTTTGCGCAAGACCGGCTAAAATAGCCAAAAGTTCTGCTACGCCTTCACCAGTTTTTGCAGAAACTGGAACAATCGCAACTTGTTTGGTATAGTCTTGTATTTTTAAGTAAAGCTCGGCATTATAATTGAGTTGTGCTAATTGTCCAACAAGCGAATACAATTTTTTCTCGAATAGGTCCTTTGTGTTTTCAGACTGCAACGGAAAATTTCTCATAAAGCAAGAGTCGTGTGATTTCCAGCCGGCAATCAAGTCGATTTTGTTCGCAGCAACTACAAAAGGTACTTTAAATTGCCTTAGGAGTTGTAGAGCTTCTTCAGTTTGAGGCTGAATGCCTTGTGTAATGTCTATTACGACGATTGCAAGGTCTGCTACAGAACCTCCGCGCCGCCTCAAATTAGTAAAAACTTCATGTCCGGGAGTATCTATAAAAAGGAGACCTGGCAGGCTAAATTTTATTTTGAAACTTTCTAACAAAGGCCCACATATTTTTTTAATGACACTTAGAGGAACTGTAGAAGCACCAATTGCTTGCGTTATTGCGCCAGCTTCTTTTGCCGCAACAGCAGTACCTCTAATTCGATCTAGCAAAGATGTCTTACCGTGGTCGACATGTCCCAATGTAGCAATTATTGGCTGGCGAACTGTCATATTTCCATTTAACCATAATGCTTTAAAAATACAACGGCTATGAAACTTTTATGGCTGTTAAACTAAATTTGTCTAAAAAGAACTTTTCTGAGTGGTGGGACAAAATCGTATTTTATGCAGATTTAATAGAAGAGCGATTTCCACTAAAAGGGGCTTATGTTTGGAAGCCATATGGGTTCGCAGCGCTTAAGTTAATGCTTAAAATAATCGAGAAGTTGCTAGATGAAACTGGACACAAAGAGACTTATTTTCCGATTTTTGTTCCAGCCTCTCTTTTCGCCAAAGAAAAGGAATTTCTCAAGGGATTTGGCGGCGAAGTTCTGAGAGTAACTAAAGCAGGGCATCATGTTTTAGACGAAGAACTGATTGTTAGACCGACTTCAGAGACAATTATGTATCCTATGTTTGCACTTTGGATAAGATCTTGGAGAGATCTACCAATCAAAATTTATCAAATAGTTCCTGTATTTAGATGGGAAACAAAAATGACTAAAGCCATGTTCAGAGTGCGCGAAATTGTTCGATTTAAAGAAGCGCACACAGTTCACGCAACAGCAGAAGAAGCAAGGGCGCAAACAGAAGAAGGTCTTCAAATTTATAGCAAATTTTTCACAGAGCTAAAAATACCTTTTTTGATAATTAAAACACCAATTTGGGAAACATTTCCAGGAGCCGAATACAATTATGACTTCATAACCGTAATGCCAGATGGGAAAGTATTAGAATTGGGTTCGGTTATAAATTTAGGACAAAAATTTGCCAAAGTCTTCGACATAAAATTCAAAGATGTAGACGGCAAAGAAAAGTATGTTTGGCAAACATGTTATGGCATTTCAGAGAGAAGTTTGGGAGCAGCACTTGCGCTTCACGGAGATGATAAAGGTTTAATTTTTGCTTCGAAAATCGCACCCGTTCAAGTAATTATTGTACCGATTTTGAAAGGCGGAAATAGCGAAAACGAAAAAATTCTAGCTAAAGTAAAAGAGCTTAAAGAAAACCTGAGTAAAAACTTCAGAGTAGAGTGTGACCTATCAGATGCCTCTCCTGGAGAAAAATTTTACCACTGGGAAGCAAAAGGGGTTCCAATACGCATAGAAGTTGGAGAAAAAGAACTTAAAAGCAAAGAATATTTAGTCGCATTGCGCGATTCTGGGCGAAAAGAAAAAGTTGCAGAAAAAGACCTATCTTCTAAAATTAGCACATTTTTAGAAGAAATAGATTCGAATTTATATAAAAATGCTGAGAAATTTGTCAAAGAAGCAATTCACAGCTTCACAAATACAAAGAATGCCAAAGAAGAGCTAAAGAAGAAAAAGGGTATAGTGAAGCTGCCTTGGTGTGGTGAAACTGATTGTGGAAAACAAATGGAAATCGAAGTCGATGCTGGCGCACTAGGTTATAACGAAAAAGAACATGCAACTGGAAAATGCGCTAAGTGTGGAAAGCCTGCCAAATGGTATTTAATGTTCGGCAAAACTTATTGAGGCCTTCTAAACAGCAAAGGAATTAGTAACAAACTTAAAAACAGAGCTGCTATTAACACTTCTTGTATCCCAAAACGCTGGACTAGCCAACCTCCCAAAACTGCTGCAACACCAGAAAATATTCCGGAAAGGCCAAAAACAAATGCGGATGCTGAGCCATGGCTTTCTTTTTTTGCATTTCTGGCCAGCTTTGCACAAAATGGCCAATAGGCCATATCTCCACCAACGCTTAAAGTCATTCTTGATATTAAAAGCGATATAAATTGTTTTGCGGCAAAAAAGAAAAGCCCACCAAGCAAAATTAAAGATATACCCGGAAAAACAATTTGTTTAATTGAATGTTTATCAATTGCTTTGCCAATAGAATTTTGCAAAATGGCACTAAGCAAGATGTAGCCTGAAATAAGCGCACCAATAGCGTTCAAAGAAAAACCATTTTGGCTAAGCCAAATCGGCATGTAAATTACCCAAAAAGTAAAAAGAAAATCTATTAAGACTACTCCAAATACAATTTGTTTTATACCTTTTATTTTAAAAATTTCTGAAAAATGTTTCTGCACAAATTTAAAATCAAATTTGCGAACTCTTACTTTTTCTTTTATGCTTATTGCCAAAACAAAACCCAACAGCGAAATAATCGCGCTTGTCGCAAAAAGTAGCTTAAATCCAAGCCAATTCGCTAATAGTCCGGCGGAAACCGGAGCAAAGGCAGATGCGGCATAAAAAATAGAATTTCTGTAACCGAACCCACTACCTTCTTTCCCTTTTTTAATAACATCTAAAAAGTGTGCCGTATAAACAGTCCAAAAAAACACATTTGAAAAATCAAAAAATAGTTTTAAAATTATAAAATGCGAGACATCCTTAGCAAAAATTAGTCCGAAAGCAAAAAAACTAAAGCCTAAGATACTAACACTTAGCAGAGCCTTTTTGCCAAAATCATCTACAACAGTTCCTAAAAATAATCTCATAGCACTAGCCAGTATTAGACCAACCGCAAAAATAAGTCCGATGTTCGTCAGGCTAATTCCCAAATTATTTAAGTAAATTGAAAAAAGAGATGTGCTTAAACCCGTAGCTATCGTAACGATTGCTAACAGAAAAACCGATTTTTTAAAACCGTCCATTTTAATCGCAATTATACTTTAGGAAAATGTTCCAAATATCTTCCGCAATTTTTATTTTTGCTCTTTGACCGTCTATTATGTGCCAATTGTGGAGCCATGTGTGTGACATTGCTAATGAGAAATATGCTTGCCTAACTCTTGTTAAGGTTTTGATCGCCCGTTCATTAATATCTAATTTACCTTTTTTCTCTAAACTTTTCCTTCGCATAGATTCCTTAGGCGAAATATCTATATAAAATATTAAATTCGGCTTCGGTAAGTCGAATATCTCTGCCAAGTTTATCGCAACTTTTGGACTAATAATATCTGAGTGGTATGCGATATCGGATGTAAAATAGCGATTTGCTACTACAATTTTACCTTTCTCTAAAGCAGTTTTAATTTTTTCAGCATCTTTTAATTGATCCAAGAAAAAAAGAAGGAATGCCTCTTTTCTAGAAATTTTGAGTTTGCCGTGTAAAAAGGAATCCAAGAGCTTTCCATAAACGCTAGAATAGTTCGGATAATCTAAAAACAAAACTTTGCTTTTGCCAAAATGATGCTTTATATGGCTCAAAAACAGCTTGCTTTGCGTTTCACAGCCTGCGCCATCTATGCCCTCAAATACAACAAAGCAACCATTTTTCATTTTAGCCAAATTTCTTTAAGAAATCTTTTTCACCTTTTTTAGTTAGCTCTTCCATCACTTTTGTAAATTCTTGTGTTTGCTGATAAATCTTTTCAAGCTCGTCACCGCTTACCCTATGTCTTCTGTGTTCAGTAATTTCATGCGTCAATGTATAAACTTCTCTGTACCAATCAACATATTTCGGGCTTATTTTTTTTGTTTTAACAAAAGCTTCGTTTAGCTGGTCAGCAATGACTTCCGGACTTGGCGGGGTATAACCATAAGTCATTAGCGCGGCATGTGCAGAATCTACCATTGCCCAATACAAATCTTCAACAGCAGATAGCGTTTTAATCCTAGAACGCAATATGTGCCAAGGTATTCTTGATAAAACAGTATAAATTGCCTCTGCAGTAGGTCTTATTCTGCCTTGAAAAAGTAAGAATTTTAGAGGCTCAAAAAATCCTAAATCTACTAACGCAACTCCATATCTAAGCATATTAACTATTGCCGGGTCGGAGTTTCGCACATTATCCCAAAAAGCAGACAAAGTAACAGTGTTTATGTGTAATTTATCTCTATGCGGATCCGCTCGAACTATATTAAACAGCTCTTCTCTATACCACGAAACAACTACCTCGTCCCAAACAACAGAGACATTGTCAACTATTATCACAATGTCGATGTCCGATTCTGGTTTTGCAGTACCTTTTGCAACCGAGCCAAAAAGCACAATTGAAAGGACAAGTGGTCCAAATTTTTTATAAACTTTAGCTGCGAAATCGTACGCAATTTTATAATCTTCTGCAGAAACGCCGGTCAATTTTCGCAATTCCGGCCTGCGAGTCGGTATCGGCAGTTTTTTCTCTTCAATTTCTGGCATGCAAATAAAATTTGTTAAAAACTTAAATAAGTTAGTTTACTACTTGCTAGTTAATCAGAGTTTTTCTGGCGCAAAAAAGTGATATTCAAAGCAATCTTTGTTTAAGACATAGCGATTTTCTTCCTTTTTGATCAAATTCGGGAATTGACTGATTATTTCGTCCAATTTATTTGCCACCCACTTTTGATGGAGACCTACACCGAATTTAATTTTGCACTCTTCCATAATTTTTTCCAAAGTAGCTCCATCTTCTTTCTCTAAAATGTCAATTAAGATTTGAATAAAATGCTTTTTCGCGTAATGTCTAGCAGAAGCTTTGTCTAAAACTTCATCGCGATTTTTCCTATAATAGTTTTTTCTTCTTTCGCGTATTCGACCGACAACATCATCCCAAGGTTCTCTAGAATAAATGTAAATTAAATGATTTAGTTCATAATTATTTTTATGTGGGATATTATCTTCCAAAGTTTCTTTAATTTCATCGTAGGACAAGCCTTCTTCACGCATCCCACGTATGGAATCCGCAACTTGTTTGCATAAATAATCGCGCATTTTACAGAATTTTATAGATTTTGTGCTTTTTCTGGAAAGTAACTTTCTACATATTCTTCGTTAAATCTTACCGCATTTCCACGCATAGTAAACAAACCAGGGTATTCTTTATTGGCTTGCGAAACATAGTATTTCATCGTACTTGGTCTGAATCCTATGAGCTATTCTTCAGAGAAGTACGCACAAATTTCTTCTAAGGAAAGCCGCCTTTTTCCAGAAGACCTAAAATAACTAATTAAATGTTCGGCAAAATTATCTTTCAAAACCTTTTTCACTTCTAATCCAAAAGATCTTATCATTTTTACAGCATCCGCGTAAGGAGCATCGCCGTAAAACCAAACGTGAGCGGCATTTATTTCTACGTTATATTTTTCTCTAACTCTTTTGATTATTCCGTCAACTGACCAAAAAGGTACGCCGTCAGGGTCCTTTGTTCCAGCCCACATGTTATATATCTCGTCGGCAACCTCTTTCGGAATTCTCAAACCCGTACACTTCATTTTTCTCACCTCGGGGATTCAAAATTGAAAAAGAAGGCTTAAAAATTTAACTCAAACTAGCTCATCGGCGTTCCAGAGAAAGTAGAGCGTTCACCCTTTCCCGGCATTCGCAGTGGTGGCAGACCTGTTGAGAAGCCAATTCCGTATTCACTTGCATGGATTTCTGGGAAAATAGTACCATAGCCGGACGCATAACCAGAAGTTCCTATAAAGTAAGAGCCAATGCCTTGCCAGCTAGGCGGTGCTTGCCAGCCATATGCAGGCAAATTGAGTAAGGTATACGGCCATGGGCTTTCTTTAAAGTGTTGCACCCAACCGCCAGCCTCTACAATAGCTTTAATTTGTCCTAACTTACCTTCTTTGGCAAGAATTTGTTTCAAACTATCAAAATCTACATTGCCCATTCCAGGAGGCAAGTGAACATCTGAAAAACCAAAATTATCTGTAAGATGAACGTGCTTAATATCTTGAGCTATTTTTTGAATTTCTTCTTTTAGTTTTTCTGGAGAATAGCCGTATCGCCTCAAGATGTTCATATGTCCAATATCCCAAGTAGCACCAATTAGTTTTTCAGCTAACTTTTTTGCTTCCTCTGGCTTCATTTTCATTTCTTTTTCCAGACTGCTAGCAAAAATTTCTCTACTTTGTTCAACAATTCTACGCAACGATTCGCTCCTTCCGCCCAACGTGGACGGGTCTACATTTTCAATTGACACAACTGGAGCAGCATCGAGCGGCATTTTCCTTTCTTTTGCCGCTTTTACGCTTTCCATAGCCATTCTTGCAAAAGCCTCAGCAGCTTTTCTGCCACCAAAATCTTCAACAGGCACAAATTGTGGCGGAGTGACACGGGCTAATAACTCAAACACACGGCCCAAGTTGTTTTCACGTTCGGCCTTGGCAATTTCATTGCGTAATTCATTTAAGCCAGCCATTATTTTTTGTGCCTCTTCTTTCGGTCTGAACTCAGCAAACTTTTGATAAGAACGAACTAAGCTATCAAAAGCAGAATTTATTGCCAAACCGAGCTCCTCTAGCCAAAATGCACGTCTCTGGTTAAATTCAGCTTCGCTTATTATTTTTTGATTTAGTGCTTCTTGCAAATGTGTTAGCTCACTTTGAATTGCTACAGCACTTTTAAGAGTATTATCCCAAAGTGTTTTATTTAAAGATTCAAGTCTCCTTTCAGGGGTATAAAGTCTTGGACCTTCTGGATACTCTACCCATTCTCGCTTTAGTGGCTGAACGTCTCCAGTTGTAGGATTTACAGAAATTTCAAGTTCTAAAATTTCGCCTCTTTGGAGTCGCTCTATTTCATCTTTGTATGCGGGTAATTGGTCTTTTGGTATTGTGGAAAATATTTTTTGTAGCTCTGCTTTTGCAGCTGCGGGATCGTATCTAATTTGTTGCGAAGGAAAATGGCCCGCATGAATATTTACTGTGGTCGAAGGGCCGAGCATGGCTGCTTTTTGAACAACATCAGCCATAATACCTTGCTGTTCTCGCCAAAGCTCTTCAGACCACTTATTTTCTGAAAAGCCACTTGGTTCTAATATTGGCGCGTGAACTGAAATAGGAGCAGGTTTACCTTCTTTTTGAAAATCTCTTATTACAAGTTTTCCGAGACGCCTCATTTCCTCAAAATGTTGTTTTGGAATAGCTTCCCAAACTCTTGGATCCAAAGCGCCAATTTCAACATTTTGAATACCACTAGCCGCTAAACCAGTGATTTGCTGAATTTGATTTGGTGTGTTTGGTGCAGTTGGTGCGCCCAAATAAGCAGCCCTCCAATAAGAAGTAACAGCCACATTTCCAGGTGTTGGATCTAGTGGCGATGAATACAATGCTCTTTCGGTGTAACTAAACGCCATTTCCGCTCACACTTTTTTATACTTTATTTGCTCTTTTTCTTCTTTACCTAGCAACCAATTAATATAGTCTTTAGCTCTTTTTATATCTTCGTAACCCTCGCCTAAGTTAAATACTTTCTTAACATGTTCCTCTATTTCGTTACGAATGACGTCGCTTTTTGGCACAATACTCATATCCAGCCCTAAAACGCGAGTGAAATATGTTCTTAAATCATTTATTACTTCTTTCGCAGTATTATATGAAACTCTGGCGAACTCGCCAGGCTCTCTAGGCAAAACTATTGGCTGGGCAGATCCTGCTTTTTGCTCTAATGCAGATGGCCTTGCTTTTTGCTGCAAGTATTTTGGCACATACGAAGGCGTAGCTGCTGCGGTGCCCTCTGCAGCTATTGGAGCGGGAGCCGAAATCGAAAAAGATAGCTCTGGACGACTTGTTTGGCTTATTTTTTGTTCCAAAGTTGTTGTTTCGTGATCTTCAAGTTTTGCAGCTTTCTTCTCCAAATCTTTGCCGTGTTCTATGTGCTTTTCTAGCTCTTCAGCCAACTTCTTAATTTTCGTTAATACTTTTTCCGATTTCACAATTTTTAACAAATTTTCCAAATACGCCTTTTTCTCAGATAGAGAAGTAAATCGCTCAAGTTCTGCTTTTATTTGCTTCAGCGTTATTTTAGCCATGCTTTACTAAGTCGGCCATGACAACATGCCGTGGGCTTTTTTATAAATATCAAAGCAAGTGAAAGTTCGATTTTTTGCAATGTATTCTGCCCGCAACATAAGGCGGGCAATGTTCCAAGTTTCTTTGCTACCGAGCCCGATTTTCGAAATTTTTGAATAAAGCGCTTTGGTTTGCTCTTGGAATGCAGACAAGCTTCCAAAAGCACTTTTAACCCATGCCATAAATGGAAGCTCTTCTGACTTTTTTTCTTCCTTTTCTGGAACTGGTTTTTCTTCTAAATATTTTTTAAGATCGTCAGCCAACGCATCTAGTGTCTCTTTTGTCATTCTGTCAACGAGGTCTAAAATCTCATCATCTTTCCATTGCTCAAGCAAATCTAAATGCTTCTTTTGCATAACATAACCGGAGAAAAGAACAACTGCTTTACCTGTAAAACCATAACCTCGCTCTCCTCTAGCCCCTGTTGCTGTAACAGGTGTTGATCGGAAACACATTCTAACTTCGACAACAGCATAAGGCCTGTTATTTTCATCTTCAAGTGTAATTTCTCCAACATCTCCGACGATTGGTTTTGTAATAGTCAGCTTTGCCTTTTGTTTAGCCATTAGCTCAAGGTACATCCAAATTACATGAAATGAAGTAGGTGCTATGGAAGGTTCTAACCCTATGTCTTTAAACCTCTGCAATTCTTTGAATTCTGCAGGAATTAGCTTCTGAACAGCAATTAAATAAGGCCTTGTCCAACGAGTATATAGCTTTAAAGAATCTACTTGTGATTTTAGATAAGCTTTTTCAATCTCTCTTCTGCTTCTCAACTCCTTTTCTGAAAGGTATAACCACTCTATAAATTCTTGTATTCTCGGAGCCAAAACTCTTTTGACAATGTCGCTTAAATCCATTCCTTTTATAAAATTCGCAGCTTTCGATTTAATTTCAGATATTTGTTTAGTGCTTGCAGAAGGAACATACCAATCTTCTATGGGAACTGTCATAAAGGCATCTCGCAAAGTTACAAATTGCAAATTTTGAACTAATGAATTTATAGAACCAAGTCCTTTTTGTGCCGCATCGACTTCTGTGAGCCAAATGCTTTTTAGCCCCCAAACAGCATTCTTCTTAACTTCAGGATCTTTTGATTTTAAATCATCATAATTTTTAAGTCGAATATCAAATTGTTTTAAATCGTAAAGTAAATTTATTATTGATTTTACAATGGCATTTATTGTCCGCATTAGCTCGATGGCTTGTTTTTCTAAAGCCGAGCGCCTTGCGCCCATTTCGCCATAGTAACCAGAGGCCTCTGAGGCCGAAAAAAATTCTGCGGTTTTGCTTACATCCATTCCTAAAGTATCTTTAAGAAAGTCTAATATCCAATAATATGTAGGTTCTATAGATTCGCCAAAAGAATCATAAATTAGTTTGTGTCTTTGGACAGGATCTCCTTTTAATATAAATGAAACGCTCGAATCCGGCATAAGAGCTTTATTTATCTCTGCCAAAATAGAAGAAATTTCTTTTTTATCTTTAATTTTAGATAATAGCTCGTCCAGTTTTATTCTAGCTGAAGTATAAGGGCTGTCCTTTGTAGACGGAGGACCTTTTCCTTTAGCGATGGCAATAATTTCTTTTTTGAGTTTTTCAATTTCTGTATCCGTGGCCATTAAGTTTTAACTATATTTGCTCATATTTAAACCTTTTTTAATTTCCGTAAAGTTTAATAAAAGGTTTTTTTTATTAAAGCCATGGCTTTACTAGACATTTTCAAAAGAAAAAAGCGAGAAGAATATGTCGAATTGGGCGCACCAGAAACAGGTCCAATCGGACCTCCAAGTTTACCGGGAGCACCTGAAACTCAGTTGCCCGGCATGCCAGGGCCAGAAACGGCTATGCCATCTCCCATGCCTTCAGCCGGCGGTTATCCAGCAGCTCCACCAATACCAAGTCCAGATATGCAAAATTTGATACAACAAATTCAAACGTTAAATTATAAATTAGATGCTTTAAAAGCGGTTTTAGATACAATTAACACTCGTCTAACAAATATCGAGACGGCGCTTAAAACAACTCCTGGCGAGCGAGAAGGTTGGACGTATTAAATTAGTTTATTTAATTTATGTCTATTTATTCTTTTTTTGAAAAATATTTCATACAGCCAATTTATACAGACAGCGGTTATAATGCAATAAATTCGATTACTTATGGTATTTTGGCATTCTTGATTTTGTTAGGCGTTTTTAAAATTTTTAAAAAAATTTCGTTTAAACCAGACAAGTTTTTCTTTTATTCCTTAATTCCTTACATTTTCTTAGGTTCTAGCTTGAGGGTTTTTACAGATGCAAAAATTTACAGCATTGGTTTTTGGACTGTTAGCCCAGGTATATATTTTCTTACAGCAGGAATATTTTTTTCAGTTTTAGGCATTTCTTTGCTAATCCAAAAAAAGCTAAATGTTAGTTATTGGAAAACAACAATAGGTTTTGGCATTTTAATATTAGCAGCAAATTTTGTGGCTGTTGCACATCCCAATAAATTTTCTTTTTCAAATTTAACCTTTTGTTTTTTTATATTGGCACTTGCGAGCTCTACAACAATTACGCTTTGGCTATGTTTTGAGCTCTTGCGATTTTCCTCTGGGAAAAAGTATTTTTGGCCATTTCCAGCGCACATGCTCGATGCAAGTACGACTTTTATAGCAGTCGACTTTTTGGGCGGAATAGAAAAACACCCGCTGCCAATTTTTTTTACAAATTTAATAAACACCGCAGCAATTATGTATTTACTAAAACTTCTCGTATTAATACCATTTATTTACTTCTTAGATAAATATTTAGAAGATAAAGATTTTGTTAGCTTTTTTGTTATAGCAATTGCAACTTTGGGACTTGCAGAAGGTATAAGAAATTTTTTGGCAGTTCTGCTTGTTTTTTAAGGTTTGTTTTTCCGGTTTAGCAGTTTGACACAGTTATCACAAACAAATTTGTTATCTTTGAAAAACAAATGTCCGACTTGGTGGCATAACTCGCACTTTGAAAATGCCACGTAATCCGAATCAGGGTTTATATTTTTAATTTTTGCTTGTTCTAGTAAAATGTCTAAGAATTCTGCCGAATTTCTAAGAACGTCTCTGTTTGTTACAATTCCAACAAGGTTATCATTTTTATCTAGAATTGGAATTCTAGTAACATCATATTTAGACATTTTTTGAGCCAAATCAGAAAGATCTTCGTCTTCGTATGCAACAACTTTTGGTGGACTTGTCATTACATCTGAAACAGTAACGCTAGAAGCTATTTTTCCCTCCGCTACAACTTTTCGCATAATATCACGCTCGCAAAGCAAACCAATAACTTTTCTATTTACAACTACCGGAACTCCGCCTATTCTAAAAAGATTCATAATTCTGGCCGCTTCAGAAACAGTCATTTCAGGTGTAACAAAAATTACTTCTTTAGTCATTATATCTTTTGCTTTGATAAAAGTATTACCCATGCTTAAATATCGAAATTTGTTTTTAAATAAATTTATCTTCTCTTTGAAACAAATAAATTTTGCTTAATGTAAAACCTGAGCTTAGTGGGCAGGTCTTTACTAACGCCTATTCGATGAGAAATTGCTATTTCTGACTCTCCGATTTCTGAATCTTGGCTTTCGATCCAAATTTCTTTGCCAGCAGTCAAATCTAAACCAGAGTGTTTCTTTTCTATAGCAAGTGCTTTTGTTAGCTTTCCTGGCCCAGAGCAAAGCTCTCGAACATTGCCACTTTTCGAATCAGGCAGCCTTCGATTTTTGAACATTTGCTCAATTCCAGCAATAGGCTCTAGTGCGCGTATTAAAACAGCACCAACCAGTTCTTTTTCGCTTCTCGCCACAACATTAAAGAGCCAATTGTTGTGTACCATGTAAACGAAAGCAGTCCCAACTTCGCAAAACATTTGCTTTGCCATACCTGCGTTTTCGTAGCATTTACCAAAAGCCCTGCTTGCAGGGTCTTCTGGGCCAAAATAAGCCTCTGTCTCTACAATTTTTCCCTTCAAAATAGTTCCATTTAACTCACGCACCAAAACTTTGCCTAAAAGCTCTTTTGCTACAATCGAAGTATCTCGTTGGTAAAAAGACCTAGGCAAAGCACTGAGCATGGCAAAAATGCTGGAAAAGAATTTAAAAAACTTGTTTAAAATTAAAAATCATGACGCCCCAAAATCAAGCGTATTACATTTTTGGACATAAGATTTACCCACCAAAAGAAAAAGAGGATTTTTATGCTCCACTACTTCAAAGAGCAAATGAATTGCTATACAAATACGATAGACGAATAAAAATGACAAATTCGAACTATGATTTACTTATTATTGCAGCCATTAAAATAATTGCCTACAAGGAAAAAGATATGTTAATACCTTACGGAGTGATTATAAAAGACTTATTCCCAAACGAAAAAATAAAATCATCGAGTGTTAAAGAGTACATTAAAGCGTTAGCAAGTCTGGAGCAAATTCACTATCCAATAGCTTACACAGAAAACGAGTTTGGCAAATACATCAATTTTGTGGCTAATTATTTGGGTTTGGATAAACAACAAGTTAAAGAACTACGCAAGGAATGCAAAAGCGTAAAAGGTGAAAGCCTCAATCCAAACCCCGAAAAAATTCTCAAAAGCGCCCTCTCGGCCTTATACGGTCTCGGAGAAAAGGCAGAAAATCTGTCCCTAGAAAAACTTTTGGAAAAAATTGAAAATCTCCACAAAATTTAAAATCAAATTATTTAAATTCTGTCAATGGACATCGAATCTAAAATAGAACTTATCAAAGCTCCGCCAACGGAAGAGATATTGACAGAGGGCGATTTGCGCACGGCTTTTGAGATCGGCTTACCTCTTAAACACTATATTGGATTTGAAGTTTCCGGTTTGCTTCATTTAGGTACTGGGTTTATGACTGCCTTAAAAGTAGCAGATCTCCAAAAAGCAGGAATTTCTTGTAGCATATTTTTGGCAGACTATCATGCTTGGATCAATGAAAAATTGGGTGGAGATTTAGACTACATCAAAAAAACTGCTGTTGGCTTTTACAAAGACGCATTTAGGCTAGCTTTGGAAACCGTGGGCGCAGATCCAGATAAAATAAAATTTGTGATAGGTTCTGAGCTCTATGAAGAACTAGGCAATAAATATTGGACAACAGCTCTTGAAATTGCAAAACAAACAAATTTGGCTAGAATTAAACGAAGTATAACAATTGCCGGAAGGAAAATGGGTGAAGAAGTAAATTTTGCGCTGCTTTGGTACCCAGTAATGCAAGTTGCAGACATTTTCGCTCAAGGATTAAACCTTGCGCATGGCGGAATGGATCAAAGAAAAGCGCACGTCATAGCAAGGGATGTCGCGCCTTTGCTAAAATATTCAATGCCACTTAAAAGAGTTCATGACGGGTGTGAAGAAAAATACAAACCAATCGCGCTTCACCACCACTTAATTTTAGGTTTACAGGAGCCGCCAGTTTGGCCAATTCCAAAAAATAAAATAAAGGAAGTAATAGCTGCCATGAAAATGTCAAAATCGAAGCCAAATACTGCGGTATTCTTGACAGATTCGGAAGAAAACATTAAAACAAAACTAATGGCGGCTTTTTGTCCGGCGAAAAACATAGAGTACAATCCAATTTTAGACTGGACAAAACACATTATTTTCAAATTAAACAAAGAGCTAACGCTAGAGAGACCACAAAAATATGGAGGCACAATACATTTCGATAGCTACGAAGAACTCGAAAAGTTATACGCTGAAGGCAAAATTCACCCAGTAGATTTGAAAAATGCTGTAGCAGCAGAGTTAATTAAAATTTTAGAGCCGATAAGGAAGTATTTTGAAAATCCAAAACATCACGAGATGATACACGAATTGGAACAGCGTACAATTAAGCTTAAATGAAAGTATATGAGAAAAACTTTTTAAGTCAAAACATAATTTTTTTATTGAAAAATGGCAGATAGTTATGTACCACAAAAAGTTTTCTTTACAAAAGGTGTTGGCAAACACATAAGTCAGCTACAATCGTTTGAGGCTGCTCTAAGGGACGCTGGAATACAATTGTGTAACATAGTATCGGTCTCATCGATTTTGCCACCGAATTGTAAGATAATATCTAAAGAAGAAGGACTAAAATTGCTTAAGCCAGGTCAAGTAACTTATGTCGTAATGGCTAGGAACTCAACAAATGAGCCAAATAGGTTAATTGCGGCGTCGGTAGGTGCAGCAATACCATCAGACCCAAATACATACGGATACTTAAGCGAGTATCACACTTTTGGAGAAACTGGCGAAAAAGCTGGAAAAATAGCTGAAGAAATGGCTGCACAAATGTTGGCAACTACATTAGGTTTAGAATTCGATTCCAAGAAAGATTGGGATTCTCTCAAAGCAGAATTTAAAATGTCTGGGAAAATTGGAAAAACTCGTAACATAACACAATCTGCAGAAGGGGATAAAAATGGTTTGTGGACAACTGTTGTTGCCGCAGCCGTTTTTTGCGATTAGTTAAAGCTTAAAAATTTGAGCTTTAGTTTTATTTTATGTTTGAATATGCGAAACCAGCGAGCACAGAGGAAATACTGAACTGCTTACATCCACTTATCAAAAAATGGTTTTTTTCAAAATATAAAGAATTTAGCTTACCTCAAAAATACGCAATATTAAATATTCATAATAAAATTAATACTTTAATTTCGGCACCTACTGGCTCGGGAAAAACTTTCTCTGCATTTTTATCTATTTTGAGCGAACTAACAAAATTAAGTTGTGAAGGGAAATTAGAAAACAAAGTTTATTGTATTTATTGCGCTCCTCTTAAAGCTCTCTCAAATGATATTAGAACAAACTTATTAGTTCCTTTACAAGAAATAAAAGCAGTTTACGGCAGGGATTTAGGAATAAGAGTTTGCGTTCGAACAGAAGATACTTTGCAAAGCGAGCGGGCAAAAATGCTAAAAGAAACCCCGCACATCTTAATTTTAACTCCAGAAACATTGGGTATTTTGCTAGTCGCACCCAAATTTAGAAATTTATTAAAAGATGTCAAATGGGTAATTATAGACGAAGTACACGCACTTGCGGAAAATAAAAGAGGCGTACATTTATCTCTTTCTTTAGAACGTCTCCAAAATCTTGCTGGCCATTTTGTACGCATAGGGCTTTCTGCTACAATTTATCCTTTAGAAAATGTGGCTAAATTTTTAGTTGGCTTAGAAAATGGAGATTGGAGACCTTGTGTTTTAGTAGATGCCAATTTTCAAAAAAAGATAGAGCTGCAAGTTCTCTGTCCAGTAAAAAATATAATGGCTGTAACAGAGGCGCAATTAGAAAATGAGACATATAATTTACTTCATAAGTTAATACAAGAACATAAAACAACTTTGGTTTTCACAAACACTCGAGCCGCAACAGAGCGAGTAGTTTATAATTTAAAACAAAGATTTCCAAATTATTATGTAAATAATATCGCTACGCATCACTCTTCGGTTTCTAGAAATCTCAGATTAGAGACAGAAAAACGATTGAAAAATGGCGAGCTAAAAGTTGTAGTTAGCTCGACTTCTTTAGAACTTGGCATAGACATAGGATCGATTGATTTAGTTATTCTTTTAGGATCGCCGAAATCAGTATCTAGAGCCCTACAACGAATCGGACGTTCAGGACATAATTTGTCAGACTCTATAAAAGGAATATTTTTGGCCGTAGACAGAGACGACATGATTGAAGATTTGCTAATTTCCAAATTAGCTTTGGAAAAACAAATAGATCGTATAAAGATACCTGAGAATTGTCTAGATGTACTTTCACAACATATTTATGGAATGGCCATAGAAGAGCCACAACACATCGAAACAATTTATTCAACAATTAAAAGAAGTTATTGCTACAGAAATCTGTCAAGAGAAGACTTTATTTCGGTTATAAAATATCTTGCCGGAGATTATTCAGAGCTAGAACTTCAAAAAGTATTTGCTAAAATTTGGTACGACCCAAAAACAGGTTTTATTGGTAGAAAATCTAAGCTTGCTCGAGTTCTTTATTCCACGAACATTGGAACAATTCCAGACGAAGCCTACGTTTTGGTAAAAGTTGGAGAACAAGTCATAGGCAAAATAGACGAAGAATTTCTTGAGCGATTAAAGAAAGGAGATGTATTTGTCTTGGGTGGGCAAATTTACCAATATGAATTTTCGCGTGGCATGGTAGCACACGTCAAACCTGCCCCAAATAAAGTACCTACAATACCAAGTTGGTATTCTGAAATGTTGCCTCTAAATTATGATGTAGCTCTTGCTATAGGAAAATTTAGGAGATTGGTAGAAGAAAAATTTAATCGCTATTTGCCAAAAGCAGAGATCGTAGATTTTATTAAAAAATATCTTCATACGAATGATGCCGCTGCGATCTCTGTTTATGAATATTTCAAAGAGCAATGGAGTTTTGCTAAAATACCGAATGATAAATGTTTGCTCGTCGAAAATGTCTTTTTCGAAAATAAACACTATTTAATTTTCCATGCATGCTTTGGAAGAAAAGTAAATGATGCACTTTCGAGAGCTTTGGCTTACATAGCAGCACGTCTGTATCGCACTAGTATTGCAGTCTCAATTACGGATCAAAATTTTTACATAGTTTCGAGACAAAAATTAGATGCTAAAAAACTCATAGAGCAAATTAAAAAAGAAAATTTATACGAATTGCTGAAATTAGCAATAGAAGGAACAGACATATTAAAACGTAGATTCAGACATTGTGCGGGAAGGAGTTTGCTAATTTTGAGGCAATATAAAGGAAACAAAAAATCGGTTGGTAGACAGCAAGTATCTTCTCAAATTCTAATAAATGCTTGCAAAAGAGCATCGAAAGATTTTCCAATTCTAAAAGAAGCTCAAAGAGAAGTATTGGAAGATTTTATGGATGTTCGCACGGCAGAACAAATAATTGACAGCATCAAAAATGGCGAAATAAGAGTATCAGAAATCGAAACTAACACACCAAGCCCATTTGCAATAAATTTAATTGCCCGCGGCTATTCTGATGCCATAAGAGCGGAAGACAGACTAGAATTCATAAAAAGGATGCACTCTTTAGTTTTGGCTAAAATAAACAAAAAATGAAAAAAGAAAATTCGATATTTGGTGGAATAAAAATAATCGATTTGGGACTTTGGCTAGTACGTCATAAATGCTTAATTTTAGCGGATTTGCACATAGGCTACGATTTTTCTTTGGCAGAAAAAGGTTTCGTAATTCCACAAAAGCAGCTATCCGAAACAATTTCGAGAATAGAATTCATTCTCAAAGAGTTAGGTCAGACTCCAAAAATAATAGTTATTAACGGCGATTTTAAACACGATTTCGGCTATACTCCCTATAAACTAAAGCAAGAATTTGAAAAAATAATTAACTATTTAGCAAATAATTGTGAAAAGATTATTTTGATAAAAGGAAACCACGATACTTTCATACCAATTAAAAACAAAAAACTAGAAGTTACCAAAAACTTACTACTTGGAGAATTTTTAATTTGCCACGGAGATGATTTAGATAACTTACCAAATTCTCTTTTGAACAAAGCTAAGGTCATAATAATTGGACATGTTCACCCAGTTTTTGAGCTAACAGATGGTATAAGATCTGAAAAAGTAAAGTGTTTTATAAAAACAAAATGGAAAACCAAAACATTGCTAATACAACCTGCTTTTAATGTTCTAATTGACGAATTGGGAGGTAGTTCTTTTGAAAATAGTTTTAGAAAAATAGATCTCAAAGGCGAGGTTTGGGCAATTCCTCAAATCGGGCAAATATTGTACTTTGGCAAGCAACCAAAAATGACTTTGAATTTGCAAAGTCAATTTTAACAGAGCTTTAAACAGAGCAATGTGAAACAATTTCCTTAGCTAGATTATACAAAAATGGTTTGTCTGCCATTGGCTCTGCAGAAAAGTACGACATATTCGAATTGAAGTAAACTAAGTAAAGCAGTTTATCGTCAAAAGTAACGTATAATAAAAGCGGAGGCTTAGTATCTTGCGACTTATAAATGCCTATTTTACCGCCATCACCAAGAACGATTTCAGATTGATTGTACCATGCGAATGGATTTGTAAAATCTCTTGAAGTAGCACGTAGTAATGTAGCGTTATCTGGATACTGCCTTACCCAAACAAATAAATCTTTATCTCCTTTCTTAAAATGCAATTTCGCTGCATCAGTTATATTATCTTTTAACCACTCTTTTCTTATGTCGCTTGGAACTTGGAGCAAATCTGCGTCGTATTCTACAAGTTTCCACCCTTTAAGGTAATTGGAATTTATAGGAAAGCAGGCCATTAGCCCAGTTAGCTGGTTTTGTTGGCTTTGCCAGCCTTCAAAAATATTTTTTAAGCTCGGCAGAAGTAAAAATAGCGCACCTATGACCAGAATAAAGGCAGCTATCCCGGCTCCAAGCCAAAGAGTGCGATTTGTTTTTTTCGGCTCGCTGTTTTCTTTATTTTCTGTGCTTTTTTCTTCTCGGCTTTCCTTTTCAGGATCCATCAATATTTTACAAAAGATTTATATTTTAAAATTTGCGCTCAAAATCCATGCAAAGTTTAAGCGAGGAAGATAAAAAAATAGTGGAAAAATTTGCCCTTGCAAATGCGGTTAGTTTTGAAGGAAAGGCACAACCGGGAGCAGTCATAGGTAAGATAGTTAATGAAAAACCGGAGTTCAAAGCTAAAATTAAAGATCTATCTAAACAAATTTTAGAAATTATAAACCAAATAAACTCTTTGTCATTAGAAGAGCAAAAAAGCAAATTAAAAGAGCTTTGGCCAGATTTCTTTGCTTCGAAACCCAAAGTAAAAGAAGAAAAAACTCTAAAACCGCTAGAATTTGCTGAGCCAGGTAAAGTAGTTATGAGAGTTGAGCCCTCGCCTTCTGGCGCACTTCACATTGGAAATTCGTTAGTTATTTGCATAAATTCGCTTTACTGCAAAATGTATAACGGTCATTTCATAATAAGGATATCTGACACAGATATAGATAAAATAGACCCAGAATCTTACTCCTCTATAATTCAAGACTCGCAATGGCTCACGAACAATGGAGTAAATGAGTTTTACATACAATCGGACCGCCTGCCAATTTATTATAAATGGGCTAAAATTTTGTTAGAAAAGGGTTTCGCGTATGTTTGTACTTGTAAATCGGAAAGTTGGCGCGAACTCATGTTAAAAAGCAAACCTTGTCCTTGCAGATCTTTAGAGCCTAGTGAACATTTGAAGAGGTGGCAAGGGATGCTTGATGGTAGCATACCTGAAGGCGGGGCTGTTGTGCGAATTAAAACAGACATTCAACACCCAAACCCTGCAATGCGAGATTGGGCTGCACTTCGAATAAAAGAAGCTCCGCACCCAAGACAAGGCAAGAAATATCGTGTTTGGCCTTTGATGAATTTTGCAGTTGCCATAGACGACCATGAAATGGGAATTACACACTGCATAAGAGGAAAAGATCACATGGACAACGAAAAGAAACAAAAGTACCTCTATGATCATTTGGGATGGAAAATGCCTTATCATTTATACGAAGGGAGAATTAATTTCAAGGGTTTATTAGTTTCTAAATCAAAAACGAGAGAAAAAATCGAAAAAGGTGAATTTGATGGTTGGGATGATGTTAGACTACCAACAGTTGCGGCACTGCGAAGACGAGGCTATTTACCAGAAACTTTCAACAAGTGGGCAACCGAAATAGGAGTTAGCGAAGCTGATAAAACAATAGACGCTGAAAATTTCTTCAAGCTATTCGATGCCATAAATCGCTCTCTGCTGGACCCAATAGCAAACAGATATTGGTTCGTACCCAATCCAGTTAAAATCACAATTCACCCAAAACCAAATGTCGAGGAAATAAAAGTCGCGTTACATCCAGACAAAAAAGAGACGCGCAGCTTAAAACTCGGTAAATATGTCTTTGTAGCAAAAGAAGATTTTGAAAAACAAAGCGGAAAAGAGGTTAGACTTATGCATCTTTGCAACGTAATTTTGGATAAAAAAGCCAAAGTTACTTCAATCGAAAACAAAGAAATACCAAAATTACAATGGCTTTCAGAAGATCATATTAAAGCAGAGCTGTTAATGCCAGATGCAACCAAAGTTAAAGGTATAGTAGAAAACAATGCATATAATCTTCCATTGGGCGAAATCGTGCAATTCGAGCGCGTAGGATTTGCCAGATTAGACGCCAAAAAGAAAGATAAGCTCTTTTTCGTATTCGCGCACAGATAAAATAGTGGTAATAAATAGTGATAAAATTTAAAAAGGCTTCTTTTGAAACAAATTTATGCCAGACGTGAACAAAGAGCTTTCAAGCATTGCGCTGAAAGTACTCAATGAAGTGAGAACAAAAGGCGGTAAGCTAAAAAAAGGTGCAAACGAGGTAACAAAAGTTGTAGAGCGAAATGAGGCAAAATTGGTGGTTTTAGCAGCAGATGTTAATCCGCCAGAAATAATTGCACATTTGCCACTTTTATGCGAAGAGAAGAAAATGCCTCATATTTATGTTGAAAATAAAGCGGAGCTAGGCGCTGCTGCCGGTTTACCGGTGGCTACGTCTGCTGTTGCCATAGTAAGTGTAGGCGAGGCTGCAAAAAGCGTTGATGCGCTTCTAGAAAAATTGGGAAAACCTGCTAAAGAAGTAAAAGAAAAAGCGACGGCCCCGAAAGAGTCAGAAGTCAAAGAAGCCAAAACTGAGGAAAAGGCAGAAAAGCCTAAAAGAATAAGAAAAACAACAAAAAAGAGTGAAGAGGCTAAAAACGAAAAAAAGGAAGATGTAAAGACTTCTCAAAATGCCTAAAAAAGTAGTCGAAAAAAAAGAGGAACAAATCAAAGCTGTACAGACTACTACTGAGGCCACTCCTGCTCAAATTTTAGAAATTATAGGTAGCATAGGAACTAGAGAAGGCGGAAAGCAAGTGCGAGTCAAGATTTTAGCTGGCAAAGAGGCTGGAAAAATAATGCGTCGTAATGTAGTCGGACCTTTCAGAGTTGGAGACATCTTAATGCTAAAAGAAACAGAAATAGAAGCGAGCACCTTAAAGGGACGTAAAGGCTAATGAACTCTTACAACTTCTGCGAAAGTTGTGGAATGTTAATAAAAAGTGGGCGTTACTGCGAATTCTGTGCCCCAAATGGCCAACTTTTGCCTTTAAGCAAAATAATAGAGCGAATGGTTAAGGCTGTTGTCAAAAAACAAGGCGTCAGCGAAGATGTTGCACTCCAACGAGTTATAGCACATTTAAGAAAAATGCCTGCTTGGAAGGATTTTATTGAAAAATTAGAAAAGGAAACAACATAATTATTATTTCTTTTTCAACTATTTCCAGTGTTCCCAAATAGGATACAATTTGCCAGTAATTGGAGACTTCTCATAAAATCTAGCAACTTTGCCGTTAATTACATCGAATCTGGCAAAAACTTGATTTGTAGACAGCTTTAGGTAATAAGAACCTGTCGGCCAATTTTTAACTAAAGAACTTAGGAAATTTAGAAAACTTTTTTTGGATTTCAAAATTTTAGGCTCCATGTAAATATACTTACATTTCCTATAAGGCGCCATAAAGTTTGCCCTAACTTTGAAAACTGCTAACCTAGACTCGTAGAGTTTTGGGTTTTGGTTTGTTGTTGGAGGCTCAAAAGCGTTCATAATTACTTATTTAATAGTCAGGCTCTATTTTTAACTTTTTCCAAACATAAAATTACTTTGCAAAAATGGCTTCGTAAAAAATTATAAACAAATTCCGTAGCCTATTAAATGCCACCTGCCGCCTACTTGCCTTGCCAAAGCTACTTTTGAGCCTTTTTGTGCAATTACTGGCTTACGTAGAGCTAACTTCAACTGCTTACCGCTTGCTTGAACAATTCCTATTGTAGTAGCCGTACCGATATTTACCATTAGCGGCTCAAATTGCCTGAAAGGCTCTAACTTAATTTTCTCTTTAGTTCCTATGACGTATTCGAATAAGTGCGGTTCTAAAATCAACATTTGTGTGACTGGTGGTAGCTTATTCACTAGACCAACAACATTACCTATTAATGAATCTGATTTTGTTATGGACGGATCTAGCTCAGTAACTATTGCAACAGAGCCACCAGGTCCTTTTTCATTTACAGAAACATTACCCGAACTAATCGAAACAATTTTTGTTTTTAGTGGAGTCCAAAGCACTTTTCCAGCCTTTTCAATTTTCCAGCCAGGTTTTATTTCAATTTCATCCCCAACTTTAAAAACGCCTTGAGAAATTGCTCCGCCTAAAACGCCGCCGATTAGCTTTTCTATTGGCGTTCCTGGTTTGTTAATGTCGAAACTTCTCGCAACTTGTAAAATGGGTGCTTCACCAGCAGTCCTTTTAACAGTTGGTATGTGCTCCTGAATTGCTTGTAGTAAGAATTCCAAATTTAATCTCTTTTGGGCTGAAATTGGTATAATCGGTACCTCTCGCCCCAATACTGATTTTACGAATTCTTTTATTTGTGCGTAATTTTCCAGCGCTTTTTCTTTTGTAACTAAGTCAACTTTGTTTTGTGCAATGATTATGTTTTGAACGCCCAAAACTTTAAGCGCGAATAAGTGTTCTGCTGTTTGCGGCTGAGGAACGGGTTCAGTTGCAGAGATAACTAAAATTGCGCCATCAACTATTGCTGCACCAGACAGCATTACAGCCATCAAAGTTTCATGACCTGGCGCATCTAAAATAGAAATTTTACGTATTAGCTTTGTCTCGCCGCCGTGTACTGGGCATATTTTTTCTACTCTAAGTTCGCCCTGCTGGCATTGCCTAACTTCAAAATCAGCATAACCTAATTTAATTGTAATACCTCTTTTAATTTCTTCAGAATGCAACATCGTCCATTTACCAGTTAGCGCATATGTTAGTGTTGTTTTGCCATGGTCGACATGGCCTGCCATTCCAATTGTTATTTCGGGCAATGCTTGTTCTTCAGCGCTTTTTACTTTACCCATGGCACTAATATATAAAATTGCTTTAAAAAACTAATTATTGGCCATCAATTAGCCATTATTTGGCTATTCGTTTTTCTTTAGATTTCGGTCTAAAATCTCTTTGTCCACACCTTGGGCAAATCACTTTGCCGCTTTTAACTTTTAATATGTCAGCTCTTATTTTTTTCTTGCATCTTCTACAAATCCAAACATTTTGAAACAAACGGCGAATTGCTTCGGGTAATTTTGCTGGCATAGCTTACCTCACTCTTTGCTCTTTATTTGCTTTACTACTTTCGTTCCCATCAAATCCCAATATATAACTGTATAATTGGGTTGTATTTGCCCTTGTAGCTCTGGCGCTATTTCGGCTTCTATGGTTTCATAGCTCTCAGTATCCATTAGTTGAGCTTTATTTTCAAAGACGTTTAAAACTTGAGCAGTTTTTTTCTCGACTATTGGAACTTCTACTTTATCATGAGATGTATAAACAGCCATTTTCTTTGCGCCAGTTAAGAGATCGATGGCAGTTATCCTATACTTTGCATGGCCGTGCTTTCCTGGAGCTGACCAATCTAAACCAACGACTTCACATGGTCGTCCATCAATCATTATGTACTTGCCAGTTTTTAGCGAGCTAACTTCTTCGTATCGAATCTCCATTTTAAAAATCCAAAATTTCGATTTAAAAGATTTTTGACAACCAAATAAAATGCTATTTTAATCGATTAAATCGCATACCTCAAAATTGCAGCAACACCACCAAGGCCGGCTAGTTGCTGGCCTTCTTTACTTTCTTTTGTAATTGTAATGACTTCTGCGCCTGATTGATCTGCTAAATCAATGAAGTAAAACAACTTTTCATCTGGCAGGCCTTCATACAAAAGTAAAAGCTTGACTGCTTTTTGATTCAATGCCTGAATAACTTTTTCTTCGGTATAAGCAACGAGGTTAGAACGCGTAGATAGCAATTGCAAAAAAGTTTGCATTGCTTTGGCTTCCTCTGAAACTTCTTCTTTACTTAAAACATCTTCGGAACGCTCAATTAGCTCTTTTAGGCCAAATTCCCCTGTGTAACCAGTTGACTTGACCGCAATTATCTGTTTTTTAATATTTGTTTGAATATAATTCCCAGCTAACAGCTCTTCTTTAGTTGGACCAGGACCACCTAAAATTATTCCTTTTACTTTTTCTTGGCTAAAAATTTTATTAATCATTTCCCCAACTTTGGAATACCAATCTTTTGCCATGCCTTCGATTGCGCGCGAAAGTCTTGCAGCACTTTGCCCACCGACTTTAAATTTCCCAGGAACGAAAGAGCGATCAGACCAAAGCGGAATTATTTGTCTACCTTTCAAAAGAGCTATGTCTGCTTCTCGCCTATCCATAACGACTAGTCCATAAACAACTTTTACTTCCAGCTGCTCTTTTAGAGGGTCTAAAAAGAAAGTTTGATCACATCTATAAATTCGAATGTTTAGAGGCTCTATAGGCTCTATAGTCCAACACCTAACATCCATGACACCTTCTTTTTCAGAAACATTACCAGAAAAGGCAGCGAGGCCATTCTCAGGAGTCCTCTTATATTGCCTCAAAGTCCCAATCATCTTTTCTATGGCAGAAGTAACATTTTTCCTAGTGGTTGTAGATTTTATATTCCTAGCAGTACCGGCTTCTTCGCTTAATTGATTTATTATTTCTTGAATCTGAAAACCGGCCGGTATATAAACCGAAATTAATTCGGTGTGCCTTGCCCTATACTTAGATAGCTCAGATAACAAACGCTTCATAGCAAATTTCTTTTTTTGTAGCTCTTTTTTCTCGCCTTCCATTTCGATCACTCTTCGATTTTCAACTCTCCTTTTTCCATGTGCAAATGCGCTATTCGCATTACTCTAGCAATTTCATCCGATATTAAATTTTGATTTGAAAACTGGTGGTGAATAGTTAGCTTTGGGAGTTCTGCACCCAAGCTAAGCCCTTTCGAAACTTTATACTTCCTAATTTCCCCAATAATTTCAACCATTGCGTTTCCAGCTTCAATAGCCTCGACATCTATTTGTTCGGGTTCAGGAATTTGTGTTAGGTGTATAGATGGTGTTTTTTCAAAGGATTTGTAAATTTCGGAATAAAGCTCTTCTGTTATGTGGGGGAAAAACACGGCAAACATTTTCAAAATAGCCAGATAAGTATGCCACAGTGTTTGCATAGCGGATTCTTTTTCAATTTCACTCTTGGGGTTGTAAAGTCTATGTTTGATCATTTCCAAATAAAAGTCACAAAACTCATGCCAGAAAAATTGCTCTAAAGCCCTTCGCGCGCTAACTGCGTCATAGCTATCAAAGCTTTCTCTATAGGCCTTAATAAGCTCATTTAGCCTAGCCCAAATCCATCTATCAGTTATGTATTTCGGCTTGAACTTTGCTTTTGGTTTGATGTTCCAAAGCTCCAAAAACCTTCCAACGTTCCAAATTTTTATCATTAGTTTTTGGGCTCTGACAAGTTCTTTTTCCATAAAAGGTGCGTCTTCGCCAATATTTACGACGGAAGCAAAATAACGAAGCGCATCTGAGCCATACTTGTCTACTAAACTTAGAGGATTAATTACATTACCAAGAGATTTATGCATAGCTCTACCTTTTGGATCTAAAATCATTCCGTTGACCATTATGTTTTTCCAAGGTATTTTGCCGAAATGCAAATAGGATTTCAAAATTGTATAAAATGCCCAAGTCCTAATTATTTCGTAGCCCTGTGGCCTTAAATCAAAAGGTATTTTATCTGCATCAAAACCTCTAACAAGTTGCGGTGTTAAAGAAGAAATCATCCAAGTATCAAAGACATCTAATTCTGGATTGAATTGTTTACTTCCACATTTTGGGCAAACTCCTTTTGGTTTTTGTGACGTTGGGTAAACGGGCAGTTGTTCTTTTTTTGGTAATATTATTTCGCCACATTTTGCGCAATACCAAATAGGCATAGGAACACCATAATGTCTTTGTCTGCTAATTATCCAGTCCCATGCCAAATTAGAAACCCAATCTTCATACCTCTTGAGATAGTATTTTGGTTTCCAATCTATTTGCCGCCCTAACTCCAATAGCTTATCTTTTAAGTGTAAAAGCTTTATTGCCCATTGCGAAGTCAAAATAATCTCTACAGGGTTCTTACACCTCCAGCAAACGCCAACGGATTGTTCGATTTCTTCTTCTTTTTCCAACAAATTTTGATTTTTTAGTTCTTGGATTATTTTTTCTTTGGCTTCAGCCAGTTTTAAGCCGGCAAATTCCTTTGCGTCTTGATTTAACGTTCCATTCTTCTCTATAATTATTCTGATTGGCAAATTATACTTTCTTTGCCATTCTAAGTCTGTTTTGTCTCCAAAAGTACAAATCATAACTGCGCCAGTACCAAATTCTTTTTGTACTAAAGGATCAGACATTATAGGAACTTCTAAATTAAAAATGGGAACTATTGCGCTTTTTCCGATTAGTTCTTTGTAGCGAGCATCTTCTGGGTGGACAAAAATTCCTACGCATGCTGGTAAAAGTTCAGGTCTTGTTGTGGCTATTTGAATTTTATTGCTCGAATCTTTTATTTTAAAATCTAAATAATATAATTTGGTTTTTCTAACTTTGTCTTCTATGTCTGCTTGTGATAACCCTGTTTGGCAATTTGTGCAAAACAATGTCGGTTGTGTTGTTTTGTATATAAGACCTTTAGAATAGAGATCCAAAAAAGATAGCTGAGCAATTTTTACTGCTTTAGGGCTTATTGTTGAATAGAACAAATCCCAATCATAGCTATGCCCTAATTTTATCAGCTGAGCTTTTGCAATTTTTGTTAACTCTTCGGTTTCTTTTAAACATAACTCGATAAATTTTTCTCTAGGCGTCTCAGATGCTTTGATTCCATATTTTTGCTCAACGAAACGCTCTGTGGGATGTCCATTATCGTCAAAGCCTATTGGAAAAAGAACATTATATCCAGTCATGCGCTTGTACCTTGCTATAAATTCAAATCCAGTATAGGAGACTCCATGCCCCATGTGGAGCTCGCCTGAAATATATGGCGGAGGGGTATCAATTGTAAAAATTGGTTTTTTAGACCTAGGATTAAATTTGTAGATTTTGTTTTCTGTCCACCACTTCTGCCATTTTTCCTCGATTGCCTTAAAATCTGGTTTTGGTGATAAAGCCATAGCCAAAAAACCACTACATTATTTTTAAACTTTAAGTTAATGTACGAAAAGTGTTCTTAAGTCAATAACAGTGCCTGGTCGAGCTGCAAAAACAGGAACGCCACTTGTGCGCGTTATTTCTCGCGCTTCTGATATTGGATTTGCCTTAAGCATTTTCATTCCAAAATTAGTTATTATGCCTATTTGCGGCTTAGCTGCTTTAAACAATTCGGTTGCGTTTGCAGAATTCAAATGTGTTTCCCATTTTTCGCTTCCAGGTCTAAGAACGTTTGCTATTAAAACCTTACAATTCTCGAATTGCTTTGGAAGTTCGGGGAAGTAACCTGTATCTCCAACATAACCTATGTTTCCCAAAGGTGTTTCCAATCTAAAACCAATTTCTTCACAGTCGTGTGCTGTTTTTGTTGCAATAAAAGTAAGCGGCCCAATAGTAATTTTATCGGATGGATTTAGCACATAAATTGCCTTCAAAAATTCTTTATATCTTTTTAATAAAATTGGGAACTCCTTGTAATCGTCTTTCTCTTTTATACCATTCACAACAGAGTTTACAGATAACAAAATACCTTTTCTTTTAATACCGCCAATAGTTATCGCATCTACAATTGAATTCAGTTCTGCAGAGTGATCCAAATGTGGGTGGGAAACAAAAATTATATCTGTTTTTTGTGCAGAAAGCTTTTGCTCTTTTGCCTGGAAAAGAGCTCCCGGTCCTGGATCGACCCATATTTGATAGCCTAAAATTTGAATCACGAATCCGCCAGTCGGCAAAAGTTGTGTGGCTAGCATCACTCTACTTCCACCGCTTCCTAAAAATACTATTTGATCTTTCATTTTGTGTATTTGATGGTACTATACGCTACGAATGCTATACTGCCGTACCAAAGCCCAGAAACAAGGCTATAGTACGCGTCTCGAGTTCCGTACCAACCTAGCATTGCTCCACCAACTCCTCCAAAAAGAGTGGTTGCTGCCATTTTCCAATCTTTCAAGTGTTCCTCTAAGTCCATTTTTACTCATATTTGATTTTCTTGAAATTATCTCTTAAAATATCAAAAACTGGAGTTGCAGTTCCGATTAAAACACCTAATAAACCCCAAGAGGCACAATTGTAGGCAATACCATAAATGTTTGCTTGGTTGAAAACATAATAAATACCGCCAATAGTTGCACCTACGGCTGCGCCAACTGCTCCATACAAAACTACCTTTTTCAAAATGCCTTCTAAAGTCATTCCTCTAAATAAGCAATTATGTTTTTAAGTTTTTTTAGAAAAACTCTTTTATTTAGTAAAATTCTCAAAAATGCATGGGCCGGTAGCTCAGTAGTAGAGTGCCTGCCTCGCACGCAGGAGGCCCCGGGTGCGAATCCCGGCCGGTCCACTTTCGCTTATGTCTGCCTTTCCAAAACTAAAGTTAGCGTCGAATTATTTAGCTCTTTTTTCAAAAGAATTGCTGGGAATGGCAGAGGTATTATTTTAAAATAGCCTTTTTCCTTGCCTTTTGCTCTAATTTCTATACTTTGCTCGAGTAATCTTACTTCTATATCATCTAGACGAGAAACTCCTGGCAAATTTACAAAGATTTTATGACTTTTGCCTAAATTTTGAAAGCTCACAGCAGGCTCTTCTACGTTGCTCGGTAGCTTCATTACTTTTTCTGTTTTTGTTTTAACTTGCTTAGTTCTCTCACCAGCCTCTCCTATTCTATTATCGCCAAAGGTTATACTAATATTATCATTTCCAACACCAATTGTGAAAGCGAACATTTTATCTAAGCTCGAAAAAACTTTTTCCAAATTCTTAATTGTGTTTAACATATCCTCCTGCATGTCTTTATCATTAAACTTTGTACCGCAGTTAGGACAATAATTCCAATTATCATTAACTTTTGCTCCACAAGCCCAGCAAATTTTTTTACGTCTCTTGAACATTATAGAAGATGTTTTGGCTTAAATATTTAAGTTTTTCTAAATGTTTCAGAGTACAAACCAAAAATTTTTAAATCAAAATTTCCAATAAAACTTCGGAGGTGCTATAATGGATATAAAGCTAGATAAGATAGCTACATGGCTTTTTTTGATTGGTGTAGTGCTAGCAGTGATTTTTGGAATTGCTATGCCTGATGTGGGCTACATTGCAGCGATTCTAGCGTTGATCGGTATAATCGTAGGGTTTACAAACATAACTGCTGCAGAATCTGAGAAATTCTTAATTGCAGCAATTGCACTAGTGATTTCTGCTAACAGCTTTGCATTAGTTCCTATGTTAGGTTCGATGTTAGTGAATATCTTGAAATACCTAGTAGCTTTAGTTGCACCAGCAGCAGTAATTGTCGCATTGATTTTAATTTGGAAATTAGCAAAGACAAAGTAAGAACCACGTAAGATTTTTTATTTTTTATTTTATTTTTGTCAAATTAACAAAAACCTTTTAATCAAAAGTTTTTCCTATTTTAAATGGGCCCGTAGCTCAGCCAGGTAGAGCGCCAGCCTCTTAAGCTGGGTGTCGCGAGTTCGAATCTCGTCGGGCCCGCTCATTTCTCCATAAACTTTTTATACAAAAATTGTCAAAGATAGACAAAGGAGGTAAAAATGGTTAAAAATATTTATGAAATTGTAGACGAAGCTAAAGATTTGCGAGAAAGCGTCCATGAGACTTGGAAGGTCAAAAAAGAAATAAAGCCATCGGAAATCGCTGGCTGGGTCGAAAAGACACTAGTTCTCCAAGAAAACCTTGCTATGAAAGTAGACGAGATAATGGAAAGACTAGTTAGAATTGAAGATGAAGTTAGAAGAAAAATTAGGCCCGAACAAATTCCAAAAATAAAGAAAAAGAAATAATTCTTTTTTGTTTTTCAAATTAGAATAAAGTTTTAAACCACTAGTTTTAAATTTAAAAATAAGGGCCGGTAGATCAGTAGTAGATCGCTCCCTTGGCATGGGAGAGGCCCCGGGTGCGAATCCCGGCCGGTCCACGGCGAGGTAGTTCAGCGGTAGAACGCGAGTCTCATAAGCTCGATGTTGTGGGTTCAACTCCCACCCTCGCCATTAAATGGATAGATTTTCGGAGAAAATAAGTCAAACAGGGAAAATATTGTTCGAAGAAACAAAAAAAGCAAGTAAAAAACTAGCTAAGTCTATCAGAGATTTTTCTTTTTTAGCTAGAACTTTAAAGAAAAAAGAACAATTTGCACTCTCCTTGGCCGAACAATACATAAATGAAAAAGATAAACAAAAACTCAAGGCACTTTTGAAACAGCAAAAAGCAACAATTAAAATTAAAAGAAAGGGTTGGTCTTTTTTAATAAGTGGCAGAGATTTGCTTCCCAGAGTTTATTTCGTTAGCCCGGAAAAGCGATCTCTAAATCCCGACCTAGAAGTCGAAAGTAAAACACGCATTTGGTTGGAAAATTTAGATAAAAAAATTAGAAAGAGATTTTATGAAAAAAATTTTAGAGAATTTGCAACAAAAGCTTGGGTTTCAATTCCGCAATTCATAGCTCCAAATTTGCTAAGTCCTCAATACATAAAGCAAGCATTTGCTCTCCAATTATTTTCTAAAGAACCGCTCCATATTTTACTTCTTTCTCAAAGTCCAGAGGAAAGCAAAAGGTATTTCAAAAGCATAATTGAGCTATGCCCAATTTGTAGTTTAGCATCGCACAATTCTTTAATAAGATCTTTGGCGAAGGCACACAACGGTATTTTTATAATTGAGGATTTGGCAAAATTAAATGAAAAAAGGGATAAAATTTTTGATGCAATGGAACTTGGTTTCATAAGTTTTGTCAAACCTTCGAAGACATACCGCTTTGATACCAACATAAGAGTTATAGCGGGCTCAACAGAGCCTTCTTTTATAAGCAATTTTCATTTGGTTTTAGAGCATAAAACTCAAGAAGTAAATGATTTTTCTGCAATTGCACAAAAGTTAATTTTAAACGACAAAGTCACAATAAGAGCTGCAGATATCGCTTTTTTGAGAAATTATATAAAATTTGCAGCAAAATTAGATGTTGAAATTCCACCAGAACTTGCAGAAAAAATAGTTAACTTTGCTTCACAATTAAAAGAAAAAGAAAGTGAACTAAAATACCCCATTAGTCCAAAGTTAGTTTTAGCGATAACAAGACTTGCCAAAGCTTCTGCAAGAATGGAGCTCAGAGCCTTAGTCGAAGCCAAAGATGTAGAGCGAGCCTTCTCACTAATTCAAAAAAGTTTGTCAAAAGCCGAAAATAATTAATTATGGTGCTGGAGCAATCAGCACAATCATATCACCGCGTATAAAAACATCACCGATTTTTCTAGCTATTTGTCCTTCTTCATTTCGCTCTTCAGCGTCGCTCAGCACTACGTTGATATGAATGTCGAATGCTTTTAACAACCCAATAATTTGTTTTTTTGCCTTTGTTTCTACTAGAACTCTTTTTCCTTTTGCACTATTCAACAGGTCTAAAGGCCTTTCAATGTCATTTGTCATGTTTTTTAGACTAAAGTACTATTTAAAAAGTTTCTCTTAACAAATACTTAATTTTCCTTCAGCCAGCTCTGTACAAAAAGCGCTAATATTATCTAATTCATAATTTAATAGCTCATTTATTTTTCTTTTAGTTTCTTCTGGCAAATTGCTGCCGTTTACAACTTGCACAGCAGCTACTGCAGGGCGATCTATGGACTGTCCAATTTTGCTTAGAAGCCAAACATAAACCTCTCCGAGTTCTGGATTTTCATGATAAATTTTTTGTGCAAGCCTAAAAGTTAGCAAATTATAGATTTTACCAACGTGACTAACTGGATTTTTACCGGCAGCCGCTTCGGAACAAAATGGCCTATTAAGGGAAATGAGTCCATTAACTCTGTTTCCTCTGCCGACTTGGCCAGAATCTCCACTATCTGCGCTCGTGCCCAAAACAGTCAGGTAAATCCCATTTAGGCCTCTTCCAGGCAAATCCAAAGTATTTAGTTCGATGGAAATTTTATCAAAACTTGCATTCTTTTCTACAAATTTTTTAATTTCATCTAAAATTTTTTGTTTCTTTTCAAAATAATCTTTTTCGCTATAAACATATTTATCCACAAATGCCATGGAAATCGTCAAATTTAAGTTGCTTTTACTTCTGAACCCCATAACTTTAATGTCTTCTCCGGATTCTGGAAAACGCTGCTTAAACTCTTTTGAATTTAAGAACCTCTCGGTCCGAAGTACAAGCTGTTCTGTCTTGGTTAAAGGTGCATAGCCTACTGCTGCGGAAGTATCATTTGCACCTAAAACTTTTCCTTTTCGATTAAAAATATCTACTAGCCCAACAGAGCCGGGCTTTAGCTCTACTTGATACTTGACGTGTTGCTCAGGGTCAACAAAACGCATATTTTTCTTAAACCAGTTTTTTGCTGCTTCTATGGCGATTTCGCCAACATTAATTTCTAGCTCGCCAATTTTAGAAGTTGCTCTGTCCCCAAAGATAAAAAGTAACGGCTGTTTAATAACTCCGCCTCCGAATTTTGGCTCAGATTCGCCCGCAACAAGCAAAGATTTATCAACATTATGATGCAAAATGCTGCCTGTTTTTTCTAAATAAATTTTTGACAAAGCAATTGATACTTGATCCATTACAGAATCGCAAATAAAGTCCGGGTGCCCCAATCCTTTTCGCTCTACTATTTCTATGTGCTGTTGCTCAAGTGGTGTTTGATTTAGCCTTTCAACAATTATATTGCGCATTTCGCCTCCAAGACAAATTATTTAAAGCGTTTGTATGCTTAAAAGATTTACCTAAAATGGAAAACGATTTTGAATATATAAAAGAATTTGGACAAGTATTAGAAGACTTTAATCGAAATAGTGTTAAAGATGTAATTCCTAGATTAGAAAAAATAATTGAGAAATATCCGAATCAGGCAGAACCTTACTTCTGGCTAGGGCTTTGCTACGAAAAATTGAATTACTCCGAGAATGCTGCGGGCTTGTATGAAAAATATTTGTGCATCGAGCCTGAAAAACCAAAAGATGCAGACATTTTAGCTGATGTTTATTATAGATTAGGTTCTATTTATTTAAGTAAGAAAAATTACGCCAAAGCAATAGAAAATTATACTAAAGCGATAAAGCTATCTCCTAGCAGCACCTATTATTTGGCCAGAGCAGAGGCCTACGAATGTATTGGGGATTTTAAAGCTGCTAAAAGGGATTTTAACAAAACAAAATTTTATTGGCGATTTTTACGCGGCCTGAAAACAGATTTAAAATATGTTTTTGGTCGTGTTCGTGAAGAAATGAAATACGAGCTAAAAAACTTATATCAAATTTTAAAAATCTATACAAAAAATATTTAAATCGATGATTTCCAATTTCGAGAGGCAAAATGGCGATATTTAAGGCACGAAGGCAAGGGAAAAAGCCAAGCGGTGGAAAATACAAGGTTTATAGGAAAAAAAGAAGATCTGAATTAGGCTCATTACCAACTGAGCCAAAAATAGGCCCGACTCAAAAGAAGAAAAAAAGAGTTCGGGGTGGAAAAGGCTACACCACAATTATCAGAACAGATGTTGCGAATTTGTTAATAGATGGCAAATATAAAAAATCAAAAATCAAATTCGTCCGTGAAAATCCTGCTAACAGGCACTATGTGCGAATGAATGTTTTAACAAAAGGCGCTATAATTGAGACTGAGGATGGTTTTGCAAGAATAACAAACAGGCCTGCCAGAGATGGTTTTGTTAATGCTGTGTTAATTAAAAAGTAAATTACAAACAAAAATAAACAAAATATTCTTTTGTTACTTGTTAATTACGTGATTTTTGTTATTTACGCGACTCTTGTTAAGGGCCTGCAGCGGCCTGTGCTTGTGCAGGTACGTTTTGTGGGAGTAGTGCAGGATTGTTAGCGCTTGCTGGTTGTCCTTGAGTTTTTAAATACTGTGATATCACACGTAATGTTTTTAGTGCAATTTCTAGAGCATACTTTCCAGTAACATTAACTGTGTATTTGCCATCTTTGCCAACTGTAATTACTATTTTTTGCTCGAGATCGGCAGGCCTGAAGAGACCATCGTACCACTTCGAGTATGGGACATTTATTGTAAATGTGTAATTGCCGCTATTTTTATCGTATGTGAAACTCATTTTATTACCCGGGCGTCCCACCAATCTTGCTAGTAAACTTGGTATCTTTGATGTGGTTACTTTGTAAATTGAACGTACAACTGCATACGGATTATCTTTATATTTATCGTCGACTGTGTAACTAAGCGTTACGCCATTCTGATCAATAGAAGGTGGGTCTATCTCTTTACCACCCATGATGTAGTACATGCATCGATCCATCAATTTTTCTTCGAGGCTTTCGAATACCATATTTACAATATAGAATTTCGTATTTATAAAGGTTTCGGTTTTAAAATACCTTGCTGCCGTAAATTAATATAGTCTCTAATGCACGCTTAGCTGTGGCAAGTGTTCGTTCAGTGTGAACTCCAAAAACTTTAATTTTTAATTGCTTCGTATTTTTATCAAAGATTATCTGTAAATTTCTATCTACGTCAAGATCGAGCGTCCTGTAGATTAAATCACACAGGTCGCCCGCTTTTACTACTATCTCGCGAACGTATTTTGAGGGGTCTTCTTCTATTCTTATATCGCTCTTTCCACCAACATCAAAAAATACACAATTTTCTTTAATTCGATCCGCAAGCCCTTTATAATCCCCGTTAGGTTTTATGTTAAAAGTCACTTCGACATACTTGTTATCTCGATCTATTATATTGTTTACTACACTGCCAGGGTATTTATTTTCTATTTGCTTATAAACGTTGGATACGTCTTCAGGTTTTATAAGCACCATAATTGGCAATAAGGAAAATTAAATATAAAAGCTTTTCGGTATATTGAATTGATTGCTTTTCTATTTTCTAAATTCGAAGTACTTGCCAATCAAAGTGATTCAAGTAAGGCTATAGCATAGAATAGTAATTTTGAATTTCAAAATCTGTAACATGTTTTTTATAACTTTCACATTCAAATCTCTTGTTCTCAACGAATTTCTTTAACAAGTACTCAGGAAGCACAGATTTGACTAATGAGCTTTGTTCAAATAGCTCAAGTGCTTTTTCCAAAGAGGGGTTTAGCTCTTCAATTCCTAATCTTTTGCGCTCTTCATTCGAAAGATGAAAGATGTCTACTTCTACAGGAGCGGGGGGCTCTAAACCTTCTTTTATGCCTTGTATGCCTGCGGCGTGAATTAATGCTAAAGCTAAGTAAGGATTACAAGCCGGATCTGGAGATCTAAGTTCTATTCTAGTAGCACTTTCTTTACCTTTTTGATATTCCGGAACTCGTATGTAAGCAGATCTATTTTTGACGCCCCAGCAAAGATAAGTTGGTGCTTCATATCCAGGGATAAGGCGCTTATAGGAATTAATCCACTGATTCAGACCAGCTTGAATTTCTCGACCATACTTTATTAAGCCAGCAATGTACGACTTTGCTATTTTACTAAGTCCATGACTTTCCGGATCGTAAAATAAGTTTTTACCATCTTTCCACAAAGATATGTGAACATGCATACCACTACCATTTATTGTGGCAATTGGTTTCGGCATAAAAGAAGCATAAACGCCGGCTTTTCTAGCCATGCGTTTTATTACATATTTTGTCAAAATTATTTTATCTGCAATGTTTAATGCGCCATCATACATAAGGTCAATTTCATGTTGAGATTCTGCGACTTCATGGTGATCGAACTCTGTTTTAATTCCCATTTTATTTAACATTAGCTGAACTCCTTTTCTTAGCTCGCCATAATTGCCAGCTATGAAATAACCGCCTGCGTCTGTGTGAGATGGTTTTTCAGAATCTTTAAATAGGAAAAATTCAAGTTCTGCGCCGCATTTTAACTCGCCATAACCTGCATTTTTCTTTAGCACATCTTCCAATAAAGCTCGCGTATCTGAAGGATTTCTATTTTTATCTGTGTTATAAATGTTACCAAAAACTATTGCTTCACGCCAATTCAAAGAATTTTTCTCGTCTACATAATCCCAAGGAAGTATGCAAAGTGTTGAAAGGTCTGGAAAAAATAAAAGATCGCTTTCTTCTGTCCGAGCAAAACCTTCGACAGAAGAGCCGTCAAAACCTTTGCCATTTTTAACAAAATCTTCAAAACCGCTAATAGGAAGTGTGAAGTCTAACTGCCTGCCGAGAACGTCGACAAAGAAAGGTCTGACAAATTTCACATTTTTTATTCCAAAATAATTTAAAATTTCATCTACCTTTTGCATAGTCGAGCTAAAATCTTTGGTTTTAAAAAGATTTATCTACTCTAGCAGAATCGATTAAAAATAATTTAAAACTAATTTAAAATCGTAAAAAATTTTTGGCTTAATTTTACGGGTTCGTCTGCTTGAGATAACCGACAAGTAATTAGAAACCGAAAACTTTATAAATTAACTTTCCATAATGAATAAAATGAAATATGTTATAATCGGAGATCTTCACGGGACGGATTTGAATAGCTTTGAAAATGCGCTCTATCGTGAAAATCCTGATGTTTTAATTTGCTTAGGAGATTTTGATCAGACGGGGACAATTCACCAATTCATGGGTTTAGAAAAAAGACTTTTGAGCTCTGGAAAAGCAATTATTAAAGTTCCGGGAAATCACGACCACGCGATTTTTTACAATTTGCCAATCACTTCCGGAACATTGCAAAAACAAGGAAAAACTAGCCACGAGCTCTATTTAAAATTAATGGCCGATCCTATTGCAAAAGAGTACATAGAAAATTTGGTAAATTCTGGTTTTTCAGGTTGTACGAAAAATAGAGTTAGAATTTTTTTAGACAAAGAAAAATTTGGTGAAGAATACCCAACAATAATTGTTCATGGTGGGCTTGATGGCAATCTACGGAGTTACCCAGGTTGTCCCGAAAGAATTGCAGACCTTTGGTATCGCTTAGAATGCGAAGAAGATAAACTCAATCCCAATCGCTTAAAAAACGAAAAAGATTATCGCAAGAATTTCGATGCTATGAATGAAAAAGGCTACAAAGTAATGATTAGAGGACACGACCATGAACCTGCTTATGTTTATAACGATCCTAGCAAAGGAATTGGGTTTCATAGGCCAAAAAACGATGGCGATTCTTATTGCTTATTTGGGCATAGACAACACACCATAAATCCAGGAGCATTATTCGATGGCTGGTTTGCGATCATCGATACGAATGTCTTGGGATATAACGTTCCAATTTTAACGTACAGAAAGTTGTAAGGCAGCGAAAAGTTGCTAAAACTATAAAATTTTCACAGCCTTTTCGCCGTCCCAAACAGCTCTAGAACCTTTTTCTTCTGTAGGAATCATTAAAAAGCGACCTCCAGCAATTGGCACTACAAAAAATTCTGAAATTTTCGGCAGCTCTTTTGCATTTAGATTCTGTTTCTTCGGAATTAACACGAGTTTGTATTTATTTTCAGATTTCTTTCCAGTTTTAGGATCTAAATATTCGTAGCGAACGAATTCGCCAGAGTCGATTAAGCTGCGAACTTCAATTTTACCTTTTTTGCTCTTTGTTAGCACGCTTTCGGGAAACATATTTATAAATAAAAGCAGAAATATAAAAATATAATGCAGGAGCTAATTATTGTTGGTGCCGATCCTGGAATTAATTTCGGCATAGCCATACTAGACCTCGAAAAGAAATTACTTTACTTGAGCTCAATAAGAAATTTAGGAATTTCTGGAGCATGCAAAATAATTTCGAAGTTCGGGAAGCCAGTTTTTATAGCCACAGACAAATCAAAAGTTCCTAGCAAAATTCTTCGAATAGCAGCCGCATTTCACGTTCCGATTTGGTCTCCAAGTGATGATATGAAATTAGCAACAAAACAAAAGCTCGTGGAAAGTTATGCAAAAGCAAATGGCTTAGAACTAATTCCCGGCAAGCATGCAATAGATGCGCTTGCTGCAGCACTTTCTGCGTATCAATCAATCTCGAGCACCCTTTCTAACATAGATAAAAATCTCTTCTCAAAAGGCCTATCGCGCTATGCAAAAAATGTCAAGTATTTAATACTCACAAAATCTGCGCAAAACATAAGCGATGCATTGAGGATTTTAGAATCGGATTCCTAGTTTAGTTAATGAGAAAATCATAAAAAGCTTTTCCGAAAGCGATTTAAAGGAAGCGAAAAGCTTTTAAAGCCTAATGTCATAACTACTTAATAATAAGCATTAAAAAGCTTAAGGTGAAAAATGCCAGAACTAATTAAAAGATGCCCTGAATGTGGCTCAATAAATTTGCAAGTTGATGAAAAACGCGGTGAAATCGTTTGTAAGGATTGTGGAACTGTTATTGATGAAAATTTAATAGATACAACACCTGAGTGGAGAGAGTTCTCAGAAGATGGCGAAGACCATCGAAGAGCTGGTGCGCCAGCTACTTTCACAAGAGCTGATCTAGGAACGGGTACAACTATTGGAACAGGAACTGAAATTTACAATTTGCCAGGCTCTCAAAGAAAGAAATTTATGAGATTAAAGGAATGGCATAACAGATCTTCAACAGCCCTAGAGCGAAACTTAAGGTACGCATTGGTTGAGCTGCGAAGAGTTGCTTCTATTTTGAATGTTCCTGCGGCAATAGAGGAAGAAGCTGCGCGAATATACAATTCTGCAGTTCGAAAAGGTCTTGTCAGAGGTAGGTCTGTAGAATCTGTTGTTGTAGGCGCACTTTACATAGCAATAAGACGATTCGGTCTACCAAGAAGCTTAAATGAAATTTGCAGGCTAGCCAGCGCAAACAAGCGAGAAGTTGGAAAAACATTTAGATTTATAGCTAGAAACCTTAACATTAAGCTACTTCCAGCAGGACCTGTAGATTACATTCCAAAATTCGCTAATAAGCTAAATTTCAGTGCAGCAACACAAACAAAAGCTGTTGAAATTCTAAAGAAAGCTCAAAATGTTGAGCTTACAAGTGGCAGAGGGCCAATAGGACTTTCAGCTGCTGCACTATATGTTGCCTCTTTACTAACTGGAGAAAAGCGAACACAAAGAGAAATTGCGGATGCCGTCGGAGTTACAGAAGTAACAATTAGAAACAGGTACAAAGAAATCGTAGAAAAGCTCGGCTTGCAAGAAGTCATAGCAAAGGCGCTGGAAGAGGAAGAAGGCGCTTAAAGTTTTTTTAGTTTTTTTATAACATTTTCGAATTCTTCTTTTTTTGCATTAGTTCTTACACCACTAGACGAAAAGCAAGACCTGGCTGCTGCAAAACCATTTTCTTTTAACGCGGCCAAAACATTTTGCAAAGGCGGCATTTGACTTAAATGTAGCTCTGCAACATCGTAAAAACCAACGGCACCTATTTTCGCCTCATCTTTTATTAAAAACAACAATTCTTTTGTTTCCTCGCAAACATTTTCAGAAACACTTTTTTCTTGGCACAGCACAAACATTTTCTCTGCGATAGAAGGCTCCCAAAGCTGGCCTAACCAAATAGGACCTGCATCGTTAAAATAACCCCATTTTTTATAAATCGAATTTGCAACTTTAGTGCCTTTTTCAGATTTCAAATAAACGCGCATATAGTGCGCAGTCGAATGACAAAATAAAGGTGTTAGCGCTAAATCGTATTGCAAGCCAACCTCTTGTACCTTCCTAATTAAAATTCTAAGTCCAATTTCATGCATTAAGTAATTCCTCAGAGGTTTGGCGCCGTATCGTCTAAAGCAAACATCTGGATATGTACCACAAAGCGCAGAAGTATCTGTTGCAGCAATACCAAGTACACCTCCATCTTCGACTATCGCCTTAACACCTGCATCTAAAAAAGGAACAGGACTACCAAAAGGATCTATGTCCAAATAATCAAATTTTTTATGTTTTAATTTGTACCTTTGAGCTAAAAATTCATGCGCGCGTAAACCAAAAATTTTGGCTTTGGAGTTATTCAGTCTCGAATTTTGTTTCATGAAACAAACTGCTATGGGATTTGCATCGTTTAAATAAACATGTTTTATTTTAGCCTCGCTCTCAAGCCTTAGCCCCCTAACACCAGTTGCAGCAAGTAAATCTACTGCAGACTCTGGCTTTAGAATTTTTAAAAGAAGAACTGCTATATCTCTAGATGTCCTTGCGGCAGGATTATAAAAAACCGGTGAAGCCGCAGTAACTCGATATTTAGAAGGATCCGGAACATAAATCTCAACAGCGCCTTCTCTTACTTTTTTCACAGGTATGTCTTTTATTTTACTTAGCATTCCATTACTATGCTTTTTCAATTTTAAAATTTTAATTGTAGTAAACAAAAGTAGTAAATCAGCTATAAAAAGAAAAACAAAAAACTAATTCCATGGCAAAACAAAAACAAATCTTTAGCGAAAAGACATGGGGCTTTATAAAAGTGGCTTTAGGTGCGCTTGCCTTTTGGTTTGCATGGAAAGAAGGACTTGGATACAATTTGGCGGGCGCAGTAGCATTGCTAGCAGCACTAGCAATTATAAGTGGAATAAATTACATAAACAAAGGCTAAATTTTTAAATTTGTTTTTTATAATTTTTTGAATGTTCAGTGTTTGGGAAGTTATCCAAATAATAATAACTATCTTTGCAGTCGGATTTATATTTTCTCCGTGGAGGCCTGGCCACTTTAACTCAGATTTAGAAACTCAAAGCCAAAGCTACGAAAGAATAATAAAAGCAATTGGCTTTGGTGCGGTAATTGCTGCCCCTGCAGTGTTATTTCACGAACTAGCCCATAAATTCTTAGCTTTGCATTTCGGTTTTACAGCAACATATTCTGCTTCTTTCATAGGTCTAGCAATAGGAATCGCACTTAAGTTGTTTAGCCCAGGCTTTATTTTCTTTTTACCAGGTTATGTTTCAATTTCAGGTCACGGCACACCGCTGCAATTTGGCTTAGTTGCTCTAGCAGGCCCACTGACAAATTTAGCCCTATTTCTAATATTTTTAATTTTGGCAAAAATATCAGCGAATCAGCCAAATTCCTCAATTTCGAAGTATTCGATTATTTGGGAAATAAGTAAATCAATTAATCTTTGGCTCTTTATATTTAATATGTTACCAATACCTGGCCTAGATGGATTTAAATTTTATGCTTCGCTGTTGTCTTGATTTAGAAGTTCGCGCCTTGTTTTGAAATTGATTCCAGATAATTGTGCCTTTACAAAATACTTTCTAACTTTAACATAAAAGACTTCTGGCTCAGAAGCTAGCTGTTTTTCTGTAAATTTTAACAAACTTTCTTTTGTATCTCTGCGCACTACATTATAACCGACAGACAATCCCAAATCTGTAGAAATTGGATAAATTGCAAGTTCTTTGTATTTATCAATTAAAGCAATAAGTGTGGCTTCCTCTTCACGTGTCATTTTTTCATTTGTATAGTCATCAATAGACATGCATAGTCCTTTAATTTGTATTTTTTTGTGGAGCTTCTCATCTAGACTTTTTAGAAAGTTCAAATAGCCCTCTTCCATTTTAGTTTTGTTTCAGCAAAGCCATTATTTTTTGCGGGTCTGCTTTGCCACGCAACTTTCCAATGGCAAAACCTAAAAATTTTTCTTCTGGTCCGCTGTACTCTTTTCTGAGTTTGGCTATTTCTTTTTTAAGCTCAGCATCGGAAAGAACTTTATAGCGCGCCATTATTTTGTAAAGTTCTTCTAAGCTTTTTGGTTTTTCTTTTGCTATTGCTTCCGCAATCTCTGGAATTGCTTCTTTAACGATTGCTGGAACAAGTTTATCTCCGCCGGATAAGCCAATAAACAAGCGATCTAAAATATTTTCATCAAGTTCAAATTCTGGAAGTTGTAATTTTCTTTTGACTTCTTTTGGAATAACTAAAATAGTTGTAGCAATTAAATTTGGATTTAGATTTTTATAAGTTTTAACAAACTCGAAAAACATAGGCAATTTTGGAGAGCTCGCCATTTGTTCTACTAAATCTTTGCTTAAGCCTAGCTCAGAGAGTTCTTTTTTAATTTCTTCAGGCATCTTTGGCAATTCCAGGCCCTCAAGCTCTTTTTTATCTAAGAAAATTAGCGGAATATCCGTCTCTGGGTAAAGTCTTGCAGAACCTGGCATAGGACGCAAATACTTGCTGCTTAAATCTGGCAAAATCGCTCGCACATGAGGCTCAAGTTTTTCTTTGTGCTTAATCGCGTCTAGCTGTCTTTTAACTTCCAGCTCAACAACCTTTGTCATGTGTGGAAGTTCTTGTACCCCTTTAAGCTCGATTCTGGGATGTCCTTTAATAGAAATGTTGAGGTCTTGTCTTATAGTGCCTATACCTCGCGCCGCCTTTCCAGTAGCTCTTAGCAGTGCGCCAAGTTTCTCTGCTACTTCTTTTACTTGCTCTGGACTTTTACAATCTGGTGCAGTAGCAATTTCTATAAGCGGTATTCCTAATCTATCTAGTCTAAAAGTTACAGACATAGAATCTTCGGCTATTCTTCTAGCCGCATCCTCCTCTAATACAACTGTTTGAATTCCAACTTTGCCAAAAGAAGTTTCTAAATAACCATTCAGCCCAATTAATAAAGTTCTTTGGAAGCCAGAAGTATTTGAGCCATCGATAACTGTTTTTCTCATTACTTGCAAGACATCTGGAAATTCACAGTGCAGCAATTTTGCAACAATTAAAGCAGTTTTAAGAGCTTCAGGATTTATTTCATGCGGAGGTTCTTCGTCTAGCTCAACAAGGCAAGTGCTATCGTTATAGCCCTCATAAACATAGTGCTTTTTCTTTTTCCGCTCGAAAATTGCGGCAGGGTCTATTGCGCCTAGCTCTCCTGCTAAAGGTCTTAACTCTCTAACGACTTTAAAGTGCGGCTCGTCCTGCCTTACCAAAGAAGGGCAAGAACAAAATAGCTTATGCGTTGCCAGCTGCTGATGTACCTCTAAGCCCGCGCGCAAGCCAATTTCGCCATAGTTAATTTTTTCTTTTTCTTCAGCCATTTTGATTAGTAGAGGAAGGAATTTGGTGAAATTTTATCAATTAGCTCGCCGGCAATATTAGTCAGCATCATAGATTTAGCTTCTTCTAGTTTCTTGGTATGACCTAAAACCCAACCAAGTTTTACTAAAGCAGTTTCGGCCAACATGCTGCCTAAATAAGTAACGCCTGCGTCTAAAAGTATTCTGCCAGTTGAGTAAACATAAGGATCTAACCTGCCATAAATGCATTGCGGGACAAAGCCAATGAACAAACCTTCATCTATCGCTTTTTTAATAGCGCCGAGCCAATTTCTTGGCTGTTTAGGATTTGTACTAACATGGCCAAGTCCGGTGGCTTCTATAATAATGCCTTTGTATTTTTTTTCAACAAAGAAATTTAAAATATCTGGGCTCGCGCCTGGGAAATATTTTAGCAGCGCAACATTTGGTTCGAACTTGGTATCTGCGAGCACTTCTCCTTCTGACCTGCTCTTATAATTTTTATTTAAAATTTCAAATTCGCCAGATGGGCTTATTTTCGCTAGTGGGAGTTCGTTTATAGGTCTAAATGTATCTCTCCTACTAGTGTGCATTTTTCGTACATTTGTGCCGCGAATTGCATAGCAAAAATCGTCGTTGGTTGTTGCATGCATCACAATTGCTACTTCTGCCAAATTTGACTTTAAGTAATGGCCTGCACAGATTAAATTTTGTGCACCATCAAAGCTTCCTCTATCAGAACTTCTTTGCCCGCCGACTAGTGCAACTGGCTTACCCAAATTTTTAAGCATAAATGAAAGTGCGGCAGAAGTATAATGCAAAGTATCAGTGCCATGAGTTACTAAAACTCCGCTTATATCTTTCTTGTTCAGTTCCTTTGCTACTAGCTCTGCTATTTTTTGCCACTCCACCCAAGTCATGTCTTCAGAAAATATTGAAAAAGGACTCAAAATTTGACTAATATTTACGACATCCAAAAGTTCTGGAGTTGCCAGCAAAAGTTCTTCTGGATTTATTAACGGCTCTACGGCTCCAGTAGTATACTCTACTTTACTAGTTATTGTACCACCAGTTGCAATTATTGAAATTTTAGGAAGTTTTGGATTTATTGGTGGTTTAATCTCTTGGGCTTTGGGTTTTGTGGCCATTCCAATTTTCTCTATTCTAACTTCAGGAGATAACTTTATACCTAAATTATAACCTGAATTTAATTTAATAATTAAATAATCCTTAGCTTTTAGTGGCGAAGGCATAACGACTCCTTCATAACTTTTATCTTTTATTTTAACAACAATTCGCTCTCCAACTTCAAACTTATTTATGGCCATCTCAAATAAATAGATTTTTGCTTTTAAAAAAGTTTTTAATTTTGTTCAAAATTTTCAAAGTTTTTATTGTTCTTCTTCTTTCTTTTAATCCCATTGATTGCGTGAAAATATGCAAAAAAATACTAATAGAAAATCGAACAACATAGTTATTTCGCATGGATTGTAAATGAATTTCTACTGCATTTCTTTTGGAAAAACCAACACACAGAGCATTTGTATATTCAAGTATATAAATCCTTTTATAAACAATGTTACATATTTGAAACACAAGACCATAAATAAAACGGAGGTGGTGGGAGCACAAGCCCCACTAGCTGGCCAAAATGGACTTCCTCGTACAAGATGCATTAAAAGCAGCTGCAAACAAAAGTTCTGAAGACGACTTAATGGTAGGACGCGCCAATATGAAAGTAATAGGTTGCGGCGGAGCAGGTATTAACATGGCTGACTGGCTCTACAACAAAGGAATAAAAGGAGCCGAAATCATTGCCGTTAATACTGATAAGCTACACCTAGATAATAGAAACGCCGATAAGAAAATACTAATTGGAAGAGAACTAACAAGAGGCCTTGGATGCGGCGGAATACCTGAAAAAGGTGCCGAAGCCGTTAAAGAAAACATTTCAGAAATAAAAGAAGCATTGAAAGGCGCTGACATGGTATTCGTCTGCGCTGGAATGGGTGGAGGCACAGGCACTGGTTCAGCACCAATAATTGCGCAAGTAGCTAAAGAAATGGGTGCAATTGTAATTGGTGTAGTAACAATGCCTTGGAGCATAGAGCGAGCAAGAATAGACAAGGCAGAATTTGGTTTGAAACAGCTAAGGCAAGTAGCAGACACTGTAGTTGTAATAGATAATAACCGCTTATCAGACATTGCAGGTAATTTGCCAATTCAACAATCTTTTGCAGTAGCAAATGAAATTGTTGCAACAATGATAAAATCGATAGTCGAAATCATTGCAGTTCCAAGCCTAATTAACTTAGACTATGCAGATGTCAAAGCAATAATGTCACACGGCGGAGTATCTGTAATAGGATTTGGAGAATCCGACACTGAAAACAGAGTTGAAGAAGCAGTAAATCGAGCACTTTCCAACCCGCTATTAGATGTCAAATATGATGGCGCAACAGGTGCAATCATCCACATAACTGGTGGACCAGACATGACATTAGATGAAGCGGAAAAAATTGGTGAGCTCGTAACTGCAAGTATGGACCCTGATGCAAATGTCATTTGGGGCGCAAGAATAGATCCAAAGATGACTGGCAAGATAAGAGTGATGACAATTATTGCTGGAGTCAAATCGCCTTATGTCATTGGCAAACAGACCTATTCAAGCACAAAGGCGGCAGAGTTTAGCAAAGACTTAGGCATAGAACTATTAAAGTAAAGGCTTAAGGAGGTAAACCTACGCCCCCTTTCCGGGGGCTCACACTCTTTTTCTCCCACAGCACCTCCAAAGGGAAAGGGAGTATTTGTTGGCGGTCCGGTATTGGACCGCTTTTCTTTTATTTTCTTTTTATGGTTCATTTTGGGAAAAAGAAAAAAATCATTTTTGCGGTTGCTGCGCTCTTAATAATCATTCTTTGTTTGACTTTGCTTTTGTCAAAAACTCTATTTGAAATTGGTAATAACCTAGGACTTAAAATTTTACCGCCTAAAGATTGCACAGATAGTGATAACGGCACAAATATTTTTCAATTTGGAATTTGCACAGATAGCCGAAGGCAAAGTTTTTCAGACAGCTGCGTTACAACAGGATTGCACGAAAATCCTGCGCTAAAAGAATGGAAATGTGAAAATAACAGCTGCGTCTTTGAAATTGCGCCTTGTCCAAAAGGAACAATTTGTCTAGATGGAGAATGTGTGCATAATCACTAATAGGCTTACTTTTTTGTTTTCTTAATTTTTGGTTTTATTTTCTTTACAATTTTCTTTGCTGTTTCTTCTGCAAGCTCACCTATGCGAAGTTGTGGACTAGACGGTCGCTCTGGAAAAGTAAGACCTGCGACTACTTCTCTTTCTTTGCTAACAACTCTTTTCCACTCTTCAAAGAATGTTATGTCTTCGATTCCAATTTTTTGTATACGTCTTGGAACTTCTGCTGGATAGCCTAGAGGAATAATTGCATGAATTCTAATGGAATCTGGTATTTTGAGCTCTTTTCTAAGCAAAAATTCTGTAAAAGAGCCAACAAAAGTACTTCCAATTCCAAAATTCCAAGCTGCGAGCATGAGGTTTTCGGCTGCCAGCGCAACATTTTGGTAATCGAAGAGTTTGCCTCGCTCGCCATACTCTTTTTCTAAAGTTTCCGGGTCTGAGCATAAAAGTACAACAACTGGAGCCTCTGCAATCCAATTTTGGCCAAGTGCAGCCTTTGCAATAATCTTTTTCTTTTGCTCATCTTCCACAACTAAAAAACGCCAGCTTTGGATTCCGCCCGCACATGGCGCGGCATTTGCCGCATCTAAAATCGTATGTAAAGTTTCCTCGCGGATTTTCTCAGGTCTAAATTTTCTAACGCTTCTTCGACTTAAGATACAAGGTATGGCCTCCATTTCTAAAATTTGAGTTTTGGCATTATAAAGTTTGCTTAATTTTAATTGAATTTTACTTGAAATTTACTTAAAAGCTATTCGTACTTAACAACCGAAATTGTGCTTTCGTCTACACCATCTAAGATTGCTTCGCCACGATTTCCTTGTAGTTTTATTATTGGCAAGTATACAATTCTTGGCTGACTTAAAACGCCATACTTTTCGTCAATAAATTCTTTCTTTTTTTCGATAATAGTCAAGCCATTTTCTTTTCTTCTCTCTTCGTATTGAATTGCTCTACTTTTGAAATCATTTTGAACAAATTCAGTAATTTTATCTTTTAAATCATCACAGCTCAATCCACCAGGGGTCATTTTTGCGAAATCCAAATCCCCGACTGCTCGAGGCTTTTTTTGTACTACATGGTTTAAATAGAACACGTTTCCATCTACACAACTTGCACAAACAACTTTTTCTTCAATTTTTTTATCGTCTTTAGAGTAGATCGTAAAAGTATAGGCTACGTGCGGCACATATTTAAGCTCGTAACCGAGACAAATATTTCCGATGCCCAAATTTTGAACTACTTGATTTAAATCCTCTTGGCTTATTTCACCTGTTTCGAATTTTTCATTCAACGGAGGATATAACTTTTCTTCTAATTTCGTCATTTTAACACCCCTTTTGTTTCTATATTGAATTAGAGTTTATAAGCTTTTCTCTCAAATAACTACAAAACTTTTTATATGTGGAGATGTAGTGAAAAATATGCGTTATTTGTTGCTGGCAGAAACCTACGAGAAATTAGAAGGGACTTCTAAAAAACTAGAAAAGACTCAGATTATCGCAGACCTTTTAAAAAACACTCCGCAAACAGATTTACACAAAGTAACTTTGTTGCTGTCTGGAGTTGTTTTTCCACTTTGGATGCCTCAAGAATTAGGTGTTGCAGAACAACTACTAATAAAAGCGATTGCTAAGACGACTGGGCAATCTGAACATAAAGTAGTTGAGCAATTTAAGAAAACAGGAGATTTAGGAAAAGTTGCTGAGCTGTTAATTTCTGGAAAAAAGCAAATCACCCTACTAAGTGAAAAGCTCACAATTGCAAAAGTATTTGAAAATTTAAGAGCTATTGCGCTGCAAACTGGCTCCGGCTCCCAAGAGCGAAAACTTGCGCTAATTTCTGAGCTACTTTCAAGCGCAGAGCCAAAAGAAGCAAGATATATTTGCAGAACAATTTTAGGCCAGCTAAGAGTTGGTGTAGCAGAAGGAATTTTGCGAGATGCTATTGCGCAAGCATTTAATGTTTCTCCTGAAAAAGTTGAAACTGCATGGAATTTCCTGCCAGATTATGGCGAAATAGCAAAAATTGCTGCCGAGAAAGGCGAGAAAGGTTTAGAAAAAATTGAGCTAGAAATTGGCAGGCCTTGTGCTGTTTTGCTGGCTGAAAAAGCTCCGGACTTAAAAACAGCTCTCGAAGCTTTTGAGCAACCTCTTTTGCAATACAAATATGATGGGATGCGCAGCTTAATACATTTTAAAAATGGAAAAGTTTGGCTATTCACTCGAAGGCTTGAAGATGTTACTTCTGCATTTCCAGAGATAATAGAGTATGCAAAAAAGGGATTAAAGGCAAAAGAAATTATAGTTGACGGTGAAACAATTGGCATAGACCCTAAAACAAAAAGACCAATTCCTTTCCAGCTGCTTTCTACGAGAATTAAAAGAAAATATGACATTGAAAAGGCAATGAAAGAAATGCCTACTCAAGTCAACTTATTTGATATTCTTTATTTAAATGGCAAGACACTTTTTAATTTGCCACTGCGAGAGCGATTTAAGATATTAAGAGAACAAATAATCGAAGTACCTGAGAAATGGCGAATTGCAGATTCCTTAGAAACAAAAAATTACAAAGAAGCTGAGAAATTCTACAAGGCAGCATTGGCTGCAGGTCACGAAGGTCTAATTGTAAAAAACCTAGAAGCAAAATATATTCCTGGCAGGTCTGTCGAAGGTGGTTGGCTAAAAGTAAAACCGACTTTGGAAAATCTCGACTTAGCGATAACTGGAGGGCTTTGGGGTACTGGAAAGCGAACAAATTGGATTGGCTCCTTAATTTTGAGCGCCAGAGATCCTGATACAGGAGAGCTAAAAGAAGTTGGAATGGTCGGTACAGGAATAAAAGAGAAAAAAACGAGCCCAGAAGATATTACTTTTGAAGATTTGACAAAAATGCTAAAACCATTGATCATAAAAGAAGAAGGACAAAAAGTTTGGGTTAAGCCAAAAATAATTATTGAAGTCGCCTATGAAGAAATTCAAAAATCTCCAACGTACTCGAGCGGTTTTGCGCTAAGATTTCCAAGAGTAATTCGCCTCAGGCCGGAAAAAGAAGAGCCAGATGATCTTGAAAGAGTTAAGAAAATATATGAGATGCAAAAGGGCAAAAAGAAAAAATAAACTGGCAACTACTAACTTTTCTGCTCAAGTTTTTTCAAATAATTTTCAAGGCACTCTGTAATAGTTTTTATAGCATTTAAATCGCTATACCAATCTTGCGGCTGGATTTTTGCGGCGTAACAAATATTCTGATTCTGGTCGCGTTCAGTTATTGGTATTTCAACATACTCTAATTTGTTTTTGTTTGCAATCTCTTTTACTTTTTCTCTCAATTTATCGTCTAAATTAAAATTCGGATCCCCATAAATTCGAATGCAGCAACCTCTGCCATCACCAATAGATATTTTGTTTAAACACAATTCTGCCATCTCCATTCACGTTTAATTCACTTTTTAATCTTTTCGTAACATTCAGAAATTTTGACGATTATTGCTTTGGCTTCTTCATTATTTGAGACTTTGTACAGCCCAAGAATATCTTTAGCTGATTCTTTTTTTGGCGTAATAACATTAAAGCCATATTTTTCCAATTCACTTTTGAATTTGCTATAAATTCTCCTATCCTCACAAACAACACGCAAATATGCACTTGAGCAATCACCTTCTGGCACAATGTCAACTCTAACACCATACTCTTGATCTAAGATATAACTTGCGCCAAATTTTCGTCCTTTTTTAATAATTTCTTCTAAGTTTTGTTCCATTTTTGGATTTTAGGAAATTATACATTTATCCTAATGCGTCTTCTATTCTCTTGAGATAATTTTCAACTTGTCTGGCAGATGCAGGAACTCTGTACAAGCCAATGATATCATCCTTAACCTTTGCAATAGACTCTCCAACACTCATCCTCAATTTAGTAGCGTACTTTTGGTACTTTTCGGGGTCTGTGCAAACAACTCTTAAAACCACGGCAGAATTGTCCCCCTCTGGTACGATTGCAACATAGACACCGTTTTTTAATTGAATCTCTCCACCATTTTTCAAACTTTCCGCAATCTTCTCTTCTAGGGTTTTCTCCATACCTTCTCACCTCTTTAATAATAGGCAAGAAAAGAATTTAAATTGTGCGTTTATGCTGATTATCTCTTATATTTCTCTGCAACACTAGCTTTTGCTCTTTCATAAATCCTTTGTAACTCGACGTAGACTCTTTCAATTGGAACTTCAGGGTTCGGCATAAAAACAATTTTGCTCTCCTGTTCATTCGGAGGATCGCATTTTTCTAAAACATTTCGTGTTTGGGATAAAAGCAAATAAAATTCTTGTAAAACAGGAGGCTCTTTAATAAAAACTTCTATTGTATTCTCAGATTTGCGTATGCTAAACTCAGGGGTGTTCAAAATAGTTTCTATTCCCATAATTAAATATGGAGCGAAAGAGATATAAAAAGTACGCTCTTAGTCTGAAAATGGAAATCAAAGAAAAAATCAACAAAACAAAGCTCTTGCCGGCTATAACCGCAATTGTCTTTATTACAGCTCTAGCAATAATGCTTTGGCTAACGATACATGCGGTTGATGTTTATGGGGGTACTTTTCCTTAATTTACTCGGTGCTTTTAGAAAAGTAATCGTCAAGGCACTTCTGAAGTGTCTTATTTGACTCTGTTGGCTCTGTCTTCGTTTGTGTTTTTGTTTTTGGCGGTATCATAAACCTTCTATCTTTGTATTCCTCTCGCACGCGACCCCAATAATGTTCGTCATAGCCGAGTTCTTCAGGGTTGCAGCCACAATATTTTATAGCATTTACCCAGCCAGGAGTTTTATATTTATTTCCATCTAGATCTTCTGCCATTTCGCAATTTATATATTGCAAATATTAAAGCTTTTCGATAGACTTTTAAAACTATATTGCATATTTATCTTTATGAAAACCTCCATAAAAAAACGTATTGAAGAAATTCTATCAAACCCGGATTTTGTAGTAACTTATGCAGGTTTTCTGACTGGCTTAAGTATGGCAGTACAGGGAATGGTAGTTATTGGATACGCTCTCAAGGCGAACGACTGGGTCGATCCTGGTGAGCTTCTCTCGTTTTATATTCCAAGCTATTATGGCGGCGCTTTTTTAGGGGTTGGCAGCATCGTTGCGGGCGCTTACATGGCAGCTTTTTCGACATGGTACTGGTACCATCGCAAACACAATAATACTATTTCAAATGAAAACAGCGGCACGGAAGAATGGGAAGAATAAATAGATCAGGCATCTTTATCTTTCTTCCCGGCTTTGCTGATAATGATAAATTAATGGAGAAATAAAAATATAGATTGCAAGTGTTATAAACGCGATGGGTGCGCACACACGTGCTAATTGTACCATGTTGAACTTAACACCTACTAGTGTGAAAAATAAAAACACGCCAGAAAATATGCTCAATTTGCGATAAATTCCCTCACGTGCTTTCGGATACTTTATATCCGTAATCATGAGCGGTGCAATGACGCATACTGGCAGCAGAACAAAAGCGAAGTGTTCTCCAAATACTCCTTTCGGCCCGTACATGAGCGAAAGTGCTACTACGTTCATTGCAGCGGCTGGTGTAGGCAGCCCACGGAAAACAGGATATTTATAACCCTGTATGCTATATTTAATCAAACGTATGAGCCCTAATAGTGCAACAAGAGACAGCGCAAGTATCGTCAAAAAATTCCTCATATTAGTAAATGCTGAACCTAATCTAAGCGAATAAAACTGCGCATATATTAACATCGCCGGAGCTATGCAAAATGAAATCGTATCCGAAATAGAGTCAAGTATGTGCCCTGAATTGTGTTTCGACGGAAATTTTCTGGCAAGATAACCATCAAGACCGTCGAGCATCGCGCCCAAAAGAATAAACAGACAGCTAGCTAAAAAGTTTCTATCATGCGCATATACAATTGCAAAAAATCCGCACATCCCATTTCCAAGCGTCGCGAGATCTGCAAGTGAAATTTTTTTAATCCATTGCATTTGTCCACACTCCGATTGTTGTTTCACCAGCTTTTACTTTTTGACCATGCTTCACTACAAATTTCGCATTTCTCGGCATGTACAGCTCTACTCTTGAGCCGAGAAATATAATGCCAATGCGCTGTCCTTTCTCCACAAAATCTCCTGGCTTAACATAAGTAGCAATTCGCCTTGCAAGTATGCCCGCAATTTGAACAACTTTAAATTTACCTAATTTACTTTCGATTTCGATTACTGTGTGTTCGTTCTCACGTGCCTGTTTTCCAAATGCAGGACTATGCTTCCCATTGTGGTGCTCTACACGAAGAATTTTTCCTGCTTCTGGTGCACGATTTACATGTACATTATGCACATTCATAAAAATCGTAATAAAGTTTCTTTTTTCATCAATATCTATAACGGTACCATCGGCGGGAGATACGATTTGCTCTCCTATCGCTCTTTCAGGATCTCTGAAAAAATATGCAAAAAACACAAGATGTGCTGCAAACATAGCACAAATCAAAATTCCCCATTTGGAGAAAATCATGAGAGGTGATGCGAGCAAGAGTCCGATCGTGAGTGCTACGATTAGTTTTTTGCCTGGTTGTGCAAACATGTTTTCGTATGACAAAAATCTAAATTAATTTTTAAGCTTTTCCGATTAACCAGAAAATACTTTGCTTAGCTCTTCGACTAAATTGCAAAATACGTCGATTTCCTCGATGGTGTTGTAAAAGTACAACGAGGCTCTAACAGAGCCATCTAAGCCATATTTTCTATGCAAAGGCATTACGCAGTGATGACCTGAACGAACTGCGATATTTGCTTTTTCATCTAAAATTGTGGCAACATCGTGCGGATTCATGCCCTTTATATTAAATGCGACAAGAGAGCTTCTTTTCTTTGGATCTTTTGGGCCGTATACCTCGACATTTGGGATCTCTAAAAGTCTTTTTAGCAAAGTAGAAGTTAATTTGTGCTCGTGCTCAGAAATAGCGCCCATACCAATTGAATTGAGATAATCTATTGCCACACCAAAAGCATAGCCGTCTGCAATATTTGGCGTGCCTGCCTCAAATTTCCAAGGCAAAACATTTGTGCTAAAAGAGTCATAGCTAACTTCTTTAATCATTTCTCCACCGCCCATAAACGGACTTAAGCCAGATAAAAGATCTTTTTTGCCCCAAAGCACACCTATTCCAGTTGGTCCACACATTTTATGCGCACTAAAAGCCAGGAAATCGCAGTTTAGCTCTTTTACATCAATTCTCATGTGTGGTGCAGATTGTGCAGCATCTACAGCAAACAAAATGCCATTTTTCTTGGCAATTTTTCCAATTTGTTTTATTGGATTTATTGTGCCCAAAAAATTGGAAACATGCACGCAGCTAATTAGCTTGGTATTTTTCGTTATTAGCGAAGGCAAAAGCTCCAAGTTTAGTTCGCCCTCGGAATTAACCGGCAAATATTTTATTTTCACACCTTTTTCTTTTAGCATTAAAAATGGAACTAAATTAGAATGGTGTTCCATTTCCGTCACAATAACCTCATCCCCGCTTTTCCAAGGCAAACTTCTAGCCAGCAAATTCAGACTTTCTGTAGTATTTCTAGTAAAAATAATTTCCTCGTAGCTCTTTGCATTAATAAACTTGGCAACTTTTTCATGTGCGCCTTCGTAAAGCTCTGAGGCTTCTTGAGAAAGCTTATGCCTTCCCCTATGAACGTTAGCATTATGTTGAGAGTAAAAATCTACCAATGCTTGGATCACTTGCGCCGGTTTTTGAGTTGTAGCCGCATTATCAAAATATATTAATGGTTTTCCTTTCCAAGCACGTTTTAATATGGGAAAATCTTCTCTAATTTTTTGTACATCAAACCCCATAGCCAAACTTAGCGAAGCCGTTTTAAAAAGATTTTTAAACACTTTTCGAATTTCTAAATCATGCTCTGCATAGTAGCAATGATTGTTTTTGGAATTTTAGGGCTGTTTAGTGCAAAATACAGAAAACTTGCAAAAGAAGCTTTCTCGTGCGTATTTCGGCAGGCAACGCTAAGGCCTTGCGTCTCTGGCTTTGACCAAGAACTTCGTGCAAAAACTGCTTCAAAGCTAATGAAGTTTCCAAGATTAGCTAAATTCACTTACAAACATTTCACAGCGCTATCATGGCTATTCACAATAACTTTTTTCCTCTCACTTGGCTATACAGGTTATTCTTTGTATAATTTAGCCGTTCATGGAACTTGCGACCCAATAACAGGGCATTGTGTTTTTACACCTCAAAATACATCAAATGTTCCGCCAAATTCTTGTGTCATCACCGGAGATTTTATAGAATTTTATGGCGCTGAATGTCCTCATTGTGCGAAAATGGCTCCTATTGTTGAACAATTAGAAAATGAAACTGGAATTAAACTTCAAAAGTTGGAAGTGTGGCACAACCAAACAAACCAACAAAAAATGCTGGAATTCGCACCCTATATCCAACGTGATTGTGGGCTCTTAGGAGTCCCTGCCTTTGTTGCGTTAAAAACAAACAAAAGCATTTGTGGAGAGCTTTCTAAGGAAAAACTTAAAAGATTTATAATCGAAAACGGATAGGAGACAAAATGGAAAACGAAAACAAAACAGAAAATAAAAACGAAGTAAAAATTGAGCACAAACCTGAGCATAAAGAGGCAAAAAAAGTGAAGCTAAATGTGTTGCATTTTGTTGCTTTGGCGCTAGGGCTTGCACTGATTGCTAGCTTGCTTGTTTTTGGCAAAAGTTGTCCAATTTCGCTAACAGGCTTTTCATCAGCAAATGCCATTGGCACAAAAACAGTTGACTTTATCAATACAAATTTAATTCCAGAAGGCCAAGGTAAAGTAGAATTAGTCAACGCTACTTTGGAAAATGGAATGTATAAAATAGCAACTAAGTACAATGGAAATATAATTTTCGTTTATGCCTCGCCAGATGGCAAACTTTTATTTACATCTCCAATAGACATGAGCCAAACCAAACCTAAGGAAAAAGAGCAAAGCATTCCAAAAACAGATAAGCCAAATGTTAAACTTTTCGTAATGTCTTTCTGCCCATACGGGCAACAAGCAGAAAAAGCAATACTTCCAGTGCTAGAGCTGCTAAAGGATAAAATAGACTTCGAGTTACACTTTATTGTAGATGTTCAAGACAATAATGTTCTTTCTTTGCACGGAGACTATGAAGCAAAAGAAGACATGAGACAAGCTTGCATAATTAAAAATTACGGCATTTCCAAATGGATTGAATACATAAAGCTATTCGACAACAATTGCACAAAGGTAAACATAGATAGCTGCTGGTCTGAAAGCGCAAAGAGTGTAGGTATAGATACTTCCAAAATTGAAAGCTGTGTAACAGAGCAAGGAATAGAGCTAATGAAGAAAGAGCAAGAACTAACAGACAACTATGGTGTACAAGGCTCACCAACTTTACTCATTAACGATGTAAACTACAAAGGAGCAAGAACGCCAGATGCGTATAAAACTGCTATTTGCTCTGGCTTTACAACAGAGCCATCAGAGTGCTCAACAAATCTAAGTAGTAGCGGAACGGCTGCCAGCGGGCAATGCTAAAATTTGAGAAAAATTAAGCATAACCCTGCGGCACTTTTCCTTCTTTTTCTTTTTTAATTTCTGCTATGTGATTGCTTAGAATTTCTTTTGTTACTTCATCATGTCCCAATTTTTCCAAAATAAAATCATGTGCGTCGTAAAAATCATTTTTGAGTTTCGAAACTAAACTATCTACGCTTTTTTTAATCGCACTTATATCTTCTGATTTGCTCAAGTATTCAGTAACAAATTTCTTATCAGATACGAATGTATCTAGAACATTTAAAACCGAATAAGTATCGCTTTTTCCAACGGCAGTTACATATAAGCCAACACCCAATTGTGGTTTTAATTCGTCAGACTTGATCTTGGAATAGAGCTTGCTCTGCTCATAAAATTCGTTTATGTCTTTTGTTAATGTTTTTAAGCAGTCCAAAACATCATCTATTGGGAAAACAGAGTAGCCTTTTATTTCTGCCCCAGTCTGACATATTGTGCAAATTCTACCTACGGCTTCTAAGGCATAATAAAGCTTCTTAAGGGAATCAGAAGCACCTTCCTTTCTTTTATCATAGGAATTTGCCACTTCTTTGATAATTTTTTCAGGACAAAAATCTTCTTCTTTGTCTAATACCCTAAATTCCTCATCATTTTCAAAAATCAATCTTCGCGTTCCAGTGAGATTTGAAATTAATGGCTGGAACTTGCTAAGTTTGTCAGAAAATTCAGCATAAGTGATTTTTTCTTCTAAACACCCATTTTTTCCGTTCTTTTTGCTTATAGCCATATAATAAAAATTAGTAGAAAGTTTTTTAAGTATATCCCTAGAAAAAATAAAACCATGGGCAAACCAAATCCATATTGCGACACGGCATTTTCCAGATTCGAATGGCAAACAAATACTGCCAGAAAAGAAGTTAAAGAACTGGCAGACTTGCTCGAGAACACCGAACAAAATATAGACCCTAAGATTGTACGTGATGAACTCGAACAGAAAATTAAAAATGTTTGGGGCTTATATGTTAAAACGGTTATTCCTACAGAAAACCGCAACCTCACCAAAGACGAAAAAGAGAGAATCAAAGAGATCAAAAACTACATGCCTACAGTTGGAAAATTTTTAACGTGCTATCAGCAAAACAACCAAAAAGATAATTTGTGGTACGAAGTCTATAATTTGGCCATAAGTATAGTCAATAGATTAGAGAGCCAAAAAGAAAAGGGATATGCAGCACAAATAAAAAGCAATTCCAACCCAACAAACTATCCTTAGTTTTCTTAGTTTTTAATCTCTTCTTTTTGCTTTTTTGAAGTCATCCAAGCTAGTTTGCTTTCCGTCTAGTTTATTGTAAAGCGAATCTGCAATTGTCCTATACCTCAGATTAATTTCTTGCAATTGCTGTAAATAAGCCTCAAATGTTTTATCTCCGACTAGCCCTCTAAAGTAAAAAATGTCGTGCCTGTGCTTTTCGTCATGCGTCTTATCCCAAGCAGATAGTTTCAGCCCTAACCAAAGGTATTCTGGACACATCTTTATTTTAAAACCATTAACTTGGACATCTTTAGATGCTTCGATTATTCTATCTATCAAATCCTTACCTTCTTTGCCTTGGATGTCTTTTAATGCTTCCGGGGTAAAAAATTCTATAAAAAAATCATTACCGTTTAGGACTGTTCCTAAATAAGGCGTATTTGCATCAGAAAGCTTAATGTCCAATTCAGATTCGGATAAGTAGCTGACCATATCTATTTTGGTTAAAAGATCAATATCACTTGTTTTTCGTCCTATTCCTCTATCTCCCAATTCTAAATTATTTTTCTTGGCGTAAATAACTAGGGCCCAGCTTCCCAAAAGGATACAATCCTGACGTAATATCTGCATCTGATTCAAGTTATTTAAAATTTTGAGTAAATTTGAATAGTTTACATCTACACCTTTTAGACCTAAACCGCTTTCTATTTCGTCGCAGTCGACAGCCATGTTAAAAATAAAATTTCAATATTTTTAAATTTATTGGTGGGCAAAGCTTATAAATTCCAGGAGAGAAATAAAACCATGTTATTTAAGAAAAATTCTGAAAAGAATACAGAGAAACTCGAGAAGCTAGAGAAGTCGGAGAAACCAGAAAAGCTAGAGAAACCGTTACAAACTCCGCAAATGGTTCAAGTAAATTTAGTAGACGTTGTTAAACAAGCCACCATACAACTCAAATATGAAGAAATTGGAAGCTGGCTAGCAACTCATAATACGCCATTGTTTTTCTGCCGTGAAAATGGCTTTACCATTGTAGATAGGAATTTTATAGAAAAAAGACCTTGGCTAAAACGTGCACTAAATAGAATGGTTAAAGAAATAGAAGAACAAAAAGTACAAAAACAAAAGGATGCCAAAGCCAAACAAATCGAACAAAGCCCAAAAACAGAAAAAGTAGAATACATTAGCTAAAATCTAAGTCAAACCCTCCTTATAGAGGAGGGTTTTGTGGTTGCTGTTGAGGTTGTGGCTGCTCTTTTTTCTTTCGTGCCATTTTCTCGCCTCCTGGCCTTTTGGAGATTGGCCCATCAAAAACGGAAAAATAGAATTTATAAAGATTTATGGTAATCAAAAATTTTATCAAATTTTAATGGTGAATTTGCCATTTTTCTTTTCAATTGTGAAACACCACCCCTTCATTTCCTATGGAAGTCGATTTTTAATTAAAATTCAATATGTTTGAAAATAAGTTTCTTATTTGGAACAAAGTTTCAGAAACATGTTTCATTTTATAATACACATTCCAAAAAACGAAACATTTATATTTAGGTTCGTACTATAAAATAATAGGGGATTAATTTCCCCATGCCAGCTCCTCAGCGAGGGAACTTGCTGAGGACCTCCCTCCTACTTAAAATGGAAGAAAAAACCGCATTGCTTTCAAGTTTGTTTGACAAGAAAACAGTAGATATTTTGCGAGTTCTATTACTTAAATCTGGGAACTTTTACATTAGAGACCTTTCAAAAGAAACAGGCGTTCCTTTGGCTACAACGTTTCGAATCGTACAAAAACTTTCATCGCTTGGACTTGTACAAAAGAAGGAATTTGAAAAGTTCGTATTCTACAGCGTCAACAAAGAAGCACCAATTTATCACGAAGTCTATAGCTTAGTATTCGGAACTCCTTCGGATCCGCTAGAGTTATTCAAAAAAAGCTTGAAGGAAAGGTATGGAGGAGCATATTCTGCATATCAAGACAAAGACAAAAAACTCTTTATCATCTCAGACATACTTAAAGAACAAGAAGTAAGCGAAATTGCACAATTCATATTTAATAAAACCGGGGTTAAACCAAACTACATACTAATAACTAGAGATTTTTTCCAAAAAATGCAAGAAATGGGCCTTATACAAAAAGATAAGTTACAACCTGCCTAAGCCTGCTTAACCTTACTTAAACTTACTTCTTCAATATCAAATATGCCTTTGTTAGAGCTGTTACTGTTACCGGAGATATTAGTAATGTTGCTATGATCTGGCCTACAATAGGTATTGCCCCAATTATACTCATTAAGAAAATCAGTAGGTATAAAACAAAAATGTCCCAAAATTTGCCCTTTGTTAAATTCCAAGACTCCGAAATGCCAAAGCCATTACCCAAAACAGCAGCTGGAGCAAAAAGCCCCAGTCTTACCAGCAAATAAATTCCTGGAACAATAAGAAGTAAAAATCCTATACCTACAAGTACGCTATAAGCCAATGTAGCAATAAACAACTTAAAGGACTTAAACAAGCCCTGTACCAACATTTCAGAAGTTTTAAGATTTGGCTTATTGACCTTTAAAACTACGCAAGCGTAAGCAAAAGACATAAGGAACGCTGCTAAAATTGCCAGAAAGAATAAAATGGCTAAATTTTTCATCAAATATGAAAGCCCAAGAAGTCCTGCTTTTGGAAGTTCAAGTAAGCTAAAAACTGGCAAAGCCAAAATCAAAAGTGCAATTATTAAATACGCCACAAATGGCAAGGCTATTACAGGGTTCTTACCATAAAACCCAAAAGAGTCTTTTAAAATATCTACGCTATTAAACTTAGCCATGTAATAAACAGCCGCTGGATGTTTATAAAACTTTTTCTTAGTGCAAAAATTAAAACTTGCCAGGTACAAATCGCACTCTGTTATAGGCCAGAGGTAAATAAGCGTAACATATTTAAAGTAGTAATTGCACAAAAATAAGAGGAGGATTGGGCCACATGATCGTGAACGAAGAATTGCTTAATAAATTGAGACGTGCATTTAATTTGAATTTGTACGAAGCAAAACTTTGGACTGCGTTACTTAGCAGAGGAGTTTCGACCGCTGGCGAGCTTTCGGATATAGCAGATGTGCCAAGAAGCCGTGCATATGATGTCTTAGAATCTCTAGAGAGGAAAGGCTTTATTTTGGTGAAGCCAGAAAAGCCAATTAAATATTTGGCCATACCACCAAATGAAATTTGTGACAGAGTTGTGAGAAGGTTAACAGAAACTACGGAAGAGAAAATCAAAAGGTTGAACTCGCTAAAAGATTCTGACATAACAAAAGAACTAACTTTACTTTACAAACAAGGAATAGAGCCTTTGCAACCCACTGATTTTTGCTCCTCGATAAGAGGGCGACATAACATCTACGATCATTTAATTTCGCTAATCAAAGGGGCGAAAAATCAAATAAGCATCGTCACAACAGAAGATGGCTTAAATAGAAAAGTAAGAGTTCTGAAGCCGCTTTTAGAAAAAGCAAAACTAAAAGGTGTGAAAATAAAAATTGCTGCGCCACTAACAGAAAAAAACAAAGAGGCGGCAAAAAAATTAGAAGGCTTAGTAGAGCTCAAACCACTAAAAGATATAAAAGCAAGATTTGTAATAGTCGACAACGAACACATAATGTTTATGTTCGACGACGATGAAAAAACACATGCTGCCTATGACATGGGGCTGTGGGCACAGAGTCCATTTTTTGCAGCGGCGATGCAAGAAATGTTCGAACACTTTTGGAAAACCAAACTGAATAATGAGCTACCAAAAGCCCCTAAGAGCTAAAGCATTTAAAGCACTATTAATTTTTATTTATTTTAATTCGAGCCTTAATTTTAGCTCGAGTAAATACTGAGGTAAAAATGCTAAATACGCTAAACATAAAAGTCGGTATAAAAGGAAAAATAAGCACAATTTGGCATGAGTTAAAAAGAAAAGCAGTACATATTATAGGGCTTTTACTCATTTTAGCTCTAATTTTCCTAGACGAAGAACTTGTGTTAAAATTACTCGCGGTTTTAATAATCCTGGCTATTCTAGGTAACTGGTACTTCACTAGGCGAAGTATTCGCATAGAAGCATATAAGAAACTTTTCGAAAGTGCTGGCCTGCGAGGGCGTGCTGCAGAAGAAAGTGCTAAAAGATTTGATAAAAGAATTGTTGGCATACTCAATAGCTTCATTAGAACAAGTGAAAAGGAAGAGCCATTTCAAGCAAGCCTCAAAGCTTTGCTATCTATTTTCTTGATTCTAATTCTATTTGGCGCAAGGTATGCGATTTTCGCAGCCTTGCCGCTCATTTTCGGAGATGCCGCAGCTGCGCTAGTTGGAAAGCGATTTGGCAAGCTCAAAATACCTTATAACAAAAAGAAAAGTTTGGAAGGCTCACTTGCATTTTTGCTCGTAACTTTCCTTACTTTTTGTGTCTTCTTCATTATATTTCCAAGTTACGCATTTATTAATTTCTTACTTCTATCTGCGCTTTTATCCTTCGTTGGAGCTTTCGCAGAAACAATTCCGGGCCTAGACGATAATTTCTCTATTCCTCTAGCAATTGGCTTTATAAGCTGGGCTTTAGCACTTTACTTGTAAAACAAAAACACAACACCTTAAAAGAAGTTCTATGTGGAGGGAAAAATTTATATAAAAGTTTCCCTCTATAGAGAACTCTAATTGAGCAAAACAACAGTTATTCTTCTATTGCTTTTCCCTTTATTTTCTCGCTTAATTATTTTTATTTTACCAACTTCTTTCGTAGATTTTACATGCAGGCCACCATCTAGCTGCAAATCGACATCTCCAATTCCAACGACTCTAAGAATATCAAACCTTTCATATCTGCTTTCGTCCATTAGCCTTTTAAGTTCTGGGTGAGCCCAAAGTTCGTCTTTACTTATTATTTTCGAAAAAACTGGCAAGTCGTTTTCAACAATTTGATTTGCGCCACTCTCAATAAATCTTACAATTTCATCATCAAGTTTTTCTAAATTAAAATCCATTCTAACTCTATCTTCATAAATTTGACTTCCAGTAAATTTTACATTTTTAAATTCTTTAATTAGGACAGCAGAGATTATGTGTGCAGCTGTATGTAAGCGCATAATTTTATGTCTCCTTTCCCAATCTATTTTTCCTTTCACTAAATCATTTATTTTGAAATCCGGGTCCTTCTCTAATAAATGAACTATGTTTTTCTCAGCATCATAATAGGTATCTAAAACCTTTATACCATTTAGCTCTCCTGTATCTCCAGGCTGCCCACCACTTCTAGCATAAAATGCTGTTTTATCTAAAATAATTTCTTTTCCGCGAATTTCGAGCACTTTGGCCTCGAATTCTCTCAAATAAGCATCTTGCCAAAAGAGCTTTTCTGTCATACATTAGAAAAAACAAAAGAAAGTTTATAAAAATTCGCAATTCATTTCGATTCTTGAACGTTCTCTCTTCAGCTTTAGACATATCGTCCGAATTGTTTGCCATTTTTTCACCCTTTTTATTTATGAAAGATTTTTAGGTTTTGTGGAAATTTAGAGGCGAAATAAAAAATTATTCAGAAAAAATACCAGTCGTATACTGAAAATTTGGAAGTTGCGGTATCGAATAGCCGAGGAATAGAGGAAGCGAAGGCGAAGAGATTGGGAGCGTATGAACGCGTTATAAAGCATTTTTAAAAGTCAAAAAGCTTAGGCATCGATAGCCAAATTTTGCTTTACTTTTAGGAATTCGGAGCCGAAGCCCTTGCCAAACCAGTATGCAAAAGAGCTCTCGCTTCCTGTCAAAAGCTCAGTTATTGATTTTTCTCGCTCGTATCTAACAATTTTAGCATTTGTTACATTCGCCAGACTTTCAGCAAGTTCTTTTGCCTCCTTCTCGCCGCCAAGTACATCAACTATGCCATAGTTTTTGGCTTCATAGCCGAGCCAAATGCTTCCATCGGATAAATTTTCAACAAAATCTTTACTCAAATTTCTATTTTCAGCCACCGCAGTTACAAATTGCTCTTTTATGAAATTAATTTGACCCATTAGTTTTTCTTTTTCCTCAGGCTTTAATTCCCTATACGGCGTTCCTAAATCTTTGTAATCGCCCGTGACAAGTCTATTATAAGTTATTCCATACTTTTCCATCAGCTTTTCAAAAGAAAGATAAGAAGCAGAAACTCCAATACTCCCTGTAATTGAAGAATAATCTGCTACGACTTTATCAGCAGAAGTAGCTATCCAAAGCGCACCACTTGCACCAACATCTCGAATAAGTGCAACAGTTGGTTTTTTTGCCCCTTTAACAACATCTGCAATTTGTTTAGATGCCACAACGGCGCCACCAGGAGAGTCTATATCTAAAATTATTGCTTTAACTGACGGACTTTTTTCTGCTTTCTCCATCAATTTCGTAATTTCCACAGGATCTGCAGAATCATCTATCCCGATTTCGCCATGAATTGGTATTAGTGCAATTTCTGGTGAAAAATCGGTTTTGCTAGCAACAAAAGCAAAGACTGAAGCAATTAAAACAATTAGCACAAAGACTGCAAAATAAAAATATTTTCTAGATTCATTGCTCTTAATTTTTGTTTTCGAGTCGTCTAATTTGGCCATAAACATAAAACTCCGTATTGCTTTTAAAGTTTGCTTAATTCGAAATAAGTAACAAATGGCAAATGAAGATAGACATAAAGAAAACCTTTACAAAGCAAAAGTAGAGCTAGTCAAAACTATCTTAGAAAAGAATCTCGGAAGAGGAGAAATAGAAAACCTTAAGCTAAAATTCGCAAAAGAAAACAATTGCAAAATACCTCTAAATTCTGAACTTTTAGAAATTCTAGAGAAAGAAAATTTCGATGAAAAATGTAAAGAAAAATTTAAAGAATTGCTAAAAACAAAACCAACACGAACTCTTTCTGGAATTGTAACAATTGCGATAATGGCTCCGCTAATGAGCTGTCCTGGGCAGTGTATTTATTGCCCAACTGTGAAAGGCGTTCCAAAATCATACACGGGAGCAGAACCTTCAACTATGCGTGCTGCGCTATGCAACTGGGATCCGGAAAAGATAATTAAAGCCAGACTTAAGCAACTTCAAGCAATTGGACATACAACAGATAAATGCGAAGTTATTGTACAGGGCGGAACTTGGTCAGCAGCACCAAAAGAGTGGCGAGTTGAATACACTAAAAAAATTTTTGACGCTTTTAATGGCTTTAGCTCAGAAAATTTAGAGGCTGCACAAACTGCGAATGAAAGTGCAGAGCATCGTATCATTGGCCTAACTTTCGAAACTCGCCCAGATTTCTGTTCTGAAGAAGAAGTCGATTTCATGCTAAGTCTAGGTGCCACAAGAGTAGAATTAGGTTTACAATCTGTTTATGAGGACGTTCTAACTAAAATTAAAAGAGGACATGGCTTAAAGGAAGCCGTAAATGCTATTAGAATTTTGAAAAATAAAGGGCTAAAAGTCGATTTGCACGTAATGCTTGGCTTGCCAGGAAGCAACAAAGAAAAAGACATTGAGATGTTCAGAGCACTTTTTGAAAATCCAGATCTCAGACCAGACGGTCTAAAAATTTATCCAACTGCAGTTCTACCTGGCACAGAACTTTATGAAATGTGGGCGAAAGGCGAATACCGAGCAATAGGAGACGATTACATAATAGATGTTTTAACACAAGCCAAAGCAAAGTACATCCCAAAGTATTGCAGAATTAAAAGAATAATGCGTGACATTCCTACAACTAAAATTCTTGATGGCTACAAATACACAAATCTTAGAGACATTATAAGAAAAAAACTAGACCAAGCAGGTTTAAAATGCAATTGCATAAGATGTAGAGAAATTGGACAAAGATACAAGTATTATGGCATTTTGCCAAAAACTATAGAACTAAAAACTTTGCAATACGAAGCCTCTGGCGGAAAAGAATACTTCATTTCATTCGAAGATCCGAATCTTGATATTTTACTAGGCTTTATAAGACTGAGACTTTGCCAAGCTGCATTTGTTCGAGAACTTCACGTATACGGCGAAGCTCTCCCAATCGAAGCAAAGAAGTCAAACTCAGCTTTAGCAATTCAACACAGCTCTCTTGGGAAAAAATTACTGGCAGAGGCAGAGCGAATTGCCAAAAGTGCCGGCTATGACAAGTTATTTGTCACTTCTGGAATAGGAGTCAGGCAATATTATGCAAAACAAGGCTACCATTTAGAAAGGCCATACATGGTAAAGCAACTTAAATGAAAAAACTTTTAAAATAGAAGCAAAAACAAATTATTAGCCCCGTCGTCCAGCGGTCAAGGATATCGGGCTTTGGACCCGAGGACCTCGGTTCGAATCCGAGCGGGGCTACTTGCTTTTCTTCTTTTGCTTTATTACTTTTGTAGCCACTTTTGTAGCTTTTTGTTTCGTACTTTTCTCTTTCTCCGCTAGACGTTTTTCAGCATTCGAAATTTCTTTTTCTAATCTTGAAATATCTTGTTTAAGTTTTTTGATTTCTGGTGATTCTGTAAACTCGATTAAAATTTCATTACAGCTCGGACAAGTAAATTCGATATCCAATGCCTCATTATATGCATACTTAGTATTGCATTTCGGGCAAATAAAAGCGAACCGCTCTTCTTCAAAAAGCTCTTTCTTTTTCTTTTCCAATTGTTTTTTCTTATAAGCCAAGAATAGCTCTGCGATTTTATCTCTGTTCAACGACCAGACATAAATATACCACCATTTTTTCTTTGGGTCTGTTTTTTTCTCATATGTTGCAAAACCTTTTTCATAAAGCCTATAAATTAACTTTCTAACATCGTTTATACGGAGATTCAACTTTTTTGCAAGTTGTTCTTCTGATACTTTTTTTTGCTTTTGTAACAAATCTAAAACTTGTAACATTTCAGGGTCTAAAGAAATCCCGATTTCTCTAAGCATTGTTTCGACTTTTATTACCATTTTATCTCAAAATTGGCGCTATTATGTTTGCAAGTAATAACGCCAAGGCCATTGTTGAAATAAACAAATTTAGTTTTTTAGCTTTTTCCTCATTAGCTATTAGCTTATTAGATGCTACAGAAAACATTCTGCCGCCATCAATAGGCCCTAATGGTAAGAGGTTTATTATGCCAATGCCCAAACTTAAAGTAAAGATCCAATAAAGTAAATTCAAAAAGTGCCAAGGTAGCCAGCCAAAAAAGCCGAATTTTTTAGCTCCTTCTCTAAGTTCAACATTTTGTTTGAAGTAAATTCCCAAATACGCTTTGCTTTCGTTTTTTGGGTTGGGAATTGTTTTCAAATCGTAATATTTCCCATCAGCCAAAATGGTAACTTTTTGCCCCGGACTTATATTTTGCATCCCATTGACAAAATCTTCAACTTTGTGAATCGGAATGCCGTTCAATTCTGTTATAATAAGACCTTCCTTAAGCCCTGCTTCTGAAGCAGGCGTATTTGGCGTAACGGAGTCTAAGTAAATGCCGTTCGGCTCTACTGCTAAATTTGCTAATGGTGCTGCTCCAAAAGTTAGTAGAAAAACGAGTCCAGCGGTTATAAAATTGCCAAGTGTTCCTGCAGAAAAAACGGCTAATTGAGCTTTAGTAGAACTTTTATTTAGTTTGTTCTCATCAGGTTCTACAAAAGCGATAGGGAGAACCGCAAGCAAACCAAAACCAGACGATTTTACTTTTACTCCGAATGCCTCAGAAATTACACCATGCATTCCTTCATGCGTAACGATTACCACAAAAAGTGCAATTATGCCATACCAAAAAGGTATGAATACAGAAGAGCCCGGAATTTTAACTCCTGGCAAAACAAGAGAAACTGCGGCTGGAAGGCTTGGTTCCAACATTGTTTTTAGAAGCGCATAACCTAAATAGCCAAAAATAAATGCCATCCCAACGAAACCGATTGGAACACCAATTAAGCCCAAAACACGCCAAAATTTCGGTTTAACAGAAGCAATCTTTTGTAGAGTCAAATTAAATCTCTTAGTTTTAAAGAGGAAAAAAATTTTGTTTTGAATTTCGATTTTTTTCCTGAAAACAAAAATCAGACTAAAAACAATGGCATAAAAAATAATAATTGAAATTAAGTTCAAATCGACCGCGACCATAAAGGCACTAATCTTTCTTATATCTCGCAACTAAATCTATAAGATCGACGTGACCTAAAAATAGCGCTCTGCAACAATATCTCTTTAAGCCCAAGCTATCTAAAACTTGTTTTGCTGGTTCTCCTTTCGCCACTCTTGCCTTAAATATTTCCCACAAATGCCCAACTGGCTTATTACAACTGAGGCAACGAACTGGAATTAACATAAAAAAATCTTAAAAAAGCAATTTTTAAAGCTATCGGTAAGACGTTTGTCTCCTTGCTCTAGCTCGGCTATGGCGGCCGAATTTCTTTGGCTCTTTTCGTCTAGTATCTGCTACGAGCAAAGATTTGTCATAATCAGAGAATAGCTTTTCAAGTTCTTTTGACTTAAAGAATTTGACCATTGCTCTTGCCAAGGCCAAGCGTGCAGCTTCTGCTTGTGCGTGCCATCCGCCACCTCGTACAGTTATATCTGCATCTATTTTTGAGGCTAACTCGCCGGCTAACAACAATGGCTCTTTTAATCTCAACCTTGCAACTTCTTGGCTATAGACCTCAATAGGTATTCCATTTATTCTTATAATTCCTTTACCTTCTCGTATAGTTGCCCGAGCTATGGCCGTTTTTCTTTTGCCTGAAACATGTATTGAATTAGCCATTTTGCCTCAAAAGCTTTGAAATTTCGCCAACATAGACATAGTAAGGCGTTTTAAGATTGTCCACAGAAATCTCTGGCAAAGTTTCGAGTTTTTGACCTGCGTATTTTTCAGGTACTCCAATGAAACATTTAACTTTCGAAAGCGCTTGTCTGCCTCTCGAACCTTCAGACCACCTGCTATGAGGTAGCATTCCTCTTATTGCCCATTTTACAATTCTATCAGGCATTCTTTTAGCAAAAGGTCCTTTATATGGCTGTGTTCTTGCTTCTCTTTGTTTGAATTTGGCCAGAACAACTTCTGGCCTGCCGGAAATTACTGCTTTTTCGCAGTTTACCAAAACGATTTCTTCGCCAAGTAGCGCTCGCTTCGCTACATTAGCGGCGAGGCGTCCAAGTATTAAATTTGTAGCATCTATTACGACCATTTTAACCTATCAACTTTACGTTAGTTCCTTTTGGATTTTGCTTCACCAATTCCTGAATGCTAATTGCTTTTCCTTTTGCATTAGCAATTTTTTCTTTTGCAGATTTTGAAAAAGAAAATGCGGCAACAGATACTTGTTTTGTCAAAGTACCGTTTCCCAATACTTTACCAGGTACTAAGACAATTTCTTTTTCATTTGCATAGCGTTCGATTCTAGAGAGATTTACTGCCCTTCTAGACCTGGCTGGTTTTTCGAGCTCTTTAGCAACTCTCTTCCATATCTTCGCGCCTTGCTTTTTTAAACTAACTATGAGGTTTTGTAAATTCGGATTTGTTGGTCCTGTACGGGTCATAGTTTTATCTCCTAAATATGGTTTTAAAAGTTTGCGCTAATAGCAAAATTTACGAAATTTGAAAATGCGGGGAGCAGGATTCGAACCAAACTTTTAGAAAAAGTTTGATCAAAAAGACAAGTAATAAGCCGGCTTTTCATTCGCTCTTTTGCTTTCTTGCCGATAAGCCAAAATGCGGGGAGCAGGATTCGAACCTGCGCAGCCACTAAGGCACACGACCCTCAATCGTGCGAATTTGACCACTCTTCCATCCCCGCAAATCTAAATTATAAAAAATTAAATATAAAATTTACTACATAAGAATAAACTAAAAATAAATTGCTTTGATTTACTTCAATTTTAGCCCTTTGAAATTTTCTTGCAAAATATTTGTTGCTTGGCTAATTATCGAAACAGGGCTAATTTGTCCCCAAGATTCTACAAAAACAATGAATGTATTAGGATCGTACTCTATTTTTACACCTGCTCGCTCTAATAGCTCTTCGTAACCCGGTAACCATTTTGTCCAATCCAAAACTTCTATGTTGCTGCTACTCTTTTTAATTATGCCATCTGGTATTCCGGTTATCTTATCTAAGTTCGCACCTTTGACATTAAATTTCGGCAAATTAAAATACCAAACAAGACAGGGCGACCACTTTGAGTGTTCTTTGCCTTTCCCTAAAACCGCAACAAATTCTAAATCAATTTCTTGTCCTTCGAGTAATTTAACTATTGGTATTTTAGGATAAACTGGGCTAATAGAAACATCTTTGAACTTCAAATCTTCTGCGTAAACTGTGAGTGGTCCTTTTGCTTTTAATGACCCCTTAACAGAACATTTTCCACATAGCTTTCCTTTGCAAGTACATTCAGAAGGCAAATTATACGATTTCAGCTCTGCTTTTAAAGGTATTAAACCCAGCCTATGTGCCAAAACTTCGTCGTATAAAATCGAAGTATTTTGAATAACATAAACATCTTCAATTGCCAAAACAGGTACTTCAAACATTGCTGCTCGACGAAGAGCATTTAAAAAAGATGGGCCAACTTCCGAAATTTTTAGAACAAGTTCGTCTCCTTCTTGTTTTAATACATCTAGCTTCATTTTTACACCCTTCTGCCTCTTCGTCCACCTTTTGGACGGCATCCACCATAAGGAATAGGAGTGACGTCTTCAATTCCCAAAATCTGAAGTCCGGAGCGCGTTAAAGTTCTTATTGCTGGCTGGGCTCCTGGACCAGGAAACTTTGTCCCATTCTGGCCGCCTTTGGCTCGAACTTTAACATAAATTTTTTTAACGCCTTGTTCTAAAGCAGCCGAAGCTGCTTTTTTAGCTGCAAGAATTGCTGCGGTAGGGCTGCCTTCCAGTCTATCGGCTTTTACAACTTGACCACCAGATGCGAGTGCAATAGTCTCGCAGCCTGTTAAATCTGTAATGTGAATAATTGTGTTGTTGTATGTTGCATAAATGTGCGCAATACCTATTTTTTCAGCCATTTGCAACCTCCGTAGCTTGAGCTGCCTGAGATACTCCTCCGCTTTCTTTGCTCTCTTTCGCGCCAACTTTCGCCTCTGGTTTTACTTTTTCTTCAGGTTTTAGTTTCGGAGTAAAACCAGGTACGAAGGAAACTTCATCTCCAACTTTAACTAAGTAAGAAGGCGAGTTTGTTTTTCTGCCATTTACCGTAACTTTTCCATGTATTATAAATTGTCTTGCTTGCTTCGGAGTCAGCGCAAGTCCTTTTTTAACTAAAACTGTTGAAAGTCTACGGTCTAAAATATCCTTTATGCTTAATGAAAGAACATCATCAACATTTGAGTCTTCCTTAACCAAGCCGTATTTTAGTAGTTTGTTCAATAAAATTTTCTGAACAGCTTCTTTTTGTTCTGCAGGCAAACCTATAATTTCTTTTGCCTGCCTTTGCCAATTTTTAAGAATAGCTTTTGCTTTCCAAAGTTCTCGCATTCGTCTGATTCCGTACTGTTTTGCTAGAGAATGCTCTTCTTCTATTCTCTCTGCTAGCCAAGGGTGTCTTGGACCTTTAAATTTCTTCTTTTGTCTCCACATTTTTACTTCTTCTCAGGCTTTTTTTCAGCTTTCTTTTCAGCCGCTTGGGCTACTTTTGCCTTTTCCTCTTTTGATTTTACAACTCCTAATGTTCCGCCCTTACGTCCTGTTGTCCTAGTTCTTTGTCCTCTTACGCGTCTGCCTATTGCGTGGCAAACGCCTCTATAAGTTTTAATCTTTTTCAAAAATTTAATATCTAAACCTTGTTGCAAAGTCAAAGTTGGCCCAACCAAATGTTTATTTTCTCCAGTCTCCAAATCTTTTCTTCTGTTAAATAGCCATTGCGGTATTCCGTATTTTGCTGGATTTTGCATACAATCTTCAATTTTAGATATATCTTCATCAGACAGGTAGCCTGCTTTTTCTAACTTTGGTAAGCCTAATGCTGCACAAACAGCGTTAGAAAACATAAAATCAGATCCCTTTACCCTTGTTAGGGCTAACCAAACGCTTTCATTTCCATCTATGTCTTTGTCCAATATTCGAAGCAACGGACGAAGTTCTTTTTTGGCTTCCATTTACACTTTTAATTGCAAAATTCTAGCTTTTTAAATCTTTTTAATGCCAAACGCCGCGGCAGGGATTTGAACCCTGATACCCTTGCGGGAACAAGCTCTCCAAGCTTGCGCACTACCAGGTTATGCGACCGCGGCGTATAAATTTTTAAAATAGGATTTTAAAACTTTTATCTTTATAAAATAACTTTACTTTGCTGCAACAAAGCTTGTATAAAAATCAGTCGCTCTTTAATAGAAAAGTTTAATATGTCTTGACATAAGAAATAGTATGGAGAAAGAAAATAGAAGAAAAAGAAAAAGGTACAACGATACAAGTAACTGAACAAATGAAAACAAGCAAAACTGCGAAAGTATGCGGTGAAAAGTGGGTCGTACGGCTGGTCAAAGCGTAAGTTTTGAAACAATCATACTGGGAGTGAAAAAAATAACTATTTAATGCTTCAATTTGTTTTAAAACCCATTCTTGTTTCAATCCTACTTTAGTCTGATTCTAACCTTCACTCTCACTTGCAAGCAGATCAAACAGCGAGCAGTTTCAATCCTACTTTAGTCTGATTCTAACCCGATTTATGGAATGATATTGAATTTAATTTGACACAGTTTCAATCCTACTTTAGTCTGATTCTAACGAGGTGAACCCAAAATGTTTGACCAACTAGGCGGATGTTTCAATCCTACTTTAGTCTGATTCTAACTTCTATTTTTTTCCCATTTACATATATAGCTAAATAGTTTCAATCCTACTTTAGTCTGATTCTAACTGTTAGAGAAACAAGTAATATAAATTTTGATAAACTGTTTCAATCCTACTTTAGTCTGATTCTAACTTGGCTCAGTGGTTCTAACGAACTTACAGACTTCCGTGTTTCAATCCTACTTTAGTCTGATTCTAACTCAAGCGACTTATGACTTGCAAATTACTGCGATAAAGTTTCAATCCTACTTTAGTCTGATTCTAACTTTGCCATGTTGTCTTTTAACTCCTAAAAATTCTTTGTTTCAATCCTACTTTAGTCTGATTCTAACAATGCAAAAGAGCTTAATGCGCAAAGAATAGTGTTTGTTTCAATCCTACTTTAGTCTGATTCTAACTGCCCAGTCGTATCGCTTACATCTTGGGCAAACTTTGTTTCAATCCTACTTTAGTCTGATTCTAACTTGAAAAAGTATTAGCGCCATCTCTTAGCGCTGTAACTAGTTTCAATCCTACTTTAGTCTGATTCTAACCTTTTTTATCGCTACTAAAAAGTAACTCCGTCCTCTCGTTTCAATCCTACTTTAGTCTGATTCTAACTTTACATATTTCTTTTTTCCTATCTTGCCCAATACATTTGTTTCAATCCTACTTTAGTCTGATTCTAACCAAAGCTGCATTCGCATTAGCTTTCTATGGCTGTCTCGTTTCAATCCTACTTTAGTCTGATTCTAACTTGTCTCCCAAATTTCGCGTACAAGTGTGCATCCGCGTTTCAATCCTACTTTAGTCTGATTCTAACGCTGTTTACTTGTTTTATGCTTGTCCCAATATTCGCACCGTTTCAATCCTACTTTAGTCTGATTCTAACCCCGTTCTGTGAAGAGCCCACTCCGAAAGATATGCGATTCGACTTTGCTCGATTTTTATTTTGGTAATACATTTTTACTTCTGTTCTTCTCATTTAAAGTGTGCGTGAATGAATAAAAAATTTTCCATTTATAAACATCCACAACTAAATGATGTTTGATGGTTCTGCTTTTTTAACCCCGATGTGTGTTTTTTCTAAAATAGTTTTGCTTCGAAGTTTATAAAAAATTATCGAGTCTTCATTCAAATTGACAATTTCTTTAAGTTTAATTTCAATTTCTTTCAATTCACTTTCTGTGAGCTCTCCTTCGAAAACAGAATTTTGAATCCAATTCAAATATTTTCTCAAAAATTGACAAATTTTATTTACTCTGTTCACCGAAACATCGTAAACGATTATTACATACATTTTACCACCAAATCACAAATGGTTTGTATTTTTTAATTCCAAGCAAATGTTTTATCAACTTATAACACTCCAATCTAATTAGCCCTCGAAAAGATACGTTTCTTCCCAATTCTCTGTGTTTTATTGTTGTTTTTAGCTTTTCATCGTAAGCAGCTAAATACAATTTTCTACCAGCATCGTTGAGAAGTACGTAATTAAATTCTTTCAAAAAATGATTTTCATCAACTATTTTCTTATTAATTAATTTAAAAATAACTCTATCAACTAACAATGGTTTGAAAATTTCACTTATATCTAAAGCTAGAGAAAATCTTCTCTCAAATGGTTCATGCAAATAACTTATAGTCGGATTTAATTGTGTGTTGTAAATTTCTGTCAAAACCGTAGAATAAACTAACGAATTGCCAAAACTAATTAAGCAATTTATCATATTTTCAGGCGGTTGTCTGGTTCTCTTTTCAAAATGAAATTTTTCTGGAAAAAATTTATTAAAACTTTGATAATAAATTTCTCTTACATTTCCTTCGATAGCCATAACTTGTGAAATTTTGTTTTGATTTTCTAATTCGCTTAAAAACGATTCAATTTTTTCAATTTCTTCTTTTAATTCGCCTTTTGTTCTCTCATAATATTGAAGATTTTTGATTATATTCTCAATGCTCCCCCTAATAATTAGTTTAGCAAGCTCTAATCGCTTTTCTTGGTCTAAATAATGTTCTACTTGTCTAATTAAAACATCGCCAGAAACTAAAGTTTCTCTAGGATAAAAACTTCCTTCGTAAAATCCATACTTGTTAAAGAAATGAATCGGGACGCCAAATTTTGAAAGATAAGAAACAACACCAGAAGAAAAGCTCACTCTTCCGTGAGCAAATATTGCATAAATTTTGTTTATCGGAAGTATTTTTTTCTCGATCTCGCCCCTTTCATTCTTTCTAACAAAATAAACCGTATTTTGTTTTCTTTTCAAAATCCCGTCACTCGTAATGTAGTAATTCACTTTGCTCATAGATAAAAATCGCAATAAAAACATTTAAGTGTTGCTTAAATCCAACAAAATTCGAAATAGCTGCATTTTCTACAATACCTCTTCTTTTCTGGCTTTGGTGGTTGGGGCAAGGAAATGATTTGTTCGATACCTTTTAGCCATGCACATAGCTCTGCTTCTTTCTCTGGCGTGAGTTCAATTTTAACTATTTTTCTCAGTGAAGGATAGTTTATTATTCCTTTCACATTCTTTATGCTTTTTTCATGCTTGAGATAATAAAGATAATATAATAATTGAGCCGCATGTGCCTTCTCTAATTTATTCGATTTTTTAATCTCGTGGACAATTAAATCCTCGCCTTTTTTGATGAAATCTACCGCAATTTTCTGGTCTATCATCATCTCCTTTCTTACGTAAGGAAAAGAAATTTGTTGCAATAATTGGCCCAGCTTTACAATCTCAGAAGTTTGCTCCATTGTTGTGAAATGTGAAAAAAGCCACAACTTTGTAGGACAAACAATGTAATACGCAACTTGGGTTCCGGTGAAAATTGCTTTTTGATCCAAATATTCACATGAATTATCAGAATTCATCTTCGAACTCTCCGAACTCTTTTATTTCTAATTCATCGATATCTTCTCTAATTGCAGCCAACTTATTTATACCAAATCTCAAAATTTCCTCTAATTTTTTCGCTTGATCCCCATTATTAACAATAATCTCTCCTGCTCTCAAAATCAGAAATCCTTTGAACTCCTTTTTCAAGAAGTTAGGATCTACAGTTTTGATACAAAAGATTGGAATATTGACTGAACAGTTATAGAGTATTTCTCTTAATTTGTGTTTGTCAATATTTTTCCCAATTTTTTCTTCAACGGCCTTTTTCAGATCTTCCCATGATACATCGTTTTCTTTTTTCTCGATTATTTTTTCGATCACTTCGCCAAATGCCTTCTCAACATTATCTTCACTTTCCTTGATTAATTCTGGAATAACAACCTGAACTCCGGCGATTCTCCTAAAAGTTCTTTGTGCCTCGCTTCTTTTCTCAAGAGAGATGTACTCCAACCATTCCAAATTATCGTTAATTTCTTTAACAAAAATATCTTTCAAAGTTTCGTTTCCATCCATTTTGCTGTTAAACACTTCTTCAATCATTTCTCTTTCTGTCTCATAATCTAACGTTTTATTTTGATAATTCCTTAAAATATCTATTGTTTTAGCGACAACTCTTTTATCATATATGGCAGTCGTTCCTCGATTGGTATTTGTGAAAACAAAAACATTCGGACTTCTCTCGCTATAGTCCTCAGTTCCTCTATTTCTGTAGACCCTTCCCCATCTTTGAATTTGGCTATCTATAGGAGAAATTTCGGTAATAAGAACATCAAAATCTACGTCCACGGATGCTTCAACGATTTGCGTTGCAACGAGAACTATTCTTTTACTTTTGTCCATAATTCCATTCCTTACTTCCTCTAACTTTTTCTTAATCTCATTTATTCGTTTTGATTTTTCTTTCTCTATAAGTCTGGAATGCAAAAGATATATGTTTTCCCCTTCAACAAAGAGCGAAGAACAGTCTTCTTCTAGTTTTCTGTATAATTCTATGGCTTTTCTGACGTTATTTACAATAACTAATATGTTTTTTTCTTTATTTTCCCTTATTATATTTTTGATCCGATTTAACCCATTGTCATTTAATTCTAATGTACTTTGAGTGCCATCTTTCTCATAATTAAACAAGCTTGTTTCTAATAAGCTAATTTTATGTCTTTTCGTTAGGTAATTTTTAACATTATTTTTCATATTTTCTCCTTTCAAATCAACTGTAAGAAACCCGTTTTTTTCGTTTAGAAATTCTGCAAAGTAAGACGGCAATGTAGCCGTCATTATTAAAATGTTACCGCCTAATTTTTGAACAATTTCCAGTGTTTTTATGATTATGGCTGCCATTTCTGGAGTATATGTTTGAATTTCGTCTAAAATAATCGCTGAAAGCGGATAAATATTAATCAACTTATCAAACCCGTAAAACTTTAAACAACTGAGAAAAACTTGATCTGGCGTGGTTAATAATAACGGAGAAGAAAACAATTGTGATGTAGTAATTTTTTCGTCTATGTTTAATTCTTGTCCGTTGCTATCCTCTTTCAAATATTCAATAAACGAAGTAGAATGCAAAATTCTTAAGGAATTTTTATTAAAATAGCCAGCTTTGTTCTCACTTCCAGCGAAACGCCAATAAAGATCATTCAGTGCAACCCTTAACGGAAGTGTATAAATCATTTTCTTTCCCATATTACATGCCCAAAGTAAAGCAAATTCCGTTTTACCCGAACCTGTAGGAGCAACCAAAATCAAGTTTCTTGAATTGTATTTTTGAAGAATTTCTTTTTGCCAAAAATACCCTTTGATTTTACTTCCGATTTCACTTTCAAGATTAGTATAAACATTATCGTAAAGATTTTCTGTACATTCTTCTACACCCACACCAGCGCTTGCTGCATAATCACAGCGTCTTAATGCGCCAAGAAAGACGCAGAATTTGTAAAATTCCTCGCTCTCTTTATCCGTTATTTCAAATAACTTCACGACTTTGGATAATGAGCTTTTTTTATCCAGATTTTCTTTTAACCTTTCGAGTGCATCAAACTTTATTTTGCTTTTAAGTTCATTCAATGTTTCTTTTACAAGATCATCCGAACTCTCTTTTTTTGCTTCTTCGATTAAAAATTCTAATAATTCTTTTATCTCTTCTTTTTTTGCTAAAAAAAATTCAATATATTTTTCTAAATCTGAATAATTTTGAAAAATATACGCTATATGTGGTTGTATATTAACGTAGAAATTGTTATAATGGTGGTATAAAATTGCGGTTCTAATTTTTTTATCCCACTCGTCATTTTCTAGGAAGATCAAAGAATATAGTATCGAAACAATTTCGTGATCTTTTAAATCTATATCTCTATATCCTTCAAAAAAGCTCGAGATTTCTTTGAATTCTTCCCCAGATTTTTCCTCTTTGCTATAAACTTCTTTTTGAAATGTCAAATTTATTTTGCCCAAATCGTGTAAAAAACAGGCGATTATTAAATTCTTGAAAAAAGCCTTACCAAAAATATATTCGATTGCTGATTTATTGTTTTCTATAAAATTTTTAAGTTCTACAGCTCGCTTAATTGTTTCTCTTATATGATCTTTGAGCAAGTAAATTTTACCTTCTTCTCCCTCTTTCGGCTTTGATTTGGCTCTCAATCTCTCGCCAATCATCATAACCACCCAAAATCTGATATTATTTTTATTTTTTTATCTTCAACATCATAAATTTCTACCTTGAGTGTTTGATCATCTTTCAAAATAATCTGATAATCGTAACCTGTGTAGATAACAGTTTCATATTCAACCTCTCTTTCTGTAGTTTTTGTAATCTCTGATTTGTGTTTAACAGCATTATCTTGATTTTTAAAGATAACTTTAGTTGGGATGGAGTACACAGGATATTTACTCATTTTTATCGGGAAACCTCTTTCAATTATATATGTTGGAAGTGTCAATTTTAAATCACCCTCTACTTCATCTTCTTTTACGTCATCAAAGATTTTGACTTCTTTGATAAAAATCACATCTTCGCTCCGCCCGAGCGACAATACTTTTGATGGATGTTCTAATGCTTCTTTAATTTTATCGATTAACTCGCTATCCCCTCTTATGAAAATATACAAATGGCCGTTAAATAATTCCTGTTGGTAAGTTGGTGATCTCCGAGAAGTTAGACCTTGTCCGTACAAAGGTAACCATATATTTCCGCCAGATTTGTCGCCATTTCTATTCAAAATACCACTTTCTGACAGCAGAAGCTCGCCTTTAATCAATTGTTGATAATTCCAAAAAACACTTTCGAACCCACCATGTACACTCACTTTCAAATTCCACCAGTTTTCTATCCCAAATTCATTTCCATACCAATCCCCAACAACATTTTGCAGCATTCCAATAATCGTAGATTTTGGAGGCAGCGGGTATGTCTGGGCATAATAGAAAGTGAATGGGTTACGATATTGGGCAAATGGTTGGAAGATTTCTACAAAAAAGGTTTTTTCTGACATCTTAACGCCTTAAATTGCGTTCTTATTTGGAGTGGGTAAAGGTTCAAATTCTGGATCTGTTTCTATGAATTGTCTTTTGTAAACAAGAATCTTACTTTGAGAATTTTTATTGTTTAAGAAGTTATTAATTTCATCTATAATCTGTTGCTTGGTTGCTGATTTAAGAAGTTTTTTATCTATATCTATCACGAATTTTGGTGCATCTTTCTCAATTGTTTCATTTTCTATTTCCTTAATCGTTCTTCCTTCATTATCCTTAGTTTCTTTCTCCTTCGTGATAATTTTATACATATGGGATTTAGCTAATTCTATTTTATCAACATATGTTTCATATTTTCCGTTGTTATATAGCCCACATATAACTAACCAAGGTGATAAATCCTCTAATCTTCCTTTTATTTCGCGTTTCAAATTAAATATGGTTTCTACTAATGTTTTTATACGTTCATTTCGTTTATTGCTTACGTCAATATCACCAATTTTTTCTTGGCCATGCTCGTCTTTTGTATATTTCCCTATTCTATCTACATCTATAACTATGTTATAAACATAGAAATCCTTCTTTTCTTCGATTGTTACAGGATTGCTACCAGCACCAGGACCAGCTGCTCTTCTCATTACATCTAAGTTTGCAGTAAAGTGAGAATCGTAATTATAAGGAGTCATTGATATTGCATGAGAAATTTTTACTGGCGAGACACGTGTTAGCGCCGAATTTTTACTGCCTTTAGCTGCTGTCATGAACCCGAACAAATCAAACTCTGGATATTTTTCGAAAACACTTTGAAAAGTCATATTTTCCTCCTTTAATTCTTCTGGCGTTTTTAATCTTGCTACGCCCCCTTCTTCAGCGACAAGAACATCATTTCCTGCAAGTTTCCAATCGTCTGGGAATAATTTATTTGCCCAGTGAAGCATGCTATACCGCAAGGCATATCTGCTGACTAAGATATACTGCTTTCCATCCCATTTTGTTATTTTCTTCAATTCTTGATAGTTGTTCCCTGAACCCTGATCATAGTTCAATGAGCTCCCATAGAACACAACATCTAATACTATGTATTTTCTATTTTCTTTACTACCTCCAGCAGTGTTATTTCCCTGCTTTTTATCTTGACTTTGTGCAGAGTTTTTATTCATTTTTTTCACCTCCAGAATATGTTGCCATTATATCAATGATAACAGAATATGCGAAATTAATAAACACTTCTTCTGGCATCACGTAATAACTTTTCTGAAGTTCAGCCCATAATTCCTTAAAATTTTCTTTTGGCTTATTCATGGCTTTTAATAAAATATAGAAAAATTCTTTCTGATCATTGTTTCTCACTCTTTCAAGCAAATTGTAAACCAATTTCTGCTTGTAGTTATCTGATTCATGCTTAAAAACATCTCCTACTGCATTTTTTAATTTCAAAAGATCTAGGGGCAGTGGCTTATCGCCCATGGCTTTTTGCCAGTAATATACATTCTCGCTCATCTTTTTTCACCTCTTAATAAATTCATAGTCAATATTAAACTGTACATTTCAAAACTTATATCATTTTTGATTATCTTTTCAAAAATCCAGTCGTTTAAGTTCTTATTTGAGCACAATTTTTTATCTTCATTCATATTTTTGAGTAGAATATTTAAAAACATGTTTTTATCTCTTGCCTTCAAGGCATCAAACAACTCCCTCGCAATTCTCTTTTTTGTATCTGCGTCTTTTGAAATTTGATTAATAAGGCTTGCATTAAATGATGTAAATCTTATATCTTCTTTTATTTCCCTAACCAAAGATTTGTAATTATCAAAATAATTTTCTGAAAATAAATTTCCGTTTTGCTTTTCTTTTTCTGCTTTGAATTCGGATATGTTAGCCTCTGATATTAAAGAATATAAACAAGTAGGTAGGTTTGGGATTATCTCCTCATTTAAAGCTAAATTTATATGACTTAGAATTATAGGATAGAGAGGTTTTCCCTTTATGAATTCTTCAAGGAGCCAACAGTATTTATTTCCTTTAAATTTTTTGCTCCTAAATTGAATACTATCATTCAAATTCTCTCTTATTGCATCGTCAAGGAGTATTGATGCTTGAAATTTGGGGATACCGATGTATTCGACATTCTCTTGAGTTTGATTATCAAGCCTTTGATAGGATATTGTATACATATTTTCTAAACTCCAAGAAGATTTATATTCTACTAACGAGTCAATTATCTGTTGCCATGTAACTTTAAAAATTAGATTTGGATCTTTGGACCTTTCTATTTTCTTTTTATATAATTTTAGTCTTTTGTTGATAATATAAGAGAATTCTAAATCATTTGAATAAAAACTCACATACCCCATATTTCCATATTTCTCAAATCCATATGTAAAGCAAAGTAAGTAAACAAAAAGATACCCAATTTGTTTTTTAAGCGGCTCTGTTGATAACTCTGTATAATTGATATTTGAAAATTCTTCATCCGACGGTAAAAATTTGTTCACAGTTTTATCTATTTTTTTAAGTATTTTTTCTTTATCGAAATTGAAGTAAATTACATCATAAAAAGAATCTTTTTGTTCTAAATTACCTGCAAAATTATTAAAAAATAGGAAATTTTTGTAAAAACCGCTGTCGATGGGAATTCTATAGAAAAGACTTTCTTTTTCGGTAAAATTTTGTTGATTTATAACGTTGTTTTCCCATTCTTCTTTTAAGAAATTTATAATACCAAGATGCTTCTCCTTCAATAATTCGATTGATCTCTTCAACTCATTCGAAATACTTTCGTCATTATAATTAATTAATTTTTCTAAATCGTCATGTTCAAATTTCTTTAACTCTCTCTTTTTCAGGATCTTTTTTATTTCCTCTTGATGTTTATCTTGTATCTCATTGATAAGATTCTCTCTTTCACCTATTTTTTGTATGTATGTTTGAGTGTTTTTATAATCAATTGTTTGTTTAGTTTTATTTTTCTTGTCATATGCTTCATTTTTGTAAATTAATTTAGATTTACTTTTAATCCACAAGTCTTTAAATAAATTACAAATAAAATTAAACCATACAAAATCGAATAATTCTTTGTTATTTTGAAATGCCTTTTTCCCCAATTCTTCTTCTAATTTTTCGATTAGTTTTGGATTTGCTTCTTGATTTCTATCAGATAGCCATTTATACAAATATGCAAACGGAAAATACCCATAATAAACCTTTTCGGGTTCTTTAATAATCATTTCTTGTAATTTATCCAAATCCCATCCATAAACTTCTTCCATAAGATTTACAAAACCTAAAATACCTGCATCAATGAACCAATTTCCAGTGAATTGCAAGGGTGGGTTTTGGCTAATTTCTACTGTTTTATTTTCAGCTATTTCTTTTAACATTAACTCACCGCATTCATAAACCCGAAACCTAAGCTGTTTCTTTCGCCAAAGCCGCAGTCGAGGCCAAATTCCAATATTTTTTTCTGTTTTGGAGTTAAATAGCTAAATTGAAATTCCCAGATTGAGCCCACAAGCATTTGCTCCTGGCCCCCTATAATAGCATAGTTAATAGTAGGTTTAATAAACCTAAACATTTCGAATATTCCTTCAATCTCGAAATCAGTTCTATAAAATTCGTTATATTTTTTTATTAAATTCTCCTCAAGCTGCTTGATAAACGCTTCAAAGCTGTAACAAGGGCGCCAATAAACATATCTTTTCTTTCTAAATTTCTGAGGTATGTCATACCTATCATAATTTTTTTCAGGAATTCTGATAACAATCGGTGTAGCTGAAATTAATCTGCAATTTCTTCCTAACTTTGTCTTAATTAATGAAACATTCTCAACTTTAAACAACATTTCACCAATGTTTATAGCTTTGCCACTATCTACTAATTTTTTTAGCTCTTCTTCTAAAAACTTAACAAACAAATGATCTGGAGAAGAAATTAATAGGTTTTTTATATCACCTATCTTTATAGTACCTACTGGAAATATATTGGAAAAACAAAAGAATTTATACCCTTTCTTATCATGAAGAATGTTATATTCAGTTTCTTTAAGTAAGCTATAAACAAACCCTTGGAGTTTATGAAAATACATTATATCATATTCACAATCTTTTATAGCTTCTAACTGTAAAAATATTCTCATATATTCTATAAGAATAGACAAAAATTAAAATGTTAAATGAAATCCCCTTTGTAACCCATGAATATTTTCAGAGAGCAAAGTTGTTTGCAGCAATTCGTGGGTTTCTTTATTTTATCAAAAATGTTTTCAAAGAACTTCAAAATAAAAATTTTATCCCATATGTACCCACTTTGTAATGGTTTCGCTTAAATCTATTGTTATCCGCAATTCTATATATTCTTTCTTGAAAAAGTATTTTATCAGATTTTTGCAATATGTTTGTGGGGAGTGGTATGAAGTGTCGGGTGTGTGGCTCAAGAAGATTTTCTTTTGATACAACACATGAAATGAAATTTTGTAAAAAATGCGGGGCTGTAGTTGATGATTCAGTTTTCCAGTAAAAATGAAAATATATCAACACAAAGAACAACAAAATTACAATATTTAGAGGTTCTAGGATATTTGATATTTTCTTACATCTTTTTTGAAAAATTAGTTTTTTGTTAGTATTTTCTTCATCTCATTGACAATGCTACCGATTTTGATATCCCTTTCGTTTCCGGTTTTCATATCTCTCAATTTTACGCAGTCATTTTTCAATTCCTTTTCTCCAATTATTATTACATATGGGATTCTCTTATTCCCTGCATAGCTCAGCTGTTTTGAGATACGTCCACATTCAACAATGCAACTCATTTCATTTTTTCTGAGAAGCTTTGCCACCTCAATTGCTTCATCTTTAAATTTTTCATCAATTGCAACTATCATTATTAATTCACATGCAATATCTACTTTTACAAGGTCAACTATCCTTTCAAATCCTAGCCCAATTCCTGTGGCAGGTATATCTTTTCCAAAGTTTTTCAACAAATTATCATAACGACCGCCACCTGCTATACTTAATTTTTCATTTTCTGCAAAGAATTCAAAAACAGGTCCTGTATAGTAATCCAACCCGCGTACAAGGCTCAAATCTATATTAACTCTCTTTTCATAACCGTATGCCTTCAGATCTTTCATTATCATTCTAAGTTCATCAAATCCCTCGCTTTTAACAATCTTCTCTGCTTCATCAAGCGATAACTTTATAAAAGAAAGCAATTTTTCTATTTTGTCTTCAGAGATTATCTGTTTTAATTCATCCCTTACAGCCTTCTCACCTAATTTTTGTATTTTGTCTATAGAACGAAAGACTGAAGTTATTTTATCCTTAGGAATTGCAAACTTATTTGCAGCTGCTTCTATGATTTTTCTATTATTTAATTTAACTTTAAACTCAATACCTAATTCTTCAAAAACATTGCAGGCGCACGCAATAACTTCTGCATCTGCAGAAACTTTTGAAATTCCAAATATATCAATATCAGTTTGTATGAATTCACGATACCTTCCGCTTCCTGGCCGATCATACCTCCAAACATAACCAATCTGATATCTGCGAAATGGCTTCGGTATGCTTGTTGAAGCAACCACCCTTGCTGTTGGAACTGTCAAATCAAACCTTAATCCCAATTCACGATTCCCTTTGTCCTTAAAGTAATATATCTCGTCTTTGATTGATTCGCTCTTTTTATTTAACGTTTCCCATTCTTCTAACGCAGGGGTTTCCATCGGCTCAAAACCCCATTTTTCAAAAATATTTTTTATAATATTGAGTACATAGTTCCTTTTCCTCATCTCTTCAGGAAGAAAATCTCTTGTTCCTCTTACTGTTTGCATAAATATCACTTATTATTTCTTCTTCCTGATTTTTATATTCGCGACATCGCCTAGTGTTAGTGGTTCTGCATTGCTTACCTTTTCAATACTTATCTGTTGTGCAAATAATTTTATGCCCAACTTTTTTTCCAATTTTTTAGCAACTTCTAATGTCGGCTTCATCCCTTTCTCAATCCTCTCAATGAGACGCGGACTTTCCCTTATCTCTTTGGCAAGTTCTTCTACTGTCAGTTTAGCATCTTCACGTGCCTTTTTTATCTTATCAGCAAAATCTGGTTCATATTCCTCTATTTTTATCTCCGGTGTTTTCTTTTTGACAATGATCTCTGTTGTTTTTATTTCCTCTCCAAGTTTTGAGCATTCCTCACAAACAGAAAGAACAGCTCCTTCTATTTTAACTTTTTTTAATGATGCTTTCTTGCCACAGATTTCGCATTCCATAAAAAGTTTATCTTATGACAATATAAAAAGATTGTCTTCTAAATTAAAAAATTATCTTTATAAAAGCAATTTATATATTATGGAGAATGTAAGCTACTCAGGTTTAAAAACCTGAGCTTTCCATAGGTTGATAACTATGGTTCACAGAACACAAATTACCAACCGCATTTGGACGCAAGAGTCCGCTTACAGGGACTTGTCTCTTGGAAATCTGGATAGAAATATCTGGGTTGGAGATATGTTTCCGCTCCAAGAG
>Ga0078972_1001388_pt1 | contig 90962 bp, 112 predicted proteins | sample YelNatPaOPGAMG01_FD_67568 | JGI IMG/M metagenome (GOLD analysis project Ga0078972, IMG submission 67568) | Hot spring thermophilic microbial communities from Obsidian Pool, Yellowstone National Park, USA - OP-RAMG-01 (SPADES assembly) (version 2) | ecosystem: Environmental > Aquatic > Thermal... | reverse complement strand
AAGCCAAAAAAATTCCTCCTCAGGACAAAGCCAAAATCGAGCTTTTCAAATTGCTTTTTGTAGAAACAAACCTGATTGATAAATCTTACTACGATGCTCTAACAGAACTTTATAGTTGTGTAAAACAAAAAAAGTCGGTGGTTTTTGATAAAGTTTATTTGAGAGCGTTCCGTGCAGCTCTGGAGGAAATTGCTTATAGGGAAAAAATGGCCAAGCCTCAAGTTAAAAGCTGAATGAAAAATGGATGAGGAAAGGGAAAAAAGAGGGGAGAAAGGAGAAGAAGGAAAGGAAAAAGGCGAAAGGATAAAAGAAAAGCTGATGGATTTTGCTAACGACATAGCAAAGAAATTTGGAAAGGACATAAGGGCGGCGTGGGCCTTTTCAAGAGCCAAAGAATTTCTTGTTGTAGTGTTGGTTGACAATCTGGGAAAAAGTAAAAGCGATGTGGAACGACTTGTCGAGAAAATTAGGCCCTATGCATTAAAGCTTGAAGAGAAAATCGAGCAAGAGGAAGGCATTCAGCTTCATACAGACATAGGCTTGCTTACAGAATATTATGAAAAGTTGTTGGAAAACAGGCTTGACATTTTCCTAGAGGTTAAGCAAGCAATTCCGCTTTATGACACAGGTTTTTTTATTCCGATAAAGATTCTTATAGATAGGGGAGAAATAAGGGGCACAAGAGAATCGATGGCAAGGCTTATAGAAGAGACGCGCAAAAACTTGATGGAGGCAGATTATGCTAAGGTAGAAGTGCTTTCAGATCTCTACAGCGCTGTTATCGATGCGGCAGAGGCTGCTTTACTATCGAGAGGAATTTCCTTTTTTGTGCCTAAGGAGCTTCCCGACTTACTTGAAAAACATTTTTTGAAAGAAAAAAGAATCACAAAACAAACATTAGACATTTTTAATACGATCTATAACTTGTATAAAGACTATGAACATGAAAGAAAGAAAATCGATGGCAAGCAGCTTGATAAGCTCATTCAGCAAGCGGATTTTTTTGTTGACCAAATGCAGCATATAGTTAGAGAGTGGATATCTGCTTAGCCAGGCTTGGGCTTGGGCTTATAGCTTATTACCGTCGGAAATCTAAATATCGACAATAACGGTAGCTTTCCAGAACTGCTTTTCCTTCCAAAGCCTGAAGTTTTCTAATGTTATGGCTTTAACATCTGCCAACAACTCTTGTTTGCTTGGATCGATTTTATCTCCATAACATATGGCTTTGAGCCTATATTTTTCTTCTTTTTGCTTTTCCTCTTCTTTTTTTTCTATTTTTTCTATTTTTATTTCAAAATCTTTAAACAACAACTGCTCGGCATCTTTCAAAAAAACAAGCTCCTGTAAAAAATCATAAAGGAGCATTTCAGGACTAATGCTTTCTATATCAATTTCTTTTTTTATTTTTTTTGCCAATGTGTCAAGTTTAACCTGCACAGCGTTCAATGCTTTAGCAGCATCGACAAAAACCTGTTCTAAGCTTCTTGCCTTAACTTCAAACATCGCATCTGCCGTATGGGGCAGAAATTTGTATGCCATAAAAAGCAAACACAAAAAACTTTTTAAATCTATAATCCTCTTTTTAAATGCCAAAAAGCAAGAAAAAGGAGGTGGCAAAGAAGAGGATAAGCAAGACAGAGAGATGGCTAAAGCTCTTGATTGCCTTTCTTGTCATTATTGTTATTATTCTGGGCTTTATCGCATTTTATACTAGCACACAAGAAAAAATCAAAGTGGAAAAGAAGGTTGAAGAAAAGGTGAAAACAGAAGCAGAGATTCCTCCTCCACCAAATGCTCCTTCTTCAGAACCGCCAAGTGCCCCTCTCCCACCGCCAAGCCCTTAATCTTATCAGTTGGCAATGTTGGCGTAAGCACTTCTTCGATCCTATTTAACTTTTTTTATCATCATTGTTATCAGCAGCGCGACTATCAAAAAGAAATTCAAGAGGAAAATGGATCTTAGGCTGATGGCATCGGCCATAAAACCAAAAACTAAAGAGGAGAGTGTTAGGATGAGGTAACGCAAGGCAGCAAGGATGCCAGTATATTCTCCTCGCCTTGTTTTTGGCATAGCCGTTGTTATTCTGCCCGAAAGAATTGGGCTGATTGCAGCAAAACTTATGCCAAGAAGTAGAGAAGCAAGGAATGTTGTGCTTATGCTCTTTAAGAAAAACATCGCCAAAAAGATCAAGCAGCTTGCTATCCAGCCTATAATCAAAACCCTATTTTTCTTTTTTGCTGTAGCGAAAACACTTTCAAACAAAAAAGGAGTCTGGAATATTCCATAAAAAATTCCTATAAGCCAGAGCTGCGCATTCAGTGTTTTTAAAAACAAAGGCAAAACCAACCCTAAGCTTCCAGAGATGAAAACATAGAGGAGCAAGGACGGAAGGCTACTTCTAAATTTTTTGTTTTTCCTCAAGTCTTTTATTTCTTTCTTTATTCCCTTCGTCAATTCAATTTTTTCAATTTTCTTTATACTTTCTTTCTCTTTGTCTGGAAGCCACAAAGAAAAGATCAAAGCAAAGATTGCAAAAAGCGAAATGGCATAGAAAATGTTAAACGAGAGCTTATCGATGATGGTTGCTCCTACAAAGCTGCCAAGAACCAAAGCCAAAATAGCAGCAATGTCAAAAAGTGCAATGCTCTCTATTTCCTTGCCCTTCGGCGAATGGGCTCTAACATACGCTTCTCCAGATATCCATAAGCCAGTAGCTATAATTCCATGATACGCCTTAAACAGTAAAAAATGCCATAGCTTAGTGATGTGCAAGTAGAGATAACTGAATGGCAAATAGCAAAGAAGAAAAAAGCTAAGAAATTTTTTCTTTCTTATCCTATCCAAAACAGCGCCAATAGAAAAACTCATTATCAAAGCCAAGATATGAAAGGATGTAGCAATCAAGCCTATGTTGCTGTATTGGCCGAGGACATTTTTTAGATAAATTGGCTCATAAGCAAGCATCATTCCCCATCCAAGATAATAGATGAAGAGAAGAAGGCAGCAATATTTTACAGATTTTGGTAGCTGTGCAAATTTTTTTGTAAAGTAGAGCGGCCTTAAGGGAAAGTAATGTCTGTGCATAAAAAACTTAAGCATGTAGATTTAAAAGTTTTGCAAAATTAATAAAATTTTTAAATACATTTCGATAGGCTATATATGGCGAAGAAAGAAATGAAAGAAGTGAAGGGAAAGGCAGAAGGATTTGTTAGGCTGTTAGATGTTGATATCCCTTCGTACTGCACTGTGTATGGTGGGCTTGCAAGAGTTAAAGGAATTGGTTTTTCCATAGCCAATGCTATATGCAATACTCTAAATATACAAAAGCACAAAAGACTTTCAGAGCTAAGCCAGGAGGAAATTAACAAGATAAATTCCTTTGATTTTTCTTCCTTACCATTCTTTTTGCTAAACAGAAGAAAAGATCGAGAGACAGGCCAAAGTAGCCATTTGCTTCTTACAAAGATTGATTTGGCTAAGGAATTTGACATAAGGCGGATGAAGAAGATAAAATGCTATAAAGGAGTAAGGCACAGCTTGGGCTTGCCTGTCAGAGGCCAAAGAACAAAGAGCCACTTCAGAAAAGGAACTGCCGTAGGAGTGCAAAAGGCTAAATCAAAGAAGAGATAAGCTAAGATGAGGAGGTTTAAAAACAAAGCAATAAGGCCGAGAAAGGTTTTTGATAAGGCAAGAATAGCTGAGGAGAAGGAGATAAAGAAAAAATATGGATTGAAAAACATGAGAGAGATTTGGATAGCAGAAGCAATAGTGAAAAATATTAGGGCGAGGGCAAAGCAGTTGATAACGGCAACGCCTGAAGAGCAAAGAGATTTTATACTCTCGCTAGCCAGAAAAGGTTTTGTGAGCGAAAATGCAAGCCTTGATGATGTTTTAGCTTTAGACAAAACAAAAATATTAGACAGACGTTTGCAGACGGTTGTTTATAAAAAAGGTCTCGCCAAAACAATCAAGCACGCCAGGCAGCTTATCGTGCATGGGCATATAGCATTGAACAATGCCAAGATAAACTCTCCTGGTTATCTTGTTAGGATTGACGAAGAAAACAACATTACATTGATCCAAAAGCCAAAGCCCGTTCCAGCTTCCGAAGCTCCGGCTCTTGAAGTTTCTGCAGCTCAAGCAACCCCACAATTAAATGAAATAAATGAATAAGAAAAAAAATGGCTGAAGAAGAAATTCCAGGAATAGCATACATTTACAGCACAAACAACAACACATTTGTACACATAACAGACTTGAGTGGCTATACTATAGCGAGAGTTTCGGGGGGGATAGTTACAAAGCATGACAGGCTAAAAGCAAATCCTACTGTAGCAATGTTTGTTGCAAAAAGGGCTGCAGAAAAAGCAAAAGAGTTCAAGATCAATGCCCTCTATGTTAGGATTAGAGGGAGGGGAGGGAAAATCAATCCTTATCCTGGTCCTAGCGCAAGAAGTGCAGTTAAAAGCTTAGCGAAAGAAGGTTTTAAGATCTTAAGCGTACTTGATGTTACGAGATTTCCAAGAGGAGGACCAAAGCCAAAAGGTGGTAGAAGAGGAAGAAGAGTGTAAGCTAAAGAAGGGAGAAGGAGGAGAGAACGAGAGGGAGGAAAGAAGCTCGAGAAGTCAAGCAGGGCGGAAAAACACAAAAACAAAACACAAAACAAAAACACAAAAATTAAAAAATAAAAAAGAAAACAAAGAAAAACAAAACAAAGCAAGAAAATGAAAGTAGAAATATTGGAGAAGGGAGAGGATTGGATCAAGTTGAAAGTGAGCGGAATCGATTATGCTTTGGCAAATGCTATAAGAAGAAGTAGCTATGAAATCTACATGCCTGCAATAGATGAATTAGAAGTCTATACAAATGACTCTGTGCTTTATGATGAGATTTTAGCAAATAGGCTTGGCCTAATTCCACTTGTCCCAAAACGCGAGATTAATGCAAGAGAGGAATGCAGTTGCAAGGGTAAAGGATGCAGCAAATGCACACTAAAGATTAAGATAGAGGAAAAAGGGCAGAGGGGTGGAAATATGGTTTATGCCTCAGCAATAAAAGGCGAGGCAGAGGCTTTGTTTAAAGAAATGCCGATTGTGTGGCTTGAAGAAGGACAAGAGCTAAAGATAGTTGCAACAGTAACGCTTGGAAAAGCAATCGAGCATGCAAAATATCAGGCAGGCTTATTGGTTTATAATCCAGTCTTTATCTTGAAAAATTTTGATAAAGAGATAAGTAGCAAGGAAGAAATAAAGAGCATTTTGGAAAAATTTGGAATTAGGCTAGAGAAAAATTCTGAGCTTGATGAAAAGCAGTACGAAATTTTAACATACTTACAAGAAAAATACAATGCAAAGTTTGATGTAGAAGTAAGTCAGACTGATTTTGTTTTTTATGTAGAGACATTTAGCTATCTTAAGCCTATAGAAATTTTTGTTAAAGCAATAGACGCATTGAAAGAAAATTTGGAAAAATTTTTAAAGGAAATTAAATCGAAATGAGCATGGCAGTTATAGCGTTGATAGTAGCCATAGCATCATTGCTTTTCGCAATAGGAATTGCCAGAAAAATCTCCAAAGCTCCTGCGCAAAGAGAAGCGAGGGAGATAAGCGAAATAATAAAGAGAGGAGCAATAACGTTTTTGAATCGAGAGTATGTTGTGTTGATACCTTTTGTTATAGTAGTTGCTGTTTTGCTTTGGTTTTTGGATTATCGTCTTTCTGTTGCTTTTGTGTTGGGTGCTTTGTTTTCTGCTCTCGCCGGAAACTTTGGGATGAGGATCGCAACAAGTGCAAATGCAAGGACTGCTAGTGCTTGTAGGAAAAATTTGCAAAGTGGTTTGAAAATTGCTTTTAGTAGCGGAGCTGTTATGGGTTTTACTGTAGTAGGCTTAGGCCTGCTTGGAATTTCTTTGCTTTATTTAATCTTCAGGGATGCTAATATTATTTATGGCTTTGGTTTTGGGGCTAGCAGCATTGCTTTGTTTGCAAGGGTAGGGGGAGGAATTTATACAAAGGCTGCTGATGTGGGAGCAGATCTTGTTGGTAAGGTAGAAGCAGGAATTCCAGAAGACGATCCAAGAAATCCTGCAGTTATTGCTGATAATGTTGGCGATAATGTGGGAGATGTTGCTGGCATGGGGGCTGATTTGTTTGAAAGCTATGTAGATAGCATAATAGCGGCAATGGTTTTGGGAGTTTTGATAAGTAAAAAGGCCTTGCTCTTACCACTTTTCATAGCAATTTTTGGAATTGTTGCTAGCGCCATAGGATTTTTCTTTGTCAAGGGCAAAAGTCCTAGCAAAGCAATGAACAAAGGAATTTTTGTTGCAGCATTGTTTTTTGTCATCTTTAGCTTTGTTTTCACTTACTTTTACATAGGCTTAAAGCCATTCATAGCAATTTTTAGCGGTTTGGTAGCTGGAATACTGATAGGCTTAATAACAGAGTTTTATACAAGCTACAGCTTTAGGCCTACGAGGAAAATAGCGAAGGCAAGCACCACAGGAGCAGGAACAAACTTGATTACAGGTCTTGCCGTTGGCATGCAATCTACAGCTTTGCCGATCATCATTGTTTCTGTATGCTTATTGATAGCTTTCTTTGCAAGCGGCTTGTATGGTATTGCTATAGCTGGAGTTGGAATGCTCGCAACTTTAGCCATAACTCTGGCCTCTGATTGTTATGGGCCTGTGGCAGACAATGCGGCAGGCATAGCAGAAATGACAAAGATGAAAGAAGCAAGGGAAAATGCAGAAATTCTTGATGCTGTCGGCAACACAACAGCTGCGATAGGAAAAGGTTTTGCTATAGGAAGTGCTGCTTTAACTGCCCTTGCTTTATTTGCAAGCTTTAAGGCTATAGCAGGCTTGAGTGGAATAGATGTTAGTGATGCTAAGGTTATTGTGGGTTTGTTTATAGGCATATTGATGCCATTCTTGTTTAGTAGCTTTGCCTTGGATGCAGTAGGCAAGGCTGCTTTTAAGGTTGTCGAAGAAGTCAGGCAGCAGTGGAAAGATAAAGATGTAGCAAGAGGAAGGAAAAAGCCCGATTACAACAGATGCATCGCTTTAACAACAAGTTCTGCCATAAAACACATGATAGTTCCTTCGTTGTTAGCAATCATAATGCCAGTAGTTATAGGATTGTTGCTAGGCTTTGAAGCACTAGGTGGTTTGCTTGTAGGTGCCACAGGAAGCGGATTTTTGATAGCTATATTTATGGCTAACTCTGGAGGAGCATGGGACAATGCCAAAAAATACATAGAGGCAGGCAATTATGGAGGAAAAGGAAGTAATGCACATAAAGCAGCTGTTATAGGCGATACCGTTGGAGATCCCCTTAAGGATACAGCCGGCCCAAGCCTCAACATCCTCATAAAACTCATGAGCATCATCGCAATTATTTTTGCTATGGTTGTTGCCTAGTTTTGAGTGTTAACGCAAAAGCGAAAAATTTTTAAATTAAAGTTACTCACTTAATAATGACAACATTATTCGATAAAGTCAAAAATGTATTTATCAAAGATGTATTTCTCGGAACTGCATTAGTTGGTAGCGTAGCAATTCAAACAGTTCAGTCAGCAAACAGCAAGACATTAAATGAAGCACAAGTGGCAGAGATAACAGAAGCAGGCATTCAAAAGCTCGATTATTGCCCAAGTGATAGCATTTATTATTACAGCGCAAAACGTGCTTGGGAAAGAATGAAGGACTATTATTTTTACATTCAACAAGCATCGCAGTTGACAGGAGTTAACGAGGATCTTTTGAAGGGTTTAATAGCACAGGAATCGCGCGGGCATCATGCTATATGCTCATTAGCAGGAGCATGTGGACCGGCACAACTTACAGTATATACCACAACCATCGTGTGCAATGATGCGTCGATAAACAATCCTTATTATGTAAAAAATGACTCAGACGAAGATTGGAGAAATCATCCTAGCTCGATTCTTTGCGGAGCTAAAATATTACAATCTTACATAGATCAATGCGGCGGGGATCTTAAATGTGCTTTAGATGGATATAGTGGGGGAGCTCGCGGTTATGCAAGAAAAGTGTTATGGTATGCTAAAATCTATAAATCATGTTCCTTCGATGTTCCTCCCCAAAAGCAAGCATTTGGGGATGTTGTGCCATATGAAGTGAAGCAAGGAGATACTATATCTGGAATAGCACGCAAATTTGATATAAGCATAGAGGAACTACAATGGTTAAATCCACAATGGAGGGGGTGGTATAATAAATACATCAAACTTGTCCCGGGCTTAACATTGTATGTGCCAAAAGATGCGGCACAGAAGTATGCCCATACAACACAGTACAATGTACAGCAAAACATGCCATATGCTAATGCAACAGGCCCAAAAACAAAACAAATTAAGAATATCAAAAAAACTAAATGCTGCTGCTATACTGTGAAGAGAGGTGATACTTTATATAGCATAGCTAAAAAACTCGGTGTTTCTGTTGATGAGCTGAAAAGGGTAAATGGATTGAAAAGCGACGAGATTTTGATAGGCCAGAAGCTAAAAATTCCGAAGAGGAAATAAAAAGTAGGAGATTGAGGCGATTGAGTTCTAAAAAATTTAAACAAATATTTAAAAAAAGCTAGAGACAATTATTTTATCGCGGGGGTGCCGGAGTGGTCAAACGGGCGTGGCTAAGGACCACGTGGCTTAGTGCCTACAGAGGTTCGAATCCTCTCCCCCGCATCCCTTTCCTGCCCCCGTAGCTCAACCAGGATAGAGCACTGGCCTCCTAAGCCAGGGGTTGAGGGTTCGAATCCCTTCGGGGGCGCATTTTGAAAATCTAAAAAATTTAAGAATTGAAATTGAAAAATGATAAAGCATATTGCACATGATGTTTACTGTTTTCATTTCAGGACTTTTGGAAGCAAGGTTTATCTTATAAAAAACAAGGGAATTTTGATAGACACAAGTAGCCAGGCTAACAATCAAGAGTTACTTGCAGATTTGGAAAGTTTGGGAATGAAAATTAAAGATATAAAAGCAATTTTGCTTACGCATATGCATATCGATCATATTGGAGGAATTTTTCTTTTTGATGCAGACATATATGCAGATAAAGACGAATTGGAAAGTTTTGTTACAGATCCTGTTGCCACTACTTTAACAAAAGATGAAAAATTTTTGCAAAAAATAAAACATGCAATTCAGAAAGGAAAGATCAAGAGCCTGGAAGAATTGGATTTATCGCTTGCCATTAAAGTTATCAAAACTCCAGGCCATACTGCAGGAAGTGTATGCTATAAGTATAAAGATGTGCTTTTTTCGGGCGATACTGTTTTTGATGAAAATTTTTTTGTTATAGGCAGAGTCGGTTTGCCAACCTCAAATACTAATGCCATGGAAAACTCTTTAAAGATATTGGCGAGGAAAAGGTTCAAGTTTCTTTGTCCTGGCCACTGAAAGGCAAAGAAAGATTTAAAAATATTCTGTCAAACTTTAAAAATGGGACAAAAAGAAAATAAACCGCAAGAAAAACAAAAGCAAGCTGAGCAAAAGGAGCAAAAGCCAAAAAAGGAAAGCCAAAAAAATCAAAAAAGGGAAAAGGCAAAGGAAGAGAAAAAATATTTGGTAGACTTATCTCTATACATTGCCACAAAGATTTATGTCGGGCACAAGATAATTACTCATGACATGAGGCCCTATGTTTTTAGGCGAAAGGCCGATGGTGTAGCCGTTTTTAATACAGATATGGTTGATGCAAAATTGCGAGAAGCAATCAATTACATAGCCCAATTTGATGAAAAAGATATTATTGTGACAGGCAAGAAGCCTGCATGCTGGAATGCCCTCGAAAAATTCTCTCATTTTACTGGCATAAAAGTTTTCAAGAAATATCCACCAGGAATCCTCACAAATCCTCAGCTCTCAAGTTTCATCGAGCCAAAGCTAGTGATTATAGTAGATCCTATAGCAGACAAAAATGCTCTGCATGATGCAAACATAGCCAAAATCCCTGTTCTGGCTTTGTGTAACAGCAATCACTACACAAAAGGCATAGACTTTGTTTTGCCTGTCAACAACAAGGATGAGCAGGCTTTAAACTTGGTCTTTTACATTTTGGCAAGCGGCTATTTGAAAGCAAGAGGAATTAAAAAAGAAATAAAGTTAGAAGATTTTGTAGATGTTACAGCAACAGCCGAAGAAAAATCTAGCTGAAATTCATTTTAAGGAAAAGGTGATGGAAAGAATAAAACTAAAGAAAACCGACCTGATTATCGTAGCAGTCTCTTTAGCCATATTCTTGCTTTTTCTGTATTTTTTCTACATCGAAAAGTATGCTTTTTATGCAAAGTATAAGCTTGTTATTTTCAAAATCTTTTTCTTGATTGTAGTGTTTTTCTTCCTCAAAGGAGTTTTCGGCATTTTAAGCTACATAACAAAAAATACATTCGAAAAAACCAAAGACAAAAACATTTTGCTGATTAATTCCATCTTAAAAACATTTCTCTCCATTTACTTTGTCTTCATTTTTTTGCTCGTGATATTCGGATCGCTCGAAGCTCTGTCTTCTAAAATATCTACAATCCTCGCAGCTTTGGGAATATTCAGCGCACTTTTGATTTTTGCATTTCAGCAGCCAATATTAAACCTTTTAGGCTGGTTTACGTTGATAACAAGGAGATATTATAGCATTGGCGATAGAATAAAAATTTCTTTTGGGACAGAAGAAGAGACAATCATAGGGGATGTGCTGGAGATCAATCTGCTGACAACAAAGGTAAGAAGGTTGAACAAAGATTTTGAGCCTGTAGGTGCAGTTACAGAGTTTCCAAACCAATTCATCATAACAAGGCAAATCACAAATTATTCTGTGCCAACAGAAAACATTTGGGATGAGATAGTAATAAAGTTGAAGCTTACAGAAAAGAATTTGGAAAAATTGGATGAAATAAAGAAAGTTATGCTTAATAGCCTCAACTCTCTAGATTTAAAAACAGAAAAGGCAAAGCGCTTTTTTGATCTCTTTTCCGAGTATGAGCCAAAGATAACGGTTTTGTTGGAGGGAGAAAACATAATTTTAAAGTTACGATACCTTGTAAATTTGAAGGATAAAGCAGAGGTAAAAACAAAGCTGTCTGAAAACATAGCAAGAGAGATAGGAAAGCTTGTTGCATGATTTGCCTGTTTTGCTTATTTGCTTTATGCTTTTTATTTTTGCTATGCTTTGACAATCCCACTTTCCACTATTCTGTAGAAAAATTCTTTTTGTGGCAAGCTTCTGTGCTTAATCAGCTTGAGTTTTCGTTTGTTGCCAAGATGTTCAAGCTCTATCAAGCATTTGCTCCAATACTTCAACAAATCTCCACCAACCATATGTATTTCATTGTCCTCTGGCGATTGATACACTTGGTTTGTGACAAGAACGGCTATGTTTTGCTTTCTAGCTATTTCACTTAAAATCCTGAGTTGTGTTGCGAGCATCAAGTTGATTCGTCTTATTTTTTCCTTTTCCCTCTCTCTACTTTTATCATCTTCACTTTCCTTTTCACTTTCTCTTATCAACCCAAGCTCGAGCCTATAAAGCATCCCTATGCTGTCTACAACAACCATGTCAATTTTGTATTGTTTGGAAAGCTTCAAAAGCGTGTTAAAGGCTTCTATCTGCTCTTTAAAGCTTGTCGGCTTTATTATGATTAAGTTTTTTAGATAAATTTTTTTGAGCCCCTTACAAATTTGTCCAAGCCTCTCTATGCTCAAGCCTCCTTCTGTATCTATGTACACAACCCTCTTGCCAGCTTTCAGAGCTTCTGCCACAGCCATAAGGCAAAAATTTGTTTTGCCTGTTGCAAAAGGTCCATAGAAACAAGTTATTATGCCTTTTTCATAGCCGCCATTAAGCCATTCATCTAGAGCTTTATTGCCAGTCTGCACTTTTTCCATTTTTCTCTTGCTTTTATTTCTTTTTTATTCTACAATTTCTTTCCTCTTATTTTTCATAGCCTCAGCCAAAGCTTTTTTCAACCCATCGTCTTTTATCTTCTCTAGCATTTCCCTAAATTTTTCCTTGCTTATTTTCGTTGCAGGATGCTTTGCGATCATAAAGCTACAGCAGTCTGAATAAGGCATTATGCTCAACTCATATGTGCCTATCTTCTTAGCCATTTCAACTATTTCATCCTTTGAAAAAGCAAGAAGAGGCATTAATATTGGAGTTTTCACAAAGCTTTGAAGTGTTGTGATGTTGGTAAGGGTTTGACTTGCAACCTGGCCAAGACTGTCGCCTGTCAAAAGCGCTTCAGCCTTGTTTTGCTTAGCTATTTTTTCTGCTATCTTTAGCATTAAATACTTGTAAACAAGATATCTATGCCTTGCATCGATCCTCTTTATTATCTCTTTTTGCACTTTGGCAAGAGGAATTATGTAAAGAGCAGATTTCAGCTGGAAATCATTCAACACTTTAACCATGCCAACAATTTTTGCATCTATTTGGCTGTGGTCGTTGCTTGCATAATTGTGAAAATGGACGAAAATTACTTCGAGCCCTTTTTTCATGGCCAAAAAACTTGCTACTGCACTATCTATGCCTCCAGAAAGCAAGGCAACAACTCTTCCGCTTGTTCCACTCGGCAATCCACCCATGGCTTTTTCTTTTTCCCCACCAACCACAATCCAATCCTTGTTTATCTCTACAAAAATCCTGTTTGCCTTTGTCTTAGGCTTAAACAATTCCCTTCTTTTTAACTCTCTAACCAATTGCTCCCTAACTTCCTGACTACTCATCCCAAAATCTTTCCATGCTCTTTTAACTTCAACATCAACCTCTCTCAATTCTTTCTCCTTTATCAACTCCAGAGTCTTAGCCAAAATTTCTTTAATTGCTTCATGCTCTTTTCTTGCCTCAACTTCCTTAACTTCTGTTATCCAAGCGATGCCGGGAATTTTTTTCAACTTTTCTTTATCCTCCTTCCTTATGTCTAGCAAAAAACTTCCAAAACTTCTCTTTATCTTTGCTCCAGGAATTTTTTTGGTTATGTTGCTCGCAAGTTTTCTCTCGAAAAAAATTCTGTTTTTGCCCTTTGTGCCTATCTCGCCAGAGACATGCAACAAAATTCTAAAAGCCATAAAAATTTAGGCAGTAATATTTTTAAATTTTGATAACCAAGTTAAGCTATGATCATCAAACTGCTTGTGGAGGCTGGCAACATGAAGCCGAGCCCGGCCATAAGCCAGAAGCTTGGGCCGCTCGGCATAAACATGGGAAAAGTAATAGGAGAAGTAAACAAGGCTACTTCTCAGTATGCAGGCTTAAAGGTTCCTGTCGAGCTTGACATAAACACTGCAACAAAAGACTTTAAGGTTAAGGTTTTAACACCACCAACATCAGAGTTGCTAAAGAAGGAGCTTGGCATAAGTAAAGCAAGCATGATGCCAAAGTCGATTTATGTGGGAAATTTGGCCATAGAGCAAGTAATAAACATCGCAAAGAAAAAAGATGCGAGCAATCTTAAGGCAAGTGTGAAAACTGTGCTTGGCACATGTGTGAGTTGTGGCATATTGGTGGAAAGCAAGAATGCTAAAGAAGTTATTAAGGATTTGGAAAATGGGCTTTACGATGCTCTTATCAAAGAAGCTGAGACAAAGGATTTGGTAGTGAGCAAGGAAAAGGCGGAAAAGCTTAAAGCAGATTTTGCCAAAGTGCAAGCCAGCCAAGAAAAGCTGTTGCGAGAGATACAGAAGGCCAAAGAAGAAAAAGCAGCCGCAAAAGCAGCTACTGCAGCATCATCAGCCACTCCACAATCTGCCTCTGCCACTACATCAACTCCGTCAAAGGAGGCCAAATCTGCTAAATAAAATTAACGAAAGTCGAGCTTTTTGTGTTTTTGTGTTACTACGATATAATTACAAAAACTATTTTTAAAGGGCTTACTGCTGTTGCAGAGGCTTACGAAAAAGCGAAGAAATAAGCAAAAAAGGGTAGCTAAAAACTTTTAAAATAAAAATTTCTAAAGGTTTTAGGTTAGGGGCCATGGTGTAGCTTGGTTTAGCACTCCAGCCTTGGGAGCTGGCGACCCCGGTTCAAATCCGGGTGGCCCCACTTCTACTGTTTTGAAAAAATTTTTAAAACCAAAACAGATTAGCTTGAATGCCAAAAACAAAGAAGGTAAAGGCAGCAGGAAGATTTAAATGCAGGTATGGAATAAGAGTTAGGAGGAAAATTGCAGAGATAGAAGAGTTGCAGAGGAAAAAGCAGGAATGTTTATATTGTGGCAAACAAGCTGCAACAAGAGTCGCTTATGGCATCTATCGATGCAAAGCATGCGGAAAAAAATTTACCGGAAAAGCATATGTGGCTAAATAAGCTTGGCTAAAAACAAACAAAAAATGGCAACATACAAATGTTATTGGTGTGGGAAAAAGGTAAGTAGTAAGACGCTCGAGAAAAACTTTGTATGCCCGGATTGTGGAGGGAGAATATTTTTTAAACCTCGAGAAAGGGTGAAGAGAGTAAAGGCGATATAAACAAAATGTAAACAAAAATGGAAAGAGGAGAAAAGGGGGCAGAGAAAGGAAGGCTGGAGGAAAAAGAGAAAAAATTCCAAGAGCTTCAGATTTATGAACAAAATCTGCAAAACATCATTTTGCAAAGACAACTTTTTCAGGCTGAGCTTAATGAAATCAGCAAGGCAATTGAGGAGCTCGAAAAAGCAAAAGAAGATTTTTGCTACGAAATTGTTGGAGGGATAATGCTTAAGCGAGAGAAAAAAACTGCGCTAAAGGAATTGAACGAGAAGAAGGAGTTGCTCGAGCTAAGAATCAAGAGTTTTGAAAAGCAAGAGGAAGCGCTAAAGAGAAAAGCAGAAGAGCTAAGGAAGGAGTTGATGAAAGAATAGCATTAGCATTATTATAGTAAAATATAAAAAACTTTATAAATGCTCAAATCAAAAAATCCCAAACAAGTTTGACAACAAAATTTATAAATAAAACAATCGATAAAAAATATGGTAATCAAAAAAATAAAAGGCTTATTCTCAAAAAAACCTGAGACAGAATATCTAGAGATAGAAGCAGGAAGGGAAGGAAAAGAGAAGCCAAAGATCGTAGTGAGACCATTTGTACTGAAAACATTCGAGGATGTTAACAAGATTTTGAATGTGTTGAGGGAAGGCTTTGCCATCGCAGTGATCGACATTTCTCCGCTTAGAAGCAAGGATATCATAGAAGTGAAGAGGGCTGTAGCAAAGATAAAGAAAACGATCGATGCGATGGAAGGAGATATAGCAGGATTTGGTGATAACATTATCATAGCAACTCCAAACTTTGCAGAAATTTACAAGGGCGAAAAGGTAGAAGAGAAGGTTGAGAAGATCGAGAAGGTTGAGTAAAGGCCCAAAGGCATAGAAAAAAAAGCGAGGAGGGAAGGATAAAGAAGAAAAAGTTTTAAATTTCTTTAAGATACTTTTCTATGAAAATTTTTTTGATCAAGGCCAAAGCCAAGCTTAAAGGCAACTCGAAAATATTGCTAGCAGAATTGGAAAGGCTAACAGAAAAATTTGACAAGGTTTGTGTGCTTTATCCAATACAATTTTCTGAACCATGCAAAAAAATAGAGAAAAGCATTGGCAACAAGGCCAAGGCAAGGCTTTGTTTTAGTCAAATGGTTGGCTGCGTGTTGCCTTGCAAGGCCGATGCCTATGTCTATGTCGGCGATGGCCTCTTTCATCCTTTGAGCATAGCAAAGCTTCAAATGCAACAATTGCTAGAAGAGAAATTGGAAAAAGCTGAGGAAATCGATTTTCGATTTGTGTTGAAGCCAATCTATGCCTTTAATCCCCTAACCAACAGTTTTTTTTCTTTACAAGAGCAGCATGCTAAAGAAATAGAAAAATTGGTGGATGGCATAAAAGCAAGATGGTTAAAGTTTAATTTGGCTAAAAGTTACGGAATAATAGTTAGCATAAAGCCAGGCCAGAAAAATACGAAAGCAGCATTGGAAATAAAGAGGCTTTTGTTAGGCTTGGGAAAAAAGGCTTATTTATTTTTGACAGATACAATAAGGGAGGAAGAGCTTGTAAACTTCAACATCGATTTTTGGATTAACACAGCATGCCCCAATGTTGAGATGCCTAGCATGTGCAATGCAAGGGAGTTTTTTGTTTTTTACAGAATGCTAGCCAACAAGGCAAGCCACAAAAACGAAAAGGCCAAGAAAGACTAAAAAATAAAAAGGTGGTTTAAGGGTCTATAGTTAACTAAGCACCGAAGTGCTTAAGTGTAAACCATAGATTCCCCAACCACCTTCAATAATTAATTTTTTGGGTTTAAAAATGTTTCTGCAAGAGCAGCCATTAGCCTTTCACACCTTCAAAATCTCTACTATCAATTTTGCAACATCACCAACAAATTTGTCTGCCCTTGCTCTCCACTCATCAACTTCCTTTCCGTCTATCTTTTTTATGTCGCCATGCAAAATCTTATGTGCAAGCTCGTGAATTTCTTTCATCCATTCTGCATATTCTCTTGGCATTAACTTTTTGTCAACGAAAAATTCTTTAAGATATTGTGGAATGAGCTCAGGGCTTGGAGGAATTTGGCCTATGGTAATGAGCAGTGCATGGCTTGCATCGACCATAGCCCAATAAATCCCTTCTATAGCATTAAACAAGCTGACATGACTCCTGTTAAAATGTCTCGGCACTCGCTCGAGAGCATTGTATATTGCTTCAGGAGTACTTTTTATTTTTCCTTCTGCAAGTAAAAATTTCAGCGGAGTAAAAAAGCCTCCAAAGTCGACAAGCGGCTCGCCATATCTAATAACATTGATAACGACAGGCTCGCCCCTCATCAGCTCCTCCCACCATGTGATAAGCCTAACAGTGTTAACATGCAATGGCCTGATGTAAGGATTTAGCTGAATAAGCCTGCCAAGTTCTTCTCTATACCAAGCCACAAGCTCATCATCCCACTTTATGCTTGCATCATCCACTATTATAACAATATCAATATCACTTCCCTTCTCAGCCTTGCCCTTAGCAGCAGAGCCAAAAAGAATTATGCTCTTGATAAGCTTGTTAAATCTTTCATAAACCTTCAGTGCAAAATCCATCGCTATTTCCTTTTCATCCTTTAACGCTAACGTCGGAAACTTTTTTTCCAACTTCTCAGCCATTTTTTTCTCTTTTTTAATCTAAAACAAATTCGATTTAAAAACTTTCTCTCATTCCTTTATTCCATAGGCACTCCTGCAAAGCCACCTTTGCCAGGCTGTTGGCCACCAACTTCCATAGGCAAAGTTGTAAATCCTGCTCCGTAGATAGAGAAATGTTGCTCTGGGAGTATTGGACCATAGCCAGAAAAATATGTTGGCATGGTATATGTTAGGTAAGCAAGTGGACTTCCAAAAGCTTCAAGAGTGGCATAATGTGGGCTTTCACCAAAAGCTATCGCAAGTGTAGGGGCTTCGACAGCTGCCTTCAAGCCCTTTTCCTTTATCAACTCCCCTATCTCTTTAAAAATCTCCTCTCCTATACCAGCCATTCCAGGCGGTAAGTGGCTATCGGTAAAACCAAAATTATCGGTGAGATGGACATGCTTTATGAATGGCTTTATCTTTTCAAGCTCAACCTTTATCTGTTCAGGAGTGTAACCATATTTTCTGAGCATATTTATATGGCCAACATCCCACGTAACTCCTATAGTTTTTTCTGCTATCTCTCTAGCTTTACTCTCACTAAATCCTCTCTCTTTCAATTTTTCCACCATTTTCTTTCTCGATTCCTCTATCAACTTTCTTAAGCTTTCTGCATCGCTAAAGGCTCCTCCTGCAGGTGGATTTTCTACAGAAATGATCGGAGCTTTATCCTTAAACTTGAGATAGCTTTTTAATGCTAAGTTGCTAAGCGTTTCGCTTGCGGCTTGCAGGCCAACATTTTCTGTAAATTCATATATTTTTGGCCTTGCCTTATCCAAAATTCGCATAGATTCTTCTATACTTGCAAGTGCCCTTCTCCAATCTTCCTGAGCATATTTTTCTGCCTCGTTATACAACTTCAAGGCTTCCTTTATCTGGGCAACCTTCTCTGGATCTGATTTTGTTGCGGCTTTCATCGCAGTCTTTAGAAATTCTTGCGCCCTTTGCATTACTTCTGTATTAAATAAAATTTCTTCCCTATGAATTATTCTTTCTCTTTCTTTTAGCTCTTCATAGTACCCTTTTGCTTCTGGATATCTCTGGAACAGATAAGCCTTTTCTTCTTCAGTTAGTTGCTCAAATTTTTCTTTGTCAGTGACAAGAGGCACGAAACTATCAAGTGCTCTTTTTGTGTATGATGCAAGAGCTTTTTCTGCCTGTGCAGCCTCTATCCTTTTAGCTATTTCTCCGAGATTAAAAAAGAATCCTCCCAATGTTTTTCCCCATGTTTCTTTATTTATATTTTCTATAGTTTCTTCGGGGCTCAAATATTTTATTTTTCCATTCTCAAACCTTTCTTCTGACCTAACTCTATGTATTCCTTCGTTGACAACATCCACAACATGAATTATGGCTGCCTCTTCGCCAGGCCTCTTTATCACGCTTTTTGGCAAGGTTAGAGAGGCGTGAAGTGTGAGGGGCTGTCCTCCACCTGTAGCCTCATTTACCCTTTCAATTTCAGAATAAAATTCATTTTCCACCTCTTTTCTTGCATTTTCGCTAATGGCATTTTCCAAAGCTCCAGAAATATCCCCTCTCAATACAGTCAGGTGCCATGTCGGTTCAACTCCTGTCAGTTTCGCAAGCCTATTAAGTTCCTTGAAATGCTGCTTTGGAATTTGTTCAAATACATCTGGCTTTATCACTCCTGCCTCAAACGTTTTCATTCCACTGCTAAGCATTTTCATTGCTTCTGCAAGCTGGTTAGCGCTCATTGCACTTAGCGGAGCACCTATTCTTGCAGTAGGAAAGCGATAGCCGATGTATAAGTCAGAAGTAGTCAATTCTGGCCTTTCTCTCGGACTAAACATCCCAGGATAAAAGCTCTCCACAGACTCTTTTGCCATAATAACTTAACTTATTAAACTTTTAAATTTTTAACTCTCTCAACTTTTTCTACAACTTCTTTATATGGAACTCTACAACGTCTTTGTCCATCAAAATATGCTCCAAGCCGACACTTTGGCCACTAAACCTTACGCTTTTTCCATATACAACTACTTTCAAAACTTTTTGTTTATTGATTTTTATCTCCTCTAGCACTTCTGCGACAGTTGGCCTATGCAAAAACACGAGCGGCTTTTGATCGGGTTGTTTTTGCCCTGGTGGCTTGAGATAAATTCTGTAAAGCGTTAGGCTATTAAAAATTTCATCCTTCAATCTATCAAAGTCAATTTTCAAATCACAGTGCACAACAGCAACAGTTTTTCTTATAGCTTTATCTTGACTCTCGAAAGTTTGTTTTTCCTTGCAGAATGCCATCCCTGGCTCATTGATTACTACAAGCAGCTCCTTTTTTGCCATCTCCTTGTTGAACATAAAAAGCTCATTAACAACTTTTTTAGCATCGTGCACGCTTCTTGCCAAAATTAATATCAGATCTGTGGTAAGCCCAAAGCTCAACCATCTTTTATCGTCTTCCAAAATTAAGTAAAGTGAAGGAAACTCGATAAGTTGGAATTCTACGTCGTTATAGCTTAACATACCTATCTCAGGCATTGTTGTAGTAAAGGGAACTTCGCTAACTTTTGGCTTTGCATTTGTTAATAAACTCAGCAACAAACTTTTGCCAGAATTCGGCAAGCCATAAATGCAAACCTGTATGCCTCGCTTCTCTATTCCAAAACTAATCCCGCCTCTTCTCTCCCTTTCAAGCCTCTCCCTCCTTTCTATTTTCTCTTTAAGCTTCTTGTATCTTTGCTTTAACTTAGCTATCAGTGTCTCTGTTCCCTTGTGCTTTGGCACACATCTCAACATTTCTTCTAATGCCTTAAGCCTTTCTTCATCCGTTTTTGCTTCTAAATATTTTCTCTCAGCCTTTACGTATTCTATAGTTACGTTTGTTACCATTTCCAGAATCCTAGCCTTGCTTTGTTTGCTTTTTTCTTTTCCTTTGCTTATGTAAAATTTTTAAATTTTAAATTTTTGGCTTTGGAATGATAAAAAGAGAAATTATCAACAATGCGATTTTGCTTTATCAGCAAAGAGAGATGCCAATAACAAGTGTTGCTATAGCATGCAGAGTTGGTAGCATGGCTGAAAGCAAGGCAATAAAGGGGATAAGTCATTTTACCGAGCATATGATTTTTAAAGGAACAGAAAAACGCACTGCTACAGAGATTTCAAGTGCAATAGAAAGCATTGGCGGAAATCTCAATGGCTTTACTGGTTTTGATGTTACTGCATTCCATGCAAAGATCCCATCAAAACATTTTGCCTTAGCCTTTGACGTTCTTTCCGACATGGTACAAAATCCACGTTTCGCTGAAGCAGAGATAGAGAAAGAAAAGAAGGTTGTGTTGGAAGAAATCAAGATGGTGCACGACGATCCGAAAAAATTTATCTTCGAGAAAATACCACAGCTTCTTTACAAGGGAGATGTAGGCTTGCTGATTCTAGGCCTAAAGCAAAGTGTAAAAGCGTTTAGTAGAAATAAATTGCTAAGTTGGCACAAGGCAAATTATGGCTTAAACAACTTTGTTGTTAGTGTAGTTGGAAAAAATGACTTTGAAGAAGTTAAAGAAATTGTGAGAGAAAAGTTGTTTATGAAAAATTTAGCGGAAAGGAAAAAAATAAAGGCAGAGAAAATTTGTAGGAGCTATGTAGAAAGGCGAAAACATCTTGAGCAAGCAAATTTAGCTTTTTCTTTCCATCTACCAAATGGTTTTAGCGATTACAGATATGGCTGCGAAGTAATAGATGCAATTTTAGGCTTTGGAATGAGCAGTTGGCTTTTCCAAGAAATAAGGGAAAAGAGAGCTTTGGCTTATTCCACGCATAGCTATCTCGAGCTTGGAAAAAATCATGGCTATCTAACAATCTATGTTGGAACTGACAAAAATAAAGTTAAGGAAGTGGATGCTATAGTGATGCAGTTGATAAAAAAGCTGAAAAGCCTGGACAGAAGTGAAATAGAAACTGCCAAAGAAGAGTTGATAGGCAACAAACAGCTGAGGAGAGAAAATAGCTTGAATGCGTGCATAGAGATGATAGAGTACGAGCTTGTAAACAGGATTGATGAATATGAAAGATATGAGGAAAAAATTTCTGAAGTAAACCTAAACACAATAAAAAAAGCTTTGGCAACAGCACAGGGAGTTGCCAAGCTGTTTGTTTTGCCAAAATGAAAAGGATCGTAAAGCTTTTGATTTTGTCTGATTTTTTCATTTTTTCTGGCCTCGGCCTTATATCTCCGATCCTAGCAATTTTTATAAAGGAAAACCTAGTCGGAGGTAGCATAGCGGCAGCAGGCATAGCGTCGATGATCTTCATATTGACAAAATCAATTTTGCAGCCGACCCTGGCTTATATAGCACAGCCAAAGCATGTAAAAGCAATGCTCATAGGAGGGACTGGGCTTATGGTTGTTGTTCCAATTATATACTTTTTTGCCACGCACGTTCATCATATCTATCTTGCATCGTTTGTTTATGGCCTTGCAACAGCAACAGCATATCCGCCATGGTTCAGACTTTTCACAAGAAACATCACAAAAGGAAGAGAAGGATTAGAATGGAGCATTTATAGCTCTGTAGAAGGATTTGGTAGTGCAGCTACTGCTTACATCGGCGCTTTCTTGGCAGAAAAATTCGGCTTTTATGCAGTGTTTTTAATTGTTGCTTCAATGGTTTTTCTTGGCTTCCTCACAGTAATCTTTATTTTCCTCGAAACTAAAACTAAGGAAGCGCCTAAAACTAAAAAATCGAAAGCCAAAACAAAAGAGGCAAAAGCAAGAGCAAAGTAGCAAGATGCCAAGATGTTTTATTGCCATAGACCTTGATCAAAAAGTGAAGGATGAGCTTAGAAAAATTCAGCAAGAGCTGGAAGCCTGCAACAGGGGCAAAATCAAAGCAAATTTTGTGAATCCAGACATACTCCATTTAACATTGCTTTTTTTTGGTGAGATTGATGATGCAAGGGTTAACAAAGTTAAAGAGGTTTTGAAAACGATGAAGATAGAAAAGGTTGATGCAAGGTTGAATGGCTTGGGTATTTTTCCATCGCAAGATTTCATAAGGGTTATTTGGGTTGGCCTCCAACCAAATGAAAAATTTTTGCAAATCCATGAGACAATTAAAGCACAGCTTGAAAGAGAAAACATAAAAGTTAAACAAGAGAGGTTTGAGAGTCATGTGACATTGGCAAGAATAAAATGGCTAAAAGACAAAATCGAGTTTTTGAATTGCTTAAAAAAAATAAAGGTGCAGCCACTAAACTTTACTGTCGATGCTATAAAGCTGAAGAAAAGTACGCTAACAAGAGAAGGGCCAATTTACGAGGATATTTTTAGCCTACAATTGTTATGAGAGCAAGCTATTCTCTGAACATTCTCCAGCATCTTTATACTGTGCCTCGACAATCCTTTTTATTATCCTTGCCTTCTTCTCTCCAAGCTTCTTGATTTGCATCAAATCACTTATGCTTGCATTTACAAAATTTTTTATGCTACCAAACTTCTTTAGTATTTCTCTTGCTAAAGCCTTGCCTACGCCAGGAAAACTTTCTACAATAAATTCTTGTTGTTCAAAAATGTTCGCAAAGCGTGGCTTGGCAACTAGGCTAACTTCAGTCTTTTTTTTGCCGAGTCTTTTATGCAAAACCTCTAAATAATTACAAGTATCGATAAAATCTTTTGTAAATACAATAGGAATCTTGTGATCGAGCAAGATGCTTAGTATCATTCCCCTCACAGCATTGTCATTCAGATTCCCTCTTCCAAACAGCTCCTGTTCATCTATTCCTTCAATCAAGATCAACTTGTTTTCATAGCTGCTTGCCTTTAACTCATCTATTTGTTTTATTAGCCTTTTGTTTAGCATGCTGCTTATAAAATCATCCACAGTCTTGCGCTCGATTATTGTGTTGCCAATTATGTAATCGCCGACAGGCAAAATTGCCTCTTCTACAGCAATCTGCCTAGCTTTCAACTCAGCAATAATCATGCTGTTTTTTTCTCTCTTGTCAGCCACAATCATAAAACAATTTTGCATCAAATTTTAAAAAGCTATTGTCAAAATTAGAGTAAAATGATGGTAAAAGTCCTTGGCTTGATAGACGCTATTGCAGCCTTTGCCTTGTTGGCATTGTTGTTCAGCATCAAAGTTCCTTATGCAATACAAGGAGCATTGGTTTTATTATTGCTTTTGAAATCGATTCCATTCATGTTTGAAGGCCTTTGCATTGCAAGCATTATAGATTTAGTTGTTGCCGCCATGCTACTTTTGTCTATGCTTATAACCATGCCTCCATTGCTAACATTCGTAGGCTTTCTTCTCATAGCACAAAAGGCATTTTTCAGCTTTGCATAAGCTTTCACAAGTCTAAACTCAATATTGTATCCCGATGTCTGTAAAAAGTTTTTTGGGCATCTTTATTATTTTTATCTCGTTTGCAAAATCGCTTAGCACTATAAGTTCTTTTGATGCATATCTGCCAGTCATCACGATGTGGCATTTGTGTTTTGCGAAATCCAAAAAGTCTTTTATCTCTTCCAGGCTTATCAACTTGAGATAGTTAGCAAAGATGATTTCATCAAGCACAAGCAAATATGGTTTTTGCTTTTTTACAATTTGCCTAGCAAAATTCAATGCCTCTAAGCATCTCTTTCTGTCGAGCTCCTCTATATCTCTTGCTATAATCTTTTTTCCGTTGATTTTCACAACATTCTTCTCACCTTTTTTTATCTTCAACCATCCTGGCCTTCCGAACTGATAAATTTTAAAATATGGCTTCATCGCCTTGATTTTTGCAAACTTCAACTCACCAAGATTTTTCCAATACTTCATAAATTGAATTATTATAACTTTCTTTTTATGTCCTATACATCTCAACGCCAAGCCCAAAGCGTTAGTTGTTTTTCCTCCCCCCTCACCAGTATAAACATAAATTGCCATGAAATTTTGAAACAGCCCAATATAAATATTTTTTGCCAAAATATTCGCCAAATAACTATTGCTTTTCAGATTGCAGTTTTGCCATAAAAGCGAGGAAGAAAAAATTGACTGCATTCTCAACTTCTTTCATGCTGACATAATCCTTTCTGAGCACTATTTCCTGAATATGCGGCTTGGCAATAAGCCTGTCAAGATCTTTCTTTAAGCCTGCTATTGGCTCTTTTCTAGCTAATTTTTTCAATTTTTTCTCTTCTGCCATAAAAGTTTTTAATGTCTCTATCAAACTGCTCGAGCTATAGCTTATAAACCTAAAACCTGTGTGATATGACAAAGGATAAGTTTCTTTTATGCTAACAACTTCAGAAACATTGCCAAAGGCATTATTAATGATAAGCTCAGCATGCATTTCGTTTTTGAAGTCAGGATAGCTTGATTCATATGCTATAGCTATGTTGCCTGCCTTTATGTAATTTTTTAAAATTATTGTTTTGCCAAAATCTACCCCCTCCTTTATAGCTTCACTTATTCTTTTTTCAAGCCCAGCATAAAATTGCTCCAAGGCCATTTTTAACTTTAAAGTGATTTCACTTTTTAAATTTTTCCCCCCATTAAATTTTTATAAAACATGTGCCTTAAAACAAAAGGGCCCGTAGTTCAATGGCAGAACGCTCGCCTCGCTAGCGAGAGGTTCCGGGTTCAAGTCCCGGCGGGTCCATTAAGTTTAGTTGCTGCCTAGTTTTAACCTTTGTTAACTTTTGTTGACAACAGCCACAAAAGTACACCTGCCCCTTATACATTTTAGTTCTGCATCTTTGCTAAGGTTTTGGCAAAATTCCCTACAGTCTCGGGATTGCTGCACATAATCTTTATTACCAAAATCACATTTTCCAAGCTTATCCATTCCACATACACAATCAAAATCTGTTTTGCAGTATCGCTTTTCCTCTATGCAACCATAAGAAATAAGTAAAGCAAGGAAAATAAGTGCAAAAACCAAGTAAGCTAAGCAAGCCAAGCAATGCATTTGTTTTTTCATTTTACTAGTTTAATCTAAAATAAATAACAAAGCCTTTTAAAGCTATTGACTAAAGCTCTTATGACTCAGTTTGCAGAAAATCACAAATAACAAACTCCTCCAAGGCATTCGCTAAAGTGTAACTTGGCTATTGTTTTTTCTTTGCCTTTGCCAACATACAAAACTTGCTCTGGCTTGCTGCCATATCTATAAATAGTTACTCCCTTGCACTTCAGCTTGTATGCAAGCAAAAAGGCATTTTTAACATCTTCTATGCTTGCATCTTGTGGCATGTTTATGGTTTTGCTAACGCTATTATCAACATACTTCTGCCATATTGCTTGCATCTTTATATGCTGCTGATATGGTATTTCAAGAGCTGTAACAAATACTTCCTTTATGTCTTTTGGCAAATCCACATCCTTTAAATTTCCACTTATAGCAACTTTCTCTATAAGCTTATCACTATAGAGGCCTCTCTTTAACAATTCTCGTAAGAACCACTTGTTTACTTCCAAAAACCTCTTGCCTTCAAGAATTTCTCTTTCAAAAACCAAAGCAAAAAGTGGCTCGATGCTGCTGCTGCAATTAGCAATAATGCTTAGCGTTCCTGTTGGTGCTATGCTCAAAACAGTTGCATTTCGCATTGGCTTTTTATGCTTTGAAGCTTTAAAGTTTGGAAAAGTTCCTTTTTCCAAAGCAAGCTTGTGGCTTTCGTCATATGCAACTTTTCTCAAAAACCTTGCAAGCTTTTCTGCAAGCTTTAAGGCTTCATCGCTGTTGTATGGAATTTTCAGCATAAAAAACAAATCTGCAAGCCCCATAACGCCAAGCCCAATTTTTCTGTTGGCCTTAACAACTTTATCTATCTCTGCTAAAGGAAATTTGCTGGCGTCTATAACATTGTCAAGAAATCTCACAGCAAGCCTTATAGTTTTTTCAAACTTTTCCCAATCAAACTCAAAGCTGCCATCTTTTAATTTAACCATTTTGCTCAGATTTATGCTTCCAAGGTTGCAGGCTTCATATGGTAAAAGAGGAACTTCACCACAAGGATTGGTTGCTTCGATCTTTCCAATTTTATTTTTTAATGTATGTCTTCTGTTTATCTCGTCGATAAAAAGCATGCCAGGATCTCCTGTAAGCCAAGTATAATAGCATATTTTGTTGAAAAGCTCCCTAGCCTTAATCTTTTTTACTTTTCTCTTGTTTCTAGGATTTATGAGCCAATATTCTTTATCATTCATCACAGCTTTCATGAAAGCATTGTCAGCAGCTACACTTATGTTAAAATTGCTCAAGGTTTTCTGATCTGCCTTAGCCTTTATAAATTCCTCTATGTCAGGATGCCAAACAGCCAAAACACCCATGTTCGCTCCCCTCCTCTTTCCTCCTTGCTTTATAACCTCTGTCGCCATATCATAAATTTTCATAAAGCTTACCGGCCCGCTCGCAACTCCTTTTGTGCTCCTCACTACATCTCCTTTTGGCCTTAGCCTAGAAAAACTAAAACCAGTTCCTCCACCACTCTGCTGAATTTTCGCCATGTTGTTGAGAGTTGTAAAAATGCTGTCAAGGCTATCATCTATAGGCAAAACAAAGCATGCACTTAATTGGCCTAGCTCCACTCCCGCATTCATTAATGTTGGGCTATTAGGCAAAAACTCAAGATTTATGAGCATATCAAAAAATTTCTTCTCTATTTCCTTAATCTCCTTTCTGCTTTTTCCATATTTAGCTTCAACATTTGCTATCGTCTTTGCAACTCTCTCAAACATCTGCCTTGGCGTCTCTAAAATATTTCCCTTATCATCTTTCAACAAATATCTTTCTTCCAAAACTTTCAATGCTGTTGCATTAAATTTTAAATCATCCTGAAGCTTTAGAAATTCTCTGATCTGCCTTGCCAAATGCCTCGATCTTCTATAAAGTGAATATGCTTTAGCAATTCTTTCATTTTTCTCAAACAAAATTTCTTCAACAACATCTTGGATTTGCTCGACAGATGGAATGCCATCCTTAAAAGCATTGATGTTTTGATTCAGCTTATCTACAACAGCCTTTGTTGTTTCCTCAACAAATTTTTCTTCCACAAAACCCAGAAAAGAGCATGCCTTCTGTATAGCATTTTTTATCTTTGCCTCATCAAACTTGACAATTTGGCCAGTCCTTTTTCTAACTTCTCTAATCCTATTTGCCTCTTTTTCCATCAAAAAAATATTTTTTTCAACTATTTAATTTTTTCTTTATTTTTTCATTTCTTTTTTCTTGCCTTATCACATAAAGAAACATTCTGTTTTTGGCTTTTACTAGCTTTAGGCCTGGAAACTTCCAGTAATAGCTTATCACTTTCAAATTTTTGCATTCTGCAAGCAATTTTCTCTCAAGCTTTTTCATTATGTAACCAATCTGAAAAATTATTATTACATCAAAGTCTGAAAGGCTTTTGTGCCAAAAATTTGCCCAATACACTTTTGCATTTTTTATTCCAAGTGCCTTTAGCTTAAGCCTTGTGTAAAGAAACAGAAAAGGATTTATTTCATAGCCAACTATGCTAAATCCTTTTTTAGCCAATTCTATCAGCACATCTCCCTTTCCGCTCCCCAAATCTACAATTTTGTCGCTCTTTTTTAGCCTGGCAAAGCCTGGAATCCGCTCAATCCTTGATTTTGGCATCGGCTCAAAAGGAGCGCCGACAAAATAAGGAAACAAAAACGAAAGCAAAACAACGAGGAAAAAAATTGTTAAAAGCAAGGCTGCAAAAAAAGTAAATGAGAGCATTTTATAACATTTTATAACATTTACTTTTTATGTTTCATTTTTATTTTCATTCTCGGTAAATTTATCGAGAGGAATGTCAAACTCTCCACTTTTGCTTTGTTTTAGCTTTTGGTTAATGCTTTCTATTATCTTGTACATTCTCTTCTCTTTATGCCAAGCAGCCCAATAATATGCCTCATCCCTAGTATTTTCTGCCATCAATAGAATAACCTTTCCTTCCTTTGTCCTTGCTGTTCTCCCAGCTCTTTGTATTTTTCTTATGGCTGATGGAACCGGCTCGTAAAAAATAACTGCATCAACCTCAGGAATGTCTAGGCCTTCCTCTCCTATGCTCGTAGAAACCAACAAGCCGATGTTGTTGTTTTTAAATTCTTCTATAATCCTCTTCTGCTCCTTCTGTGTAAGCCCATCTTCTCGTCTTTTTGCCTGGCCTATAAAACATCTGTTGCTCAAACCAATCTTGCTAAGATACTCACTTATCCTTGCAACATTGTCTCTGAACTGCGTGAATATTATTGCCTTAAAATTTGGGTTGGCTCTTTTTTCTTCTTCTATTACTTCCTTTAACTTTTCTAATTTCGGATTTTCCTTGCCCTTGTTGTAAAGCTCGACAACCTTCACGAAAGCCTTTTTAAAATCCTTGTTGTTTATTATTTCTCTCACTGCTTTACTTTTTTTTGCTTCAGCCTGCTCGTAGAGGTCTTGGAGATAAAGATAGAGAGCATTGACACTTTGTGTTTCAAGTAGCTCGAGAGCATGTTGGAGCTTTAGCGCTATTGCTACAGCCGTTAGAGCCCTTAGCAAATTATAATCGCCTTTGTTTTGGCTTGCCTGCATCTGCAACATTTTTTGTAATGTTAAAATCTCTTTTTTTGTAATGTTCTTTTTAAACAAAAAACCTCTGTTGCTTAACTCTTCCAACTTTTTTTTGTAATAGGCGTCAAGAAGCTCCCTAATCTCAAGCAATTCTTTGTCCAAGCTAACCTTGATGACTTTAACCCTTAACTTTTTTATGTAGGGTTTAACATCCTCGCTTTCCCTTGTCCTTATCTCAATTGCATCTATGTTAAGATGCCTGCAAATTTCGTCTATCTTTGCTTTTTCCTCACTAGGAGAAGCGGTGAGGCCAAGAATTCTTATACCATCTATTGCTTTAGCGGCCCTTGCTATATTAACATAGTCATAATGTTTCAGGCATCTGTGTGCTTCATCAAAAACAATAACGCTAACATTTTCTAAGCTTATTAAGCCACTTTCCAAGTCATTTGCTATTGTTTGTGGGGTGGCAAAAATCACTTTTGCCTTATCCCATATTTCTTTTCTCTTGCTACTGTTGATTGCTCCTGTCAGCATATGCGCCTCCCAGCCATAAGCCCTTTTGAAGTTTGTGAAATGCTGATCGACGAGAGGTTTTGTAGGAGCTAGAAAAAGAGTCTTTGCATTTGGCTTGCCGTACTTAAGCCTATAATCGATAAGCTCAAATGCGATCAGCGTTTTGCCTAAGCCTGTTGGCAACACAACAAGCGTATTTTTTTCCTTGGCAACTTCCAATATGTTTTCCTGGTATTTTCTTAAAACTGGATTTTGTTTCTGTTTTGCCGGTATCAAGCTCTCATCAGCCATAAAACAATAAAGGCAAATATTTTAAAATTGTTTTTATTTAGATTTGGATGAAATACAACGAACAAAAAGCAAATGGGAAGTTTGTGACGGTTATGTGCAATAAATGTAAGAATGTTCAAACAATATATGGGAAAGCAACAACACTAGTGAAATGCATAAACTGCAAAGCAGTTTTGGCAGAGCCGCGATCGAGCAAAGCAAAAATTAAAGCAAAGGTTATAAAGATAAAGTAGGATGGCAGAAGAAAAAGCAAGGGCTTATCCTGAAGAGGATGAATTGGTGCTGTGCACAGTAAAGAAGATAGAGAAGACAGAAGTATTTGTGAATATCGAAAAGTATAATTTGGAAGGAGTGATTCAATTTAGCGAGGTTGCACCAGGAAGGATAAGGAACATTCGTGACTATGTTACTCCTGGAAAGAAAATTGTGTGCAAAGTCTTGAGGGTGCAAAAAGAAAAAGGGCATATAGACCTTTCTTTACGTCGAGTTAGTGCTAAAGAGAGAGATGCTGTGATGAAAAGTTATATGGCAGAGCAAGATGCTAGGAACTTGTTAAAAGCCATACTCAAAGAAAATTTTGATAACATTGCTAATAAAATTTTGGAAAAATACCAAAGCTTTACAGCTTTTCTCGCTGAGCTTTCTAAAAGCCAGAAGGCAGCAAGTGAGCTAGGAATAAAGCAAGAAACAGTGAAAGAAATAATCAGAGAAAGCGAGCGAAGACAGAAAAAAAGTAACATCAAAACTGTTTTGGAGTTAGAAGCTTTTACATTAAGCTCAGACGGAATTTTTTTGCTTACAGACATGTTTAAAAAAATGACAGAGACAGCTGAAATAAAATACATCTCCCCACCAAAATATCTAGTTGTAATAGAGGGAAAAACAGCACAAGACATAAATAAAAAACGTGCAGCACTGGAGAGCATAATAAAAAATTACTCCACTAAATTCGAGACACTTAAGTTAATAGAAAAAAGTTTGTAAAAAGTGCAAAAAACAAAAAATGTTCAAAAAGTTATTTAAATGCCCGATTTGCAACAGCTATAGTTTGGATGAGCATTGTAAAAAATGCAAAGTAAAAACTATAAATCCGGCATATAAATATAAAAACTTAAAAATTGTAAAAACACTTAACAATGATTTGACAAATGAAAGTCATAAAATCTAAGGATTTCAGGAGAGAAAAGTTTGATGTAGCCATAATATCCTTCCCTAGCAGCTCGAATATGACAAATTTCATCCTGGCATCTGCCATAAACAGCATCAAACCCAGGCTTTCTGCAAGGCTTGTATTCGATGAACTTCCCGTCACAATCATTAACAATGGCCATATAACCGCCCCTTCCATTGATTTCTATTTCAAAAAAATAAAAAACAAGAGGTATGCTTTCGTTATAGGCAATTACAAGCCGAAAGAAAAAGAAGCTTATGTGAAGATTTATGATTTGATAAAGCACGGCAAAGAGATTCTGATCTTGAATGAATTTAACAGGAAGGAAGGAGATTTGTTTTACATGCGAAAGGAAGGAACAAAAGTTAAGGATAAAAAAATAGAGGCAGTTATAAAAAAACTTAAGCCGATAGATAATGTTATAATAAAGGGTATGCCACCTACGCTTTTCGAGCTTGCCCAAAAAGAGAAAAAAAATCTCACGATGCTTTTCTTCAACCTTTCAGCTGTTGATAGTGGAATCAAACTTTTGGAAGAAATTGTCGATTTTCCCTTGTCTGTAGAAATGAACAAGACAGAGGCGAATAAAGTGAAAGAGGAAAAAGAAAAGCACGAGAGGAAAAATAAATTTAACTACATTGGATAAATAATAAAACAAACGAAGTAAAAAGATGGCTAAGGTAGTAATAAGAATGAGAATAATGCCCAAGAGCCCAGAGGTTAAGCTTGGTGATATAGCAACAAAAATTAAGTCGCTTGTAGGAGAGGGCAATTGGATTAGTTCAGAAGAAAGCCCAATCGCTTTTGGATTGAGCGCCTTAATAGTTACATTCCTGCTTGATGAAAGCAAGGCTGAGGAGCTGGAAAAAATAGAGGAAAGGATTAGGGCTATAAAAGAGGTGGAGAGTGCTGACACTATAGATGTGAGGAGGACTTTCGCTTAAAATAAAAAGCTAAGCAAAAAGCAAAATGTTGGGAAAAAAGAATAAGAAAGCTATAGAGATAAGTGAGCTGATTTTGTGGTTGATTGCTATAGGCAGTCTTGTGCTGATATTTGTTGTGTTGATTTTCGTGAAGTCAGGCGGGGAAAGCCTGATAAAAAAAATCATAGGAATGTTGCTTGGTAGGGGTTAAGGCTAAGCTGAGGTTGAAGACAAAAAAAGGCAAAAAAGACAAAATGGAGATGGAAAAGTTGGCCAAGCTTTTGCTTGGGGTGCTTGTGTTGCTAGTAGTTTTGGTAGGAGGCTTCATACTTGTTAGGCATCTTATTGCCGGCTTGCCATTTGGCCAGGAAAAGCTTTTGCAAGAAACTGAATCCATGCGCACACTTTTGCTCAGAAATTTTGAAATGTGCGACAAGGTTGATGACTATGAGTGCCTTTGCGAGCTCTTTCCAAATTTCCCTGCAGTCTTGCCGAAGAGCTTTAGCTTGAATTTCAAACGTGAAGGCAGCAAAACCAACGTAACTTTGAATCTTGGCGGCAATGTGGTAGATTGGAGGGTGATCGATAGCGATGTTTTTGATATTTTTTATGAGCAATTTATAAGTACGATCAATTTCGATTCTTTTCCATCATATGTCACAGCAGTCGAAAACAAAAAATCGATACACTCAAAATATGCTTTTAAAACAAGCTATACATTAACACCAAGCACTCCTAAAATTCAATTTCTTAGAGTTTTATCATGCGAATTTAATGAAAATGAAGTCAAAGAAATAGAGGAAAAAGGAAAATGTAAAGAAGGGGGAGCCAGAGCATTGGATTTTTTCTTTAATCTGACAAGTAAAATTAAAGATAAGAAAGAGCAAGAGGTTGGAGTTAATATCCCGGCAGGATTTTATATAAAAGTCAACAAGGACAACATGACATTGATGAGCGGTAATTCGATTGAATATCGAGTCGGTGTATATTTGCAGTGGGGAAAGTGTAAACTTGAGTTTTTTCCAGTATCTTATTCAGCAGCAGGCCTAACTTGTGATGGCGAGGAATTTGAGTTGCACAATGGTGACATAGTTGTAATTAAGAAACAAGACGAACAGGGCGGCAAAGTGTGCATAGAAAAGAAGGCCCAGACATAGACCAATAAGCATGATGGCAAGATTTATGACAGCAAGATTTTTAAATACGAAATCTTAAATTTGAAAATGAAAACAAAGAGCAAAAGAGGGGCCGAGATGAATATAACCATAATAATTGTTTTGATCCTAGCAGTCATAGCGCTCTTGATCCTTGTCATAAGTTTCACAGGAGGATGGACAAGGCTTTGGAAAAAGATAACTGGAACTGAGGAGGCGACTGGCGGCATGAGCTTGCAACTTGCCATAGAAACATGCAAATTATATGCTTCGATGAATCAAACCCAAGCCTATTGCGAGGAAAGAGAGGTGGAAGGAGTAGGAAAAGTTAACTGCATAAAGTTAAGGGAAAAAGATTCAACCATACCGGAACTTACATGTCCATAGTTAATGTTGATTTGCGATGCGATGGAAAAAAGGAGTGGAGTTGAACATAAACCTGCTGATCGTGTTGATTATAGTTGTGATAGTGCTTGTTATTTCGATAATATTTTTTAGCAAGGGTGCGAGAGAGGTTTTTTCTGGCTTACTGACAAAGTTGAAGATGGCACTCGGCCTTTTGAACCAAACAAAGCCGACAAGCTAAAGTAGTAAAATGAAAGCCAACAGAAAAGTTAGCAAAGTTAACAAAAGGGCCACAACTCTGTTGGAGTTTGTTATGGGGCTAGTTATAGGAGTAATCATACTTTTGCTGTTAATTTTTGTTGTCATTCCTACTGTCTGGAACGTTTTTTTTGGCAAGCAAGAGGAAATGCAGGCCAAAGGCATATTGCAAAAATTTTCAAATTTGGTTAAGGATGCAGAGACAAAGCAAAATGTATTTGATTTTTTTCAAAAGCTAGAGGATTGGAGCATAGTGTATATGCCAGAAAATGTTAAGGCAATCGGAGAGTTCAAGAAGCCTGAAGAATATTTGACTAGAAAAATTGTTTGTGTATGCAAAAAGAAAGAGTGCAAATATTGCAAGATCGTAGATAAAGATATATTGGATAAGGAAAACAACTACATGAAGTTAAAACTTGACAAATTTTACAATTTGCAGCTAACTGCTAAACCTGAAGCCATAATCTACAGCATAAATCCAACAATAGAATTTGCTCCCTTACCAAAAAGCGAAGCTAAAATTACAAGAGAATTATTGGAAACAAAAAATGAAACTCTCAGCTTAATTTTAAAAATTGCAAACGAAACAGGCATCTATCCTCCAACATTGCTTGCAGCTATAGCAGTAGAAGAAAGCAAGTTAGAGGAGAAAGCAGTTTCGTCGTGCGGAGCTGCAGGAATCATGCAGCTTGTTCCTGCAACTGCAATGCAATATGGATTGAAGGTTGCAGTAAATTATTTTGGTAGCAAAACCTTTACCAACTATGATGAGTATAAGAGTTTTTTAAACAACAACAAACTGTGGAACATAGGCTGTTGCAGAAGTAAGCAAGTAAGCCCATGCAATTTTTGCACTCCGCAGTATTGTGACTTTGTAAATGATGAGAGATTTAATGCTGAAAAAAGCATAACGGCAGCAGCAGAATATCTTAAAGGTTTGATCAATGATTTTAAAAATGCAAAATACATCGAAGGATGTTATAAAGATGGAATTTTACAATGCGACCCGATCGATTATGCAATAGCAGCCTATCACGACGGCAAAGACGGATTGGATGAAAAATGTTTTAATAAAGAGATGGGAGTCTATAAACCATCATCGTTGTGTTTTGAGTTCACTCAAGGCTATGTTTCTCGTGTAAAAACCTACAAACAACAAATCGAAGACTATATAGCATCTATAACACCTGTAGCATAAAATGAAAAATGAATAAAATGAAAAGGCTGACGCCAAAAATGGCAAAAACAAAAAAAGCAACAATTACTGTAGAAAACATTTTAAAGATCATCGTGCTTTTAATTTTGTTTGCGGCTTTGGCATATGGCATATACAATCTGCTAAAGCTAATATTGAAATTTTGAAATGGGGCAATTAGCAAAAGGAGTGAAAAAAGCGTGCAAGGCACAGATGCGCGAGTTTATTGTTGCAGTTATCATTCTTTTATTTTCTGCAGCCATGATTTTTATTTTTATAGAGAAGGCAAGGCTTAGCGAAGTGAGCGGGAAACAAGCTTGCAGGCAGAGCGTAGAGCTTAGAAGTGAAAAAATAGCCAAGGGGCTATCGGCAGCAGGCATTACAGAAGTTCCACTCAATTGCAAGACAGAGCCAATAAAAATTTCCACAACCAACGACGAGGAGATAAAGGAAACCATAGCCAATGCCATGCAGGAATGTTGGTGGATGCTAGGAGAAGGACAGCTTGTATTTTTTACCGATACAGATAAGGTAGCACATTGTCTTATTTGCTCTACAATAGAGTTTGATGAAAAGGTGCAGAAAAAAATTCCAACTATAGAGATTGGCAATTATTTATCTACTACAATTGTCCCAGGGAAAAATATTACATATCTTGAATATCTCAGTGGCGGTTTGGAAGTTCCGAAAAATCAACAATCAATCGATTTTACATTATCGACATCGAAAAAATATGCTGTTTTGTTTTTAACCGGAAAGGGCACAAATCTTAATGAAGTAATAACTTTGGGTGCAGAGGCTGTTACAGCATTGCTTTTTGGTGTTTTCACTGGTGGGATAGGATATACTATCGTAGGTGGATTGGCAACAACAGCAATAACCAAAACGACATTAGCCGCAACTGGTGGAGTAGATAAATATTATACCTTGATCCAACTAACAGAGTTCCCTGGCAACGTTGAAAAGGTCTGCGATCGTATTGAAACTATACCTTAAAAAATGAGATGGAAATTATCTTTTATTCTGCCTATGCTTGCCTGCATGTTTTTGTTACTTTTGCTATTTTTCGGCCTTTCTTGCAAAAAAACAATGCAAGTGCAAGATAAAGTGCAAGAGCAGCTTTTGCAAGAATGCATAAAGGCCTGTGAGGAGGCAAAAGAGAAAGGCGTCGATTTGAGCAATGGACCATGCCTCCTTGACCCAATGTCAAATGCCGAGTGGGTTTGCGACATAGCACATTGGCCGAGAGAAGCCGTAGATAACTTGAGGGAAAATCAATGTAATGCATGGCACAACCGAACAGCCAAACACTTTATCGAGCTTACACCAAATTGCGAGTTTATAAGGGCTTATTGAAGAAAGTTAGTATGATTTAGCAAAAAAGTGGGCCTGCCTGGATTCGAACCAGGGATCTTCTCCGTGTAAGGGAGACGTCATAACCACTAGACCACAGGCCCACCATAAAAGAAAGACAATAAATTTTTAAAGCTTTATGTATGAAAAGGGAATGGAAGAGATAAATTCAAAGCAATTTCAGGAGATTTTGAAAAAAGAGAAGCTTATAGTTTTGGATTGTTATGCTGACTGGTGCATGCCATGCAAAATCTTTGCTCCGATTTTAGAAAAGGTGAGCAAGGACTATGTCGATATAAAATTTTTCAAGATGAATGTCGACGCTAATTCAGAGCTTGCAGAGAAGCTTGGCATCATGAGCATTCCGACAGTTATAATGTTTAAGGATGGAAGAGAGGTTGATAGGGTCATAGGCTTGATATCAGAACAGCAGTTAAGAGCGTGGATAGATAAGCAGAAGAAGAGATAAAGAACGTGAAAAAAGCTTTTAGCGTGTCTAGTAACTTTTCCTGCGGCACACAAACGAAGGAGAGATCAAAAGTTTGAAAAAAGCCTCGGGTGGGATTTGAACCCACGACCTGAGGTTTACAAGACCCCCGCTCTGCCAGCTGAGCTACCGAGGCAAGCTAAAAACATTAAATTTTAATAGTTAAAAAATTTTGCGATTCATGCTTTTCAATTCAGAATCTATAAGGCTGTTGATAGCAATAGCATTCATAGTTTTTTATTCGGCGTTTGTTTTTCTGTACTATAGATTTTTGTCGAAGAGAGACATATTCGAGCTAAATCTCAAGAAATACAATGTTTATAAGCATAAATACATAAAGATGTTTTTTGCAATTTTGTTTTTTATCATCGAGTACATCATCCTTATGCCAATCTTTGTGCTGTTTTGGTTTTTTGTGTTAGCGGTTTTTATTTTGTTGCTAAGTCAAAATTTGTCTATAGCAAACATTGTTTTCATTTCCTATGCTCTTGTTGCTGCGATTAGAGTTTGTTCTTACATTTCAGAAGATTTGGCGAGAGATTTGGCCAAGCTTTTCCCTTTTGTCCTGCTTTCGGTTTTCTTACTGACTCCTGGCTTCTTCAACGCAAATTTACTCTACAAACTTACAGAAATCCCCCAGCTTGCTTCGACAATTTTAAACTATCTCCTTGTCGTTTTTATGGTAGAAACAGGCTTGAGGTTTTTATACCTGTTAGCAAAAATTGGCAAATGAACTTTGCAAATGAACTTTGGCATTATTTTTCTATGCCGATCCTCCTGATTTCGCAAATCAAAAGCGGATAGATCTTTTTTAGCTCTATCATAATCTGCTTTTGCAAGATGTAGTTGATGATGGACGTAAAAATCTTGTCCTTTTCATTCTTTTTGACAAAATCTGTTATAAGCTCTCTGGCTTTCTCACGAAGCCTTTTCCTTATGCTTCTTGGCACCTTTTTTCTTGTCACAAGCAAAGGCTTAAGCCTTAGCTTAAAACCATCCTTGCTTATTGCCACAAAAGAATCCTCTACAGGACTTGTTCCTTTTCTCACTAGCCTCCTCGCATAATTCTGGATGAGGCCAAAATAAACAATGTCTCCGTAAGCCTCATTGTCCTTTATTCTTACATCAAACTTGGCTTCTGCCATCTTGCCATTAAGTTCTCTCGTCATGTCGAAAAGTATTCTCCTGTGCTCTATGTCCTGCAAACTCTTGCCAAGTATCGGAATTCTCTTATTTATAAGCTCCAGCTTAACATCAAAAAATTTTAGCTTTGCCATTTTATGCCTTTGCCTTTATTTCAACTTTGCTTGTCCTTATTCCTTCGCTCTGCGTCATGCTTTTGTTACATTCTGTGCAAGTGTAAAGCAAATTGGTTTTCTTTGTTTTTTTCGTCCTTCTTTTCCATTGCGATATCGGTGGCTTGCTAAACTTTCCCTGATTTCCATAGCCCCTGTTTAATCCTCTAAGCCTAGCTCTAGCCAGAGACCCTCTCTTTAAAGCTCCTCTAGCCCTAGCAGAGCTAACAGTTTCAAGCTTTTGCAAAGTATGCTTTCTACAATACTTGCAATATCTTCTCACTTCTTTGGGCAACTTCATTTTTGCATTTGTTTTTTTGCTTTTTAATTTTGTTTTTTTACTTTTTTGTCGTTTTATTCCAGTTTTGTTGCCTTTTGCTCATTTATCAATATTTCAGCTATTTCTGCAGGCAGATTTGCTATGTCTCCTTTCTTGAATGGCCCGAGCAAATTGCCCTCGCCATCCAAAAATTCATCGATATCTGCATTAAGTTTTATCAAGCAAGTTTTTAAATCTTTCTTTTCCTCCTTTTCTTCTTCTCTAAGCTTTGCCTTCATCTTCTCATCCAGCAGTTTCATTTTTTCCAGAACCGCATCAAAAAATTCTTTTTCCTCCGGCAACATGTTTTCAAAATCACTCTTACTTATGCCTGAAATCTTAGCCAAAAATGCAAGATTAACAATTTTTTTCTGCCTTATCTCGATCAACTCAGCCAATAGACTTTCTACATTCTCAAATTGCTTTTTCAATTTTTTTACAGCATCACTAAATTCCTCTTTCTCAAAAGTTTTCTTCTTTTCTGCCATATATGCCCTAACCTCCTCGAAAAAATTCTTTGGAAGTTTTTGCAATAGCTGATTGTATTTTTCCTGCCTTACTATGCTATAAATTTCGTTATATGATAGCATTTTGCATTTGCCTTTGCATCGCTTTTGTATTAGCTTTGTATGGCTTTTGTTATTATAATTAAATTGGCAAGTGCTTAATAATCTTTTTCTTTTTCCTGCAAAGCCTTTCGCAGAACTTTGTTTTTGGCTTCAGAAAAGCAGGAAGCTTTGCCTTTGCATATGTTACATTTCCTCTATAATGACTTCTATGCTTACTGCTCGTAACATGATCGCAACCCACTATTAACTCAACCTCTATGCCTTGTTCTTGTAGCTTTTTTATAAGGGGCATTAAAAAATTTGCATCGATTTCTTCTATGCTTTTTGCCTTCCCGACAAAATCTCCTCTGTGCGCATAGGCATCAGGCCCTTTTATTTGCACATAAACGCTTTTTCTTTTTAGCAACTTGACAATCAATTCAACAAGCTTTTGATAACTTTTTGGATATTTGTAAATTTTCATTCCCAGCAGTTTTGCTATGGCTATCTCTACAGGCATTTCGCTTATCAACGCCCACCCCTCAAATCCTCTTTTTTTTGCAATCCTCTTGATTTCCTCGCTCCACTTTCCAAGCCTGCTCGCCCCTCTTACTAAAATCCCAAAATTTAAGCCTCTCTGCCTTAATGCTTGCAATGTCTTCTCAGTAAATTCGTTAAGCTTTGATGCCGTAAAGGCTGCAGCACTTGTTTTTTCTAAAGGCTTTGAGCTTAAAATGAAATAATCTTTTCCTTCTGGCCTGGGCAAAGCTATGCTTAACTTACTTCCTGCTTTTGTTTTGTATGCAGGATTTGTGTTGCTAACTTTATCGCTTAATTTCTTAGCTTTATCTTTAAAAATCAAAACAGCCCTATGGCCCTTAGTAAACTTAAATTCAAAATCCAAGCCTATGTCAATGCCATTCACAATTTTTTCAATTCCTTTTTTTAGCTTTTCATCCATGCTTGCCTCAAAATCAACAATTTTTTTACCTTCAACCTTTGCGATGTTGCATCTGAAATAGATTGCATCGGCCTCTAGCCTAAACCCTGCACCATAAGCCTCAAGGATTCCCCTTCCAGGATAATTTTTTTCAGGCTTCAAATTGAGAAGCGCCATCATGGCTTCGTCGCTTTCAGGAGCAAAATCGAAAAGCTTTATGCAGCCCATTTCTTGACTTGCTATGGCATCCATGGCATAAGTTCTTGCTTTCTCCAAAGGCGTTCCTCTAAATTGCTTTATAGGCAAATCATTCATGCCGTCTACAATCACAACGCATGTTTTCATTTTTTACTTCGCTATTTTGCTTAAGCGCCTTTATTTTTATTTCTTTCCATTTTTTATTTTTTCTCACTAGCTTTTTTATTTCTTGCCAGTTACAAAAAACAAAAGCAAAATTTTAAAAAATTTGAAAGCATATTAAAAAATGCATCAAACGCATGAAAAAATAAAGAAAGCTGTCGAAAGCAGCGTAAGCAATGTTTCTCGTCTTTTGATTGGCTTAGGCTTAACAACTGCGATGGGCTTAGCCGCTAGCTGCAAGCTGAAAAAAATTAATCCGAAATATGGCGTACTTGAGGGCAAGGTTGTGACTGAGCAAGGTCCTTCGCTTAGCCCACCCAGCAGCAAAATAACTTCACAATGGCTTTTTCCTCAGGCAAATGAAATAGCAAATGCAAAAATATGCTTGATAGATGCAGAAAGAAGCATCGATAGTCCTTGCATAAAGCTAGCATATACAGACAAGCAGGGCAATTTTGTAATCCAAATTTATCCAGATAGCTATAATCAGTGCATAGATGCTAACAATGATAACAGCTATGATGAGTGTGATGTTGTAACAGTAAAGGAAAATAAGATCATGAATGTGGGAAAAAAAGAGATTGAGTGCAAGCCAACAAAGGCATTCAACTGCTTTATCGGCTTGAACAAGCAGAATTATTGTCCTGGAGAGATCATGCAGATAAGTGTTGATTGTAGTGGCCAAACTGGTTATCCTTATTCCTTGACAGGAAGTTTTGTGAATGAGAAGGAAAATGATAAGGTTTATGATATAATTTATATCGGCGAGGGCGATGGCAATTTTTCCAAAGTCATCTCTTATCAGTTGCCTATGACATGGCCTCCGACAAACTCACAACCAGGATCAGATTGGAAGGCATACCTCTACAGTGATTCTGAGGCCTATGGACTTGTAAAAGAGGATAAAGACAATTTCAACATTTTGCAAACATGCAACGGCAGTGGCTTGACACTAGAAGTTATATTGGAAGGTGGTAAGGATGTTATAAATTATGTTAACGATGTTAATGCGGCCTTTGTTGTTAATGATGAGGCTGATCAACTTGCTTATTGCATATCAGAGCAAACAACATGTCAGCCTCCAGATGATTATGTTACATTTACCCAAAATAAAATACTCAATTTGCCTGGCCAAAGTGGTTTAAAGCATGTCTGCGGAAAGGCGAAAAAAAGTTCAGGCACAGTAAGCAATGTGGCATGCGATAGCATATATGTTGACCTATTGCCACCTGCAGCAAATTTTGTTCAGTTGGAGCAGGCAAATTTAGATGGTGGCCAAAGCTTGAATGATATTTATGCAGAAGCCTGCATAAGCGACAATACAGGAATAAAAAAAGTTATAGGCAGAATCTATAATAGCAGTAATAGCTTGATAAAAGAGGCTGAGCTTGATTTTGGAGAGGATCAGGCATGTGCAAGGCCTGGAGAGATTGGCTATAGGACTTATATAACTTCAAACAATGTGACAGATGACACATATAGGATTGAACTTTATGCTGTTGACCTGGCCAGCAATGTTGGCAACAGCAGCGCTAATTTGCGAGTGGATTTGACTCCTCCAGTTATAGCAATAACTTCTCCAGACCACTTGCTTAACAATTATGTGTGCTATAGCGATCAGAGCAAAACAGAAGAGCAATGTTCTGTAGTAGATGCTTCTGAATATCGTTATGATGCAAGCTATCCTGAATTCTACACAAACCAAGTTGGCTTGGATGGTAGGCTTTATGACGGCTGGTTTGATGTAAGCTTAAGCGGGAATGATGAAAGTGGCATTGCGGCTTATGAGATAGATTGGGGAGATGGGAACGTGCAAACAACGACGCAAACAATCCTAGCGCATCCTTATGCCGATTCAGGATATTATACCATAAAGGTTAGGGCTAAAGATGGCAAGGAAAATTGGAGTGATTACAAGCAGTTAAAGGCAAAAATTGCAATTCATCAAAAAGATGCCGACAAGGCATTCTGGCAAGATGTCTATCCAAACATTCCAGGCCTTTCTGGCAGAATTTTCGCAGCCTACAGTTGTGAAATGGCAAATCAGGTAGGACAAGGAGACTGGTGTTGGCTAAGTAGTGATGATTACAGAATTGCCAATTTTAGCCCCAATGCCTACTATTTAACCGATTTCTATCAAACAACAGCCCAGGTCGGCCATGTCTATGTAAGCCTCGAAAAGCTTGTCGGCAATAGCACTCCTATCAGTGATTTGAGGTTGAGCAACAGCGAGATAATCTATGCCAATACCCAAGCAAATATTGGTTATCCTTGGGCAGCTGCTGCTGTTCCAATGAGCTACGATGAGCTTGTTTCTACGACATGCACAGATTCAAGTTCAAGCCAGAAGTCACTTTATTGCATTTATAAAAAAGCTGATGATAGAGGTGATTTCTAATTGAGAGTAGTTATAAATATTTATATAATCTTCAATAAAAAGAGATAAAGATGGGATTTAAAAAATCTAAAATACCCATAGCCATAACTTTTGGATTAGTTTTTACTCTTTTATTTTTTCTTACACTGCTTATTTTGTTCTTTGGTCCAAGATTAACATCCTACATAATTCAAGCAGAACAAAATTGTAATTATGTAAGCGGGGATTGGGTCATAAGCGACACGAATGTTGTTTGTGAAAATCGAAATATAAATGTAACAGGAAATTTAATCATAAATGGAACAAGCAATGTTACTTTTAACAATGTTAACCTATTTGTTAATGACAGCATATTTTTGCGAGATAGTGCAAAATTAATTCTAAACTCAAGTACTTTAACTATGAATATTTCAACTGATGGGTTTACTAACTTTACTTCAGAAACAAATACAAACCTAACATTAATAGGCAGCACTATAAAGAATAGCAATAACATTCACTGGATTGCCAGTATAAGCGGTTATTCTTATGTTCTTAGCGGAAGTGTAATCGATGGTAATACCGAATATCAAATTAATGGAAGTAAGGCCCATCTATTAAAAGATAGCTTTTTTTACAAAATTGTACGTATTTGGCCAGATGCGAACAAGACAATAGAAATAAATAACATAACCTTTGGTCAATCTCCCTGCAATGATGCAAATGCTATTTTTACGATGGAGGTGGACGGAGCGATAGTCAACTCACGATTTAATTGTGAATTCCATACAAATCAATTGGCAAGGGTCTTTATCGAAAATTCTACATTTAACACTTCGCGGTTTAAAATGAGCTCGTATGTCGAGGCAAAAAACAGTAGTTTTGAAAATGTTTATGTGTCAGAATTGGTAACATTAAACTTTACCGTTCTTTCTTCGATAAAAGGCAAACTTTATTATGATACATTGGTCACTCCATGCAACCCATCGATATATGGTAACGTGACTATGCCAAATCAGTTTGAATGGATAGGATTGCCTTCAGCCAATTTGACACGTTATTATCCCATATACCTCAAAGATCAATTTAACAGGCCGCTCAGCGGTTGGCATGTTAACATAACAAGGGGCAATGCATTGATAAGCGAAGGTTTGACAGATAGCAGCGGGAGGGTTGAGCTTAACATAACGTTCAACTCAAGCAACTATGGGCCTGGAAACTTCAGCTTGAATTGGAACGGAACAGCAGACATAAACTTGGCCAATGCCACACCAATTGTAATCATAGAAAGCATTCCAGATTTGCCGCCGTATTGGTCAAACAATGTCACAAAACCACAAAGCCCTGCAGGCTTAAGCAACAAAAGCTTTAACTTCAGCATTGTATGGAGTGATGAGCTTAACAGCACTATAGCTAGTGTGTTGTTTGAGAACAATTTTACAGGCCTCTTAAGCAATTACAGTGCCTTAAGCAATTGTACTGCCATAAACCTGACGAGCATCCAATGCAATGTAAGCTTCAAGCTTAGCCCTGGAACTTACGTGTTTAGGTGGTATGCTGCAGATGTAGCTAACAACATGAACCAAACTCCAGCCTGGAGCTATGAGGTTTTTAATGATACTTTTGGAGGAGCGGGCGGAGGTGGTGGTGGAGGCGGAGGTGGAGGGGGAGGCTATTATAGAAAAAACAATGAAACGAATTTCACACAACACATCAACATAGAAACATGCAGGCCGGTATGGGATTGCGGGCCATGGAGTGAGTGCATAGAAGGATATCAGCAAAGAAGTTGTGATGTTGTTAATTTCGATGAGCTTTACAGATGCCTAAAATATGGCAAGATTTTGCCTCCGGCTTTAGACCAACTTACCAAAGAGCAACTACTAGAAAAGTTAAAGCAAGGTGAGCTAGCAAAATATTTTGGCTCCTACTTCCAACCACCTGCAACAACAAAAAGTTGTGGAGGCGAAAAGCCACAAGAAGAAAGCAAGCAGCCTCAACAACCAACTCAGCAGCAACAGCAACAACCATCCTGCACAACTCCACTCCTTTTCTTTATCATCCTAATTCTCTTTGCAATCTCTTACTTGTCATATCTTACTTCCCTGTTCAATTTGAAAGCAGAAAAAGAAGAGGAAGGAGAAAAAAGAGAGAAAAAGGAAAAAAAGTTAAGCGAGGGCGAGAGGGCAGGACAAGAAGAAAAACAACAAAGGAGAAATCTTGTTTTAAGCTTGATCATGCTTTTCCTTCTAACTTTCTTTTTGATCTGGCTTTTGCTTACCTTTAAATGCCCAGAATGGTATTTTGTTGATGCAATCGCAATTCTGCTTTATATCGTTGTGCTGATGGTTGGAGTTGTAAAATATGCTAGGTATTGGGGTGAGCAGAAGAGGAGGAGGATGGAGCAAGAACAAGAAAAACAAAAAGTAGAAAAAACAAAAGTAAAATTTAAATAAAAAATTGACATTTGTCAAAATGGCGAAAAAAGAAAAAGAGGGGAAAAAGCTTACCGAGTTGAAGAAAAATTATCAGAAGCTTAAAGCCAAATATGGGCTTCCAGGATTTGAGGAGCTAAATAAAGAATTCGAGATTGAAAAGGCTGCAGGGATAGAGACGGAGTATTTGCTTAGGATTATAAGGAGAGGGATGGTCGGAAAGTTCATCAATTTTATGAATTTTTTCGATGACATCCTAACAGCTTCGAGGGTGTCAAGTGCAATGATAGCAAAGAAAATAGATAAGGAAAAAGAGGCTATGTATGCATTCATAGAAAAAGTTTCTGTAATCTTGCTTAAAGAACTAGAAAGAGAGGTTTATTATGACGAGAAGCAAGAGGCAGAAGAAATAAAGTGGCTTTATGAGGAGTGGAAAAGGAGCAAGGAAGAAATAGCAAGAATAATAAAAAGTCTTAGTCAGAAGAAAGATAAAACTGTTCCAAGATATTTTGGTTAAAATGTTGGAAGATGAAGCTAGGAAAAAGGGCATAGACATAGATAGGCTGAAGCGTGAGCAATTGAAGCTTAGCAAAAAGGTAGAAAAGAAGGATTATATGGACTTTTCTGCATTGCAGACAGTAGCGGGGATAGCCGAGCAGATAGATGAAAAAACTAAGGAGATTGTTGTTGGCATGGTTGTACTGGCTGTAGAGCATGAAGATGGCATAAAGTTTGAGGAGATAGAAGCAAAGATGCACAGAGGAAAGCTTCAGTTTCCATACATCCCTGGCTTTAGGGCATATAGAGAGCTAATGCATTTTGTAAGTTGTTATGAAAAGCTTGAGCACAGGCCTGATGTTATCTTCATAAAAGCACATGGAATCGATCATCCAAGGGGCTTAGGCTTATCAAGCCATTTTGGCATAGCCACAGATTCTTGTGTCATAGCCATAAGCAACGAGCCCTTGCAAGGAGCAGAGATCAAAGGGGATGAAATCTATTACAACGGCCAGCTTGTTGCAAAGCAGGTAAAGCTAGTTGATTTTGCAAATCCAGTTATTGTTAGCATAGGAAACAAGATTAGTTTAAACACTGCCATAGAGTTAACAAAAAAGTTTTCGCTTGGAAAATATAAATATCCATATCCGCTTGTGGTTGCCAGCAAGTATGTAAAAAAAGTTGCAAGAGAGCTAAAGAGCTAAGAGCCGAGCCACTGAACTAAGAGAACTATTCGAAAATTTTCCCTTCTAGCAAAGGAACAAAAACATATTCCTCTTGCGTTTTTCTAATCCTGAGCTTTTTTTCCTCTTTTTCGTAGATAAAGATTTGGCCATAAGTTTCTGGACAAATAAGCCTGCCGCCAGCCTTCAAATTTTTTTCTGCCATCTCCCTGACTTTTTTTTCTATCTCGGCGTTTGGAATTCCGGCAGTAAAAATGATATAATCAAATTTTTTTCCCCTTGCATATTCAAAACCATCACCAAAATCGATGCGAAGATTTTTTAATGCAGCCAAAACCTTTTCCTTTGTTTTGCCTTTGCTCTTCTCATAGCTTCTTTTTAGATCTTTCAAATTCTGATTTGCCAAGTCGGTGAGGCCTTTAATTCTATCAACACTCACAACACTAAATTTTTTTACATAGTTGCTTAGAACAAAGGCCAAGAGAGCAGCATTCCATCCGCTTCCCGCCCCTATTTCATAAGCATTAATTTTTTCATTTTTTTCTTTTTGCTTTTCCCAAATGCCGTCAAGCAGCAACATGAGCATCCTTGCAACAGTTGAAGGCTGGCTTATTGTTTGGCCATAGCCTATTGGCAGAGCAGAGTCGAAATATGCCATATGCCTGTTTTCCTTTAAAACAAAATGCTTTCTGTCTATAGCTAACATTGCCTTTAGAATGTTAAACAGTAGCTCCATCTGCTTTGCATCTTTTGCATGGATAAAATTATTTAGATAGACATTTTCAAGCATCTCACGCATTTCTTTCTCTTTAACTTCCAACAAAAAAGCCTTAATCTTATCCTTAATCTCTTGCCTCTGCTTCTGCAAGCTATCTACTTCAGCATCTTCGCTATACTTAATCACCCTGGGCCAATAAACCTCCTTTCGCATAAAACCAAAAGCACAAGCATTATAAAAATGTTTCTTAAAGTTTTTAAATGCTGAGCAATAAAGATATAATGGCAGAACCTTGGTCAAAACTGAAAGAATATGGAGATAAGGAAGAAAAATATTCGAAGGAAGAGGCTTTGAAGTATGCAAAGCAGCTGGCCAAGGAAGGAAAATATTTGGATGCAGCTGATGTAGCAGCTAGGGCAGGAGAGTTGAGAAAAGCTATGGACTATGCATTGCAAGCATACAGCACTAAACCATTGGTAGAAGTTGATTTAGGGAAAGTTTTCGCTAAGTTAGCAGAGATGTTCAAGAAGAGAAAAAAGGAAGGGCTTCATTGAAAAAAGATAGCTTTGAGCAAGAGGACAAGCCTTCTAAATCTATTACAAAATTACTCCTCGTTCTTTTTATTGCTTTTTCCCTTCAACTTTGCAAAAACATCGAAAAGACTGAGAATCAAAATTATGGCTATCAAAACAAGCACAGCAATTATTGGCCATTTATATCTAGCTAAAAAACTTTGTTGTTTTCCTTGCTTCTCAGTCGTTATTGTCTTTGACAAGTTTGTTGTTGTCTGTTGCTGAGCAGAAGCATTTCCTGTTACATTTTTTGGTTTTGTGACATTGCTTACATTACTTATGTTCAAGCTAACATTTTCAAGCTTTTCTCCTTCACGCTCCTGCTCCTCTTCCTCTCCACCAAAAACCCTCTTGAACCAGTCTTTTATTTTTTGCCATACACTTTTCTTTTGCTCTGCTGCTCCTGCTATCGGTTGCGTTACATTTGTCACATTTTTCTCTGCCTTCGTCGTTTTTTCTACAACTTCTATGGCTAATGTCTTTGTTGCTAAGATTGTTGTGTCATTAAGCCTTGCAGTGATTGTAAGCGTGTATGTGTCATTAGCAGTTGTGATGCTTGGAGCAACATATACATAGATTGTAGCAGCTTTTTGTGGGTCAAGGGTTAAGACGCTTGGAGTTACAGACACAAATTTGTTTGCAGTTCCGCTTGCTTCTATCAAGTATGTCGCTTTTCTTGCTCCTGTATTTTCTATTGTCAATATAGCAACATAAGTGGAATCCTTTTTCACCTCTATTTTATCCTCTTTAGCCTCGATCTTTGGCCTATAGCAGTCCTCTTTGCTAAGCACAGTAAGCTTTATGCTATCGCTGGCCTCAACCTCGGAATTTATGTCTTTTGCCTTTATTTCTATGCTGTAATCCTTTGCCTCTGTGTGATAAGGAGGGCTAACTTCCAAGTTTATTGTTTGTGTTGCTTTAGGAGCAAGCTTGACTTCAGTCTTGTTTATCTTTGCCCAATCAGGAGCCTTTATGCTAATCCTATAGTTTCCTTCCTTTTCACCAAGATTTCTGAGTTCTATGGCATAATTATTTGTTAGGGCCTCGCATATTTTATCCTTGCTCTTTTCCAAAACCAACTCAGCTTTATGACACTCTCTTACCTCAACCTTTATTTGCTCCTTAGCCATTATACTTCCTTTCTGCGACATTGTTTCTACCTTCAAGCTGTAATTGCCAGCCTTCTCACCTAGCTTTGGAAAAAGAGCGATGTTGACAGTAGCCTCTTGACCTGAAGCCAAGGAAACAGAATTTTTTTCGAGCCTTGCAAAGCTTGGTCCATCTAGGTTTATGTCATAGACATTCTCGCTCGAGCCAAGATTTTTTATCTTTAGCACAGCATTCAAACTTTCACCATCACACAAGCTATAGAAATTTTTCTCTGCATCAAGAGAGTAGGAGTAGCAATTTACTACATTAACCTTGCCTTCAGCCAGCGCAATTTCCTTGCTATCAAGCGAGGATGTTTTTAATGTAAAGCTATATTCCTTTGCTTTAACATTGCAATCAGGATTAAAGTAAATCAAAAGCTCTTTTTGTTGGTTTGGATCAAGAGCTAAGGAATCTGTGCTGATCTTTGCAAATTTAGCAGCATCACCAAAAAGCTCTATCCTGTATCTCTCTCTGTATATTCCATTATTTTTTATTGTGGCTTTATAAACAGCACTCTCGCAAGCACAAACATCTTTTTTGGCTTCAACATTCAAGTTGATTTTGTTACAATTCTCCACAACAATGCTATGCTTAGCCTCTTTGCTTTCAGCTCCGCTTGTCACAAGAACACTAACATAGTAACTTCCAGGCAATACTTGCGAGGAAGGAGTTATGTAGACATAAACACTTCTCTCTTCACCTTTAGCCAAATAAAACGAAGATGGCAAGGCAGTAGCAAAAGATGCTGCAGTGCCGCTAATCGAAACCTCAAAATTAGCATCCTTATCTGCAGTAACCTTTTCCTCTATCACAATTGTCGATGAGGGGCAGACAACATTTGTAAGCATGTTTGAACTCAAAGAAAATGCCGAAGCATTTACGCTTAACATTGCCATTGCAGCAATAGCAATGACAATAGCAAAAAAACTCAACGCCAGTGCAAGTTTTGTTTTTCCCATTTTTGCTTTGGAGTTTTTGAAATTTCTGAAATTTTTTGTTGTCACTTAAAAAATACCATATTATTTAAATCTTTTGGTAAATTTTTATCACTTAAAGCGAGAGAAAATTTATCAGCATTTTTTGTTTGGCTAAAGCTTGAGTTAAAAATCAATTGCCAAGCACAAAACAGAAACAAACAAAAGTAAAATAAAACAGAAAAATAAAAAAAGTAAAATACAATTAATAAACAAAAAAATTAACCAAATCAACAAAAATTGAACAAACAAAAAAGAAATCAAATAACAAAAAAGAAAAAGTAAAAATAAGAGTAAAAGCAAAAATAAAGTAAAGCTAACTAGCAAATCTGCTTTGCTCGTTGGCTGTGGCTGTGGGCTTCTTTTGAATTTGCAATTAGTAGTAAATCTCTTCTGGCTTTTCCTCTTCTACACTCGCTTTCTTTGCTGCTACTACAATTAAAGCTATGAGCAATGCAACTGCTATCACCGCTAGCACTATTATTGCAATCCAAAAGCCAATGCTAGAAGCTTTCTTAGCTTGAGCTTCAGCAGCTCTTGTCACTTCTGCCACAAGGCTCTTTGTTACAGTAGTTGTGTCGGCACTTGCCTTTATGCTAAATACATGTGATCCAGCTAAGGCGCTCTCTGCAACTTTCAAGTTTAGGCTAATTACTTTGCCTTCCTTTGGGTTTAAGGTTATTACTGCTGGCAATTCTGCAGTAGCCCATCCACTCACTCCTACAACATCAAGCTCAACTGTCAAAGGCTTGTCCTTCAAGTTTGTTAGCACAATGGTAAAGCTGTCAGCCTTTCCGGCTTCTATTGTTTTTCTGTCAGTCGCAACAGAAAGAGCAATTGCATCTGTTGTTTGTGCTGTTTCTTCAGTAGCAATTTTTCCTTTCACCTCAAACTCTGCCTGCTCTTCAGCAACAGTATCTTCGTTTTCTGCCTTAACAACTAGTGTATATTTACCAGAAGATACTTCCTTAGGGATAACAAAGCCTATGTTTATGCTCTTTGTGTCTCTCTCTGTGTTGTCTGCATAGTCATTTGGATAGATGTCACCTATGTAAATGTTTCTTGCCAAGCCAAGCTCTGGAATGCTTGCCTTAACATAGATGTCTTCTAGCTTATGTGAGCCCCTGTTTTTCACAACAACATTTGCCACAAGGGTTTCACCAGCATTGACAACAGCCGGCAAGGCCAAGTCTACACTTAATATTTCTGCCTTGTAACTTGTCCTCTGTACAGCTAAAGTGATTTCTTTGTAGCTGTCTCCAAGAAGGCTCTCTTTTCCAGTTATCATAACATGCAATGTATATTCTCCCTCCTCCATGTCTGCAGGCAAGCTTAAGCTTAAGGTTTTTGAATAAAGCCTTCCAGGGAACACATCAAACCTCTCTGTGCTTGCCTCTATAGTCTTTCTGTAACCATCGATCCATGCCTTAACCTTTACCTCTCCTACCTCACTTGTATCGCTTACCTGGAACAAAACCTTCACACCAAGCATGTCTCCTCTCTCCACACTAAAAACCTCGCTTGTTACAGCATGTCCATTCAAATACACTTCCATACTTGCAATTTCTGGCTGTGCAGAAACAAACCCAAGTGCCAAAACTGCTATCGCTATAAGCCCAATAAGCCAATATATTTTTTTGTTTTCCATGTTTTTAGTTTTTTTATTTTGTTAAGCATCAGGTTTTTTTGTTGCTATTTTTAAGTTAATACCCTTTTTAAATGTTTCGGTTGTAATTTCTTTGGAGTTACAATAACTTTTGGTTTTTTGATAGAAATTGTGAAAGCCAGAGGGCTTATAAAATTATGTTATCAGAGATAAGTAAAAAAAATGAAAATGGGCCTGTTGGGATTTGAACCCAAGACCTCCACGTTATCAGCGTGGCGCTCTAACCAAGCTGAGCTACAGGCCCTTAATGCTAATGATTTTACATTTTAAAAGTTTTTCAAAATTTTAAAAACAAAAAGATTTATAAAATTCATAACTAAAAAAATAAGCATAGTAAGCATAGGGAAAAAAGAAAAAATGAAAGACAAAAAAATAAGGAAAGTTAAAGACAAAGAGGATAAGCAAGGAAAAACAGAAAAGTTGTTTATAGCTTTGCTTGTGTTGCTTGTTGTTATTGTAGCGGCAATTTTTGTCATACTCTTCTCTGAAAAGCAAACAATTAAGCAAGCTCAAACAACACAGGCCGATAAAGGCGATAAAAGCCATGAGATAAAAGAAGATTTCGAAGATTTCATCTTGCAACTTAGAGGAAGCGAAGAAAACATAAGCAGCAATGTTAAGGCAATATATGTTCCGGCTGTAGACAAAGATGGCAATGGAGTTATGACAAAAATAAGCGTAGAGATTTTGCCTGGCAATGGCAAGACGCTTGTCGACATCAACAACTTGCTTTTCTGGGCAGACACGCAGGAAAGCATTAGAAAGGCCAAGGAGATAGCACAAAACATCACAGGAGTAAACTTAAGCAATTATGATTTGATATATCAAATTACTGCCAATGCCAGCGTTGTTGGCGGACCTAGTGCAGGAGCAGCTATAACTATTGCAACAATAGCAGCAATCCTAAACAAAACCATTAACCCAAATGTCACCATTAGCGGAACAATCAACTATGACGGCACTATAGGCCCAATAAGCGAAGTGCTTGCAAAGGCCGAAACTGCTAAAGCATCAGGCATGAAAATAATGCTTGTGCCAATAGGACAGAGTAGAGAAGTGACTTATGAAGAAAAAAAGACTTGCAGAACTTATGGCTATGTAGAATATTGTGAGATGGAAAAAATACCAAAGATCATAGACATTGGCCAAGAGGCAGGAATAGAGGTTAAGGAAGTTAAAGACATATTTGAGGTTGTTAAATATTTTTTTCAAGCCTCAGCCCTAGCTAAAGCTAATGAAGTAGAAAGCGATGAGCATAAAATTGAATAAAATTGAATGATAAAACAAAATTAAAATGGGCAAAAAATGCGAAAATTGCAAGAGGGAAATTGACAAGAAGTTTGTCTATTGTCCTTATTGTGGCAAAAGACAAAAGCCTGCAGATGGCTTGCTTGATGAGATAGAAGATATCATGCAAGAAAAAACGCCGAGCTTTGGATTCGGGCTTTTTGGTAATTTTCATAAGATAGTAGAAAATCTTGCAAAGCAAATAGAGAGCGAATTCGAGAAAATTGATAAAGGCTACAGCGAAAAAGACACTATGCCAAAGAGAGGAATTTCTATAAAAATCGATCTTTCTTCTCCTCAACCAAAAATCACGATGACAGATTTGTCAAGCAAAACAACAAGAGAAATTAGGCCAGAAGCAAAAGTCAAGCCAGAAGTAAAAGAAAAGAAGCTTGAAAAGAAGATTAGTAAGGAAAAGCTGGCCAAGCTAGAGAAGTTGCCAAGAACAGAGGCAAAGTCAAGCGTAAGGAGACTTAGCGATAGGGTTGTGTATGAGATTGACCTTGAGGGAGTCGAAAGTATGGATGACATAGAGATAAGGCAGATGGAAAATACAACGGAAGTTAAAGCAATAGGAAAAGATAAAATCTATTTCAAGCTTATTCCTATAGCCTTTCCAATTTTGGGCTATGAATTCAAAAACCAAAAGCTCTACATCTATTTCAAACCAGAAATTTGAAAATTTGAAATTGCAAAACAAAAACAAAATGGAAATTTATTGGCCACAAGAAGATTCTTTTTTGATGCAAAATGCAATCAGAAAGGTTTTGCAAGAAGAAAAGGTTAAGCCAGAAAGGGTTTTGGATCTGGGAACAGGCAGCGGCATTTTGGCATTAGAGGCAGCAAGATTTGCTAAATTGATAGATGCTGTAGACATCAACAAATCTGCCCTAGAATTTGTAAAGCAGCAGATCAAAGCACTCAATTTTAACAACATAAATGTTTTTTACTCTGATTTGTTTAGCAATGTTAAAGGCAAATATGACTTAATAATTTTTAATCCCCCTTATTTACCTGATGAGCCAGAGCCTGGCTTGAGCCACTTGCAAAAACAAGACATCGTTGCTGGCAAGAAAGGGAATGAAATTATATGTAAGTTTTTGGAGCAGGCAAAAAATTTTCTCAACAATGATGGCAAAATTCTTTTTTGTTGCTCCTCGCTGAGCAACAGGCATGAAATAGAAAGTACATTGCAAAAGGTTGGCTATAGCTATGAAATCATAGCAAGAAAAAAGCTTTTTTTCGAAGAGCTTTTTGTTTATTTGGCAAAGCTCAGAAAAAGTTGAGAAATAAAACATGAAAAAAGTTTTTGAAATTTCTGCGGGTGCAGTAATTTTTTTCCAAAACCAGAAGCAGGGACAAAGGCAGTATTTGTTGTTGTTTAGAAAAGGGCATGATGGCTTTAAAGACTATTACGGATTTGTCCAAGGGAACATAGAGGAGGGTGAAAAGCCAGAAGCGACAGTGTTGCGAGAGGCAAGAGAAGAGACTGGTCTAGAAATCGAGCTTATTCCTGGCTTCAAACATCAGATCAGTTATTTTTACACTAGGGAAGGAAGTGCAGTGAGTAAAAAGGTTATATTTTTTGTTGCAAGGGCTAAGACAACAGAAGTAAAGATAAGCAAGGAGCACGATGCATATTTTTGGCTCAGCTTCGATGAGGCCATGCAAAGATTAAAATTTAAAAATCAAAAAGAGTTGCTTAAAAAAGTCGAGGAGTTTTTAAATAAAGCCGAGCAGGAAAAACAATAAGATGGCTGGCAAAGACAGAAAGCAAAAAACTGCCGAGGAAGGCAAGCAAAGCAAGAAAGGCAAGAACGGCAAAGATGGCAAGGAAGGAAAGGAAGGAAAAAGAGAGAGGAAAAAATTCTATGTTACTACGCCAATCTACTATCCCACAGCATCTCCGCATTTAGGCAATGCGTACACAACTCTGGCGGCTGATGTTATTAGTAGATGGTATAAGCTACTTGGCTACGATGTTTTCTTTCTTACAGGAACTGATGAGCACGGCCAGAAGCTAGCGGAAGCTGCAAAGAAAGAAGGCATGGAGCCGAAGCAATATGTCGATATGCTTGTAGAAAAGTTTAAGGAGGCTTGGAAAAAGCTCAACATAGCTTATGATGGCTTTATAAGGACGACAGACAAAAAGCATGAGGAAATTGTTAAGAAAATAATAAAGAAAATTTATGACAATGGAGATTTGTATAAGGGCTATTACGAGGGATTTTACTGTATTCCATGCGAGAGCTATTGGACAGAAAAGGATTTGGTTGATGGAAAGTGCCCGAGCTGTGGGAGGGAAGTAACGAGGTTTAAGGAAGAGGCATATTTTTTTAGGCTAAGCAAGTATCAGCAAAAGCTGCTTGAGCTTTATCGAGAAAATCCTAACTTTGTGTTGCCAGAAACAAGGATGAACGAAATTGTCAGGAGGGTTGAGGAAGGCTTAAGGGATGTTAGCTTTACAAGAAAGACTTTTCGTTGGGGAGTTGAGTTTCCTATAGATAGTAGCTATGTACTTTGGGTATGGGCGGATGCACTTATCAATTATATTTCAGGCTTAGACTGGCCAGGTGAAAAGTTTAAAAAGTTTTGGCCGGCTGATTTGCATTTGATAGGCAAAGATATTTTATGGTTTCATGCTGTGATATGGCCTGCCATGCTGCTTTCTGCAGGAATAGAGCCACCAAAAACAATTTTTGCACATGGCTGGTGGACGGTGAGAGGAGAGAAAATGTCAAAGTCAAAAGGAAATATAGTTGAGCCTATGAAGATTATAGAAAAGTATGGAGTAGACAGCTTTCGCTACTTTATCTTCAGAGAAGTTCCTTTTGGTCAGGATGGTGATTTTAATGAAGATGCAATGGCATTAAGGCACAACAATGAGTTAGCAAATAAGCTCGGAAATTTGGTAAGCAGAATAGCTGCACTTATAGAAAAGCATGGGATGGAAAAGACAGAAAATAAATTGCTTAGTAAGCTGAAGCTAGAGGAGATAAAAGAGAATATGCATGAGTATAGGTTTGATAAAGCTTTAGCCTTAATCTTCGATTTTATCGACGAATGCAACAATTATGTGCAAGAAAAAAAGCCTTGGGAGAGCAAGGACAGAAAAGTACTGTATGAGTTGGCAGATTCTATTAGGGTTATAGCAATTTTGCTCTCTCCTTTCATGCCAGAAACAGCAGAAAAAATTGCTAAGCAGTTTGGTTTTGAGATAAAGAGCATAGATGATTGCAGGCCAGGACTGCTTGGAATCAAAAAAATAAAAAGGGGTGAAATTCTTTTCAAAAAGGTTTGAAATTTAAAATGGCAATGGAAAAGTCAAAAACAAAAAATAAAAAAATAGAAGAGCTGTTAAAAGAGGAGCTCGATTTTTTGATGCAAAGAGATTTCTGCCCTTATGTTAAATTCACACAGCATCAAGTTGTTGCTAAGGAAAATGACAAGGCTATTGAGTTCAATTATTTTGTTGCTTACTGTACTTATTCAAGAGAAAAGCAGAAATGTGAAAGGGAGATTTGCAAAAAATATAATGGCAAAAATCATGATGGCAATTATAATGGCATAGACAAAACTCAAAGCAAAAAGGAAAACTAAATACTAGGCTAATAAACTAAGCCAAACAAAAATAAAAACAAAAACAAGTAAAATGGAGGAAATATCTTTTGAAGAGTGGCAAAGGATGGATTTTAGAGTAGCGAGGATAACAGCTGCTAAACCACATCCAAATGCAGACAAGCTCTATGTGCTGGAAGTCGATTTGAAAGGGAAGAAAAGGACGCTTGTGGCTGGATTGAGGCAGCATTACACAGAAGAACAGCTTAAAGGAAAGCTTTGCATTGTTTTTTGCAATCTGAAGCCTGCTGTGATAAGAGGAGTAAAGAGTGAGGGGATGCTGCTTGCAGCTGAAGACAAAGATAAAGGAAAGGTTGTTCTTATAGCTCCAGAAAGTGAAGTCGAGCCTGGAAGTAAGGTTAAGTAGTTAAACATAGTTAAAGGTTTTTAAAGCCCCTTTCCTTCTTAACACAAAACAAAACCAAAACTAAATAAAACAAAAAGAGGAAAATGTTTAGAGAATGGTTTGAGACTTTTTTCAGGCCTATAGCGATAAGAAACTACAGGGGAGATTTTGGTAAAGGAATATTGAATGTGCTTGTGGCAGGAGCGATAGGAGGAGCAGTGCTTGGTTTTTTTGTTGCTTTGCTTGCAGGCGTAGCAGGAAGCTTTATAACGCCAGTTATAGGCATGGCAACCGGAGCAGCGGCATTTTTTTATACATTGATAGCAATGGTTATAGGAGCAATATTAGCGTTGATAATTGGCTCAGCAATCTTGCTTTTGTTTGCAAAGATATTTAAGGGAAAAGGAAGCTATGCACAACAGACATTTGCACTTTCCTTGCCAACATCAGCCTTGTTGCTTATAGACGGAGTGTTTGGTTGGATCCCTATCCTCGGTGCTATCATCAGCGTTATTGCAGGGCTCTACTATCTTTACCCGCTAACAATTGTGTTGAGGGAAACACATAGGTATAGCACAGGAAGTGCAGTGCTTACATGGTTAATACCAGCCATAATAATCTTTGTGATATACGCAATTTTGATAGCGATATTTGCAGCTCAGACAGGCCTGTTTGCAGCTTTCGCAGCTTTGCGAGGAATAAGATAAAAAGCAAGGCGCGCTTTTCTTTTTTTTATTTTTGTTAAAATGGGCAAAAAAGAAAGCTTTTGGAAAGGCATCGAGAAGGAATTTTTGTTTTTTGACAAAGCTAGAAAAAGGCTTAACATTGCATACAACATAGAAAAATTATTTAGCGAGAGAAAAAAAGGAGTTGCAATCTATTGGCAAGGTGTGAATGCAAGCGCAGAGATAACTTATGAGGAGCTTTTTTCAAAGTCAAACCAGTTTGCAAATTTGTTAAAGGCGCTTGGAATAAAAAAAGGAGATAAATGCTTTATCTTTCTGCCAAGAGTTCCCGAGCTTTACATAGCCTTCCTTGGCATATTAAAGGCTGGTGCTGTTGCCACAATCTTGTTTCCTGCTTTTGGGAAAGAGGGCTTAAAGGAAAGGATGGAGAAAGGTGACTGTAAGCTGATCATAACTAATGCAGAGCTCAAAGAGAGGATTTATGCTATAGATAAACTGCCAAAAAGTTTGAAATTTGTTATGGTTGTTGGGGGAGGCGAGGCAAGTAGAGAGGGAGGACAGAAGGAGGAAGCAGGAAAGGGAAAGAAAGCAAAGAACAAAGTTAAGGAAATAAGTTTTGGTGAGATAGAAAAGCAGAGCAAGGAGTTTAGGATTGTAGAAACAAGCAAGGATGATGCTGCGTTGATGGTTTTCACTTCAGCTACCGCAGGAACGCCTGTGGCAGGAATACTGCTAAGGCATTATGCATTTATACAACAAGTTAAGACTGCTGAGTGGGTTTTGGATTTGAAGGAAAATGATGTTTATTGGTGCACAGCAGATCCTGGATGGGTTACAGGAGTTGTTTATGGCATCATTGCTCCCTTGGCTTTAGGCATAAAACTTGTTAGCTACGAAGGAAGGTTTGATGCAGAGGCATGGTATAGGATTATACAGGATTATAAGGTTAGCGTAATTTACACTGCCCCAACCGCTTTACGCATGCTGATGCAAAGTGAAGCGCATAAAAAATACAATTTGAAAAGTTTGAGGCATGTTTGTAGTGTAGGAGAATATCTAAATCCAGAAATTTTGGAAAAGGTTAAGCAAGAGCTTGGCGTAACTGTGCATGACACGTATTGGCAAAGTGAGACAGGAGCAATAATCATAGCCAATATGCCTGGAATGCAAATAAAGCCTGGAAGCATGGGTAAGCCTGTTCCTGGCATAAATGCTTTTGTTGTAGATGAAAATGGCAAAAGGCTAAAGGAAAACCAAATTGGCTTTATAGCCCTAACAAAAGACTTTCCTTCGTTGATGAAAGGAATCTACAAAAAAAGAGCTATGTATAAAAAATACTTTATCAAGGATCTTTATATTACAGGAGACCTTGCTTATGTCGATAAGGATGGTTATTTCTTTTTTGCTGGCAGAAGGGATGATATGATAAAAACCTCTGGTGAAAGAGTAAGCGTGCTAGAAATAGAATCACACTTGCTAAAACATCCAGGCATTGCAGAATGTGCTGTTGTAGGAAAGCCTGATCCGATTAGAGGAGAGATCGTTGTGGCTTTTATAGTTTTGAGCCAAAGCTATAAACATAAAGTAGCAAATGCAAAAACCAAGCAAGAGCTGGCAGAAGAAATAAAAAAATTTATGAAGACAGAGCTGGCAGGACATGCTTATCCTCGAGAAGTTTATTTTGTAAACCAGCTTCCAAAAACGAGAAGCGGAAAAATTTCGAGAAGAATTTGCAAGGCAATTCTGCTTGGCCAACAACTTGAGGAAAAAGATACTTCTGCTCTCGCAAATCTTGAAGCCATAGATGAAATAAGGCGAGAAGTGAAGGAAACACAAGAAGCTCAAACAATGCAAGAGCATTGATACATCAAATGCTCTAAGATTTCGGCCTTGTCCTTCCCACCAGCTGCACTCCACTCTGCCGAACTTTTTCTGCTCTTACTTTTCTTCCTCAACCTCGCTTATCTCTCTCAAAATTTCTGTAGCTGATTTTAAAGGCTTTACAGAGTTTTCCTTTCCACAATAAGGACAAAGCTTTGGCAACCTTACTGACTCAAATTCATACCCGCAAACTTCACATTGATATCTTTTCTTTTCTACCATCTTAGCATATAAAAACAGGGTTAATAAATCTTTTGCTTTACTTTTGCTTTTTCGAGTGTATTTTTATATCACTTTTTTACAAAATCCTACAAATACTTCACAAACCTGTTCTTTTTGTCTACCAAAATCACCTTTGGTTTTATCGGCTTGTCGCTAAGCTCAAAGCCCATCACAATAATCTCCTCTCCTTCCTTTATTAAATGTGCCGCAGCTCCATTCATGCAAATTATGCCGCTTTTTCTCTTGCCCGGTATAATGTAAGTTTCTAGCCTCGCCCCGCTCGTGTTGCTTACAACAAGTACTTTTTCTCCTGGCAAAAACCCTGCCTTCTCGATCAAATCCTCATCTATAGTTATGCTGCCTACATAGTTTAAATCTGTTTTCGTGACAGTTGCCTTGTGTATTTTTGACCTTAGCAACCATCTCATTAAAGCAAATATCGAGAAAATTTATAAATTTTTTCAAACTTTTTTCAAACAACAAGAAAGCAAAACAACAAAAACAAATAAGGGAAAAATTTTTAAAATCAACAAATTATGAAAAAACATGGGAAAGGCAAAAAAGAGTCCATTGGCATTATCATTGTTGGCATTGGTGCTATGCTGCTCATTGCTTTTGCTAAGCACTTTCGTTTTCGCTCAACAAACCTTCACGATAGAAAAAAAGCCTGTGCGCGATGCTGCAATAGTCGAATTTCCTGCTTTGCCTCTGCAATATGATTTAACATTAACAAACAGACTTGCTACTGACGATTATTACAAAATGTTTTCCCTGCTTGATGTTGTCTTATCACCTATAAGCCTAATTCATTTTAATGCAATGGAGGAAAAGACCATCCCTCTTGTCATCTACCTCAAGAAAAAACTTCCGCCAGGAAAATATGCCTACACTTATTACATAAAAAACTCTTATGAAATATATGAAGATAGGTTTGTTTTTTCTGTTGTTAAGGCAAGCGACGCTTTTAGCATTGAAGTACCAAGCAGCATTACTAGATTTGACAACGAAATTAAGATGAAGATAAAAAACAACATGAATTTTGCAATAGAAAACTTGAGCCTATCTTCAACCTCTCCACTCATTGCCTCTAGCCAAACATTTTCCCTTGACCCTCTCGAGGAGAAAGAGATAAAGCTTGCGCTAAGCAGCTCTGTAAGGGATGAGAGGGCTGGAGTAAAAAAGATTGGCTTTGTTTTGGCTTACGAAGGACCTGATGCCAAGAAAGAGGAAAATAGCTATGTGTTTGAAAAAGAAATAATGTTAGAGGAACATAAAGATATAGCAACAGAAAAAAAGGAAGGCTTGATATTTATAGGAAAAAAGGTCGAGATAAAAAAGACAAACAAGGGAAATGCTCCTGTTGATGCTGTAGCAGAAGTTGAGCTAAATGCTTTCGAAAAGGTCTTTGCTTCTGCAAATGTTAAAGGAGAAGTAAAAAAGGAGGCTGGAAAATACATCTATCAATTTACTCTACATCTTGAGCCAGGCCAATCTGCTACCGTTAAGGTTAGCATAAACTATGCATGGTTGATAATTCCTCTACTAGTAGTGCTGGTGATCATAGTTTTGATACTTGCTTTAAGCCATGAAACCATTGTGTTTAAAAAGAGTGTAAAGAGAGTAAAAACAAAGACAGGAGTTTTTGCCTTGCGAGTATATTTAACAGTTAAAAACAAAACGAGACAAGAGTTGAAGGATGTGGCCATTCTCGACTATGTCCCACTTTCTCTAAAATACCATGAATATGGCTTAACAATTCCAGACAAAATAGAGGAAAACAAGCTTTACTGGAACTTAGAGAGCTTGCTGCCTGGAGAGGAAAAAACTGTCAGCTACATTTGTGTAAGCAAGATAAAGTATGAAGGCGGAATGACATTGCCACCTGCAAAGCTTAAATACGTCGATCAGAAAAACAGAAAGGTCATTCTTTTAAGCAACTCTCCTAAGATCTCTGTTGCTGAAGAAGAAGAGTAAAGCTAAGGAGCTTTTCTATAAGCCTTTTTTTTATTTCTTCTCTGTTTTCTGTCGCATCAACATAATAATATTTGTCCAAGTCTTCTGTAACTTTGTTGTACAAATCTCTAACCTTCTTGTAAAAATCACTTGCATCTTTCCCGCTCATGGTAAGACTTTGGCTGAGATTTTCTAGCCACGTGCTCAGCTTGTATAAATTAGATTCAGCTAAGACAAGTGCTCCGAATTTAGGCTTTTCGCTATTACCATTTTTATTATTACCATTTCCATTCTTTTTCATTCCTATCAACTCTGCCACTTTGGCAATGAAATTGATGCTGCTTTTGCTTTCAAGCTCCTTTGCAAGAGCATCGAGGTATCCAGCAGCATGTTCTTTAACCTTATCAAAAGCAGCAGTCGATTTGACAAGCTTTATCTTTAATCCACTATTCAAATCCAATATTTGCTCGGGGAATTTTTTCTCATATCTCAAAGCCTGATCCTGAAACTTTTTGCAGTTGTACTCGCTCAGTGTTCCTTCACGCAAGATATCACCATAATCATTCCAAAATTCCTTTTTTTGCTCGAATGTTTCTAATGCACTAAAGTAAGTAAGGCCAAGAAATTGCTTGTATGCATGGAAATCGCCTATGGCATTATAAAGATCAAACAATGTCTTAAAATTTTTTCTATTATTCTCTAAAGTCCAAGCTGCTAATTCACTTGCCATATCTTTAAACTTTTCATTTTTTCTTACAAAATCGAAGAAGTACCAAAATGCACCTCTGTCAGAAGTGTTGAGTTTATCATACGCTAAAAGGATTGAATCCTTACATTTCATCCAACTTGCTACATAGCTATCTACAAGCTCCTCTAAAGCAGGTTTAATTGCTAAAATGGGCTTAAAGGTTTCTGCTAGATGTGTTCTTGCTTTTTCATCTGGCATAAGTTCATCTATCTTAGCCATTGTTTCTTTTTCTTTTTTCCATAGTTCTAGTGCATGCTTGAAGCTAAGCTCGTTTGCTTTGCTTGTCATAAATAAAAAAAGATTCGAGATTTATAAATCTTTCTATTGTTCCTACTCTTAAGTTACAAAATTTCTCTTGCTTTAACCTTTTTCCCAAAGGGCCAAAGCGAATGGCCAAAGCTAAACACAAGGTCAAAGCCCCTTGGCCTTATCACATCGCAGCTTCCAAAACACGAGCCAAGCCAAACAAAGCATTTAGCTTTTGTCCTTTTCTCTATTGCTTCTGCTACCCTTGTTGCCTCTTGCTTCAATCCGTCAGGAAATTGCAAAACCACAAGCAACTCTTTCTTTTTTTTCTCTTTTTTTTTCTTCGCTTGTTGTCGCTTTATTATGCCAATGATTTTCTCTAATTCCAAATCATATTGCATTTTCATGAAAAAGTTTATAAGTTGAGTTTTTATTTTTTTCCATGGTTGGAAAAGAGGAGGCAGGGGTAGAAGAGAAGAAAGAAGGAAGAGAAGAGGGAAAGGGGGAAGAAAAGAGAGGGAAAAAAGAAGGTTTGGAAGTTTCAGAGATATTGCGAGAGCAAGAACATGTGTTGAAGATTTTCGAGCAGCTTTTGAGATATGCTGAGGAGGAAAATGCCTTAAGGATAAAGGAACTAAGCAACTTGACCATTCATAGCGCAAGCCTGTATCAAGATGAAGATAGCATATTGATAGCAATTGTCACTTATGCACTGTCAAAAATTTTCGAAAGGAAAAAATACAGAGAGTATCCTGATTGGCCAAATTTCCTGGCAATAATAAAGAAAGACTTAAAGCAATGCTATCAGGCAATTAAGGAGAAAGACATAGATAGTTTTAGAGCTTCTATCAACAATATAGTGAAGAATGTCGAGAGGCTAAGCGGACATTTGAGAGAGTATGTAAAGCAAATATTCCGAAAAGCAAGGATCAACAAAGGGTCAAGGGTTTATGAGCATGGAATAAGCTTTCAGCAAACCGCTGAGATATTGGGCATCAGTGTATGGGAGTTGGCAGAATATATAGGACAAACAGGAATCGCAAACGTAGAGATTACGATAACAAAACCAATAGCCGAAAGAATAAAAATTGCAAGAAAACTTTTCGAATAAAAAAGAGCAAAAACAAAATGCGCGAGTTAAAGCTGAGCGACATAAAGGCAAGAAAGGCATTGATTTTTGATGCGAGTAGCATTATAACTTTAAACATGTTAGGAATGGCAGAATTGCTTAGAGAGCTTAAGCTAGGCTTTGATGGGAAATTTCTGATTACAAAGGCTGTTTATGATGAAATCATTAAAGTGCCTTATGAGATAAAAAAATACCAGCTTAAGGCATTGGTGGTAAAAAAAATTGTCGATGAAGGTGTGTTGGATGTTGTGGTAGATGAAGTTGTCGAGAAAAGTACCAACGAGATATTGGCTCATGCCAATTCTCTTCTTTCTGTGAATGGAGAAAAAATAAAGATAATACATCGAGGAGAAGCAAGTTGCATTGCGCTTTATGAATTGCTAGGCATAGAAAATGAAAACAAGGCTGTGGTGATAGATGAAAGAACGACAAGGATGCTGCTTGAAAAGCCTTACAACTTGGCTAAGTTGATAGAAAACAAGATACATAAGAAAATTTCTATAGATGATAAAATTGCAAGATATTTTTCCAATAAGAGGATAAATGTCATAAGGTCGGCAGAAATTTTGTTAATGGGAGTAGAAAAGCAGAAAGTAAAGTTGGCAGATGGAACCAAGCTTATCGATGCAGTGCTGTATGGGGCCAGAGGTTATGGTTGTTCGATCAGCGATAAAGAGATAGAGGAAGCGAGGAAGCTAAAAATTTGAAATTAAAAATTAAAAATTTAAAATCAACATTTATAAAAGTTTAAAAATAAAAAAGCAAAAATCAAATGAAAAAGGAGGAAAAGGAAGAAAAGATGGAAAAAGACGAAAAAAGGGAAAAAGGTTATGAAGAGATAATATGGGCAGAAAAATATAGGCCGCAAGATTTAGATGAGATAGTCGGCCAAGATGAAATTGTAAGAAGGGCTAAGGCCTTTATCGAGCAAAAAAACATGCCACATTTGCTTTTTGCAGGGCCTGCAGGAACTGGCAAAACAACATTGGCTTTGGTAATAGTAAAGAAGCTTTTTGGCAAAAATTGGCGAGAGAATTATCTTGAGCTTAATGCAAGCGATGAGAGAGGGATAAATGTGATAAGGGAGAAGGTAAAGGATTTTGCAAGGACAAAGGCCATAGGCAATGTTCCTTTCAAAATAATATTCCTTGATGAGGCAGATGCTCTAACGAGGGAAGCGCAACAAGCCCTTAGAAGGACAATGGAAAATTTTACTTCTACCTGTCGATTTATCTTGAGCTGCAATTATTCATCAAAGATTATTGATCCTATACAGTCAAGAACAACTATATTTAGGTTTAAGGCACTCAGCTTTGATGACATCAAGAAGGTTATTGAGAGGATTGCAAAGAATGAAAAGTTGAAAATCGATAAGGAAGCGATTAAAGCGCTTTATGAACTTTCGGAAGGTGATTGTAGGAGGGTAATCAATATGCTCCAGGCTACTGCAAGCATAAGCAAGGAAATAACAGAAGAAAAAATTTATGAGGCGGTTGCACAAGTAAGTCCGAAAGATGCTTCATCGATATTAAACCTTGCTTTTGAGGGGAAATTTAACGAAGCAAGAGAAAAACTTATGAACATACTAACAAAGCAAGGTGTTTATGGCTTGGATTTAATAAAAAGCTTTCAGAAAGAAATTGCTGCTATCGATATACCTATAGAAAAAAAGGTAAAGATCATGGAAAAGGTTGCAGAGATAGAATTTAGGATTGCCGAAGGCGGAGATGAGCTAATACAGCTTGAAAGCCTGCTTGCATTTATTTCTTATGTTGGTAAATAAACAAAATATGAACTAAGAAAGCTAAGATAAGCCATGGCAGAAGAAATAGCAATATGGAGTGAAAAATATAGGCCGAGGAGCCTTACCGAGGTTGAGGATCTTGAGGAAGAAAAGGTTAAGCTAGCAAATTTTATTAGGAATTATGACAAGATTAAGGATACTGCTAAAGCATTTATCCTTAACGGGCCACCTGGAACAGGCAAAACAGCTTTGGTGTATGCGGTGGCAAATCAGTTTGGTTATGAGGTTATCGAGCTAAATGCGAGCGATTGTAGGGATAAAAAGGCTGTAGATGAAATTATAGGCAGGGCGATAGGACAAAAAAGTTTAATAGCAAAGCAGAAGATCATACTTATAGATGAACTCGAAGGAATTTCTGGACAAGAAGACAGGGGAGGCTTGGCAGAGTTGCAGCGACTTATACAGCATTCTAATTATCCGATTGTGATGGTCACAAATAACATCTATGATCAGAGGTTAAGGGAATTGAGAAGAAATAATGTGGTTGTAGGAATAGAAAAATTAAGTATTGATGTTATATCGAGGATATTAAAAAGAATAGCCCGAAGAGAAAAAATTGATATAAGCGATGAAGCAATAAAGTTTATTGCTATAAATGCTAAGGGTGATGCAAGGGCGGCCATAAATGACTTACAAGCCTTAGTAGGCAAAGGAAGAAAAATTTTGTTAGGAGAAGTAAATGATTTCTTGGCCCTTGCTTCTAGAGATAAAGAGCAAAGAATATTTGATGCATTAAGGCTTTTGTTTAACTCCACAATCTTGCATACAGACATTTTCGAAAACGTCGATATGGACCTAGATGAAATAATAAGATGGATAGAAGAAAACATCCCTAATGAGTATAGCGGGAAGTCCCTGGCCATTGCTTACGAGCTTTTGGCCCTTGCCGATTTATTTTTGCATAGGATTATATCGCAGCAATATTGGAGATATTTGGTGTATGTTAATCTTTTTTTATGTCTCATCGGCCCAGCAAGCAATGCTATAGACAAAAAAAAGAAAAAGTTTGTGAAATACAGTTATCCATCAGCTTTTATAGCACTTTATGAGCGTAAGAAAGCGAGGGAAAAGGAAATCATAGAAAGCTTAAGCAAGGCCATGCACTGTTCTAAAAGAAAGTTAAGAAATGAACTGCCCTGGATAAAATTTTTACTTGAATAAGGGCCTGAGCATCTTTATTGGCTGATAAAGCTCAGCGCTAACTTTATTACAACAATAAAGTTCTCCATCTACTAGAACATAAAATGGCTTGCCATCAGCTCTGCTTACCTCGAGCCTTTTGACATAACTATGCTGTATTCCATCCAACTTTTTTCCCAAGAATGCTCTTGGCACCACAACATTTTTTAAAACGTGCTTAGCATCTACAAAGGCTGTAACAAATGTTAGGCATTCTTTTTGTTCGGCATCCAGTTTGGCATTTTGCAAGGTTTTCATCCCAAAAATGTTTATAGGAATGGTAGTTATCACAAAAACATTTAAGTAATCCGAACTTTCATCTTCGTTCCCGTCAAACTTCTTGTATTTCATTTTTAGTTCGGTTTTTGGCGCGATTTCGCTATAGAAGGTTGTATTAAAAATACAGGAGAGCAAGGATTTGGCAAACAAAGCTATACCCTTTGCTAAAGATGGCTTCTTAATGCCAAGGATTTTCATTTTCTCATCGTAATATTTCTGAGCAAAATTCACTACTGCAAGACCGGAAGCGATAAAGCCATAAATCTTTTTTTCGTCATGATAGCTTAACGTAATCTTTTGTATCGGCACATTTACAACTTCTACCTCTCCTTTAGCCAATTTTTCTAACGTCGAATAAGCGTCGCCAAAGCCCATACTTTTTGCGATTGCATTCATTGTTCCACATTTCAAAAGGCATATTGGCGGCATATATCCATAAGCATTCCAAAATTCTATCATATCGGTAATCGATTTGTGCATGGTTCCATCACCACCGGCAAAAGCTATAGCCTCTACGCCCTCCCTTCTAAATTCATCCAAAACATAAAAAATTCCTAAGCTGTAATCGACATTTCTGCTTTTGTATTCGCACTTTCTGTTTCTTAGTATTCTCTCTAAATCTTCGGGCTTTATTTTTCCTTCTTTTATCTTTTTCGCTTTTGAATTTAATATTAGACCTATTTTCATTTTTCTTTTATTTTTTTTCATTTTCTTTTTTACTTTATGCTAAAAAAATCAAACAAGTTGTAATTGCTTTGCTTTATAACACTCAAATCCCTTGCATTGAGCATAATTTTTCTAATCCTAAAATCCTTGCTTAGGCATGTCACATTGTAAACAATTCCCTCATCTTCATTTTGCAAGGTGAAGATGTATTTTTCTATTCCATCGGCTTTTAACATTTTGGCAAGCAATGCAACAACATCTGCTATGTCCTTTATTCCTTCAAAATTGTTTTTTTGCAATTCCGCCAAATCTTTAAATTCCTTGATGTCGGTTGATTTCTCGCAAACCCATCTACCATTTTGCAACGAAAAACATTTAATGGCTATGCCATTGCCTTTTTCTTTTTTATGCTCAAAGCTAAAATCGATCTGCTGTATATTGCAACTATCATCTACAATGCAAAAGACTAAAAAAAGCCTGTCACCTTTGCCTATCTTAAAAATTTTTTCCTTTTTTAGCTCATCGAATTTTTGTCTGAGGATCATATAAAAGTAACTCTTTTGCTTAGCAGTTGTTCAGTTGGCAGGGGCTTAAAAAGCTTAACCTCTTGCAACTGCTGCACAAGCTGCCTAAACTCTACAGGCTTCATCTTTTTTATCTCCTTTGTTCCTTTTAACCTAACACTAAACACCTCATTTTCAAGTTCTTCTTTGCCAATAACAATAATGATAGGTATATGCTCAAGTTCAGCCTCTCTTATTTTCTTGTTGACACTTAAATTTCTATCATCCACATCAGTCCTTAGCTCTTGATGTTGGTTAAAGTCGTTTGCTATTTCTATAGCTTCCTGATTGTAACTTTCACTAACAGGAATGATCCTGCATTGTATAGGAGAAAGCCAAAATGGTAAATTGCCACCTGTATGCTCTAGCAAAACCGCTATGAATCTCTCGAGGCTTCCAAAAATTGCCCTATGTAGCATCACAGGCCTCTTTTCCTTTCCGTCAGCATCTATATAAGTTAAATCAAAGCGTTCTGGCATCGAAAAGTCAAGTTGTATCGTTGTAGTTTGCCATTCTCTGCCAAGACTGTCCTTTATCAAAAAATCGATTTTTGGGCCATAGAAAGCTCCTTCACCTTCTGCAATCTCATAATTAACCTTTTTCTTGTCTAAAATCCTCTTCAACGTGCTTTCTGCAAGATCCCACATCTTTTCACTTCCTATTCTCTTTTCTGGCCTTGTAGATAGAACAACACGATAGGAGAAACCAAGTGTTTTATAAACATATTTGGCCAGGTCTATAAGCTTCGAGATTTCATCCTCTACCTGCTCTTCTTTGCAAAAAATGTGTGCATCATCCTGCGTAAATTGTATTGCTCTAAACATTCCCGTAACAACTCCGCTCAACTCCTGCCTATGCACAATTCCAAATTCAGAAATTCTTAAAGGAAGTTCTTTGTATGTGCGAGGTTTTTGCTTGTACACAAGCATGCATCCAGGACAACTCATAGGCTTTACTGCAAATTGTCTGTCATCATATTGAGTTAAAAAAATATTCTCCCTGTATTTTTCCCAATGTCCAGAGATTTGCCATAGTTTTTTGTCAAGAATTTGAGGAGTTTGAATTTCGTAGTAGCCATATTCACTAAGCAACTGACGCATCCACTCTATTAGCATGTTCCTAACAAAAAGCCCTTTAGGATGCCAGAAAACCATGTTTGGTGCTACTTCAGAAAATGAAAATAAATCAAGCTTTTTTCCAAGCACCCTATGATCATTTTCTTTCAAAAGTCTTGTATCAAGCTTCATCTTGCTTATTTCATGCAGAAGTTTTTTGTAATCATACTTTTCCTCTTTCTCTTTTTCCCTTTCCTTGCCTCCTCCCACCGCCTTTGCTGCTTCAGCCTTTACCCTTCCTTTCTCTCCCTCTTCCCCCTTCCCTTCTCCTCCTTCAGCTTTAGGCTCGATAACCCTACTCAACTCACTTAGAGGATGTCCCTTAACCTTAACATCAAACTCTTTGTACCAACCAAAAGGCGCCCTAACAACTTCCTCTTTTACCTTTTCCTTCAATTTTTCTTCTATCGCAGAAAGCAAGGAAAGAGCTAATTGAGGGGAGGAAGGATTCGAGCTTAGATGCACGTAGGGATAGATAACATATCTCTTAGCTTTAACCTGCTTGGCCACATCAAGGATATCATCAACAATTTGCCCAACACAACTTTCATCATCTCCAGCCTCAACAGCAACAAAAGCCACGAGCGCCTCTTCAACTTTCTTACCTTTCTTTTTTAGCTCTTCATCAATTTCCTCTGCACTTGCCAAAGCCTTTCTCAGCGGCCTGAAATAAATGCTATCGCAATGCAAAAACAAAGCCCTCATAATATGCTTTGTTGTTGTTTTTAAAAATCTTTGCTCATTATGCCATCCTCCTCATCCTCCTCTTACAATCTATCCAAAACTTCCTCCAATGTTTTTGCGTCATAAGCGCCAATCTTTTTTGGATCTGGCTCAACCCTAAATTTTTTCTCTAAAGATATTGCATACAATGCTGCCAGCTCTTTTCTTCTGAACTCTGAAATTTCTGGAAAATTTGCTGCCAAGTAATCTTCAATCAGCTTGTAAAATTCCGATTCATAAATTTTGTCCTTTACATTAATCTTCAGATAAGCCTCAATGCTTTTTTTAACATCCGCGTATTTCTTTATATCCTCTTTTGTTTCCTCAGACAACTTTACTCCTTTGCAATACATATAGTCACTAGAAAATCCTTGAAAACGCTTTAGCCCAAGCTTTGTGGCTAAATTAGATAGCACATGAATGGTGAATTCAGATATTTTGTTGCTATCGTCGATAAGGTTTTCTTTGGCCAGCAAATCGCATACAATTTTTATATACTCACCAGATGTTAGCTCCCTTAAGCTTACTATCTTGCTTACTTCTTCCTTAACCTTCTTCAACTTTTGTTCAAGTGTTTTTGGGTCAAGTGGTTCAGGCACCATAAAAAAGCATAATGAAAAAATATTTAAATTTTACGTTTCTCGAGAAAAGAACAAAAGCTTTATAAATGTTTTAACTTTTTACAAACATGCCAAAGCAACATAAGCCAAGGGCAGGAAGTTTGCAATTTTGGCCGAGGAAACGAGCGGCAAAGATTTTGCCTAGCGTAAACTGGAAACCTCTGGAAGAGAAATATAAAAGTGCTTCCGGACTTCTTGGTTTTATAGGCTACAAGGTTGGGATGGAAAGCGTTATAGTTAGGGACGAAAAGCAGACAAGCTTGACAAAAGGCCAAGAGCTTTTTATGCCTGTAAGCATCATCGAACTTCCTCCACAGCGTATACTCTCTGTAAGGCTTTATAAAGGCAACAGGCTTGTAGGAGAAGTCTTTGTTAATCCTAAAGATTACAAATGGCTAAAGAGAAAAATAAAATTAAGCCAAAAAGAAAAGACAAAAGAGGAGTTGATAAAGGAGCTTGAGGAAAAGCTTGCAACAACAAAGGCCGATAAGCTAAGGCTCCTCGTCTATACAAAACCTAAGTTGATTGGTTTAAAAAAAACTCCCGACATTGCAGAAATAGCCTTAGCAGGAAGTTTGGAGCAGCAATTGAATTTTGTGAAAGAAAATATCGATAAAGACCTAAACCCAAGCATAAAAGAAAGCCTGAAGGCGAATGCCATAAGCTTAATCGATGTTAGAGGAGTGACTAAGGGCAAAGGTTTTCAAGGGCCGATAAAGAGGTTTGGAATAAAAAGAAAACAGCATAAAAGCGAGAAAGGAGTTAGAAGGCCAGGAAGTCTTGGTCCATGGAATCCAAGCAGAGTTTCTTTTAGGGTTCCTATGGCAGGCCAGCTGGGGTTTTTTACAAGGATAGAATACAATAAATACCTCCTCGATTTTGGCAACATAAAGGAGAAGAATATTAACAAAAAAGATGGCTTTTTGCACTATGGCTATATCGATGGAGACTTTGTAATGCTTAAAGGAAGTGTGATAGGGCCAGCAAAAAGGTCATTGTTGCTTACATTGCCGCTTAGGCCATCGCCACAGCAGCTTAAAGAAAAATATAGCTTAGTAAGACTTAATTATGATGTGCAGCCTACACAAACAAATAAATAAAGCGAATAAAAATGGCAAAGGTGGCAGATGTGTTTGATGAGAAAGGAAAGATAAAGAGTATAGAGCTTCCAGCCTATTTTGCATTGCCTTATCGAGAGGATATTATAAATAAGGTTTATAGAGTCTTACAACTTAATGCTAGGCATCCTTATGGTGCTTATGTGCTTGCAGGAGAAGATAGAAGTGCAAGTAGTAAGGTAAGGCATGGAAGGGGCCAGTATATGGCTGTTAGGGGTAGAGGCATGAGCAGAGTGCCTAGAAAAATCATGTCTAGAAGAAAACCACAAGGTTTTTACTGGCAAGGAGCCGTGATACCTGGCACAAAAGGTGGGAGGCAGGCGCATCCTCCAAAACCAATTAAAAAAGAACTAAGGATAAATAAAAAAGAAAAATTTTTAGCTTTTCTTTATGCACTTTCTGCTACAGCCAATAAAGAGGTTGTTGCAAATAGGTATGCAAAACTTAAGGCTAGGGAAAAGTTGCCAAACTTGCCTATCGTCTTTGATATTCCTGATATAAGTCAAAAGTTGAAAAAGGCAAAAGAGATAAAGCAAATCATTTCATTGCTTAAGCCTTACTTCGATGATCTTTTGTTTAAAGAGAAAAAGATAAGGGCTGGTAAGGGGAAAGCTAGAGGAAGGCGCTACAAGAGCTCTGCAGGCTTGTTGCTTATTACAGCAAACAGCGAAGTTGCTAAAGTAAAAACAGCAGCCATAGATATAGTAAGTGCTGATAAGCTTGGTATTAAGCATTTAGCTCCTGGCAACCAGCCAGGAAGGTTAACGGCCTTTACGCTTGCAGGCCTGAAGCAGCTTGACGAAAGGATAAAACAGCAAGCTGAAAAGCTAGATATAAATTTAAACAATTTGGTTGGGTTAAAAGCTAAAGTATGAAGTTATGTTAAAATGATACTCAAAAAACCGATCTTCAGCGAGAAGGCAGTAAGGCTCATGGAAGAGCAAAATAAGGTTTTGTTTGAAGTAGAAAAAAGTAGCAATAAAAAGCAAATAAAAGAAGAATTCGAGAAGATTTTTGATGTGAAAGTTGAAAAGGTTAACACTTTAATTAATGCTAAAGGCAAAAAGATTGCTTTCATCAAACTAAAGCCACCTGCAAAAGCTTCAGATCTTGCTAGCAAGCTTGGGATGATTTAATGTAGCTTTTAAAAATGGAAAAAGACATAAAAAATAATGGAATAGAAAGAAGGGTTAGGGATCTGGTAGAGAAATCTGAGACGATAAGGTACTATATGCTACACTTGCGCAAGGAAGATTACAAACTAGAAATTTATCGAGGATTGCTTGACCTGATAAAGAAACCGGATTTTGGAAGAAAAGAGGCAAAAATAACTATAAAAACAGCACCATTTGCATTTTTTAACATATGCAACAATTATTTGTCAGGATATGGTGAATTGTCGATATGTTTGTTAAATTTATCTAGTTGTCTTTACAATCAAGAACAGAAGGTAAAAGTGGTTTTTAAGCCAAAGTAAGAGAAAATTTAGTCTCAAAATTTTGAAATTTTTACCTTTTAGCATTCACTTTCTTTAGACAATTTTTGTTGTTACTAAGCAGAAGTTAATAAAACGAAAGATTTTTAAGGCCCAATGATGTTATTATTTTATGATAACAACAAAAAACGTTAGAGAAAAATGCCTAGAAACTTATAATTTGCTTAGGCAGAATCATAAAAAAGATTATCAGCTGAATATAGATGAAATTAGCAATGAGGTTATGGCGGATTTGGTGAATTCTGACTTGGAAAGGATGGAAGAAATCATGAAGTTGGATGTTGTTACTTACCAGCATTGTTTGAACGTGGCAACATTAACAAAAGCGATTGCACAGCAATTTGGGGTAAGAGAGGATAAGCTTGACGAGGTTTTCCTTGCCGGACTTTTTCATGACATAGGCAAGATTTTCAACGGCAAGTACAATGAAGCAATCCAGTTTAACAATTCAGAGTCCTATGATAACTTTAAAGCGGAGCATGTAATCATAAATGAAATCATTGCAGAGTTAAAAAGGCAGGAGGGAAAGGAATTGGCATGGAATATAGAAAATAGTATGGTTTGTCATCACGACAGAAAATCTGATTGTTTGAATGGTGGTTACCCACACAGAAAATTTGTTCCAGGCATCGTATGCCAATATTTGCAAGTGGCAGATACCTATGATGCAATGGCACATAGAGGAGTTTATCAAAGATACTATAGTGATAGTGAAATAATCGACTATCTCGAAGATGCAAGCCAGAGAGGGCTATACAATCTATATGTCATAGAGGCCTTAAAGAAGGTACTTCAAAAGCCGCGCAGAAAGTCTTTTTTCGACTGCCTTAAGTCTAAAATCTCACCGATTTTATCTTTCTTTATACGTTAAATGCTTTGGACTAAGAAGGGAGAGTAACAAAAGCTTTAAAAATAGTAGCATAAAAAAATGTTATGGGAAAGCGAATCATACAGAGGAGAAGAGGCAGGGGAACACCAGCATATCGGGTAAGAAGAAGGGCATTTAGCATTAGCCTAAGCTATCCTAATTTCTCAGCCGATAAAACTTTTAAGGCTGAAATTGTAGATATTTTTCACAATGTTGCACATAGTGCACCTTTGGCAAAGATCAAGGCAAGGATAGATGGTAAGGAAATTTTTTTCTATAACGTTGCCCCACTTAGTGTTTGTGCTGGTCAGCAGATAGAGATCGGTAAGGATGCAAGCATAAACCCAGGAAACATCGTGTTTTTGGGGAATGTGCCTGCCGGGACAGATGTCTTTAATATTGAAATAACTCCTAACAGCAATGGTAAGTTGGCTAGGGCAAGTGCTGCAAGGGTAGTAAAGAAAGAAGGGAATAAAGTTATTGTTTTGCTGCCGAGCAAAAAAGAAGTTGCCTTACCTCTTTATGCCAGGGCAACTGTTGGCATACCTGCAGGTATTGGCAGAATAGAAAAACCTTTTGTTAAAGCCGGTAATAGGTGGTATAAGATGAAGGCCTTAGGAAAGCTTTATCCTCGTACAAGTGCCGTGAAGATGAATGTTGTTAACCATCCTTTTGGTAGTGGAAGGGGAAAACATATAAAGCCAAAAATTGCACATTGGAATGCTCCGCCAGGAGCAAAAGTTGGTTTGATAAGACCACGAAAAACAGGAAAGAGAAAATAAAAAATAAAGTAATTGATAATTAAAGATAAAAAGATTAAAGTTAAAATGGATAAGAAAGAGGGCAAAGGAAGTATGGATATAGGGAAGAAGGAAAAATTTGAGAGTAAGAGAAGGCACGTGGAGGAGGTAGTGTTCAGATTTAGGGGTAAGACCATAGAAGAACTAAAACAGATGAGCCTAAAAGAGTTTGCAATGCTAATTAAAAGTAGGGAACGGAGAAGCTTGCTTAGACAGCTTGATAAGTATGAAGAATTTTTAAGGAGAGTGAGAAAAAAAATGGAAAGAGGAAAAGAAATTCGCACCCATTGGCGAGACGCTGTAATTATACCTGCATTTCTTGGTCTTTCCATCTATGTACATAATGGCAAGGGGTTTGAGCCTGTAAACATAACTGAAGAAATGCTTGGGCATAGACTTGGAGAATTTGTGCTAACAAGAAAACAAGTCAAGCATAGTGCTCCTGGTGTCGGAGCAACAAAGAGCTCGGCATTCTTGTCTGTCAAGTAAAAATAAGGAAAAATGGCTGAAGAAAAAACGCAAAAACAAGAAAGGCAAGGAGAAAGACGAGAGAAAGCGAATGAAAAAAAAGCTGAGGGAAAAGAAAAAGGAAGAGAAAAAGTTGCTAAAGTAGAGGAGGAGAAAAAAGAGGAAAAAGGTAAGGGGGGAGAAGTTGGGAAGGGAGAGGTGGGGAGAAATGTGGAGGCGAGGTCGGGAAAGGCAGAAAAGGAAAGAGGGGAGAAGGTTGCATACGCAAAAGCACTCGATTTGCCAATCTCGAAAAAGACTGCAGTGGCTATATGCAAAGTGATAAGGAGAAAATCGCCTTACAATGGCTTAACATTACTAGAACAAGTTATAAAGAAGAAAAAAGCCATTCCAATGGTTGCGGAGATTGGGCACAGGAAAAGAGGGCATAGAATTGCTAAAGTGGCAAGTGGTAGATATCCTGAGAAAGCAGCAAGATATTTTATAAAATTTTTGAGGCAAGGAATTGCAAATGCAAGGCAAAAAGGCATAGAGGATGACAAGATGGTTATAGGGATGATAAAGGCTGACAAAGGAGCTACACGCTACCATTATGGCAGATTTTATGGAAGAAGGTTTAAATCGACGAATTTATTTATGGAAATAAAGGAAAAAGCCTAAAAATGATGGAGAAAAAGTTTTTTGATCTGAAGGCACAGGAATTGGAGGTTAAGGAGTACATAAAGAAAAATTACGATTATGTCAGCTCTGTGAAGCTGGAAAAAATTCCGATAGGAGAGAAAATAATCATAAGGACTGTAAAACCTTATCTTATAGGTGGTAGAAGAGGGGAGGGCATAGATCAATTGGCAGAAACACTGAAAAAGAAGTTTGGCTTAGAAAATCCACAGATAGAAATTCAAGTAATAAACAATCTTTTTTTGGATGCCCAAAGTGTGGCAGAATACATAAAGAAAAGCATCGAGCATTTTGGGCCGCTAAGCTTTAAGGTTATAGCCTATAAAGCTTTGGAAAAAATTAGGGAGGCCGGAGCCATAGGGGCAGAGATAAGGCTCGGCGGAAAGTTGCCGAGCGAAAAGGCTAAAAGCTGGAGGTTTAGCTTTGGAAGTTTTTGCAAAAGTGGAAATTACAAGGAAGAACTTGTAGATTATGCAGAGGCCCAAGCACAAACAATTCCTGGCATCGTAGGGATAAAGGTTCTTATTTTAAGACCAGATGTTATCTTGCCAGATCAACTTGTCCATAAGCTTGAAAAAGAGCGAGAAAAAGGGAGGGAGAAAGAAATACCACAAGAAAGTCAAGAAGGCAAATGACAGCAAACCAAGTCAAATGATTTCAACCATAAAATTTAAAAACCATTTCAGCAAAAAATTATGTTGATATGCTGATGCGAAAATCTGAGCTCAATGCATTAAGCAAGGAAGAGTTGATGAAAAGGCTTTCTGATTTGGAATTGAGTTTGATAAAGGAAAGGGCCAGAAGGCAAGAGCAAGGAAGTAAAATAAAGATAAGGGAAATAAAAAGGACAATAGCAAGAATAAAAACAATTCTAAAGGTTAAGCATAATATTAGTGTTTAGCATGGAAATTTGTCCTAAATGTGGATTGCCCAAAGCTGCATGTGTTTGTGAGGCCATAGCTAAGGAGAAGCAGAAAATAACGATAACGACTGAAAAGAGGAGTTTTGGAAAAAAGGTTACTGTGATAAGTGGACTTGAGGATATCGACATAAAGCAACTCGCCAAAACACTGAAGCAGAAATTTGCATGTGGAGGGACTGTGAAGAACGACTCGATAGAGCTTCAAGGGAATCATGCAAAAGAAGTGAAGGCAGAATTGGTAAAACAGGGTTTCAGCGAAGAGCTTATAGAGCTGGTTGAGAAGTAAGAAACAGAAAAATAAGCGAGGGAAAAAGAGGCTGAAAGGCAAAATTGCGAGAAGCAAAATAAAAATCAATGTATGAGACAAAATGGGTTTAAAAGAGATAGCCTCTATTGCAAAACAAATTCTTGTTGGCAAGGATGTTGAGGTTTTTTACTCGGCAAATAGCAATGAGATTGGGATAAGGGGAAAATGTGTCGAGGATAGAGCTAACATTTTGGTTATAGCTACAGATAGAGGTGAGAAAAAAATTATTAAACAAAATGTGTGGCTTCTGATTTATCATAATAATTACAAAGTCCTTGTGGAAGGCGAGAGACTTGTCGGTAAAATTGAAAGGAGGCTGAAGAAATAAGATTGAAGAAATAATTAAAGTAAATTTCGAAAAGATTTAAAAATAATGTATATAGACATTTCTATGGAATGCAAAGATAAGAAATGCCCTTTCCATGGGAATGTTAAAGTCAGGGGGAGAAAGTTCGAGGGAATAGTAATAAGGAAGAATGTAAAGCAGAAAAAAATTACCATACAATTTGAACGTTTCATTTACTTGCCGAAATACGAAAGATATTTGAAGAGATTTACAAAGCTTCATGCTCATTTGCCTGATTGCCTGGCAGATAAGATAAACGTAAATGATGTTGTGGAAATCGGCGAGACTAGGCCGCTTAGCAAAGCGCTGCATCATGTTGTGATAAGAAAAATAAAATAGTAAAGTAAAAATAAGGTAAAAATAAGCAAAGTAAAATGATGGCTGTGAAGGCAAGAGTGAGTAAGGGATTGCATATTGGCTCATTGATAAAGGCTGTCGATAACTCAGGAGCCAAGCTTGTTAGGATTGTTTCTGTGATTGGCGGGAGAGGCAAGACAAGAAGGAAAAGGCAAGTAGGTTGTGGAGTGGCAGATTTGGTTAAGGTTAGCGTAAGAGAGGGAAATCCTGAGCTTAAGAAGCAGGTGCATCATGCAGTGATAATAAGACAAAGAATGCCATACAGAAGGCTAACAGGAGAGCGTGTTTCTTTTGAAGACAATGCCTGTGTTTTGCTAAAAGATGAAAAGGGAAATCCGGCAGGAAGCCTAATAAAAGGACCTATTGCCAGGGAAGTGGCTGAGAGGTGGCCATTCGTAGCTAAAATAGCAAGCTTAATTGTTTAAAATGTTTTAAAATTTTTAAAATGGAAAAGAAATGGAGCAGAAATTGGAGAAGTAGTAAACAACCAAGAAAACAAAGAAAATATAGACTTAATGCTCCTCTCCACTTAAGAAAAAATTTTTTATCGGCACATCTTAGCAAGGAATTAAGACAAAAATATAAGAAAAGAAGTTTTCCTTTGCGAAAGGGCGATGTTGTTAAAATAATGAGAGGAAGATTTAAAGGCAAAACTACTAAAGTAGAAAGTATCGATTTGAAAAAATTAAAAGTTTATTTGGAGGGCATAGCGCGAGAGAAACAAAACAAGGTAAAGGCTCCTATCCCTTTCGAAGCCAGCAATTTACAAATAATCGAATTAAACTTAAATGATAGAAAAAGAATAGAAGCTCTGGAAAGGAATTTAAAAATAAAACAAAAAATACAACAAAAAGAATAAAAATCATAATAAAGGCATAAAATGGCGCATCTAAAAAGACTTGCAATGCCGGCCACATGGCCGGTGGAGAGGAAAAAAACAGTCTGGATTACAACTCCCTTACCATCTGGCCACCCACGAAAATTCTGCATGCCAATCAACTTAATACTGCGCAATATCTTGCAAATCACAAAATCTACCCATGAGACAAAAAAACTTTTGGCTAATGAAGAAGTGTTGGTGGATGACAGAAGGATAAAGGATTATAAGGAGGCTATAGGCTTGTTTGACATATTAAGCATTCCATCGCTTCGCAAGACCTATACCCTTATTCTTACAACTAGAAATCAACTGAAGCTTATACAAATTCCTAACACAGAAGAAAAGTTAGAAAGGATAAGGAGCAAGAAAGTTGTGAAGGATGGAAAAGTACAATTGACATTTCACGACGGCAGAAATGTTATTGCAGATAACAACTACAAAGTCAATGATTCTGTGCTTTTTGATCTAAAACAAAAAAAGATAACAAAACATTTGCCTCTAGCCGAGGGAGCGATCGTTTATGTTATAAGCGGCAAAAAAACTGGAAGCATAGGAAAGTTTGAGGCAAGGAGAGGAAAGTTTGCAACAGTAAATTTTGACCAAGAAAAAAGAGAAATATTAGTAGAAAACTTGTTTGTGATCAATCAACAATGGGCAAAAATTATAGAAGAAAATAACAAATAAAAAATGAATGAAAAATGAATAAAATGAATCCTATGCAGGAACTCTATATCGAGAAAGTTGTGCTGCATGCAACAACAGCCGATCAGGAAAAGCTCGAAAGATACAAGAAGTTGTTACAATATATAACAAAAAGAACTCCAACCATTACAAAAGCAAAAAAAAGAATACAACAATTTGGAATAAGAAAAGGATTGGTGATAGGTTGTAAAGTTACTTTGCGAAAGCAATATGCTGTAGATATTTTAAAACTGTTGTTGGCTGCAGTAAAGCACAAGCTCAAAAAATCCCATGTTGGAGAGGGGGTAGTTAACTTTGGTATAAAGGAATATATACAAATACCAGGCATAGAATATAAGCGCGACATAGGCATTCTTGGCTTTGATGTTTCTGTTGTGCTGGCGAAAAAAGGCAAGAGGATTGAATATAGAAAGAGAAGTAGAGGTAAGTTAGGAAAGAGACAGGTTGTAACAAGGGCTGAAACAATAGAATTTTTAGAAAAAAATTTCGAAGTTGAAGTAGTTTAAAGGAGTTGGAGTTTAGAATTTTCAATTGGTTTTTAAAAATTTTTAAAAGTTTAAATTTTTAAAATTCTTCGAAAAACTTTAAAAACCCAAATTTTTTAGGCTTAAAATGGGCGCAAGCGATTGGAGAAATTTGTTGAAGCAACTAAGCGCGAAGCAGCAAATGCTTAGACGGTTTTATAAATACAACAAGCCAAAGGACAGGAAATTCGGAGTAGCTGCATTTCGGTGCAAGCGTTGTGGTAGGTTTGGGGCCCATATACATAAATATGGCTTGCATCTTTGCCGACAATGTTTTAGAGAAATAGCACAGCAGTTAGGTTTTAAAAAATATGGAAGTTAAAAGCTAAAAGGTTTAAGATGGTGGTGAGAGATTGGTTAAGCAATGCGTTGAATGATATCAAAAATAATTTGCTTGTGGGAAAAGAAGAGACAGTGGTATGGCCTGTAAACAAACTTATGCTTGATGTGTTTTTGCTGATGAAGCAACATGGGTTCTTGCAAGATGTAGAAATAATCGAGAAGGGAAAATACAAAGTTGCGAAAATAAAAATAGGAAAGTTGCATGAGTGCAAGGCGATAAAACCAAGGTTTGTTGTCAGAAAGAAGTTTTTGGAAAAATACATAAAGAGATATTTGCCTGCTAGGGATGTCGGCATATTGATAATTTCCACAAACAAAGGCCTGATGACGCATCAAGAGGCAATAGAAAAAGGTTTGGGAGGCGTACTGATTGGATATTGCTTTTAAAATTAAATTTTAAAATTAAAAACCAAGATGAGGAAGAATTTAACAGAGAAAATAAACATAGAAGGCATAGAGGCCGAGATAATTAAGGAGCCCATAACATATTTGGTTAGGATAAAGCTTAACGACAAGGTTTTGGAAAGAAGATTCAAAGTAGGAAAAAAAATAACTATGGTTAAGGAAGGGGACAATATAATCATAAAAGCAGATAATGCAACAAAAAAAGAAAAGAGGTTGGTTAAGACAATAAAGAGCCATATCAAAAATATGATAAAAGGCTTAAAGGAACCATGGGTTTATAAGCTTGAAGTTTGCTTTAGTCATTTTCCCATAAGTGTTGCTATAGCCAATAAGCAACTTGTCATCAAAAATTTTTTCGGCGAGAGAAGCCCTAGATATGTTAAGTTGCTTGATGGTGTGGATGTAGAGATCAAAGGCAATATCATAGAAGTTAGGAGTCATGACAAGGAGCTTGCTGGTAGGCAAGCCGCTTTGATAGAACAAGCTACAAGGATTACAGACAAAGACAGAAGAATTTTCCAAGATGGAATATGGATAATTGAAAAGGCAGGAAAGCCGATATAAAGGATTAAAATGAATTAAAATGGAAATTTCAAAGGCACTGCAACAGAGAAAAGAGAAGAAAAAAAGGGCGAGGTTTTTGAGAAGCGATTGGCATAAGAGGCTTAGGATTGGAAGGAGAAGAAAAAAATTGAGGAAATGGAGGAAGCCAAAAGGAAGGCACAACAAGATTCGAGAAAGGCGAAAGGGCAGAGGGGCTAGGGTTGATGTTGGCTATGGAAGCCCAAGGGTTGTTAAAGGAACAATAAATGGATTAAAGCCAATTTTGATTTATTCTCCCAAAGATTTGGAAAAATTAAGAGAGGAAGACATAGGAGTTATAGCGAGTGTTGGCATGAAAAAAAGACTGGAAATTTTGGATGCGGCCAGAGAAATAGCAAAAACAAGGCCAATTAAGCTTAGTGTAAATACAGAAAAAGAACTTGGAAAGATCAGTAAGAACTTGGAAGAGAAAAAGCAAGCACGAAAGCAATATGAAGAGAAGATTGGTATAAAAGCAAAAAAGGAGGAGGAGAAAAAGCGTGAAGAAGAGAAGGAAAAGGAGAGAGAAAAGGAAGCGAAGGCTAAGGAAGCTGAAAAGGAAAAAGAAGAGCTAAAAAAACCAGTCGAGCTTAAACCCCAAGTTGAGATCAGAGAAAAGGAAAAACAAACAAAGTTGAGAAGGATGGCACTTAAAAAATAGTATTAAATAAAATTTTTCTAACGATAATTTTTAAAAAGTCAAAAAATAAAATCCAAATAAAAATTAAAAAAAGTTAAAATAAAAGTTAAAAAATAAAATTTAAACAAAGCAAAAATAAAAACAAGTAAAAATAAAACACAAAATGGTAACAGAAGCAGAGATAGTAGAAAAGATAAAAAAACTTATGCGAATGCCAGAATATATAAGAAATATTGGTATAGCTGCTCACATAGACCATGGCAAAACAACCATGACAGACTCCTTGCTTGCAGGAGCAGGGATGATTAGCGAGGAGCTTGCAGGAAAACTGCTTGTGATGGATTTTCACGAGGATGAGAAGCAGAGAGGAATTACCATAGATTCTGCCAATGCAAGCATGGTGCATGAGGTTGAGAACAAGGAATATTTAATCAATCTCATCGACACCCCTGGCCACGTTGATTTTGGTGGTGAAGTAACTAGAGCTATGAGGGCTATCGATGGAGCTGTTGTGCTAGTAGATGCGGCTGAAGGCATGATGCCCCAAACTGAAACAGTGCTAAGGCAAGCGCTCAGAGAAAAAGTAAAGCCTGTGCTTTTCATAAATAAAGTCGACAGGCTGATCAAGGAGTTAAAGCTTGATTCCAATGAAATGCAGGCAAGGTTGCTAAAGATTATCAACGATATAAATAAGTATATAGCAAATCATCTTAGTGAGGAATTTAGGGGAAAGTGGTATGTCGATGTTAAAGAAGGAAGCGTATGTTTTGGCAGCGCAAAAGATAAATGGGCATTGAGTTTTCCTTTCATGGAAAAAACAGGCTTAAAGTTTAGCGATGTTATCAATGCTTATCTTAACAACAAAATTGATGAATTTAGGAAAAAAGCTCCTTTGCATAAAGTAGTGTTGAATATGGTTGTTAAACATTTACCAAATCCTATAGAGGCTCAGCGCTATAGAATTCCTCATATATGGCATGGTGATTTAGAAAGTGAAGAAGGAAAGGCCTTGCTCAATGCTGATCCTAATGGACCAGTTGTTTTTATCCCTACAAAGATCGTTGTAGATAAGCACGCTGGTGAGGTGGCCGGAGGTAGACTTTTTTCAGGAACTGTAAGAAAAGGCCAGGAATTATGGCTCAATCTGGCTCAAAAGAAGGTAAAGGTGCAGCAGGTAAATATTTACAAGGGCCCGCAAAGACTTATTTTGGATGAGGCTATTGCAGGTAATATTGTTGGCTTAGTTGGCCTGACAGACATTTTTGTTGGTGAAACTGTAAGCTCGAAGCCAATCGAGCCTTTCGAAGAGCTTAAGCATATTTTCGAACCTGTAGTTACGTGCAGCATAGAAGCTAAAAAGCCGATAGACTTGCCCAGGCTGATAGAAGTGCTTAGGGTTGTGGCAAAAGAGGATCCAACAATCAAGGTTGAGATTAACGAAGAGACAGGACAGCACTTGCTGCATGGGATGGGAGAGCTACATCTTGAGGTTGTTACAAACAGGATAAAGACTGAAAAGGGCGTTGATGTTATAAGAGGAAATCCGATAGTTGTTTATAGGGAAGTGCCTACAAAAAGAAGCAATGTGATGCAAGGTAGAAGCCCAAACAAGCATAACGACTTTTTTATTTTTGTCGAGCCTCTTGAAGATGTTGTGGCAGAGGCAATAAAAAATGGAGAAATTAAGGAGGGAAAGATAAAAAAGAAGGATGAACAACTTTTCAACAAACTTTCTGCTTTAGGCATTGATCATGATGAGATAAGGCAGTACAGAGAAATTTACAAAGGCTGTGTTTTTCAGGATAGGACAAGAGGTATAGTTGCAATAGGAGAAGTTATAGAGATGGTCATGCAAGCCTTTGAGCAAATTGTTAATGAAGGAATCCTTGCAGGGGAGCCTTGCCACAAGATGAAGGTGTGCTTGGTTGATGCAAAGCTACATGAGGATGCAATCCATAGGGGCCCGAGCCAAGTTATACCTGCCGTAAGGCATGCAATAAAAGAAGCTCTAAAGGATGCAGGCACAATTCTGTATGAGCCAATCCAGATTATACAAGTCGATACACCAATGCGTTTTATAGGAGATGTTACGGCTGTGTTGCAAAGTAAAAGGGGGCAAATTCTTAATGTCGAGCAAGAGGGGGAATTTGCAAGCCTAAGGGTTAAAGTGCCTGTTGCTGAAATGTTCACGCTCAGCAATGATTTGCGAGGAGTTAGCGAAGGAAGGGCTAACTTCTATCTTGTCGATCAGTTCTTCGAGCCTGTGCCAAGAGACTTGCAGCAAAGGCTCATAAAGCAAATCAGAGAGAGAAAGGGCTTGAAGGAAGAATAACTTTTAATAACGATAATGCAGAACTGCGAAAGAGTTCAAATTGTTTTATTAATGGTATTTTTATTAATGGCGGTCTAACCCAGTAGTTTATCCAATAGCTTCATCAGGTTTGGTTTTATGACCTATTTTTAGGTTTTGCTCCCCCCTTGCCTGCCTTTTTTACTTTCCTCGATTTTAGCGAAGCAATGGCATAATAAACTGCAAGCAACATAACAACAAGCACAACATTCAACCAGCTCCATCCAGGCAACGCGAAGCTTATTGGTTGAGGGCATGATATGGTCTCTGCATATGTGTTGTCTGTACTGCAACTCCTGCCTGTGGCGGCACAGCAAGTTTGTGAGTTAAAAGTATGCGTAACAGTTCCTTGCCCGCCTTTTTCTGGACAACTTACTGCTATGCTTTCCGAGCATTGTTCTACATTACCAGTTTGTGGATTACCCGTTAACGAAATTTGCACGCATTTGTTTTGACTCGTATCCCCCCACGCGCAACCAGCATAATATATCACTGTTGAACCAGAAATATAAGGTTCACTATAACCAACACCACAAGGATTTTCGTTACACTCGGTTTCAGAGGTATAATTAGAACAATGTGTAATAGTAGAACAAAATGAAGGCGTGGTTATACATTGATGTGAACTGTTACATGTAGAGCTAGTAGGGCAGTTTTCATTTATCAAACAATAGTTTTCCCAATTCTTGCTTAGGTTACAGAAAGTATCAACACTTGATCTGCTTGGATTCCACGCACCGCAAGGAGTTCCATCACAATTGCAGCTAGTATTGATGACTTCAAAACTCACAGAATCGCTTCCACCATATTTTCCGTCTGTTGTGAGCAAGAGGCTTGTGTAGTTTCCTGTAAAGTTCATCTTGATGGTAACATTCACTTGATCTTTGTTTTTATTTGTTAATGTTGTATTGTAATACAGAATACTCTTTGAAGACTTCCACGGCCTAAAGCTAACGATCCATGTGAAATTAAATTTGTCGCTGTCAGGGTCTATTATGGTAGCGTTGTGCAAAAGCGGGCCATGCTCATACTTTTTATTATTCTCAGGACTTGTTATATTGACAATCGGTTGATATTCTAGGCAACTTGACAATGGCATAATCACATTATCTTTCGTTGTTGCAGTTGTGTTAGATAAAATCAACTCGATGAATAAATTTGTTGCGTTTGTATTTTTTAGGCCATAGGTGTGAGAAAGGTTTATTTTACTGAGATCGCTACTTGTGTTTGTTAAATTGTTATTGACATTCGAGCTTTTTCCGCTCCACGTCCAGTTCCACCCAGTCTGCCAATTATCTACTGTGGCATTGTGCCATATGCTAGCAGATGCGTTGTAGTAGTATGATTTCTCGCCAGTCGTGTTACAACATGCACTGAGCTGACTGTCTTTACAAAGTTTTGTTGGAGTTATGATGTGAGGTGTTGGTAGTGGTGGCGCAGAAGGTGGAGTTGGTACCCCTCCTGTTATACACTTAGGAGAAGCGCCGCTTTCCCAAATTGTAAGATTGTTATCACTAAGTCGCCAAACCACACCACTACCATTGAAATAACTGACGTTGAAATAGATGTAACAGTCATTGGATTCGTTACAATAATGTTGAAATTCGCCTGTTAGTAGATTTTTAGGCAATAAAGTTTCATTGTATTCACTCACTCCTATGTTGATAACACCAACATTAACATTATCTTTTGGTACATTTGTTTTCGTTGCGTTGGAAAGCACAGTCACATTCACTTTATTAATGCCATAAGCACTGATTATGATAGTGATGTTATCTCCATAATTGATCGGCGTGCAGTTGAAATAGGCTGCGAGGACCATTGGTGTGATCGTGCCAGGAGGGCCTGGCGGTGGAGGGGGTGGTAAGGTTGGAGGCTCGGTTTGACCTGGTGGTTGCGAGCCAGGCTGCCCTGGCTCTGTGGTTTGGCCATGCATAAGCACTGCTACAAGCAAAAATGCCAATAAAGCAGCAATGGCAAAAAACATCGGCCTTGATTTTTTCATTTAAACCTCTTTTGTTTTTTGTTTGTTTTTTGTTTTCAACCTTAAAATTCTGTGTTTTTTAAATTTTATGCTTTTTATGCGATAAGTTTTTAAAAAAGAGCAGAAAAGAATTTCATGGCCAAAAAAGGAAAAAAGGGAGAAGGCTACAAGGTGGCATTTTTCACCTTGCTGCTTTTGATAGTTATAGCAGCAATAGCAGTTGGCATCTTTACTTATGGCAAGCACAAGCTAAATCAGGGCAAGCAACTTGCGTTTTCATCTATAGTGGAAAATGTGAACAAGAGTGGCTATGTTGTGCTTGCTGAGAGCGAGCAAAATATCTCTATAGCCTTAGTCCCAGCTTCATTTGTCGATTTGGCAGCACAACAGGCAAGACAGCAAGCAATTCTGGAGATAATAGAGACTGCAAAGAGGCAAGGATATGTAAGTCTTTACAGCAACCTGAGCGGCAATTACACTGAAGTGTTGCTTGTGTTGCAGGGTGTTAAAGGTTAAAAAATTTAAAAGTGGAAAAAAATTTGGGCACAGGTATAGGAAAGGGGCTATTTTTCTATTTTTTCATCAATTTTATTGCTAATATGCTCAAGCTTTTCTTCTAACTTTTGCAAGCTATTTATTACATAGCTCTTAAACATGATGTCGCTTCTTGTTTTAGCGTCTCGATATATTATCTCTAGTTGTTCCAAGATTTCATCGAGAGTTCGTTGTTTTCTTTTCGGGATTTTTTTCACTCCAAAAATAGGCGGGTAATCTGCTGCTTCTATTAAGCTCAGCACATACTCAACACAACTTTCTCCGAGTTCAGCATATTTGCCTAAGCAATTTTTCACTTTATCCTGCTTCAACAGCCTAAGCAGCCCCTTTCTCAATTGATTGTCATTGTAGCATTTTGCAGAAAATGTCTGAAGCAGCGGCTTGGCAATAGCTTGCAGCTTGTGTTGCTCTTCATCAAAACTTGCAAGAAATTCCACCATGTCATTCAAAATTTGATAACCTGAAGAAAAATCTCCATCCCGAGCAGATTTCTTTGCGTAAGCCATAAACATATTACCCATGAACTTCATCTTTTCAGTGTTATATATTTTATAAATTAGTTTCAAAAAATTATTGAGGTTGTAGTAAAATCTACCTCGTTTTTTTAGTAGCTTAGTCTCATCAATCAGTGAATTAATGTATTCAAGTAGCTCGATTTTTTGACTGTCAGGTAAGGGAGAAAGCAGCTTTAACAGATCGTTAGTTCTTTTTACTTTATTGAATGCGCCACCAAATTTGTTGCAAAAAGCAGTTAATTGGTAGGCAATCGTGGTAACATTTTCCTTGCTAATTCCACTTTTCCTAACTATCTTCTCTATTTCATGATCTATTTGTTTTTTATCGATTTTTTGATACCAATAAGAACATTGGTAAAATCAAGAAGGTTTCGTAATCCCTAGTTTTTTTCATTTTTGACTTTATTTTTGATATTTTTATTTTCCTAAATAAGGTTTTGATTTTTCTTTTTCTTGTTCTTCCTTTTCCTCAATTTTTCTTCCGACATGGTCCCTTATTTTTCTCATTTTATCGATCAAATTTTTGATATCTGGGACATTATTTTCATTTATACCCTTATCAATTTCTTGCAACTTTTTTGCTATCCCACCAAAATCTTTTTTGCTTAGCCAAAAATACACATTCTCGAGTATATCGATGGCATCACTTAAGATTTTTCTTCCGTATTTGGCATATTCAACAATACATTCAATCGTGTTTTTATTGTTCAAAAACCTATAAAGTCCTTTCCTATTTCGCCAGGTTTGATAGCACTCCAAGCTAAGCATATCTAAAATGGTCTGCAACATTTCACTTTTCCCTTTTTCATCACTTCTTCCATCACCTCCATAATAAATTTTATAATGGCTGTCATAGTTTTTCAACAGCTCTATTATTTTGTTATCCTCAGATTGTTTAAATTTGAAAAATTTTATCTTGGGAGGGTATCGATAGATCCAATCGATAATTGCGAATGCTGGACTGTCATCGACTGCAGAAATTATTGTAAGGAAGTTTTCTGCCCTGCCATTGCAATGTTTTTTCCAAGATTCATTGGCCCCAGAAACATGGTAATAGTATTTCGCAAATGCCACATGAATTTTTTCCAAGACATTGCTATCAAATCTTTTGTGTAAGCTATAAGCCTCGATCAGCTGAGAAATATATTTATTTATTTCTGCAATTTCTGTTTCGCCATCCTCAAGCCTCTCTGTCAAATTTTTTCTCATTTTATTCTAATTTTATTCCAACTCCTGAAGCTGTTTTCTTGTTAGCTCTTCTGTAGCCTCAATTTTCTGGCTTTCGCGTCTGAGCCATCTATAAACAGCCTCGTGATGTTTGCCATGCAAAAGTTTTTCTATAGCAAGCTTAGCTATTTTCACGCTTTCATACTTGCCTATAATTCCTATCATATTATCAGAAATTTTTACATCGCAAGCTGTGAATTGCTTGATTAACTTTATCACTCCTCCTTTTTTTCCTATCATCCGTCCCTTTATAACCTTACGCCTCGTCGGTCTGAGCCTGGCCTTAAGGTTTATCTTTTCGAAAGCGTAATCAGGACTTTGCAGAAGCAAGGCTTCTTTTGCATTAAAGCCAAGGGCCATGGCATCAAACATATCGGTAATTTCATATTGATTTAAGTTTCCTGGACTTTCTATTTCTAAGGCATTATCTACGAGCTTTATCTTTGCCTTACTTGCCTTTACAAACTCCTTCAGCTTTTTGCCCTTTCTTCCAATTATGTTTGATAACTCAGTTTTGTTGTAGGATAATATCATGCTTTATGCAGTTTTAAAAAGACCTTTTTCTTTTAGTTTAGCAACATCCGCATGACTATATTTATGTATAATATCTCCTTTTTTTTCTCCTCCAAGCTCCCACTTTTCCACAAGCACAACGTCGCCTGGCCTTATCCAAAGCGTCTTTTTAAACCTCCCAGGAACTCTGCACACTCTCGTATTGCCATCAAAGCATTCTACCTGCATTTTATTCCCTCCAAGCCTCTTTTCCACTATGCCTATAACCTGATTTTCTCTCGGCAAAATCAGCCCATGTTCTTTTTCTTCCCCTTGTTGAAAATGTTTGTGATACATTTTAATGTTTTGTTTTTTGTTTCAAAGATTGAAAACCAAAGCAATCGGTATTTTCTCTATGCAGATCACATTCCTTTCGTTAACAATTCCGGCCTTTATGGCAGCATCTATCGCTTTTTTGCCGACAATGTTAAAACTGCAATAGTCCTCTGCCATCTTTCTTATCAATGCAATGACTTGTGCCTCTGTCATAAGCTTATCTTTGTAAAATTTTTCGTTGATATCTATCTGCATTTTTTCATTTTCAAATGCCTTGCCAAGCAGCTCAGCATCACACATTGCTATGATCTTCGGCTCACTTTGGTGAATTTTGATGGATATCATTTTGATTATTCATATTCAATTTAGATAATTTCATTTAAACCTTTGGCACAGGATACCTGCTACCACATGCCATGCACTGCAAAAATGTAACCTTGTCTTGTACAACTAAAGATGTATCTGGCTTTTTACAATTTTTACATATCACATATTCCTTTGCATATTTTTCTATTTTTTCGTCAATCTGCTGAATTTTAAGCTTTCTATTCAATATCAGCCTTGGCTTTTGGAGCACAAACGATGCAGCTAACTCTTTAGCCAAATATTTTGCAATGTGCTCCGGCGGCCTTTTTAACATATCAGCAATGTAAGAAAAATTTGTTATGATTGTTTTTGTTCCCTCGACAAAGCCGGTAGCTTTTGGAATCTCAAATCTTTCAACTGCTTCTATAGGCTTTATTTGCCTAAATGCTCTCTCTAATGCCTCTTTATATTCCATCATAAAAAACATTGCCTGAGCTTTTAAATTTTGTTATAAAGGGAATAAAAAACAAGTTTTGTCTAGAGTTCACTAATCTTTTTATGCTTCTCACATCCCAAGCAGCCATAATCCAAAATCTCGACGATTTTTTCCAACACTTGTGGCTTTTCTAAAAGTCTGTGGTGACCTGCAAGGAATCTATAGCTATGCGCAGCAGCTGCCGCAGAGCTTCTAGGTATTACGGCTTCGTCTATAGAGCTATAGATGGCATAAACCTCCTCACGTTGTGCAATTAAAGGGATGGGACTTTTTTCCATGCTTCTAGGAACCGCTTGGCTTGCCAAAGAGGAGAAGGGAGCAACAGCATAAGCTGCATATGTACCTTTTATCGGAGTTCCAAGCGTAATGCATTTCCTAATTCTTACTTTAGTCCCAGCCTCATTGTTATTAACATTGTTATTAAAATAATTCAAAGCCATCAATGCAAAAATTCCTCCCAACGAATGGCCTATCAAACATAAACCTTTTGCATTTTCCTTTTTGGCAATTTCCAGAATTTTTGGTTTTACATGTTTTTCAAATACATGCTCCAAGCTATTGTTGCTAGGGTAAGCTATTGCATATACAGTATAACCATTTTCTGCAAGATAGTATCCAAGCTGTTTAAAGGCCTGAGGCCTATGGGCATAGCCATGTATTGCTATAACAATCTCTTTCCTATTGCCTTTGCTCTGATAAGGCTCAAATTTTATCTTATCTGCTTTATGCTCAAGATAGTGGCCGGGCACTTTTAAAAGGCATCTGATCTCTTGAAAAGACTCGACGAATGGCTCAACATGATTCAAAAGTTTTTCTATGTTGCTAAGCATTTTGTACCTACTTAGATAAGATGACAATATATATAAATTTAACGGGTAAGGCATGTATTGTTGCGTTGTCGGGTGCTAGATTAAATAAAAAAATTAAATCTCGTTTGATTTGCTCAATTTAATCAAACTTAACCATCTGTTTGTGCTTAAATCTAATTCTGGAATTGCCAATTCTGATGGTGTTTTCCTATCTATCCCTTGATGTTTTCTAATGAAATTATAGTAAATTTCAAAGCCTTTCATTATAGCTTTTGCACTTTCCAAACTTCCATGAAAGCCTCGCATTATCTTTGTTCTACTCTAATCGTATTATGCAATCTTTCTATTTTATGAATAAACCCTCTTTCGTCAGCTATCACAACATTATGAATTATTTTGCTTTTTCCTTTTATTCTGTTTAATCCAAACACTTTGCGAAGAACACGAGGATAGCCTTGTAATCCGTCTGTTGTAATTATCTTTACATTACCATTAGTTGCAAATTTGCTCTTTTTGA
>Ga0078972_1001385_pt1 | contig 91025 bp, 77 predicted proteins | sample YelNatPaOPGAMG01_FD_67568 | JGI IMG/M metagenome (GOLD analysis project Ga0078972, IMG submission 67568) | Hot spring thermophilic microbial communities from Obsidian Pool, Yellowstone National Park, USA - OP-RAMG-01 (SPADES assembly) (version 2) | ecosystem: Environmental > Aquatic > Thermal... | reverse complement strand
GTCAACGGCCGCGACCGCCCCGGCCTGCTCCACGACGTTACCGCCCGCATCAGTGCCCTCGGCCTTCAGATCGCCTCCGCCCATGTCACCACCTACGGCGTGCGGGCGGTGGACGTGTTCTATGTCAAGGACGTGTTCGGTCTGAAAATCGAAAACGAACAGCGATTGCTGCAGCTTCGCGCCGCCCTGCTCGAGGCGCTGACCCCGCCCGAGGACGCTTCCCCGCTCCCCGTCCCGGCCCCGACCCGCCGCCGCGCCGCGCGCGGCGAGACGCCCGCTCTGCGCGGCCCCGACGCTGCACCCTGGCGCCGCGCGTGGTCACTCCCCGAGAGCCGGCGCGCGTCGGGCGCCCGCCGCCGTCGGCCGCCGTCGGCTCCCTGGTAGAGCTTGCGGCGCGACGGTCCCGCCGCACCGACGCGCAGCCCGCAGGCCTGGACGCCACGGTGCCCCGCTCCTCCGCTGCGCCGGCACACACCGAGCGACGAGGCCGCACGGACGTCGCCGAGGCGGCGGTCCGTCGCATCCCGGACGCGAAGAACGGGCCGGAGGGGGGATCCGGCCCGTTCTAACTAGACTCACCAGGTATCGGAGGGGGGGTCCGATGTATCCCTGCGGTCTGAAGCCAGTATGCGCTCCGGCGGGTCATCAGTCAAACAGCTTCGATAGATATCTAGTATCATTCTGAGCGATGGACCTCCGCCAGCTGAACGCCCTCGTCGCGATCGCCGAGCACGGATCGTTCTCCGCCGCAGCCGACGCGCTCGCCACGGTCCAGTCGAACATCTCGACCCACGTCAAGAAGCTCGAGCGAGAGCTCGGGACGGTGCTCGTCGACCGGGCCACCGGGGAGCTGACCGAAGCCGGCGAGCTCGTCGTCAACCGTGCCCGGCGCGTCGTCAGCGAGCTCGACGCGCTCACCTCGGATGTCACCGCGCTCAGCCACGAGGTCGTCGGCACCGTGCGCCTCGGGGCCATCGGGACGGCGGCGCGCTGGATCGTCCCCCTGCTGCTCGACGAGGTTCCCGGTCGCCACCCCATGCTCCACCTCGTCTTCGTCGAGGCAACGGGCCTCGGCCTCGACGCGCAGCTCGCGCTGGGCCAGGTCGACGTCGCCGTCATGGCCCTGCCTGCGTCAGGCAGCGAGGTGCGGACGATCCCTTTGTTTCGCGAGGAGCTCGGACTCGTCGTGCCACGGGGGCATCCGCTCGACACCGGCGAGCCCGTCGATCCTGCGATCCTTCCCGAGCTGCCCCTCATGCTTCCCCTGCCCGGCAGCTCGTTCCGCGACGAGCTCGACGCGGTCGCCCGGGCAGCCGGCGTCGCACTGCGCCCACGCGCCGAGATGGACAGTCTGCGGCTCATCGCAACGCTCACCTTCGAAGGATGCGGCTTCTCGATCCTGCCGGCGGGAGCACTGCCTTCGTTCCTCGAGGACTCCTGGGTGCTGCTGCCCGTCCGCGGGCTCCAGCCCCGCGTGGTCGGAGTCGCCCAGCGCCGACGCGGCCTACCCGGTGCACCGGTGCGGGCCGTCCTCGACATCTTGACCGAGGTCGTCACGGACGAGGACCGGACGCCGCACGGGGTCTACCCCCTCGCGGGCTCCCGCCACATGAGCCAGAGCAGCGGTCCACCGGCGGGAGCCGTGACCTCGCCGGTGACCGCGAAGCCGTGACGGCCGTAGAAGGCGATGTTCTCGCGTTTCGAGCACTCGAGGTAGGCGGGTAGCCCCTGCGCATCGCATCGCCCGAGCACGGGTGCGAGGAGCGCGGAGCCGATGCCTCGGCGCTGCCAGGACGGGTCGGCGCCGATCGTGCCCAGGTAGTAGTGCCGCTCTGCGGGGTGCCGGCTCGCGAGCGCAATCGACAGCTCGCGCGTCGCGAGGAACTGCCGACCGAGCAGCGGCACGAGGCGCAGGTGGGCGAGCACGTCCCGTGTCCGGGGCGCGAGCGGTGACGGTGGCATCCACATCGCCGCGGCCACACCGTCGCAAACCGTGTAGACCTCGCCGCGGGGCAGGTAGTTGTGCCGGAGCTGGACGCGGAAGAAGCGGTCGAGCCGCTCGACGCGCTCCCGCTCTGCAGGGAAGATATAGGACGCCACCGGGTCGTCGGCGAACGCCCGGCCGAGGGCGAGCGAGACGGCTGGCACGTCTCCGGGCTGCGCGAGCCGCACCTCCCCCACACTCGGAGCGTACCTCCCCAGCTCCGGCTCGCCTGACGTCGGGGCGGGTCAGGGCGGGGCGGGGCGGGGCGGGGCGGAATCACCGCACCCCCGGCGGCGTTGACACCACCATGAACCCTGCATCCCAGGACCCTGCCACCGTCGAGTTCTCGATCAACTTCGACTACCGCTGCCCGTTCGCTCGCAATGCGAACGAGCACGTCGTCACGGCCTTGCAGGCCGGCGCGCCGTGGACGGTCCACTTTGCGCCGTTCTCGCTCACCCAGGTCCACGTCGGCGACGGCGAGCCTGCGGCGTGGGACCAACCTGACAAGAGGTCCGAGCTCGTCGCCGTCGCCGCCGGCCTCGTCGTCCGCGAGCGCTTCCCGGACAGCTTCCTCTCGGCCCACGTCGAGCTCTTCCGCGCCCGCCACGACGAGCACGGCGACCTGCGCGACGACAGAGTCGTCCGCCTCGCTCTCGACCGAGGAGGAGTCGACCCCGACGCGGTCTACGCGGAGCTCGCCGAGGGCTGGCCGTTCGCGCTGCTCGCGAGCGAGCACGAGAAGGCCGTCGCGGAGCACGACGTGTTCGGCGTGCCGACTTTCGTGACCGGCGGCGCTGCGGCGTTCGTGCGGGTCATGACACGGCCTGACGGCGACGCGGAGCTTGCGCGCCGCACGATCGGCCGCGTCCTCGACCTCCTGATCGCGGCACCCGAGCTCAACGAGGTCAAGCACACGACCGTGCCCCGGTGACCGCCCGAGCGGACCGGGCCCGCTCGACTGGACGCCCACGGGCGCGGCCGGGAGCGCACGACGCGGCTCTCTCGACGACCGCTCCCGCGACCGACCTCCTCGACCTCCTCGCCTCCCGCGCTGTCAGCGCACAGGAGCTGCTCGAGCTCCATCTCGAGCGCGTCGATGCACTCGACCACACACTCGGCTCGATCGTCGCGATCGACCGCGAGCTCGCGCGCCGCCAGGCGCAAGAGGCCGACCGGCGCCGCCAGCAGGCCCGCTCGACCGGCGAGGACGTTCCCGCTCTGCTCGGCCTGCCGATCACGGTCAAGGACTCGTTCGCCGTGGCGGGCCTGCCGACTGCGTGCGGGCTCGCAGCAGCTGCTCCGCGCCCGCCGGAGCCTTCGGACGCCCCGGCCGTTGCCCGCCTGCGTGCCGCAGGCGCTATCCCGTTCGCCAAGACCAACGTCCCCGCGTTCCTCGCCGACCTGCAGACCTCGAACGAGGCCTTCGGCACCACCGCCAATCCCTACGACCTGCGGCGGAGCCCGGGAGGATCTTCAGGTGGTGCGGCCGCGGCGGTCGCGGCGGGGTTGTCGGCCCTCGAGCTCGGCAGCGACCTCAGCGGCTCGATCCGGATCCCTGCCTCGTGGTGCGGACTATGGGGGCACTGCCCGAGCTACGGGCTCGTCTCGAAGCTCGGCCACCTTCCCTGGCCACTCGACGGCCTCCTCGAGCCGGACTCCTCCGTGGTCGGGCCGCTCGCGCGCAGCGCTGACGACCTCGAGCTCGCACTCGACATCCTCGCGCGCGATCCCCGGACCGGCCCTGGTGCGGCCCCGCACGCGCTCGGATCGCCTCCGGAGCTCGACCGGTCACTCGCCGACTACACGATCGGCCTGTGGACGCACGACCCGCTCCTGCCCTGCGACCCCGAGGTCGCAGCGGCTCTCGGCCGGGCCGTCGACGCGCTGTCGGACGCGGGCGCGCACCTCGTCGAGCTCGACCCGCGTCCGGTGGAGTTGTCGGCCTGCCTCGAGCTGTTCGCGAGCCTCGTCGAGGGCGAGATCGCGCGAGGCCTTGGTCCTGCCGAGATCGCCGAGGAGCTGCGGATCGCGTCGGGGGCCACGGGGGCGTCCGCGACCCGCCGTCGCCGAGCGAGCTTGCGCACCCAGCTCCACGCAAGCTGGCTCGCCGCTGCCGAGCAGCGCGAGCAGGTCCGGGCGGCCTGGGCGCGGTTGTTCAAAAGCGTCGACGCCGTGCTCTGCCCGGCCGCCCCTGTCGTCGCGATCGAGCACGACCACAGCCCGATGGACGAGCGCACGATCGCCGTGGGTGACGAGCGCCGCCCCTACGACGAGCTCTCCGGCTGGTCGTCGCTCGCGAGCGTCGGTCGCCTCCCGGCCACCGTCGTGCCGATCGGTGTCGGTGCGCACAGCGCCCTCCCGGTCGGCGCGCAGGTCATCGGTCCGTACCTCGGCGACTACACGACGATCGCGGTCGGACGACTCGTCGGCCAGCTGACCGGCGGCTACCGACCGCCCGACCTGCCCCGCTGAGGCGAGGTGCCCGACCGGGCAGGCCACGAACGGTCGGGCACCTCCTTGATCGGCCTGTTCAAGCCGACGGGAAGGAGAAGGACCGGACCTCCTCGATCTGCTCGCCAAGGCGGGTGACCATCTCCTCGAACAGCTCCTTGCCGAGCTCGGCCGTCGCCCCTGTCGGGTCGCCGATCACGCCGGTCGGCCCGAAGTCCGCCGAGGTCCAGCCAAACGACACCGGCCCGCCGATGCGCACCCAACGGTTCGCCGCCAGCTCTTCCGGCACGTTGCGACGCGCCTCGGACATGTCGACGAGCTCGGGTCGTAGGTAGAGCAGCAACGAGGTCTCGCCGAGCCCGGCGTGGACACCCATGCCGAGCTCGACCGCGTGCCCCGGACCACCTTGGTCCGCCGGGAGAGACGGGTGGAGAAGGAAGGTCTCGAGACCCGTGGCGAGATGAATATCTCTACATGCAACTTGCAATAGCGCGCTGTTGCCACCATGGCCGTTCACGAACGCGAGCTTGCGAGCGGCCGTCCTGGCCACCGAGCGGCCGAGGTCGCCGAGGACGGCGAGCAGAGTCGACGCCTCGAGCGACACGGTGCCCGCCGCCCAGGTGTGCTCGTTCGACTTGCCGTAGGAGATGGGCGGCAGGACGAGCACGCCGAGCTCGTCGCCGCGTTCGAGCGCGACCGCGTCGACGAGGGCGGTGACGACCTCGAGGTCGGTCGAGAGCGGGAGGTGCGGGCCGTGCTGCTCCACCGCCGCGATCGGCTGGACCAGCACGGTGCCCGCGCCACACAGTACCTCGAGCTCGCTCGTACGGAGCTCGGCGAACCGCCGCGTCCCCCGCGGGACGGTCACGCGCTCGCCCGTCGGGCTCATCACCGGCTCCCCCGTCATGCGGGGAACTTGACGGAGGGATCGATGAAGGCGTTCGTCAAGATCTGACCGGCTTTCAGCGCCGGGTCGAAGGTGCCGGCCTTCTCCGACGCGTAGATGGGAAGCAGGGTCGAGATGACCCTCGCCATGCGCCCGATGCTGAACGCACCGACCGCGCCCTTGCCGCCGTCGCTGTTGCCGACGATGTCCTGGGTCAACATGACGTGGTCGGCGAAGTTCGACGCCGCGACCGGCGTCGACCAGTAGGAGGCCCCGAACTTCGGGTTGAACCTCGCGAGCGTCGCGTTGACGACGGCTGGGTGCTCGAGGTAGTCGATCTCGGCCCGCTGGATCATCGGGACGAGCCGCTTGAGGCAAGGGCTCATCGCCTTCAGCCTGCTCGCCCGCACCTGGACGACCTCGTCGTAGTCGTTCAGCCCGAGCTTGTAGAGGTAGGTGTAGCCGACAGGCTTGTCCCAGCTCGGCGTCGCGTGCTCGAGGGTGTAGACCTCTGCGTCGGAATAGCCCTGGTTGATGACCATGCCGCCACCGGTGACGAACTTGTCGAGGTCGCCGGAGTAGCCGCCGATGAACGAGCCCGACGGGATGCCCTTTTCGATGAGGTAGCGGACGAAGCTCGTGTTCAAGCTCGACACGTAGAACTTCGCCCCCTTCTTCGCCGCGGCGACGAAAGATGCAAGCGTGTCGAGGTGGGTGAACTTCTGCGGGTCGTAGATGAGCACCTGGGGGTCGTGCTCTTGCAGTGACACGACGCCGACCGTCGGGAACTTCTTGCTGAGAAGGATCGTGCTCTCGATCGATCCCATCGTGAGATCCGGCGTCACGCGCGCGACGGGGTTACCGGTGTAAAGCGTGACAGCTGTCTCGAGCCCGGCGTCACCGGGGCCGCCGGACAAGATGTCGAGCCTCACGCCCGACGAGCCGAGCGGGCCATCGTAAGAGTACTGCGTCATCGTGCCCTTGCCGCCGATGAGCTCGTAGAGTGCACCGTGGTCGGCCTCGGGAAGCCAGTTGGTCTGGACGGTGATCGTGCTCGGGCAGTAGCCGGCGAGCTTGGTCGTAAAGTGTGTCGCCGCGTAGCTGCTCGAAGCGGCGCTGGCCACCTCGCTGCGCGCCGCGCGGGCAGCAGGGAGGCCTCCGGCGGTCGCAGGAAGAGCTCCGGCGACACCGGCGACGAGCGCTGCTGCTCCCGCGGTGACCGCCGCAAGGGCGACTCCGAAGGACTTACGCGGACGTCGATGCATTGCTGCTCCTTTCTCTGGCGCGCCCGCTCGGGCGCACCGTTTGCTGGACAGATGTACGTGAGGACTCGTGCCATGCGCCGAGCAAGCGGTGGCTGAGCCCGTTGAATAGCGAGTAGATGACGATCCCGAGGGCCGAAGAGACGATGATGCAGCCGTAGAGGCGGTTGTAGTCGACGTTGTCGAGATATTGCAGCAAGAGCATCCCGAGTCCCGGGGCGCCTGACTGGAAGAACTGCTCGCCGACGATCGCACCGATCACGGCGAGCCCTGCCGAGATGCGCAGTCCGGTGAACAGTTGCGGCAACGACGCCGGAAGCGCGAGCTTGCGGAACTGGGTCGTCCACGGCACCTTGTGCAGTTGGAACAGGTCCGCCATGCCCGGGTCCACCGACTTCAGCCCGAGCAGCAAGCTCGTCGGGATCGGGAAGAAGGCGATGATCACGACGATGACACCCTTTGCGAAGAAGCTATAGCCGAACGCCACCGCCATCAGCGGTGCGACGGCCAGCACGGGGATCGCCTGGATCGCGACGAGGTAGGGATAGGCAGCCCGCTCGAGCCACCGGAAGCGGAAGAGCACGGCTCCCGTCGAGAAGCCGAGCACGACCGCGACACCAAGGCCAGCGAGCGCGAGCTCGGTCGTGCGCCCGAACGCCGGGAGGATGGCGCTGTAGGCCTGCTGGGCAAGGAGACCCTTGGTGAGCACGTCCCAGGGTGGCGGCAGGAGGAACTGCTGGCCGTTCGACAGCGACGAGGAGATGAGCTGCCAGACACCGAGCACGACGGCGAGCAGCGCAGCCGGGGGTCCGACGCGGGCCACGCTCCTACGACGCGGCACCCCGCTGGGCGCACCTGCAAGGGCCTGGACGATCGGCAGGTGGCTCCGAGCATGCTCCGACTCGACTCCGGTGCCGGCCGGATCGACGACCTCGACGTGCTCGCCTGGCGTGCTGCGCAACAGGGTCATGAATCGTGCCTCCTCAACGCAGTTGACACCTCTCGTGCAACGGCGGCGAACTGCGGGCTGTAGCGGAGCTCGGGTTCGCGCGGGTAGGGCAGGTCGACCGGGATCTCGGCCACGATCCGACCCGGACGCGCGGACATCACGACGACGCGGGTCGAGAGGAAGACTGCCTCCTGGATCGAGTGCGTGACGAACAGTCCCGCGAAGTGGCGACCGAGGAACAGCCGGATCAGCTCGTCGTTCAGTCGCTCGCGCGTGATCTCGTCGAGAGCGCCGAAGGGTTCGTCGAACAAGAACAGCACCGGGTCGAGCGTGAGCGAGCGGGCGAGTGACGCACGCATCCGCATCCCACCCGAGAGCCGGCGCGGATGGTGCCGCTCGAAGCCCGCCAAGCCGACGAGCTCGATCGCCGCCTGGGCGAGATCCCGCCGCTCCTGCTTTGGATAGCCGTGGAGCTCCGCGAGGAGCTCGACGTTGCCGGCGACCGTCCGCCACGGCAGCAAGGTCGCATCCTGGAAGACGTAGCCGAGGCGCTCCTGGTCGGCCTCGACGCTGCCGGAGCTCGCCTCGAGCAGTCCGGATGCGACACGCAGCAGCGTCGACTTCCCGCACCCCGACGGCCCGACGATCGACACGAACTCGCCGCGCTCGAGCTGTAGGTCGATGTCGGCAAGCGCAGCGGTGCCGTCCGCGTACGTGAGGCCGACGCCGGAGAACCGGAGCACCGGCCCCGTGCCCGTCGCCGACAGGCCAGCCGCCTCGCCCGCTCTCATCGCCATGATGCCTCCCCGTCGACCGCCACGCCCCTCGCGTCGCCCCGTCGGTTGTCGACGAGAACTCGGCCGACCCGGACGACGACTCTCTCGCCCGGGGCCTCCGCGAGTGCCTCACGCAGGTTGCGCGCGCCGATGGCGACGAGGTCGGCCGGAGAGCCGACCCGCACCTCGACCTCCGGCAACTGCAAGAGCCGGCGCGGCGCAGCGGTCACCGCGTGGTGGGCTCGCTCGACGGTGAAGTGACCAGCAGAGACGAGCAGCGAGGCTGCCTCGAGCGGGTCCGCCCGGCCGAGCGGGTTGAACGGGTCCTGGAGGTTGTCGCCACCGGCTCCGACGACGACGCCCGCCCGCTCGAGCGCACCGAGAGCCGTGAGTGCCCGGGGAGCAGCCGTCTCGACCGAGCGAGCCTGGAGGTAGAGGTTGGTCTGCGGCAAGGTGACGACGCCGATCCCCGCCATCGCGAGCTCCTCCGCGACCCGACGTTGGACGCTCCCCTCCTGCATCCCGAGGCTGACGCAGTGCGACGCCGTCACCCCGCCTGTGAAGCCGCTCGCGACGACGGCTTTCGCGAGCACCTCGAGCGTGAGCATCGCCGGATCGAGGGTCTCGTCCGTGTGCAGGTCGAGACCCACCCCCGCCTCGCCGGCGATCTCGACGCACGCATAGGTCTCCGCGATCGGGTCGTCGGACAGATGGGGCGAGCCGCCGACGAGGTTCGCGCCGACGGCGAGAGCGTCCCGCAACAAGGTTGCGTGGCGCGAGCCCGACGGGGCGAGGGGATGACCGACGTGCGCGACGACCTGCAGCTCGACGAGATCCGCGACCTCGTGCGCCACCTCGACAAGGGCCTCGACCGCGCGCAAGCCGATCCCCGGGCCCACGGCGACGTGCGTGCGTACGGCGACACATCCACTGTCGAGGTACGCGCGCACCGCTCGACGGGCACGGCCTGCGATCTCGCTCACCGTCATCGCGGCAGCCGCGCCGTGCCATGCAGCGATCGCCCCTGCGAGATCGCCTGTGGGGTTCGACAAGATGTCGGCGGTGTAGGCCTTGTCGAGGTGCGCGTGCGGCTCCACGAACGCCGGCAGGACGAGCATGCCGGCGAGGTCAAGGACCTCGCACGCCGCGCCGACGGGTCGATTGGCGCCAGTCGGCTCGCAGGCGACGATCCTCCCACCTGCGCAGTCGATGTCGACGAGCTCGCCGCCGGCGAGGCTCGCTCTGCGCAGGCGCAGTGACGCGGCCTCGACCCGAGAAGCGACCTCGCTCATGCGCCGACCGAGATCTCGGCGCCGAGCCGGGGCACCACCTCGGCCATGAAGGTCTCGAGCTGGCGGTCCATCCCGGCTCGGGAAAGCCCGGGGAGATCGAAAAAGCAGCACAGGTGCTCGAGACCGAGACGCTCGCGGTAGAGCTGGACGGTCTCGGCGACCTCCTCGGCCGAGCCGACGGCCCAGACGCGCTGGCGCATCGATTCCTCGAGCGTCGGCTGGTAGTCGAACGGGAGCTCGGAACAGCCGCTCGGTGGCTCATAGCTGCGGAACCGCCCGTAGGGGGCGAGGAAGCGGCAGTACTCGTCGTGGCCGGCCCGTCCGGTCTCGACCGCCTCCTCGTGCGTCGCGCCGACGTGGATGTTGAGCACGAGAGCACGTCCGCCGCCGCGTCCGAGGTCCCGGCCCGCTGCCGCTGCGACGTCGCCGAAGCGCTCCCAGGAGCGCACGAGGCGCTCGATCGGCTGCGCGGCGAACACCCCGACGAACCCCTTGCGCGCGACGTACTCGAGCGTCGCGGGCGAGGACACGGCCTGGAACACCTCGACCCGGCGAGCCGGACGGGGCACGAGCGTCAGGTGCTCGACGGTCGCCCCCCTGTCGGGGATCCCCGGCGGCGGCAACGTGAAATGCTTGCCGGCGAAGGAAAAGCGCTCGTTCTCCCAGGCCCGCTCGATGACCTCCATCGCCTCCTCGAACATCTCACGGTTGCGGCTGTCCGCCTCGGCGCTCATCGCGTTGTCCCCCGACGCCACGACTGCGCCGAGCGTCTGGGACTCGCGCGGCACCGTGCCGCGTCCGACGCCGAAGACCATCCGCCCACCACTCAGCAAGTCCGCCATCGCGAAGTCCTCCGCAAGGCGCAACGGGTGCCACTGGGGCACGACGTTGAACATCTGGCCGAAGCGCATCCGCTCCGTACGGGCAGCGAGGTAGAGACCGAGGAGGATCTGGTTGGGGACGACCTCGTAGCCCTCGTGCTGGAAGTGGTGCTCGGTGAACCACATCGTGTCGTAGCCGAGCCGCTCGGCCGTACCGGCCCAGTGGAGGAGATTGTCGTAGCAAGCCAGCACGTCCTCGGTGCCGTAACGCCGGTCGTGTGGCTGAGGGCCGGCATTGCCTGCGTCGTGCATCGGGACCGTGCCGTAGAAGCTGCAGTCGACCCTCATCTCACGACGTGCGCCGAGTGATCCATCTTCGATCATTCTGTATGTCACTATTGTCAGTCTCCCCTCGTCCGGACCGCGACTTCGCATGTCTTCGTCGACGCCTGTGGTCCACGGACATCGCCGTGCACCCCGAGGGGGCTGTCCTTCCCGACAGTACGGACCCGTTGTTGCGCCGAGGTGACCCAGGTGTGAACGCTGCGTTTCGTCGCGCCCGCGCAAACCGAGCACTGGTACCGTCCCGACGATGCAGACGTCGTTGCCCAACCTCAAGGACGAGACGCGCCGGACCGGGGCCGCGGACGCGGACCGACAGTGTGATCGTGCCGATGCGATCGTCGTCGGTGCCGGCCACAACGGGCTCGTCTGCGCCGCGTACCTGGCGCGCGCCGGACTTCGCGTCGTCGTGCTCGAGGCACTCGCAAACGTCGGTGGCTGCGCGTCCACCGACGACGCCCTCGGGGCTCGCGTCAACGTCTGCAGCTGCGACCACACCCTGCTCGCCACGACGCCGATCCTCGAGGAGCTCGGCCTTCGGGAGCTCGGCCTCGACTACCTCGATCTCGACTGCGCAGCCGTCCAGGTCCCCTGGTTCTCCGCAGCCGCGTGGCCGCTCTTCACCGATCGGCGGCGGACGCTCGACGCGATCGCCCGAGCCCTGCCCGGCGAGGAACAGCACTACCGCCGCTACCTCGACCTCGCGATCCCTGCCGCGTCCCTGCTGCTCGCCCTCTCCTCGGAGCTCCCTAGCCCCGCAAGCCTCGCACGGCGCCTGCTGGAGCAGCGTGGGCGTGGGGCGACCACGCTGCTGCGCTGGTCACGAGCCAGCGCCGGCGCAGTCGCGCGCGAGCTGTTCGGGCGTGAAGAGCTCCGTGCCCCTCTCGCGGCGACCGGGCCGTGCGTGTGGGGCCTGCCTCCGTCGGCGCCCCGGAGCGGGCTCGCCGCTCTCGGCTACGCGATCCGTCACCTGACAGGGACGCGACGCCCACGTGGAGGGTCCGGCGCCTTTCCCGACGCTCTACGGACCTACGTCGAGCGTGCCGGCGGCGAGGTCCGGTGCTCGGTCGCCGTCGGCGGTCTCGTCGGCCACGGCGACCGAGTCGACGGCGTGCGCCTCACGACGGGGCAGGTCGTCACGGCCCCCGTCGTCGTCGCTGCGATCGATCCACGCACGGTGCGACTCGACTGGGTCGACGCGGGTCCCGCCAGCTGGCGACCGCGGTCGACGGGCTGGAGCAGCCCCCGCGACGGCAACGGCTACCAGTCGAAGCTCGACGCGATCGTGGCGCGTCCCCCCCGGCTCAGCGAGTCGGTCCTCGCCGCGCTCTCCGTCGCAACCGGCCACGACGATCCCGAGAAGCTCGTCGCGGGGAGCACCGTCGTCGTGTCGCCGACGTCGCGCGCGATGGAGCTTGCGCACCGCGACCTCGGCAAGGGCAAGATCGCCGACCGCCCTGTCCTTCTCGCGAACGTTCCCTCGACGGTCGACGTCTCGGTCGCGGCTCCAGACGGGCACGTGCTCAGCCTCGAAGTGCTCTGGACACCCTACGACCTCACCGGAGGGTGGGCGGCCTCGTCCGAGCCAGCACGCTGGCTGGCGCGCTTTGCAGAGGTGTGCGAGCCCGGGTTTGCAAGCTCTGTGCGGCGGTGGCGAGTCACGATCCCGCCCGACTACGAACAGCGCTACGGCTGGCGCCGCGGCCACTCCTTGTCCTTTGGAGGCACTCCGCTCTCCATCGTCCTCGGCCATCGCGACCGCGAGCTCTCGCGCTACGCGACACCGATCACCGGGCTCTACCTCACAGGAGCTGCGACCTACCCCGGCGCCGGCGTCTGGGGCGCTGCAGGACGCAATGCCGCCCACACCGTGCTCCGCCACCTCGGCGTGCCGTGGTCGTAACGGGGCGCCCTGTGCAAGCGACCTAGCCGTCGAGCGAGATCGGCTCGTCGTCGCGTGCGCCCGAGCCGAGAGCGACCTCGACGGGAAGCGCGATGCCGGCCTGGCGGATCCGCTCGTCGATCTCGACGACGAGCTCGGGGCTGTCGCGCAGGAACTGCTTGGCGTTCTCCCGTCCCTGGCCGAGCTGCTCGCCCTCGTAGGTGTACCAGGCACCGGACTTCTTCACGATCGCGAGGTCCACGGCGACGTCGAGGATCGAGCCCTCGCGACTGATCCCCTTGCCGTACATGATGTCGAACTCCGCGGTGCGAAAGGGCGGTGCACACTTGTTCTTCACGACTTTTACCCGCGTCCGGTTGCCGACCATCTCCGAGCCGTCCTTGATCGACTCGACCCGGCGGATGTCGAGGCGCACCGACGAGTAGAACTTGAGCGCGCGGCCGCCGGGCGTGACCTCCGGCGAGCCGTAGATCACTCCGATCTTCTCCCGCAGCTGGTTGATGAAGAGCGCGATCGTCTTCGACTTGCTCAACGTGCCCGTTATCTTGCGCAGGGCTTGCGACATGAGCCGAGCCTGCAACCCGACGTGACTGTCGCCCATGTCGCCCTCGATCTCGGCGCGCGGCGTGAGCGCGGCGACGGAGTCGATGACGATGACGTCGATCGCGCCGGAGCGGATCAGCATGTCCGCTATCTCGAGCGCCTGCTCCCCGGTGTCGGGCTGGGAGATCAGCAGCTCGTCGATGTCGACGCCGATCGCAGCGGCATAGACCGGGTCCATCGCGTGCTCGGCATCGATATAGGCGGCCACGCCACCATTTCGCTGCGCCTCCGCGACGACGTGGAGCGCGAGAGTCGACTTCCCGGATGACTCCGGGCCGTAGAGCTCCACGATCCGGCCACGGGGCAGTCCGCCGACGCCGAGGGCGAGGTCGAGCGACATCGCCCCGGTGGAGATGGCCTCGATCCCCATCGTCAGGCTCTCGCCCATCCGCATGACAGAGCCCTTGCCGAACTGCTTCTCGATCTGGCCGAGCGCCGCCTCGAGTGCCTTGTCCCGCTCCATGTCTCTCCCTCTCCTCACGGACCGGGCCGCCTGCACGGCTCCGTGGCCGATCTCCACCTTGACCGGGCACTCTACGAGCACCCTGTATCAGTCGCTCTCGCTCAGTCGCTCTCGATCAATCGACCTCGCCGCCCTACGAAGGCGACTTCCACGACTGTAGTTCCGAACATCTGTTCGATGGTGGATGGTAGCCGAGCAGATCGGCCCGGGCACTCGTCGCACGAGCGTGCGACGGCGTCGGTGGCAGACCGGCGTACGGTCCGGCTCAGGGTCGGGCGCGCAGCCGGCGCCGGAGCTCGTCGAGAGCCGAGATCGTGCCGATCTGGCGGATGCGCTCCCGCGAGCCGGCAAGGCGGAGGGCGACCGCCTCCCCCACCGTGCCAGGAAGGGCGATGCCGGCGAAGCCGGTCCCGGGGGCCTGGCCCTCCTGGGGATCGGGTCCGGCGACACCCGTCGTCGCGAGACCGACGTCGGCGCCGAGCAGCCGGCGCACACCCTCCGCCATCGCCACGGCTGCTGCCGGCGTCACGACTGGTCCCTCGGGCACGTCGAGGACGGCGTGCTTCACCGCGCTCGCGTACGCCACGACGCCTCCACGGAACCACCGGCTCGCTCCGGGCAGGGCCACGACACGCGACGCGATGAGCCCGCCGGTGAAGGACTCGGCCACCGCGAAGCTGAGCCCACGCGCCACGAGCAGCTCCCCGACCGCGTGCTCCATCGTCTCGTCGTCCACGCCAAACACGGCGTCGCCGACCAGGGCACGCACCTCGGCCTCTTCGGCGTCGAGCACCGTGGCGGCTGCGTCGACGCTCTCGGCCTTGACGGTGAGCCGTAGCTTGATGCCCTCGATCCCGCTCGCGAGGAACGCGATAGTCGGTGCGCCCGGTCCCGCCTCGTCGAGGGCCTCGAGACGCGGGGCGACGATCTCGGCCAGACCTGACTCGCTCGTCCCCCAGGTCCGAAGCGTCCTGCTCACGATGACGGCACGTTCGCCGGAGCGGGCGAGAAGATCCGGCAGCACCGCCCGCTCGACCATCTCGCGCAGCTCGTCCGGCACGCCGGGAAGCGCGTAGACCACCTTGTCGCCGACGGGGCAGACGAGCCCCGGAGCGGTCCCGATCCGCTGGGCGATCGGCGACGCGCCGACCGGTAGGTCGGCTTGCTTCGCGTTGATCGGGGCCATCTGCCTGCCTCGGGCAGCAAAGACCGCCTCGACCGCAGCGAGCAGTGCCGGATCGCGCCGCAGCGGTACCCCCATGACCGTGGCGATCGCCTCGCGGGTGATGTCGTCCTGGGTCGGGCCGAGCCCGCCGCAGACGACGACGGCATCGGAGCGGCCGAGCGCCACCTCGAGGACCTCGACAATGCGCTCCAAGTTGTCGCCGACGCGCGTCTGGAAAAGGCAGTCGATCCCCGCGCCCGCGAGGTGCTCGGCGATCCACGTCGAGTTCGTGTCGACGATCTGGCCGAGGAGGAGCTCGGTCCCGACTGCGACGATCTCGGCCCGCACGGCGCGCTCAGGCAGTCCGCGCGCCGTCGACGCGCAGCAGGCGGCGTCCGTCGAGGAAGTACTCCCCGCCGGTGTAGAGGGTGAGCGCGACGGCGCACCACAGCACGATCGCGACAGCTCCGTCGTGGTGGGCGCCGATGGGCGGGAACAGTGCCATCGCGATCGCAACGTCCTGGACGAAGGTCTTGACCTTGGCGAGCGGCCGGGCGGGGACGGACACGCCGCGGCGACCCGCGTGGACGCGAAACACCGTCATTGCCGCCTCACGCAAGAAGATCAGCACGACGGGCAACCAGCTGACCGTGCCGGCCGCGGCGAGGGCGGCGAGGGCGGCGATGACGAGGAACTTGTCTGCCTGGGGGTCGAGGAACGCGCCGGAGCGCGTCGATCCGTGGCGCCGGGCGAGGTGGCCGTCGAGGCCGTCGGAACCGGCGAGGACCACCCAGAGCACGAACAGCAGCCACGACGAGGGGCCGATCGAACCGATGAGCACGGCGAGGACGGGCGACGCCACGAGCCGCGCCATCGTCACGGCGTTCGCGGGGGTCGCGAGCGCCGTCGGCCCGAAGGCCTTGGGGGCCTCGGTGGACGGCTCGACGCGGCTCACCGGACAGCCCGCGACGTCGGGGCAGCGCGCAGACCGCCGCTCCCGACCGAGACGCCCAGCTCCTCTGCCTCCCACTCCTCGGCGAGCAGGTCGGGACCCTCGGCGGCCACGATCTCCACGGCGACGAAGCTACCGGGCAGCGCCGATGCCGGGAGGCGGACGATCCCGTCGATCTCCGGCGCCTCGCGGTGCGAGCGCCCGACTCCTGGCGCGTCGACGAGCACGTCGACGACCTGGCCGACGAGGTCGGCACGCCGGCGGGCCGTGATCGCGTCCTGGATCTCTGCGCACTCCCTCAGCCGCTCGAAGGCGAGCTCGGCCGGCACCGCGTCGGGCAGCGATGCCGCGTAGGTGCCCTGCTCCTCGGAGTAGGCAAAGAACCCCGCCCAATCGAGCTCGGCACGCTCGAGGAACGACAGCAGCTCGTCGTGGTCCTCTTCGGTCTCGCCCGGATAGCCGAGGATGAACGACGACCGCATGGCCGCGTCGGGTGCCTGCTCGCGGATCTGCTCGATCCGCCGGAGGAAGCGGTCGGCGTCTCCGACTCGCCTCATGCGTCGGAGCAGCGGGCCGGAGACGTGCTGGAGCGAGAGGTCGAAGTAGGGCACACCGGTCGCACAGATGGCGTCGACGAGGTCGTCGGTGAGCGAGGACGGGTACAGATAGAGCAGGCGCACCCGGTCCACCCGCATCGCCACAGCCTCGACGAGGTCGACGATCCCGGCGGCCTCTCGCTCGGTCGAGCGACCCGTGCTGCGGTCGTTGCCGTAGGAGGCGAGGTCCTGCGCGACGAGGACGACCTCACGTGCGCCGAGCTCGTCGACCTCCTCGAGGATCGCCCCGAGCGACCGGGAGCGCTGAGGACCCCGGAAGCCCGGTATCGCGCAGAAGCCACACCGGCGGTCGCAGCCCTCCGCGACCTTGACGTACGCCCACGGCGCCTCACTCGGCCGGCGTGGCATCTCGAGCAGGTCGAGAGCGGGAACGACCTCACCTGCACGCGGCCGCCAACGAAGGTGCTGGCCGCGCAGAGGCCGGAGGGCGATCTCGACGGGCACGCCGACGTCCGCGACGACGTCGACCTCGGGCAGCTCGGCTGCGAGCTCCTCGCCGACCCTGGCCGCCAGGCAACCGGTCACGACGAGACGAGCGCCTGCTCGGCGACCTTCGGACAGGGCGAGGATCGTGTCGACCGACTCGGCACGTGCAGGCTCGATGAAGGCACAGGTGTTGACCACGACGACGTCGGCCACACCAGGGCCGTCAGCGGGCTCGTAGCCCTCCGCCAACATCGACCCCGCAAGCTTGTCGGAGTCGACCTGGTTCTTCGGGCAGCCGAGCGTCTCGATCCAGAACGTCGCCGGCACCATGCCATCCTAGCAACTGAGCACCAGCTCGCACGGCCCTGCGCAGCTGCTCAGGTGAGCTGCCGTGCCGCTGCGTTGCTGCGTTGCTGCGATCACATCCGGTCGAGCAGCTCGGCCTTTTTCCGGGCGAACTCGCTGGCAGTGAGGATCCCCTGCTGGCAGAGCTCCGCGAGCTGCGCGATCTGCTCCGGGATGGTCGGCGTCTCACGACCGCTTCGCTCGGTGCCAGCCCTGCCCGCCCCGGGCGCGCCCCAACCGAAGCGAGCAACCGTCGTCGCCTTGTTGACGGCTCCCTGGAACGCGTCCGGCGAGGGCACGTCGGGAAAGGGAAGGGCGCCCCGCTCCCCCGCCGACTCGACGGTGACGCGACCGGCTCGGGCGAGGCGTTCGAGCACTCCCTGCTGGAAGCTCACGTCCTGCACGCTCCCGATCGGCACCTCACGTCCCGAGCGCCTGAGGATGCCGGTCCGGTAGACGACGCGGCTCGTCGTGACCGCGATCGAGGTCGTCCGCCAGCGCGCCACGACAAGGCCGAGCCGACCGCACGCGAGCACGACTGCGGCGACGAGCAGCCACGCGGCAATCGGCGGAGCACTGCTCCAGAGGACGACGACGGCCACGACAGCGGCGAAGACCGCCGCGCAGCCCAGCACGGGGCCGACAAGGGCCGTCCAGCTCGGACGAGCGTCGAACAGGACGTCCTCGCCGTCGCCGAGCATCCTCTCGGGCAGCGGCACGGTCCCTCGCCCCGCGACCTCTGCCGCTCAGGCGAGCTTCGCGGCGATGCTCGACGCGCTGCGCAGCACCGTGCCGTCGGCTCCCGTCGAGCCGAGATGGGCAGCCGGGCGGGCGACGGCCTCTGCAAGCAGCTCCGCGAGCAGCACGGGAAACGGCACCGCCGGGTCGACGAAGAGGTAGCGAGCGAGCGAGCCGGGAACGGTATTGACCTCGTTGACGAAGAGCTCCTCGCCGTCGCTCAGGAGGTCGACGCGCGCGACGCCCCGCAGGCCCGCCAGCCCGGCGACCGCTCGGGCGGCTTCCCGGACACCCTTGGCGACGTCGTCGCTCAGCTTGGCCGGGAGCTCCCGCGGCGCGCTCGCCATGCCGTCGCCGCCCACGTACTTGTCCGCATAGCCGAGGATCTCGGCGCCTGCACGCACGCGCAACGGGCGCTCGATGGCCGACAGCTCGAGCTCGGGAAACGTGCGCACTGCGATCTGCAGGTCGTAGAGGTCGGGCCGGTACGGCTCGAGGACGGCGCCACGTCGCAGGTGGACGTTCGCGTCCAGCCGCGCGAGAGCGGTCGCGAAGTCCGCGACGACCTCGATGCCGATCGACGACCCGCCGAAGCGGGGCTTGACGATGTAGGGGGGCCCGAAGTCCGGGGCAGGCGTGTCTTGTCGCAGCAAGATCCGCTCGAGCGCGGGGAGGCCAGCAGCCCGGACGAGCGCGCCGGACGCGAGCTTGTCCATGCCGAGCGCCGCCCCTGCGGCGTCCGGTCCGGAGTACGCGACGCCTGCGAGGTCGAGAGCCCCCTGCAGAGCGCCGTCCTCTCCCGGTCCGCCATGGCAGCAGACGAGCGCTGCGTCGATCGCGAGTCGCTCGGATCGGGGCCGCAGGCCACCGTGGCGCTCGACAAAGCCCCCTTGGCTCCCGAGCACGAGCTCGACACGCCGGGCGCCCGTGGGCGGCCCCCCGGCGAACGCGTCGGCCTCGAGCGCACTGTCGACCACGAACCAGTCCCCCGCCTTCGACCAGTAGAGCGGGCAAACGTCGTCGACGCTGGCAACGCCGGTCAGGCCGCGCACGGCCTGCAAGCCGGTGAGGACGGAGACGTCGTGCTCGGGCGAGGGTCCGCCGAACAGCACGGCGACACGGGACGGGACGGAAGCGGCTGCTGTCGGCATGGTCTGCTCATGCTACGCGGAGCCGGAGCCGGAGCCGGAGCCGGAGCCGGAGCCGGAGCCGGAGCCGGAGCCGGAGCCGGAGCCTCCGGGACCTTCAGGGGTAGTGGTCCGGCAGGTCGTTCTCGTAGAGCACGGCGTCACCCGGGCCGAGCTCGGCACGGACGAAGGCGACGGCAGAGTCTCGCGTCGGCTGCCAGTGCACCGCGACCTCGACCCCGCCGGCTCGAGCGGCAGCGAGCCCCCGCTCGAGAGCGCGCCTGTTGGTCCTGCCGATCACGACGACGTCGGTGGCGACAGAAGCGGCGGACGTCGCGAAGCGCTCGTTCTCGCGGACCTGCATCGGTCCGAGCTCGACCATGCCTGGCGTGACGACGACGCGCCGCCCGCCAGGATGACCGGCCCGCGTGAGGGCCGCGAGCGCGAGGCTGGCGCCTGCGGGGTTCGAGTTGTAGGTGTCGTCGACGACCGCGACTCCCGAGGGCGACGTCGAGACCTCGAGCCTGTTCGCTGCGACGGGAAGCGCCGCGACCCGCTCGAGCGCGACGCGCTCGTCGACACCGAGCGCGAAGGCGACCCCGAGGGCACAGGCGACGTTCGAAGGCGCGGACACTGCACCCCCTTCGGCCAGATGCACCGTCCCGACGAGCGACCCCCGTCGGTAGAGCGTGGCGCCGCCTTGCTCCGCGAGGACCGCGACGTCCGCGCCCAGATCGTGCGCCGAGCACCTGACGACCGTGCGGCCGGCGTCTTCGAGACGCCTGGCCAGCGCGGCAAGCCTCCCGTCGTCGACGTTGAGCACGCTCACCTCGGCGTGCACGGTGATCTCGGACTTCGCGAGCAACGTCGTGTCGAGGCTCTTGAAGCGCTCGAGGTGGACCGGCCCGATAGCCGTGATCACCGAGATCTTCGGGGGCAGCCATGCGCAAAGCGCCGCGATCTCGCCGACGCCGTAGGTTCCCATCTCGGCGACCAGCACGTCGGTGCCCGGCACGAGCAGCTCGTTGACCGTGCGCGCGAGCCCCGCAGTGTTGTTGAAGCTCCGCGGGCTCGCGACCACGGTGCAGCTCGCCGCGAGGAGGTGCGCGACGTAGCCCTTCGTCGTGGTCTTGCCGTAGGAGCCCGTGATCGCGACGACCGTCGGAGCCACACGCCGGACCCGCTCGGCCGCCGACTGCACGAACCGTGCGGCCACTCGCTCTTCGAGCGGAGCGAGCAACGCGAGGACAACGTCGAGAATAGGCGGCAAGAATGCGACAGACAAGGCCGCAGCCACGACGGCCGGCGTCAGCCCGCCGAGGGCGGCGGCACCGCCCACGACGACGGCGACGGCTAGCCCGAGCGCCGCGGCGACCGTCCGGAGCCGGCGAGTCCAGGCAAGTGGCGACGTCCGCCCGCGCAGCCCGAGACCGAACGGGCCCACGGCAGCAACCACAGCCGTCGCGCATGCCGTCGCGGGCTCGGCGACGCTCGCGAGCGCACCGGCGACAGCGACGGCGGCGAGCGACGCGTCGAGCGGCGCGCCGACCCACCAGCGCCAGGCAAAGCGGCTCGCTGCACCCGCGAGGTAGTGCTCGCGCTGCGCGACCCGTAGCCAGCGCAGCCCCGCGAGGACACACGCGACGACACATGCCGCCAGCGCGACACTCGACACCGCAGTGCTCACGGGCGCAGCGCCGCGATCGCAGCTCGCAACGCTGCGGGAGCCTGCGTCGGGACGAGGTGACCGACGCCCTCGAGCACGACCGGCGCAGCGCAGCCGGTCAGGCGCGCGATCTCCTCGGCGACTCCGACCGGTGTCTGGTCGTCGAGCTCTCCCCAGACGAGCGAGATCGGACACGACAGCGACCGGAGGACGTCGTCGTAGCGCTCGCCGACGACGGTCACGAGCACGTCGCGCATCGTGCCCGTCGCGGCGCGGTAGTCGTCGGAGCCGTGGCGGCGCCGGGCCCTCTCGAGGCGCGCCTCGCCGACGACACCGGCGCTGGCCAGCGCCCGGATCGCACGGTAGCGCCTCGGGGCGCGCCGCGGCCCACCGAGACGAACGAGCGGAGCCGCCGTCAGGACGAGGCCGGCGATGCGCTCTGGGCGTGCCGCCGCGACGTGGACCGCGACCCGGCCACCGAGAGAGTGGCCGACGACGACGACCGGGCCGGGCATCTCGTCGACGACCGCGGCGACCGCTCGCGCGTACTCGGGAGAGCCCCACGCCGCGGGCGGAGCTGGCGTGGCGCCGAAGCCGGGCAGGTCGAGCGCGATCGCGTCGAGCGGCGCCTCGTCGGAGCGTGCCGGTGCGAGCACCTCGTCGAAGTCCCCGTACGAGCGGCCCCAGCCGTGGAGCGCGAGGACCCACGCAGGACCCTCACCGACGCGCTCGCCGAAGACGGTTCCTGACGCGAAGGCGCGGAGCACGAGCGAGACCCTAATCCGCGGCTCCGACGGGGCGAGACGGACCGAGTGAACCGCGCTCGGGGCTCCTGGTCCCCTCGGCTCGCGCACGGCCGCGCTAGCTTGCCTGCATGCCCGGCGACGAGGAGGTCCGTCGGCTTCTCGCCGGTTGTGACGAGACCCAGCGCCTCGCGATCACGACACCGGCGACGCCTCTCCTCGTCGTCGCAGGAGCAGGCTCGGGCAAGACACGCGTTCTCACGCGGCGGATCGCACGCCGGGTCCTCGACGGCTCGGCAGTGGCCGCGCACGTCCTCGCGCTTACCTTCACGCGACGAGCGGCCGGCGAGCTGCGCGCCCGGCTGCGCGCCCTCGGCCTCGCCGACCCCGTCGCAGCAGGCACGTTCCACGCACTTGCACTGCGCGAGCTGCGCAACATCGCGGCGGACCGTGGCGACCGACCACCGGTGGTCCTCGATTCGAAGACCCGGCTCCTCGCCGGCCTGGTTCCACCTGCTCGCCACGACCTGTTGGCCACCATCGCCGCAGAGATCGACTGGGCCAAGGCCCGGCGCATCGCTCCCGAGGCGTACCCAGCAGCGGCAACGGCAGCCGGCCGGCCGTCGGTCGCCGGTCGTGCGCGCGTCGCGGAGCTGTTCGCCGCCTACGAGAGCGAGAAGCGCAAGCGTCGCGTGCTCGACTTCGACGACCTGCTGACCACCCTCGCCACGCGGATCGAGCAGGACCGCGACGTCGCGTCGATGCAGCGCTGGCGCTTTCGCCACCTCTTTGTCGACGAGCTCCAGGACGTGAGCCCGTCCCAGCTTCGTCTCCTGCATGCCTGGTTGGGCGGGCGGGAGGACCTCTGCGCCGTCGGCGACCCGCACCAGGCCATCTACGCTTGGAGCGGTGCGGAGCCCGGCGTGCTGTCGAGCTTCGCCGAGCACTTTCCCGGAGCGAGCGTCGTCCACCTCGACGCCAACTACCGCTCGAGCCCGCAGGTCGTCGCCGTCGCGACGGCAGCGCTCCACGGACCGGACGCAGCTCGGCGCGCTCTCGTGCCGACGACACGCTCGGACGGCTCGGTCCCGACGATCACCTGCTTCACGAGCGACGCAGACGAGCGCGCCGGGGTCGTCGCCGCGCTCCGCAGGACGAGCCGGCCGGGACGGCGTTGGTCGTGCTCTGCCGTGCTCGCACGCACCAATGCCCAGTTGGCCGAGCTCCGCCGGTCCTTCGACGACGCGGGGATACCGTCGCGCACGGGCGCCGCTGGAGGCCTCCTTGCGCGACCCGAGGTGCGCTCCGTGCTCGCCCGGGCTCACGACAGGTCGAACGTCGCCGCGTTCTACGCCCTCGTCGACGACCTCGACCTCGACCTGCGCGCCGCGGGATCCGGGCAAGCCGGCACGGGCTCCGAGGCAGATCCCGAGGCGCGTGAGGCGCTCGAGTCCCTCGCCGCCTTAGCGCACGAGTACCGGGACGAAGACCCCCACCCGACCCTCGACGGCTTCGCCTCCTGGGCTCGTGCGACGCTGCGCAGCGACCCCGCCCTCGGCGACGGTGATGCGGTCACATTGTCGACGTTCCACCGGGCAAAGGGGCTCGAATGGCCCGTCGTCTTCGTCACCGGCCTCGAAGCCGGTCTCGTTCCCCTCGCGAGCGCCCGCTCCCCCGACGCGCTCGAAGAGGAGAGGCGCCTGCTCTACGTCGCGCTGAGCCGTGCCGGCGAGGAGCTGCACTGCTCCTGGGCGCTCCACCGTGATCTCGGCGGGCGCACGACGACGCGTGAGCCGTCGCCCTTCCTCGGGCCGATCGCGACGGCCCGGGACACGCTCGAGCGTCTCGCCCGGCCCGACCCCGACGCGGCCCGGCGCGCGATCGCCGCCAGCCGAGCACTGCTCGGCCCGTCGAGGAACGGCTCTTAGGCTGCGCCAGAGCTGGACGGGGAGTCGGACCCGGTGCCACGTCGCGCCGCCGAGGGGCGCGTGAGCGCCGTGCTCGTCCGCGATCCACCGAACAAGTTCACCGCGATGAGCCCGGCCACGAAGACGCCAACCATCGCGATGAGCAGTGCGAGCTCGGCCGTCGAGATCCGCTGCGAGCTACCGAGGATGAAGAGGATCTTCCTGATCACCGCCACGAGCCCGACGACGATGAACGGCTGGGGGACGAGCGTGTGCGCCCGCAGCGACAGCACGACCGTGTGGACGATCTCGACGAGGATGAGGACGAGCAGGACCCTGTCGAGGAGGTTGTTCGCCGCGTCGAGGACGTCGCTGTGGGAGAGGTCGCGCGCGAAGTTGACGAGGCCGGAGACGAGGAGCACGCCCGCAAGGGCGACGAGGACGACACCGACGATGACAGACACCGCGTCTTGCGCGTGCTCGAGGAGCATCATCGATCGTGTCGTCACCCACGACGGCCCCCGTTCGTCGTGGGTGCTCGCGAGCTGCGGAGCGGGTTCGCCGCCTTGGGTGTCGACCACGTCGTCCTCTCCGGTGGCGCCACGCGTCGTGCGCCGCAGCTGCCGATCTTTGATGCCACAGACCTCGACCACAACGCCGGACCTGCGCCGACGGGCGAGACTGTACCCCGTCGAGGCTCCTCGCTACCATGAACGTCGGCCAGCCCGGAGGAACCGGAGCCGGGTCGACCGCGCAAAGCGAGTCCGTGCGAAGGAGCAGAGCGAGTGACCGACGTCAGCACCGTCGTCGCGCCGAGCCATGTCGAGCCGACGCTCGATGGCGACCACGAGCGCATGAGCCACATCGTGCTCGAGGGCTTCAAGCCGGAGAAGGGTGACTTCGTCACCGCCGGACCGTCGGTCGTCGAGGGGCTCGTGAACGGCACCGCGGTCCGTGCGCTCTGCGGCAAGATCTGGGTGCCGTCGAGGGACCCCAAGCGCTACCCGCTGTGCCCGACGTGCAAGGACATCGCGACGAGCCAGGGCTGGAAGATCCCCGCAGGGTGACAGGCGGGCGACACATCTCGTTCCGGCGGGCGACGGTGGTCGTGGCAGGGCTATGCATCGCGTGTGTCGGCGTCGGGGCGGGCTTCGCCGTGTCGCAGCCGGTCACGACCCGCGCCCCGAGAGCGCGGACGACGCGCGTGACGCGCGCCGCCGCGGTCGTCGAGCCAACCGTCCACTCGAGGCCGAGCACCGTGCCGGATCGTCGGACCGAGCCTCGCCGGGCGCGCAAGTCGCTGATCGAGCTGACCGCTGTCGATCCCGGCTACGCCTACGGCATCCAGGTCGGCGACACCGTGACCTTCACCGCGACGGTCCACGATCCCAACGTCGCCCGACCAGACGGCGTCGTGACGTTCCGAGCGGACGAGAGCTACGACCACTGCCCCGCCGTTGCGCTCCACGGCGCCGCGACCGCCACGTGCTATCTCACCTTCTACTCGCCGGGCCCGTTCTCCGTCACGGCACGCTACGAGGGCCGCGACCGGTCGACAGCCTCGGTCACCTTGCGCTTCAGCGTCGTCCCCGCGACGAACGACTGACGGCGAGGAGCGACTGACTGCGACGAGCCGCTCGCCGCGACCATCGTCGGCTGAGCACACGCTCGCTCTGCAGAGAAAGCGCGCTCATCCTCAGTCGACCCCGACCGTCGCGAGGAGGAACGCCTGGACCCGGGCCTCGTCGCGCCACGCGTCGTAGCGGCCGGACGGGCCCTGGTGGCCAGCACCGAGCTCGGTCCGCAGCAAGATCGGCCGATCGCCCGTCGTCGTCGCCCGTAGCTTGGCGACCCACTTCGCGGGCTCCCAGTAGCCCACCCGGGGGTCGTTGAGCCCCCCCGTCACGTACATGGCCGGGTAGGCATCAGGGCGGACTTGGTCGTACGGCGAGTACGCGAGCATGCGAGCATAGGCCGTCGCGTCCTCGACGGGGTTGCCCCACTCCTCCCACTCTCCGACGGTGAGGGGCAGCTCGTCGTCGGACATCGTGGTGACGACGTCGACGAACGGAACCTCCGCGACGACGGACGCGAAGAGGTCCGGTCGCATGTTGACGACGGCGCCAACGAGCAGGCCTCCAGCGCTCGCTCCCCGGATCGCGAGACGGTCGCTTGTCGAGTAGCCCGTCGCGACGAGATGCTCCGCGCAGGCGACGAAATCCGAGAAGGTGTTCTCCTTGGCCGCGAGCCGCCCCTGCTCGTACCAACGCCGCCCCATCTCTCCCCCGCCCCGGACGTGCGCGATCGCGAAGACGAACCCGCGCTCGAGCAGGTTGAGCCGGGCGACGGAGAAGCTCGGCTCGATCGCGATCTCGTACGCGCCGTAGCCGGTGAGCAGGCACGGCGCCGAACCGTCGAGAGGCGTGTCCCGACGGTAGACGAGCGAGATCGGGACTGCCGTGCCGTCGCCCGCACGGGCCCAGATCCTCTCGCTGCGGTAGCTGCGCGCGTCGTAGCCTCCCAATACCTCCTGCACCTTGACCACCACCCGACGGCCGGTGCCCATGTCGGTCTCGACCGTCGAGAGCGGGGCGACGAGGGAGCTGTAGCCGTAGCGGTAGACACGGCTGTCCCACAACGCGTTCGGCGCCCCGCCCAGCGCGTAGACAGGATCCGGCTGATCGAGCAACCGCTGGCTGTGGTCGGCAAGGTCGACGACGCGCAAGCGCGCGAGCCCGTCCGCCCGCTCTAGGACGACAGCGTGACCAGCGAACGCGTCGACCGCCTCGATGGTCACGTCGTCGGCGTGCGGGACGAGGACCTCGACCGGGTCGTGCTCGCCGACGGGCACGACCCGCACCTCGAAGCCGGTCGCGTCCTCGAGATCCGGGCCCGTCGCGTTCGTACGGACGAGCCAGACGTCTCCACGGCCCGGCAGGACCGCGTGGTCGAGGTCGTACTCGACGCCCTCGCTGCGCGTGGCGACGACCTGAAGCTCGCCGTCAAGATCACGTGCGTCGATCCAGCGCGCCTCGGAGGTCATGGTCGACTCGGACTGGACGACGACAAAGCGCTCGCTCCTCGTCAGCCCGACGGACACGGCGAAGCGCTCGTCGCCCTCCTCGAAGACGAGCCGGTCGCGATCGACCTGCTCGCCGACCCGGTGCCGCCAGACCTGGTAGGGCCGGAGAGCCGCGTCGGGGCGCACGTAGTACACGGTCCGGTGGTCGGCGGCCCACGCCGAGCCATAGTGCACGCCGTCGATCACATCGGGGAGGTCGACACCGACCTCCAGGTCCCGAAACCGCAGCGTGTAGCGCTCCGAGCCGTCCACGTCGACCGCGTACGCGAGGATCCTGTCGTCAGAGCTGACGTCGAACACGCCGAGCGCGACGAACTCGTGCCCGTCCGCCAACGCGTTCTCGTCGAGGATCATCTCGCCCGCTCCGGCGCGCGCCGCCTCGAGGGCGCCGGCGGCGTCAAGCCCCGACTCCGAGTCCGCCATCCGGTGGTGGCTCCGGTACTGGGCACCCGTACGGTTCGCGCTCCAGTACCACCAGCCACCGTGGCGCGTCGGCACGGACACGTCGTCTTCCTTGACGCGTCGCTTGATCTCCGCGAAGAGCGACTCTTGGAGCTCGACGGTCGGCGCGAGCACAGCGCTCGCATAGGCGTTCTCCGCTTCGAGGTACGCGCGGACCTCGGGGCTCTCGCGCTCGCGCAGCCACCACCAGTCGTCGACGCGGACGTCCCCGTGGGCCTCGAGCCTGTGGGGGCGCCGTGGCGCCACGGGTGGCACGGCGCCCTCGATGTTCAGTTGGGTACGGGTCACGGCACCAGCGTCGCGCATCACGACGTGGGCGCGTCCGGTCGCGCACGGGCGCACGCGGAGCCGACGCCGGCTCGGAGTGCGCACGTGCCACAGGCACCGGCTTGGCTGGCTGGCTGGCTGGCTGGCTGGCTGGCTGGCTGGCTGGAGACAGCCTTTCACGGCGGCACGCGAGGTGACGACCTAGCATCGGAGCCGTCCCGGTGTCGTCAGTTCGCTCGGTGCAGACATCTCGCTCCGCCGGGACGCGACGTGGCGACCGGCGAGAGACGGACAGAGAGAGGAAGTGACGTGACGAGAACGCGTGTCGTCGTGACAGGTGGAAGCGGAAAGCTCGGGCGTGCGTGCGTGCGCGACCTGGTCGAGCACGACTACGACGTGCTCAGTGTCGACGCCGTGCCCCCGGCGGCGCCACTGTGCCCGTTCCTCGTCGCAGACCTCGAAGACGGCGGCCAGACGCTCCAGGTCCTCTCGGGCACTGATGACCGTCTCGGCAGCGTCGATGCTGTCGTCCACCTCGCCGCGATCCCCGCCCCCGGGCGCGCGCCCGACGGCAGGGTCTTTCGCGTCAACACCCTCTCGACCTACAACGTCTTCGACGCAGCCAACAGGCTCGGCATCACGAACGTCGTCTGGGCGTCCAGCGAGACCGTCCTCGGGCTTCCCTTCGACGTCCCGCCAGCCTATGTGCCGGTCGACGAGGAGTGCGAGCCGCGACCGGAGTCCGCCTACTCGATGGCCAAGCTCCTCGGCGAGGAGATGGCGCGCCAGTTCTGCCGGCGCAACCCCCGACTGAAGATCGCCGGCCTGCGCTTCTCCAATGTCATGGAGCCTTCCGACTACGAGGCGTTTCCCTCCTACGACGAGGACCCTCTGCGCCGCAAGTGGAACCTCTGGGGCTACATCGACGCTCGTGATGGTGCGCAGGCCGTGCGAAAAGCAATCGAGGCAGACTTCACCGGAGCGGAGATCTTCATCGTCGCGAACGCCGACACCGTCATGGACCGAGCAAACGACGAGCTGCTCCGCGAGGTGTTCCCCGGCGTCGTGCGGACACGCGCCGTCGAACCCCATGAGACCCTGCTCTCGATCGACAAGGCCCGCCGCATGCTCGACTTCGACCCCCAGTACAGCTGGCGGGATGCCTCGCGTCGCTGACCGGCGAAGCTAGCGCGACTAGCTACTACGTGCAGTCTGCAATACTGACATCGTGCAGCCAGTTCCTCCGCCGGCAGATCGGTCACGCCCGCCTGGAGGCCACGTCGACTCGACAACCGACAACGCCGCCCCGCGTTCGTTGGAGGGAAGCCGCCTCATGCCCCGCCGCATGGCAGGCGCGTTCGGCTCGCACGTCAACGCGATGTCGTACCTGCCGAAGTGGCTGATCCTCGCGTCGATCATCGGTGCGATCGCCGGGCTCGGCGCCATCGTCTTCTACCAGGCGCTCCAGCTCGCCACCCATCTCTTCCTCGTCGACCTCGCCGGCTACCACGTGCCGACCCCGGCCGGCGAGGGGAACGCGGCAGGGTCCGGCCACTTCGCACGCGCCTGGGCGATCCCGCTCGTCGTCGTCCTCGGCTCACTGCTGTCGGGCTTCATCGTGTTCACCTGGGCTCCCGAAGCCGAGGGCCACGGGACCGACGCAGCCATCGACGCCATCCACCACAACCCGCGCGGAATCCGCCTGCGTGCCGTCTTGGTCAAGATCGTCGCCTCGGCGCTCACCATCGGCTCCGGCGGATCGGGAGGACGGGAGGGGCCGACCGCACAGATCAGCGCGGGCTTCGGCTCGCTGCTGGCCCGCATCCTCGACCTGTCGCCCGAGGACGGCCGCGTCGCCGTCTCGGTCGGCGTCGGCTCGGGCATCGGCGCGATCTTCAGCGCGCCGCTCGGCGGCGCAGTGCTGGCAGCCGACATCGTCTACCGAGACGACTTCGAGTTCCCCGCGCTCCTGCCCGGCGTCCTCGCCTCGATCGTCGCGTACGCGATCTTCGGTGCGGTCAACGGCTACCAGCCGCTGTTCGCGCTCCCCGGTGGCTACCACTTCCACCAGCCGGTCCAGCTCGTCTGGTTCGCGATCATCGGCATCTTGGCCGGCGGGATCGGCCTGCTCTACTCCCGTGCGTTCTACGGCACGGTCGACGTGACCAAGCGGCTACCGATCAGCCGCAAGCTACGCCCGGCCCTCGGCGGCCTGGTCGTCGGGCTCATGGCGCTCGCCCTGCCCGAGGTCATCGGCACCGGCTACGGCTGGGTGCAAAAGAGCCTGAGCGGTGACCTTGCACACACCTCGCTTCTCGTCATCGTCCTCCTGCCCTTCGCCCGGATCGTCGCGACGTCCCTCTCGATCGGCACCGGGGGATCCGGCGGCGTGTTCGGACCGGGGATGGTGATCGGCGCCTTCACCGGCCTCGCCGTCTGGCGCATCCTCGAGCCGATCGCGCCCGGCGTGGGACATGACCCCGCGCCTTTCGTCGTCGTCGGGATGATGGCCGTCTTTGGTGGCATCTCGCGCGCGCCCATCGCCGTCATGCTCATGGTCGCGCAGATGACCGGCAGCATCTCGATCCTCGCGCCCGCCATGATCGCGATCGCGATCGCGTGGTTCATCGTGAGCCGAGCGGACGACAGCATCTACCGATCCCAGCTTCGGACCCGCAGCGATTCGGCCGCCACCCGGCTCCAGTTTGGCCTGCCGCTTCTCGCGACGAAGTCTGTCGCGAGCGTCGTGAGCCCCCCGAAGCTCGTGCTCTCCGACGACGTGACCGCCGCAAGTGCCCTCGTGGCCATGCGTGACGCGCACGTCCCGGGTGCCCCGATGGTCGACCGCCTCGGCACCTATCTCGGCAACGTCGAGGAGACCGCTCTCGTCGATCTCGTCGGACGCGACGAGACCGCCCCGGCACGCGCCGCTCTCGACGAGACCGCGTCCACGGTATCGATCACGGCGAGCCTCGACTCCGGGCTCGAATCCCTGACCCAAGTCGGTGGGCGCTGGGTCACCGTGACGAGCGGCGACAGGCGAGTCGCGGGCATCCTTTCGGTCGGCGACCTCCTGCGCGGCTATCGGACCGCCTTGGACGACGACGTCGGCCGAATCACCCAGGTCGCTGCGCACGCGGTCGCCGTCGAGGAGCACGTCGGATCGACCTCGCGCCTCGACGGACTCGACCTCAGGCATGCGCCGCTTCCGACGAGCTGTGTCGTCGTCACCGTGCACCACGGCGACGAGATGATCTTCGCGACGGCTTCGACGGTCCTGCATGCCGGCGACGTCGTCAGCGCGCTGACCAGCCCCGAGACCGTCGACGAGCTGCGTGCCCTGCTGGCCGGCGACCCGGACGACAGGAGACCGGACGCAGACAAGACCGACGCAGACAAGACCGACACAGACAGACCGACCTCGAGCTGAAGCTGCTCACAGCTCCCAGCCGAGCGCCCAATCGCCTTCGTCCGGTTCGCCGGCCGCGTCGGCGAACGCGTCGAAGAGGTCGACGAGGGCTCGCTGGCTCGCCGGCGGGATCCGCTCGAGCAGGGTTGCGATCTCGTCGCGGCGGCGGCGCGTCACCTCGGTGACGAGGTCGTTGCCCTCGCTCGTCAGGTAGAGACGGACCTCGCGTCGGTCCTCGCGCGCCGTGCGACGGCGCACGAGCCCTTTGCGCACCAGACGGTCGCACATGCGCGTCGCCGTCGGTGGGGTCACCTCGAGCGCGTCGGCGAGCCCAGCCACCCGCTGCGGGCCTTTCGAGGCGATCACGACGAGGGCGCGGTACTGGGCCAGGGTGACCTCCTCGGCCACCTCGGCGAGCGAACGGGCTGCGACGGCGACGAGGACACGACTCGCCCGGAGAACGGCTTCGACGACGACTGGCCCGCTCTCCCCGACGTCCCCAGGGTCGGTGACGACCCTCGCCGGATCGAGCGGATCCACATCCACACCCGCATCTCGAGGTCGCTCGGCGCGGCGCGGCTCAGCACGCGCCATGGACGTCTCCCACTCTCCAAGTATGGTCTGCGACACTCCATCAGGGTGACGCGCTGCCCGACTGACACTGCGTCAGCGCCGACGAGACCCGCTGGTCGAGACGCGCCGACGCCGGGATCGAGACGCGCAGATGCGGCCCGCCAACGCGGGCCGCATCTGTCGACTTGACCGAGGAAGCAGATCGTCAGGCAGCTTGTGCGTGCCTCACGATCCCGGTCAGGCCGTGTCGCCGGCCGGTGGCCCCGCTAGCCTCACGGCGCCGCTGCAAGTAGCCGGTGACAATCCCGTCCACACCGATCATGCCGGAGGTCCTCCAGGTGGCGAGGATGATGACGGCGAACAGCATGTAGAAGGCATTGACGCTCGCCGTGCCCGACATGACGTAGGTGAAGTTGAGGATCAGGCCACCGAGAGCGGCCGCCGGGGTGAGGAACCCGATCGCAAGGCCAATCCCCACGAGGAACTCCGCGACCGACACGAGCACGCCAATCCAGCCCGAGTTGGGCACGACGAAGGTGTGCAGGAAGCTCCCCCACCAGCTGTAGGCCGCGACGCCGTGTGCGGCAAAGCCCGCGACACCGGCTCCGTTGTGGTGCATGAAAGCGGGGTTCTCCGCTCCCCACAGCTTCGAGACACCCGCCTGGATCCACATCACGCCGAGCCAGATCCGCATCGCGCTCCAGCCGACTCCCATGATCCGCGACCGAGTCAGGAACTGCAAGATACGCGGCGTCTCGACAGCCGCAGGGTCTCCGACCATCTCTGTCACACTCTTCATGGCTGCTTCCCTCTTCCCGGCCCGGTTCCTGCGGGCCATGGCTACAGGATGCGCTCACGCGAGGCGTCGGGGGCAGAGTCGAAGGCCCTGTCCCACCAGTGCCAAAGGTCCCGCCGCGCGCGGTCGCCGACTGCTGGTGACGGCGCCGGCACGATCCGGACACCACGATCGACCAGGGGGCAGACCGGCTCCTCGTCCTGTGCCGTTCGGCCCTGGTGGGAGTGGGGACGGCGTGCGAAGCTCGACGGTATGGACCAGGTGCAGGCCTGGACGCGTGGCAAAGGAGATCGCAATGGGGCGGATCGTCGTCGGAAGTGACGGCTCCGAGGGCGGCAACGCCGCTCTCGGGTGGGCGATCGAAGAGGCCAAGCTCCGCCAGGCGCGGCTCGAGGTCGTGCATGCCTGGCAGCCGATGTCGCCGACCTGGTCCGGCCTCGGGGCGATGGGGACGTCGATGGCGCCACCGATCGACGTCGACGAGCTGCGCTCCTACGCGCAAAGCATCCTCGATGCCGTCCTCGCCACACGAACACAGGAGCTCGTCGGCGTGGATCTCGACGCGCACCTCGTCGAAGGACACCCCATCGACGTGCTCGTCGACGCAGCAAGGGGTGCGGACCTGCTCGTCGTGGGCTCGCGCGGGCTCGGCGGCTTCCGTGGGGCGCTGCTCGGATCGGTCAGCCAGCACGTCGGCCACCACACGCGCTGCCCGGTCGTGATCGTCCCGCATCCCCGTCACGAGGGCGGCGACGCCTCGCACGCCAGCTGACCGGTCTCAGGCGCCCGAGACCGACCTCCCGCCCTCCTCTGCTTGCGAACCGGGCAACCCCGCCGGTGCGGTCATCTCGGAACCCCCGTCGCCGGCGCGTTCCTCGTCGCTCCGCTCGGCAAGCACGCGGAACGGGTCAGGTGACGGCGGTGCCGGTGACGCAGGTGCAGGTGCAGGTGCAGGTGCAGGTGCAGGTGCAGGTGCTCCGACTGGCCCGGAGGACGGCTCCCCGGATGCCACCACCGGCGGTCGGTACGGGCCGACGGCAGCGGCGAGCATCGCGGAGTTGGGCACCTTGAGCAGGCCGTCGTCGGTGCTCAGCGTCACGTAGGTCAAGCTCATCCCGAGCACGACGCCGTCGAACAGCCCACCGAGCGAGCCCGCGCGGACCCGGATGTGGTCCCCGAGGGTGAAGGGACGGGCGAGCAGTAGGACGAGCCCGGCAAAGACGTTGCCGAGGCTCTGCTGGGCAGCGATCCCGAGGACGACACCGGTGAGAGCACCTGCGGTCAAGATGTGCGCGATCGACACCGACAGCAGGCCGAGGGCCGTGAAGAGGACGACCACGTAGCCGACGATGCTCGTGAGCAGTCGCACGGCGGCGCCTGCAGCCTTGATCGTCCGGACGGCGACGGCGTGACCGAGGATCGTCGAGACACGACGGGTGAAGACGACACCAGCCACCATGAGCACAGCGGCAGAGCTCCACGCCACCGTCTGGGGTTCGACTGCGGCCGCGCGAACGTCGCCCTTCCAGGAGCCGACGACGACCGCGGCGAGGACCAGCGCGCCAGACACGACCGCGACGGCGACGGCGGCGCGCTGCTCCTCGAGGGGCACCTTCGCCGGCTCGTGGCCATGGCGCCGGCCGACGCTCACGAGGCGCAGCGCCTGGACGAGCGGGCGGTCCTTCACGGCAGCGTCTCCCCCTCGATCGCGTCCACGGTCCCATTCTCCCCGACAGCTCGACCGGCTGTACGACCGGACGGCCACCGATGCGGCACCGAACCCGCGGCGACAATCCCGACTCTTTGAGTCGACAATCTGACGCGAGCGCCTAGACTCGGGTCGTGTCCTTCCCTGGAGAGGTGAACGAGATAGCCGCACGGACTGTCGCGGCAGGCGTCGCCACGACGGCCGTCGTGGCCGTGACCGCCGACCAGCCGTGGCTCGCACTGCTGCTCGCGTACGGCTTCGTCGCACGCGTGCTCGCCGGTCCCCGCTACAGCCCGCTCGCGCAGCTCGCCACTCGGGTCGTCACGCCGCGCCTCGGCCGGCACGCGCCGTGCACACCCGGACCTCCGAAGCGCTTCGCGCAGGGGATCGGGGCGACAGTGACGATCGCCGCAAGCTGCCTGCTCCTCGCAGGCGAGCCGACGGCGACACGAGCGCTCCTCGCTGTCCTCGCGGTGCCAGCCCTGCTCGAGGCTGGAGCCGGCTACTGCATCGGCTGTCGGCTCTTCGCCACCCTCATTCGGCTCGGCCTCGTGCCCGAGTCGGCTTGCCTCGCGTGCGCCGACCTACGCGGACCGGCTGCACAGGCGCGCCGCGCCGCCCATGCAACGCGCAACGCCGCGACCTCGAGCGGTCTCGGCCGGTCCTGAGCCGCGACGCCTCTGCCGCGGCGGTAGATCGTGAGTCGGCGGCCACGAGCCAAGGTCGGCACGACCCGCGGGACGGTCGGCACGACCCGCGGGACGGTCGGCACGACCCGCGGGACGGTCGGCACGAGGCGGGCGCAGGCGATCGCCCTGCTGCTGTCGAGCCATCCGGGCCCGGTCGCCGGCGTCACGGCGGCGAGTGCCGGCTTTGCCTGGGTCATCGGACGAAGCGCTGCGGGGACAGCAGCCGTCGCGGTGGCCGTGCTGGCAGGCCAGCTTTCGGTCGGGTGGCACAACGACTGGCTGGACGCGCAGCGCGACCGCCTAGCTTGCCGCAAGGACAAGCCGGTCGGCCACGGCGTGATCCCTGCACAGACCGTCGCTCGGGCCGCAGGAGCAGCGCTGATCGCTGCTGTCCCGCTCTCGCTTCTGTCGGGATGGCGCGCAGCGCTCGTGCACCTCGCCGCGATCGGGAGCGCCTGGGCGTACAACGCGTGGTTGAAGGCGACGTGGGCCTCGATCCTTCCCTTCGTCGTCTCGTTCGGGCTCCTCCCGGTCTTCGTCACCCTCGGTGCCCCGGGAGCCCCACTCGGTCCCTGGTGGGCTCCGGTCGCTGCTGCCCTGCTCGGAGCCAGCGCCCACCTCACGAACGTCGTTCCAGATATCGAGACTGACCTCGCAACGGGCGTCCGCGGCCTCGGCCACCGGCTCGGGAAGCGCTCCTGCCTCGGCCTGGCGGCCGTGCTGCTGCTCGGTGCCTCACTCGTCCTCGCGACGCGACCAGGCATCGCTCTCTCGCTGCGCGTGGCAGTGCTCGCCGTCGCGGTTAGCTGCGCGACAGGTGCAACCGTGCTCGCAGGGCGCGACGGCTCGCGGATGCCGTTCAACCTCACGATCGTCGCCGCGCTCGCAGACGTCGCGCTCTTGCTGCTCGCTGGGCGTGCTCTCCGCTGAGCGCGCCGGCGGCGGGGCAAGCACGCCTCCACGCGCCCTACGCTAGAAGGATAGGTAGACGCCTCCACGAGAGGCGTCGACGGCGAACCACCACGGAGGTGGAACGAATGACGAAGATTCCCATCGGCAGGTCCAAGCAGATCCTCGGCGCAACGCTCCTTGCGGCGCTGCCTCTCGGTGCCGCTCTCGGCACAGCTCCGGCGGCAAGCGCAGCTGCACCCTCGGTGCACCACGCGCAAACCTGGCAAGCACATGCCACGACAGAGATACGGGCAAACTGGAGCGCGTTCTTCGCGCCCTCCACGCCGGCAGAGCGCAAGATCGCGCTCCTCGAGGACGGGACGAAGTTCGCAGCGATCATCCGCGGACAGTCATCTTCTGCTCTCGGCAAGACCGTCTCGGCCAAGGTGACGTCGATCCAGATCACCAGCCACACGCTGGCACACGTCCGGTACACCATCTCCCTCGCGGGCAAGCCGGTCCTCACCGGCGCGACCGGCACGGCGGTCTACCAAGCCAAGTCCTGGAAGGTCGGAGATGTGAGCTTCTGCCAGCTGCTCGACCTCGAACAGGTGAAGACTCCCGCCTGCCCGGTCCCGAAGAAGAGCTAGGAGGGCACCGACCATCGCCTCGTCGACGGGTGACAGCGGCGGGAACGATCCTGCGTCGAGCGCTCGGGCGCGCAGCCGCGCGCTCGCGACGCTCTGCGCCGTGCTCTTTCTCACCTTCCTCGACACCACGATCGTCAGCGTCACGCTCGCCGACGTCCAGTCGAACCTACATGCCGGCGTCTCTCAGCTCCAGTGGGTGGTGAACGGCTACTCGCTCGTCTTCGCGAGCCTGATGCTCACTGCCGGGGCCTTGTCGGACCGGTTCGGTCGCAAGCGCCTCCTCCTCTTCGGCCTCGGCGTCTTCGCCGCCGGCTCCCTCCTCGCGGCGCTCGCTCCCAACTCCGACGTCCTCATCGCTGCGCGGGCCGTCATGGGAGTCGGAGCCGCTGCTTCCGAGCCCGGGACCCTCTCGATCCTTCGCCACCTCTACCCCGAGCGGCACGAGCGGGCGCGCGCACTCGGCGCGTGGGCTGCGGTGTCCGGCCTCGCACTCGCAGCGGGACCCGTCCTCGGCGGGGTGCTCGTCGGGCTCGGGTCGTGGCGCTCGGTCTTCTGGTTCAACCTCGCCGCTGGCATCGTGCTCGTCGCGACGGCAAGCCGGACACTGCCGGAGAGCGCAGACCCGAGCAGCCGACGCCTCGACCTCGGCGGCTTCGTCCTCGGCGCGGGCGCGATCGCCGCCCTCGCCTTCGCGATCATCGTGGGCGAGACGACGGGCTACGCCTACGGAGCCGTCGTCGCGCTCTTCGTCGGCGGCGTCGCATGCGCGGTCGGCTTCGTGCTCCGGGAGCGGCGCGCGAGCTCTCCGATGCTCGACCTCACCTACTTCCGGGCGCCGCCGTTCGCTGGCGCCATGGTCGTCGCGTTCGTGCTGTTCTTCGCCATCTTCTCGATCTTTTTCTTCACGGCACTGTACCTGCAGGTCGTCGTCGGCTTCTCGGCCTACCGCGTGGCCGCCGAGTTCCTCGCGATGGCGGTCTCGATGGTCGTCGCGTCGATCTTCGCCGGCCGGTGGGTCGCGATGGCCGGGCCGAGGGTGCCGATGGCGGCAGGTGCCGCCTTCGCCGGAGCCGGCATCTTGCTCAGCGAGCTCGTCCTCTCCTCGGCCAGGCCGTCCGACTGGCTCGTCCTCACTCTCGCGATGGCGGGGACGGGCTTCGGGACGAGCGTCGTACCCGTGACCTCCGTCGCGCTCGGCGTGGTCCCGCCCGAGCACTCGGGGATGGCTGCCTCGGCGACGAACACGAGCCGGGAGCTCGGCGCGGTCTTCGGCGTCGCGGCGCTCGGGGCGCTCGTCAACGGCCACCTGAGCACCGACCTCGCCCTGCGGCTCCACCACCTCGGGATACCGTCGGCATTCCAGGCAATCGTCATCGGCGCCGTCGAGACCGGCGGCGTGAGCGGACAGGACCCGAGCGCGGAGCGAGCCTACGGACCGATCGTCGCGAAAGTGATCCACGCCGCCTACGGAGCGTTCCACGCGGGGCTCAACGAAGCGCTCGTCACAAGTGGCGTCGCGATCCTCGTCACGGCCCTCGTCGCCCTCGCCACCCTCGGGGCCAAGCGAGGCGCCTCTGCCACGTGAGGGCCGCGACAGGCGCGTCCCCGGTCAGGAGCGCGAGCGCCCCCGGTAGACGCTCGCGGCGACGAGCACGGCGCACTCGAGCGGCACCGCTGCGACAGCCGCGACCCCGTCGTGGCGCAGCAGCAACGCCGTCGCGACGACGACGAGCACGCCGAGGAACAGCTCAGGCGTGTCCCCGACGAGGAAGTCCCACCAAAACCGCCCGAAAGCTGTCAACCACCGCCCGAGGACCGTCATCAGCGGCTCGACGCCGCCACGCTCGACACCGCGCCCGACCCCGTCGACCGGGCAAGGACGCGGCGCATCGCAGCGATGGCCGCCGCTGTCACCAAGCAGAAGAACGCGATGAGAGCAAGGATCGACAGGTCGCTGCCGGGCCAGTGGACGCCCGACCCCTCGCCGACCCAGAATGCCCCGAAGCTCGTCAACATGATGCCGACGCCCATCTTCATCGTGTTCTCCGGCACCTCCGACAGCTGCCGCGCGACGACCGCTCCGAGCGCGCCGACGACGACCACTGCTGCAGCGGCTGCGATCGCTGCGAGGCCGAGGCGGTGCGCGCTCGACCCGAGGCTCAAGACGATGAGGACGACCTCCATCCCCTCGAGGAACACGCCCTTGAACGCGACGACAAAGCCGAGAGCGTCGCGCCTCGGTCCCTCGCCGGCACCTGCAGACGCGAGCTCGGCGACCGTCTTTTCGTAGATGGCGTCCTCGTCGTGCAGGGCCTTGTGGCCGCTCGAGCGGAGGACGGCCTTGCGCAGCCAGCCGAGCCCGAGGACGAGCAGCAGGGCCCCGATGACGACGCGGAGGACGTCGATCGGCACGAGGTGGACGAGTGGGACGCCGACGGCGCCGACGATGACGCCGAGCAGGACGGTCGCTGCCGCAGCACCCTCGAAGGCCGACCGCCAGCCGCGCGTCGTTCCCGCGGCGACGACGATCGTGAGCGCCTCGACCATCTCGACAGCACTGGCCGCGAACACGGCAAGCACGAGCACCACCGCCGACGTCATCGGTGGTCCCTACCCGATCCGGGCGTACGCAGCGGCCGCGGCCGGCTCGCTCCTAGCGCCACAGGGCGACCTCGCCCACCATCACCGGCGCTGCGTCGTCGGGACCGTCGGCTCCCCAGTCGGCGGCCTGCGACCTCTCGGCGGCGGGATCGACGCCAGGCACGTCGTCGATGCTACCCGCGGACCTCGCGCCGGCGGGGAACACGATGCAGCCTGCCGTGTCGAGCTCGAGCCCGACGGGCTCCCCGCGCCCGACGCGCCGCTCGGCGAAGACACCGGTGATCTGCGTGCCGCACTCGAGTGCGACGGCGTGCTCGTAGCCACGGCCGCGGAAGGCGACGTCGGTGACACGTCCGACGAGGTGGTGGGCGAACCCGCTCCGGTCGCTCAGCCGGACAGCCGTCGGCCGCACCATCAGCACGGCCGCGCGCCCGTCGATGCCGTGCGCCCCGACGCGGGCTACGAAGGGCCGCACCGAGGAGCGGCTGGTCGCCTCGACGTCCACCGTCCCGTCGTGGCTGCGCGGGCCGAGGAGGCGCACGGCCAGCTCGCCGGCAAGACCGGTGAAGCGCGCGACGAACGGCGTCGCCGGCGCGGCGTAGACCTCCTCGGGCATCGCGAGCTGGACGAGCCTGCCGTGTTCGAGGACGCCGACCCTGTCGGCGAGCGCGAAGGCCTCGGACTGGTCGTGGGTGATGTAGACCGCCGTCGCGCCGGCCTCGCGGACGAGGGCGGAGATCTCGATGCGCATCCGCTCGCGGAGGTCCGCGTCGAGGTTCGACAGGGGCTCGTCGCACAGCACGAGGCCCGTGTCGCCGACGAGCGCACGCGCGAGGGCGACACGCTGTTGCTCGCCACCGGACAGCTCGCTCGGGTAGCGGTCGCCGAGCGCGCCGAGACCGACACGCTCGAGCATCTCGCCGGCGAGCCGGCGGCGCTCCTCGCGCGGCACGCCGCGCCGTCGCAGCGCGAACGCGACGTTCTCGCGGGCGACGAGGTGAGGCCAAAGCGCGTAGTCCTGGAACACCATCGACAGCTTGCGGCGTTCTGGCGGGAGGTGGATGGCGCCGTCGGCGGCGAGCAGGCCACCGATCGTGATCCGGCCCGAGGTGACGCGCTCGATTCCGGCGAGGCAGCGGAGCAGCGTCGTCTTGCCCGAGCCGGACGGCCCGAGCAGGACGAGCACGGTCCCGGGCTCGATCTCGAGCGAGACATCGTCGAGGGCCTTCGCCGTGCCGGCGTAGACCTTCGTCGCGTGCTCGAAGGCGATGTGCTCACCCACGGGTCCCTCCTCCCATCCGGCGCCAGCCGACCGGCGCGAGAAGCCTGTAGCCGCCGAGGACGAGGGCGACCGTCACGAGGGCGATCACGACCGCGACCACGGCCTGGGCCATTCCTGTACCGAAGTGGTAGTTGCCGAGGTTGTCCTGGATCGCGACCGACAGCGGGGGCGATCCCGGGGCGTAGAGCAGCTGGGAGATCGGTAGCTCGAGGAATATCCCCGTAAAGGTCAGCAACCACGCCATCGTGAGCGGCCGGGACAGGATCGGGAAGACCCCGCGCACCCAGGCGCCGGCACCGCTCGCCCCGTGTGCACGGGCCGCCTCGTGGAGCGAGCGCTGGACCTGAGACACGGCGCCGACGAGCACGCGGGCGTTCGTCGGCAGGCTCGACGCGACGTAGCCGAGCACGAGCAACGTGACGGTCTGGTAGATGTCGATGCCGATCCGGGAGAGCACCGGCAGGTTGTAGGCGAAGATGTACCCGGCCGCGAACACGACCCCGGGCAGCGCGACGGACGCGAGGAGGAGGAAGTCGAGCAGCTTCGTGGACTTCGTCCTCTTCTTCGCGAGCATGGTCGCGAAGACGAACCCGCCGACGACGGTGACCGAGGCCGTGATCGCGCCATAGACGAGGGACCGCTCGAGCGGGCCCGAGAGCCCCGAGCTCGCGAAGACCTTCTGATAGTTGACAAACGTCACGTGGAACGAGGCGCCGAAGTCCGCGAGCAGCGATGCGCTGACTGCTCCGAACCCTGGAACGCCCAGCGCGACGAGGTAGAAGCCGGACACGAACCCGACCGCGAGGACCTTGGCCTGCCGGGCGAGGGGCCGCCTCGCGACCGGCCGGGTGCGTCCGGAGAGCACCGCGTACGACCGCCCCCGTAGGGCGCGAGCCTGGAGGGCGAGTGGGACGGCGACCGACGCGACGAGCAGCCACCCGACGGCCGCAGCTCCGGAGAAGCTCGGTGGGAAGCCGTTGATGTCGGCGTAGAGCTGGTAGGTCGCGAGCGGGAAGTGCGACGCGTAGGCGAGCGTCGACGCGACGCCGAAGTCGCTCACCGCCTCGGCGAAGCAGATTGCGAGCGCCGAGGTGATCGCGGGGGCCAGGATCGGGGCGACCAGGCGGAGCGCGCCCGTGCGCGTCGCTCCATGGGTGCGCGCCGCGTCCTCGAGCTCCTGGCCGAGCCCCGCGAGGGCGACGGAGACCGCGAGATAGGTGAACGGCACCGAACGCAGCCCGAGCAGGAGCACCACTCCGAACGGCCCCATGATCGCGTGGGTGACGAAGGGCCAGTCGAGACCGACTCGGTACATGACGCCGTCGGGCTGGACCAGCCGCTGCCAGCCGAGCGAGGGGAGCCACGACGGCAGGAGCAGGACGAACCACATCCCGGCGGCGACGAACCGCCGGCCCGGCAGGTCCGTGCGACCCACGAGCCAGGCGATCGGGAAGCCGACGACGAGGCCGATGCCGGCGGCGGCACATGCCACCCAGATCGAGTTCAGCAGTGCCGTCGCGCTCGCACCCGTGAAGACGCCCCGCAGGTACGACAGCGTGAACCACTGGCTGCCCTGGTCGAACAGCCTGGGCGACACCGCGAGCACGAGGAAGCACGCGCACGGCGCGAGGATGAGCAGGACGATCGACAGCCAGAGCAGGGGGCGGCCGAGCTGTGCCAGCCGGGTCACTACTGGACGATGTTCTGGTCGAACCAGGAGTTGACCATGTTCTCCTTCGGTCCCCAGACGTAGGGGTTGATGTTCTGCGTGCTCACGCCCGAGAGCGACGGGAGGGCCTTCAGCGGCGCGACGCCGTCGAGGACCGGGTAGTAGAGCGAGTCACCCGTCGGGTCCCCGCCCTGCATCACCTTCTGGCCCGCAGGCGACAAGACGTAGCTCGCGAACTGCTCGGCCTCGAGCTGCTCCTGCTTGGACGCCTTCGCGTCGATGCCGATCGCGCTCGGCAGGATGGTGACGGGGTTGAGGTAGCGGACCTTCAGGCTCTTGTCGGACATGGCCGCACCGATCGCAGCGGAGCTCTGGACGAGCGCGATGTTGATCTGGCCGGAGCCGAGCGCCGCGAGCGTCGGACCGTTCGTCGGGTTGACGAGCAGGCCGTTGGCCTTGAGCTTGGAGAAGAAGCGCTCCCCCTGCGAGACCCCGTGCAGGTAGCTCATCATGCCGGCGACGAACGGGTAGGTCGGACCGGACTGGCTCGGGTCGTTCGTGCCCACCTGGCCCTTCCACGTCGGCGACAGCAGCTGCGACCAGGTCGTCGGCGGGTTCGGGACCTTGGCCGCGTTGTAGGCCATCGCACCGGCGAGGGTGACCCCGGTCGGCACGTAGCTCTTGTCTGCCGGGACGGCCCGCTTGCCGAGGGAGTTCCACGCGACCTTCGGCTCGAAGCCACGAAGGAGCAGGTGCTGGACGTCAAGACCCGCGAACGCGGTCGCACCGTCGACCCACAGCAGGCCCCACTTCGGGTTGTTCTTCGAGGCCTCGATCTGGGTGAGCAGGGGACCGGTCGAGTTGTCGTCGAGCTCCACCGGGATGTGGAACTGCTTGGAGAACGCTTGGGTCTCTGCCTTGTCGTATCCCTGGGCGGAGTAGACGACCAGCGGGACAACGGCGGCGTGGGCAGCGACGGGACGCGCCGCGCTCGCCGGTGTCGCGGCGCCAGACAGGGCGGCTGCAGCCGTCACGGCAACTGCCAAGGCCGGTGCCAGTGCCACTGCCGGTACTCGTCGGGTCCGCCCTCGTGGTCGGCGGGGCAGGGAAAGAGGGCAAGTCGTGGTCACGATGGCTCCTGTCGATGTCGTCGGGTCGGCGAGCACGCGCTCACGGTAGACAGCCAGGGTTACGGCACCTCGACTGGCAGACGACCGTCTTCTGAACTCTGTGCGACCAGAGAAAGATCCAGCTCAGTCGCCACGAGAGGAGCGGGCTGGCGAATCTCGCTAGGGTTGCTCGCCGGCCCGGTCGAGGCCTGTGCCGCGTGACCGCAGGGTCGCCGGCCGCGAGGAAGGACGAGGACGACAGCGATGCGCGTGGGCGTGCTGACTGGCGGGGGCGACTGCCCCGGGCTGAATGCCGCGATCCGGGCGGTGGTGCGCAAGGCCACGGTCACCTTCGGCGACGAGCTGGTCGGCTTCCGCAACGGCTGGCTGGGCGTCATGGAGGACGACGCCATACCCCTCGACATCGCACGCTGCCGCGGCATCTTGCCGCGCGGCGGCACGATCCTCGGCACCTCGCGGATCAACCCGTTCAAAGCTCCCGGAGGCGTCGAACGGGCAATCGCGACGATCGAGCGCCGAGAGCTCGACGCCGTCGTCGCGATCGGTGGCGAGGGCACGCTCGGCATCTCCCGCCAGATGGCCGAAGCCGGCGTGCCGGTCATCGGCGTGCCGAAGACGATCGACAACGACGTCAACGGCACGGACTACACGATCGGCTTCGACACGGCAGTCCAGGTCGCGGTCGAGGCGATCGACCGGCTCCACACGACCGCGGAGTCCCACGACCGCGTCATGGTCTGCGAGGTCATGGGCCGTCACGTCGGCTGGATCGCCCTCTACAGCGGGCTTGCGGGCGGTGCCGCGATCGTGCTCGTGCCCGAAGAGCCTTTCGACCTCGAGGCGATCGCCGAGCACATCAAGCGTCGCCACGCGAAGGGGCGGTTCGCGACCATCGTCGTCGTCGCCGAGGGCGCGAAGCCGAAGCCGGGCACGCTCGAGCTTCCCCCTGCCGAGATCGACCAGTACGACCACGAGCGTCTCGGGGGGATCGGTGCCGTCGTCGCGCGCGAGCTCGAGCGGCTCACGCATCTCGAGTGCCGGGTGACGATCCTCGGTCACGTCCTGCGCGGCGGGACGCCGACGTCGGCCGACCGGGTGCTCGCGACCCGCTTCGGCATCGCGGCGGTGGAAGCCGCGCACGACGGCGCGTTCGGGACGATGGTGGCACTGCGCGGCGCGTCGATCGAGCGGGTCTCGCTGAAGGATGCGACAGGCACGCTCAAGTGCCTCGACCCCGCGCTCATCGAGAGCGTCACGCGCATCTTCCTCGACTGAGCACGCGCTCGGGGGCCTCGCCCGACCGGTAGAATAGATACAAGGTTGGGTGCGTTCGTACCCGCGGCAGACGAGGTCCGACGATCAGCGATCTCCTCGAGCGACTACGGGTCCGACAGTGGCGGCTGACGCCGCAGCGGCGGGTCGTCGCCGAAGTCCTCGTCGGCGAGCATGTCCACCTCACGGCCGAGGCGGTCCACCACCAGGCCCACGAGCTGCTACCCGAGATCAGCCTCGCGACGGTCTACAACACCTTGAACGAGCTGGTCGCGATGGGTGAGCTGCTCGAGGTCTCGGCCGGTCCCGGACCAAAGCGCTACGACCCCAACGTCCTCGTGCCGCACCACCACCTCGTCTGCACGAGCTGCGGCACCTTGCGCGACGTGCTCGACGACGGCACGGGGATCCCGGCACCGATCGACTCCCACGGCTTCGTCGTCACCGGAGTCGAGGTCGTCTACCGGGGCCTCTGCCCGGACTGCGCAGCAGATCCCGGCGCGCGGGCCTGACCGAGCCGCCCGCGCACTGCCAGCGCGGATGCCAGCGAGGCTGTCCCGTCGGCGGCGGCGAGCGCGCTCGCCTGGCCGAGCAGGCCGTCGGCCTCCACGAGCCGGCCAGCGTTCCCGCGAGATGCCCCTCTGCGACGAGAGCCCGAACGAGCGCCGGCCGGTTGCCGCTCGCAACAGGCGCGGCCGCCACGGCGTCGCGCACGACGGACAACTCCACGTCCCGACCGACGAGCTGGTCGAGGCCCCCCATCATCGAGCGAGGCTCGCCCTGGCCCATCTGCGATGCCGTGCCGTGCTTGCGTCGTGGCGTGCCGTGGCCTGGCGTACGGGGTCAGGCGGGGATCTGGCCGAGCCGGCCGTGCCGGAAGTCGTCGAAGGCCTGGCGGAGCTCTGCTTCGGTGTTCATGACGAACGGACCGTGCCAGGCGACCGGCTCGCCGATCGGCACGCCACCGAGCAAGAGCACCTCGAGCGGCGCCGCGCTCGGTGCCGCCGAGTCGGCCGTGACGACGAGGTGGCCGCCTGCGCCGAGGACGGCGAGACGACCTGCCGAGATCGGCTGGGCGGCGCTCGTCACGCTCCCCTGCCCGGACAGCACGTAGACGAGGGCGTTCTGCTCAGCCGGCCAGGGCAGCTCGAGGCGCGCCCCCGGCTCGACGGTCGCGTGGACGAAGGTGATCGGCGTGTGCGTCACGCCAGGACCGTCGTGGCCGCCAAGGCTCCCCGCCACCAGGCGGATCAGGGCGCCGCCGTCGTGTGACGCGAGCAGTCGGACGCTCGCCCGCCCGATGTCTTGGTAGCGCGGTGGTGTCCACTTGCTCGCAGCGGGGAGGTTGACCCAGAGCTGCACCCCGTGGAACAGTCCCCCGGAGACGACGAGCTCCTCGGGCGGGGCCTCGATGTGCAAGATCCCGGCCCCGGCCGTCATCCACTGGGTGTCGCCGTCGGTGATCACGCCACCGCCGCCGATCGAGTCCTGGTGACGGAAGATGCCGTCGATCATGTAGGTGACGGTCTCGAAGCCGCGGTGCGGGTGCCACGGCGTGCCCTTCGGCTCGCCGGGCCCGTAGTCGACCTCCCCCATCTCGTCCATGTGGACGAACGGGTCGAGCTCGCGCTGGGCGACGCCGGCGAAGGCACGGTGGACCGGGAACCCCTCGCCTTCGAAGCCCCGCGGAGCCACGGTCACGGAGCGGACGGGGCGCTCGAGCGATGCAGCCGGGTCGGGGCGCGCGACACGCGGCAGCACGAGCAGGTCGTCGACGGTCACTGCGGGCATGGTGGTCTCCTCTGCGCTCTCTGCTGCATGCGGACAGCCGCGCTCGGACCCTACGGCCCCTACGGCGACGTCCGTGTCGTAGGAACGCTCCCATGGGTCGAGATGTTCCACGCCGGAGCCTGCAGGGTCCCCCCGGCGGCCACTCGCTCCATCCGTGCCGGTGTCGGCGCCAGCGCCGGCACCGCCGGCGAGAGCTCGTCGAGCCTGCGTCCCGCCGGCTCGGGAAGCAGCAGCGTGAGCAGCACACCTGCGACCGCTGCCCCGGCAGCGACGAGGAGCATCCCCGGCAGCCCGATGTGCTTCTCGAGCGTCGGCACGAGGAACACACCAGCGAACGCGCCGAGCTTGCCGAGGCCCGAGGCGATACCGTGCCCGGTCGCCCGGAGCTCGGTCGGGAAGAGCTCCGACGGCAGGACGAACGTCGTCGTGTTCGGACCGAACTCGACGAACAGGTACGTGAGGCCAAAGACCCCGAGGAACGGCACGACGGTCGTCGTCAGCACGTGCACGGCTCCGAGTAGGGCGAACGCGGCGGCGAGCACCCCGAAGCCGACGAGCTGCAGGCGCCGGTGGCCGATCCTGTCCATGCGCCAGACGGCGAGCGCGTAGCCCGGAACGGCGAACACGACAAACATCCCGAGCGTCCACACGAGCTTCGCCAGCAGCGTGGCATGGGGGTCGACCTTGGCGAGGATCGCGGGAAGCGAGAGCGTGTTGCCGTAGTAGGCGTAGTCGAAGACAAACCACGACCCCGCGGTGCCGACGACGGTCGCGAGCAGGCGACGATCGAGCAAGAGCCGTCGGGGGGCGAGACGCGGCCGGCGCGGCGGGGCGTCGACCAACGCCCCGACCGGGGCGACGACGAGCCCCGTCGTGAACGCAGCGAGGTCCGCTGCCGCCTGACCGGCATCGCCGCGCACGTCTTCGGTGAAGCGCGGCGACTCCGGCATGCGGGCGCGCAGGTAGACGACCGCCGCTGCCGGCACGGCCCCGAGACCGAGCAGCACGCGCCAGATCACTCCGTGCCCGAGACCCGAGCCGAGCAGAGCGATGGCGACGACCGGACCGACGACGAGGCCGAGCGCCTGCATGGAGAAGACGAGGCTGACGAGTCGGCCACGGTCGCGCTTGTTCGCGTACTCGCTCATGAGCACCGCCGAGACCGGGTAGTCGCCGCCGATCCCGAGACCGAGCACCAGCCGGGACCCGACCAGCCACCAGAACCCGGGCGCGACGGCCGAGGCGAGCGCACCGAGGATCATCAACGAGGCGACGAGCGCGTAGACCCGCTTGCGGCCGAGGACGTCCGCGAGCCGGCCGAACAGCAGCGCTCCGGCGAACGCCGCGAGGATCGCGGAACCGTTCACCCAGCTCGCCCGGGTCGCGTCGAGGTGCCACTGCGCCGTCAGGATCGTCGCGACGACGCTGATCACGAACAGGTCGTAGGCATCGGTGAAAAAGCCGACCCCTGACACGACGACCGCACGGCGGTGGAACGCACCGGTCTCCGCCTCGTCGAGGAGCGCGCCCACCGTGACCGGTGGCAGCGTCCCGTCCACGACCGGCCGGGCCGGTCGTGGACGGGAGCGGTTGGTCGCCGGAGCGCTGCGTCGATCCTGCATCGGGCCCACTGTTGCGCTAGCAGGTAGCCGTCAGGCAAACGGCAGGCGACACCAAGATGAACGAACGGCAAACGGAACGCGAATGCTCGGTGACGCTGCCGCTGTCCGGGGAGGCGATCGGGAGAGCAGATGGCTCCCCGACCGCCGAGCCCCGCACGGTTCCCGCCGTGATCGTGCGCCGCCCGGCCACTGCCGTCCGGTACGGCTCCCCCGCCGCCCGAACGCGCAGAGCGACGCGCCGAGGACGAGCAGGCAGCTGCCCGCGCCGAGCAGCGGCCCGGCGTCGATGCCCGTGAACGGCAGCACGGGCGTGGGCGAGAGTGGGGGCGGAAGCTTGGTCGGCAGCTCGGGAAGAGCGAGGTGCACGGCGGAGATGGCGCTCGCGGAGCCGAGGACGACCGTGCAGTGCAATCCGCTGTCGTAGCGGTAGCCAGGCGGTGGGCGCAGCTCCTTCAGGCACCACGCGTAGCCCGCCGGCACCTCCATGACGAGCATGCCGTTACGACCGGTCACGCCGCGCTCGTAGAAGAAGGCGCCGGGCACTCGGGCGGGCGCAGGCCGAGCGAGCTCCGCAGGCTCGCGTGCCCCGGGTGCTCGGGCAGCTTCGGAGTACAAGTCGTAGGTCGCGCCTGCGATCGAGGTCCCCGGCTCGAGCGTGTCGTACTTGTGCGCCTGGACGTCGACCATGAGCGGCTGTTGGGGGAGCATGACGCGCCCCGCGCCGGGAGCGTCCGCTGCTGTGAGCACCGTCGTGCACCGAGCGTCCCGACCGAGGACGAAGTCTGGTGGCGCTGCGACCTCGCGCAGGCACCAGGCGTAGCCGGGCGGCACGCGGAACGCGAGGTCGCCCCGGTCGTCGGACCGCGCCCTCGCGACCCAGCTCTGCCCTGCGACGCGAACGGGAGCCAGACCGGCGGGCAGCCGGTGGGGCGCGAACGGCAGCCCGGTCCCCACCGCATAGAGGTCGTAGACGGCGCCGGCGACAGGGCTCGACGGCTGGAGGGCGTCGTACGCGTGACCGTCGAGCACGAGCGCTCCTGGCGCCCGCGGGACACGCGGCGCGGGTGGCTCGATCGCAGGTGCCGGCGCGTACGCTCCGGGATCGGGGACCGTCCGAGACGGCGGGCCCGGCGCCGGGACGGCTGGAGCAGCCGGCGTGGGAGCTCTCGGGGCGACGACCGGCACCGGTGGGCTCGCCGCGACGGGGGCTCCAGGCTCGACCGGGGCGGGCGGCGCGACGGGAGCGGGCGCGGCAACCGGCATGTCGTCGAGCGTGACCGTGGCCCCAGCGGGCGGATTGGTCGTCGAGCCGGCGAGCACGCCCGTGCAGGACGGAACCGTCGAGAGCTCGTAGCCCGCCGGTGGCTCCGACTCGACGACGCAGTATGCGAAGCCAGGCAGTTGCAGGGAGAACGCGACCGGACCGGATGCCGTCGACGTCGCGCTCGCGACCCAGGTCCCACCCGGCAGCACGGGCGCACCGGGCGGCGCCGCGGGTCCCGTGGCTCCGGAGTCCATGCGGTACAAGTCGAGCAGCGCGCCGGCGAGGAATCGCGACGGATCGCCGGCCTCGACCTTCGCGGCCCGCACGGCGACGAGCTCGCCCGGCTCGTCCACCACGACCGTGGTGCTCGGCCCGGCCGCTGCGGCGTCGAGACAGCCTGTCTCGCCGGCCTCGAAGCCGGGGGGCGCTACCGTCTCGGCCCAGCAGTAGCTCGCACCCGGGAGCAGGGTCGACGCCGTCGTGCAGGATCCGGAGACGTCCGTCGTGCACGAAGCGAGCACGGCCCCGTTGCCCGTCGCCGAGTGCACGACGAAGTCCGCGCCCGCGAGATCGAGCGCCGTCGGGTCGAAGTTGTCGATCGGGACTTTCGTGAAGGTGAACGAGACGAGACGAGGGTCGTCGAAGTCGACGACGTCGACGGCTCCGGGCACGAGGACCGTCTGACGTACGGCGACTGATGGGTCGAGGCCATAACCCGAGGGTGCCGAGACCTGCGTGATCTCGTAGCGACCGGGGAGCAGGCCGGGCGAGCCACTGGCCGACGGCGAGCACGCACCGATCGCATCAGTCGTGCACGTACCGAGGTCGAGCGAGTACGAGCCGGAGTCGAGGACGTCGTAGCGGACGTCGAACACCCCACCGACGACGGGCGCGCTGGATCCCGCCACGACGTTGTAGATGTCGAGCGTTCCCGGGTCGACGGCATCCTCCACGCTCGCCTGCGTCACGCCATGCCCGAGCGCAACGGCGACGTCGAAGGGGGCAGCAAGGCTGTACCCGGACGGTGCCGTCGTCTCCGTGACGGTGTAGTTGCCAGGCTCCAGGCTCGACACGACGTTCGAGACACCCGACGGCCCGATCGTGAGCACACCGGCAAGACCTGCGGACGGGAGCGGACCGTACAGATCAAACTTTGCACCACTTACGGAATAATAGATTGTATCGTTGCCATGTTTTGTTAGCTCCAAAGAGCCGAGAAGTAGATTGCTAAACTTCGCAACATTTCCAGTACCTGATTTCACGTTCAGGTATTTAACATTTTGGTCGTTGAAGCCATACCCTGATGGAGGTCCTACCTGGACAATTTGGTACTCACCTGGAAGAAATACCGTCAAATCATCGGGCGGAGGACTACAAGTGCCATTGTTCGATGTAGTGCATGACCCGAGACTCTGGAGATACTGACCTGTGTTTCCAGCATCAAAATTGACGTTAAATGTAGCGCCAGCCAATGGAGCACCGGTTTGCTGGTCGGTGTCGGAAATGGTCAGGGTGGCAGGCAACGCATGGTTCTCGTAGGCACCGGTGAAGTGCGCGATAGCGTCACCGCCGTCCACCAACGTGACGGTCTGGTCAGGTGACGGGCTGTAGCCCGGAGGAGCGGTGCTCTCGTGCACCGTGTAGGTCCCGAGCGGTAGCGGCGCGCTCGGTCCGGCCGCGCCACTCGAGTCAGTCGTGAGCACGGCGACGACCGTGCCGAGCGAGTTCGAGACGTCAAACACGCCGCCGGCAAGACCAATGTAGGCCGTGTCGTCGCCGCCCTCGTCGACAGAGATCGTGCCCGTTCCCCCTGATCCGACAGACGATCCGACGACGTCGGAGTTGCTCACGTCCGTCGGCGCAGCGAAGGAGACAGCCGGCGCGCTCCCGGACGAGCTGTCGTAGAAGTCGAGGACGGGCGTGCCGACCGTCGCCGTCGCTGCCACGGAGACCGCCGTCGAGGAGCTGTCCGCGTAGATCTCCTCGCTCGCATAGCCCTGGCTGTCGGTCATGATCGTCGCGCTCGTCGCTCCCCCTGCGACGTACCCCCCGCTCAGGCTCAGGGTGACGTCGTAGCCGGAGACAGCGGCGCCGGACCCGGGAAACGACAGCCGCACCTGGTAGATCGCACCCGCCGTCGGGATCTGACCGAGAGCGGTCGTGTTCATGTCGAGGATCGGGCTACTCGTCGCTCCGAGCGCGGAGTTGTACCAGCCGTCGAGCTCATCGTAGGCCGCGAGGACACCACCACTAGCGACCGGGGGAGCGCTCCCCCACACGACTTGGTCGTAGAGGAGCTGAGCGGCGGTCGCCTCGTCCGCAGCCGAATACGTCGCTCCCCCAGTCCACTCGTCCGTCGCCTGTGCCTCGCTCAGGGCGAAGCCGAGTGCAGGAGCTGTCCCGGTCGCGGCGCCGGCAGGCGGTGTCCCGATCGCATAGCCCTGTACGCTCGTCGGTGCCGCAGCTTGTCCTGCTTGACCCGCCGCAAGAACCCAGCCGTCGGCCGTCGGGAAGCCCGGGCCGTAGCTGCCGTACCAAGCCGCCGCCGACCCGAAGGAACTGCAACTGCCTTGATACGCGAGCGCGACGGTCGTGGTCCCGCACACCGTCGCGGCAGAGGCGGGTCGGGGCTCGACCATGATGCTTGCCAATGCAGTGGCGCTGAGCAGGCCCGAGATCACCAGGGCACGGCGACACCTGCCATGAGTCGTCACCCGACTTATTTTGGACATTCATCACCCTCGAGTGAACTTGTCGACGGTGCTCGAACACCGTCAATGAGTAACTGGCGAGGCACAAGCAGATAATGTGACAACTTCTTCGCGACACATCTCTCCGGATGCTGCAAGAATCTGTCGATCCACGACACACGTACACGACGATGGATACCCTGCTGTGTAGACGTGTCCTCAATGACCGCGCCAACTCTTACAGCACGAGCGTCATCTCCTCGCTTCCTGCATAGAAACGGCATGAGGCACGGCGTGAAGCAATGGATCAGACGGACACGCTATGTCCTATATCAAGGTTTACAGTGTGAGATATAGCGTGAATTGTTGGTGTAAGTATTCAGGCTTATGGAGCCTTTCGCACTTCACGTCATTCGGACGCGCTGGGAGAACGTCGCCCGGACGGCACGCGCCCGTCGGCTCCTCGACGATCTCGCATCCGTCGAGCCGGTCGTCTCCGAGCTCCACGTCGCAGACCTGGCTGACCTGGTCGGCACCACGAGTGGTCAGATCGGGTCGCTCGACCCCGCCGAGGTGCACGCGGTCCTGGCTGCGCTAGTCCGACAGTTTCACCTCGACGAGCTGGTCGGCATCACGATCGTCCGCGCCATCCTGCCGGGACTCGCTGGGGTCGCACGGCGCATGCGCTGGGGCGCAGGAGGTCCGTGGAGCGATCACGACGAGTTCGCAGCCGACCTCGTCGTGTCCGCCTGGACGCGTGTGCACGAGCACGCCGGCGAGACACTGGCCCGACCAGCCCAGACCATCCTCGACCGGGTCCACCGTTCGCTGCGCACCCAACGCGAGCGCCACCGACGAGACGCGTCGCGTGCACGGCCGTGGGACGAGCGCGACTGCGAGCCCACTGCGGCCGCCTCGGACGCCTTGTCGGAGCTGGCGTTCGGTCTGGATCTCGTCAGGGGCACCCTCGTCACGGCCGAGGACGCGAATCTCATCCTGGCCAATCGCGTCCACGGCTACCGCCTCGCGGAGCTGTCGATCGCAACGGGTCGCAGCGTCGCCCAGCTCAGTTACCAGCGACGTCGCGCCGAGAGCGCGCTGCTGCGATGAGGCACCTTCGGAACGATGGTGTCAGGCCGGGCGTGAGGTCGGGCGTGAGGTCGGGCGTGAAGACCCCTCAGCGTCATGCGGACCTCCGCCACGGCGAGCCGCGACGTCGTGCGCTCGCTCGCCGCAGGAGTGGGCGTCCAGCACGAGATCTCGCGGGATGGCTCGCTCTCGGGCTCGTAGTCGCCGGCGTCGTCGTCCTCACGGCTCGAGGCGCCGGGACGAGCGTTCCGCAGAGCCGGCTCACACGGGCAGAGGCGCACGCCCTCGACGCCCTCGACTCCGTCGACGGACGACATCGGCGCAGGTCGGTCTCGGCGGGCACGGCCGCAGGAGTCGGCGCGACCAGCGTCGGTGCCACGCGAGCTCCGGCGCCGCGCCGCGACAGCACGGGATCGACGGATCGGGTCTCGGCGACGACCACGACCACGGCCACAAAGCTCCCGGCGACCACCGGACCGGCGGCCACGGCCCTGGCGCCAACCGTCCCGGCGTCGACGTGGCCGAGCACAACGACGACCGCAGCGGCAGCGACGACGACGCCTGCAACAGCACCCGCCACGACTGCGCGCGCCCCGGCACCCGCGACCACGACAGCGACAGCTCCGCCCCCGCAGCGGCCGCGAGCCACGGTCCCGGTCGCGCGCGTCCCGCGCACCACGATCCTCGTGCCTGCCGTGGCGTCGGCCCGCTGGCCGGGCAACTTCGACTACCCCGAAGACGTCACCGCTAGCTACACGATCCGGACGTCCGGGGGTGTCGTGGCCGCGACTGCAGCGTGGTCGGGTACCCCGGCGCTCACGATCGGCGTGGCCTGCCGGGGTAGCACGCGTTCCGCGTCCGGAGACTCCGGGCTCTACGTCGCAGCGGTAGCTGCTCCGGGAACCTGCGCGATCACGATCGGAGAGCCTCCCGGTGTCGAGGCAGTCGTCTCCTACTCCCTCGTCGTCCACTACCCCGCACTCGAAAGGCAAGGACCGTGACCGGCACGTCACAGCCACGCACGACTGATGCAGGCAGTTCGGACCCAGTCAGGCCTGATCGACGTCGGTCGGACGGAGACAGGTCCGGCACAGGCCGGTCTGGCACAGGCCGGTCTGGCACAGGCTGGTCCGGCACGAGCAGGTCCGACGTGCTCGTCCGAGGGCTCGCCGCGCTCGTCAAGAGCGTTGTCCTCGTCGGCGGCGTCCCACTCGCCGTCGGACGCCTCTGGCTGCTCTTGCCCGGCCCGCGGACGCCGCTCACGGCGGCGGCGTGGCACGGAGCTCGCGCCGGAGGCCACGGCGTCCTCGTCGCGGTCGCGACGATCTGGCTGGTCGCATCGGCGCAGCTCGCGCGCGATCTCGGACGCGCCCTGACCGGCCGCCTCGGATCGACCACGGGATCCTGGTCGACGCGCTGGGCATCGCGCGTCGCCGGGCTCCTGCTCGTCGTGTCGGCGGGGTCCGTCGCCTCGGCTGGGCTCGCGGCCGCATCGTCCTCGGCAGCCGTGCCGGCCCCCACGGCCCCGGCAGTCACGGCCCCGGCCTCAGCCGCGCGTTCCACGTCTCTCTCGGCCGCTACCACACTGCCCACGGGTTCGACGGCCGCAGCCGCAGCCGCAGCCGCAGCCGAGGGGACCGGTGCAGCCGCAGGATCGGGAGGTGGGTCGACGACCGCCGACCTTCGTCTCTACCGTGTCGAGCCCGGCGACTGCCTCGCCAGCATCGCTGCCCGGGAGCTCGGTAGCGCTGGCGACTGGCTTGCCCTCGCCCGGCTCAATATGGGTCGTCGGCAGCCCGACGGCCGGCGCATGACCGATCCGAGCCTCATCTATCCCGGCTGGGTGCTCGTCCTCCCCGCCTCGCAGCCGACAGCCGAGGCACCGACTGACAGTGCCGACGGACCAGCACGTGCACCGACACCGGTCGCCGCGCCGACGCAGGCCGGCGTCGATGTTGGCGAGATCGCCCCTCCCGGCGACACGGTCGGACGCCCGGTGCATGCCCCTCGAGAGCTGGAGCAGTCTCGCGTGCTGCCACGCTCGCTGCCTGACAGGCCGGACCGGTCGAGTCACGTTGCCACGCGCCCCGCAGCACCGACACTCCCCCGGCGGCACCTCGACGAGCTGGCAATCCTCGGGGTCGGACTGCTCGGCGCGACCGGGCTTGCTCGGCGCCTCCGGTCGCAGCGCCGGGCGCGCGAGTGCCTCCGGCGTCCCGGCGAACGCGTCATGACACCGGCCCACGACACCGGCCGCGCCGCCGCGCTGCTCGACCCCCTTGCCGACGTCGAACTGCTCGACTGGGTGGACGTGGCGAACCGGCTGCTCTGGCGGGAGTGCCGCCGCCGCGCGGAGCATTCGCCGGGTGCGCCCTTGCCCCAGATCCGGCGCGTGCGGGTCGGTCCAGACGGTGTCGACCTCGAGCTGCTGGCACCGATCACCGAAGCGGTCGCGGGATTCACCGCCCGCGAGCACGGGCGAGTCTGGTCCCTCGACACCGGCGACGGTCTCGCCGCGCTCTCGGCTCGCGCCCATTCATGCGGTCGCTATGCGCCCCTCCTTGTCCCGGTCGGCGATGCCGCCGACGCGAGCTATCTCGTCGCGCTCGGACCGGGCCGGCGGCTCTCGATCGACGGAACGCTCCCATATGAGCCCTGCCACGTGCCGACGGCGGTCGACACAGCAGCAGACCGCTCCGCGTCGGAACATGCGACGCAGGCCGGCACGCTCGCGGGGATCCTCGTGGCGCTCAGTGGCGTGCCGTGGTCCAGCGAGTTGCAAGTCGAGATCGTCGGCGCCACGCTCCCCGACAACACGACGCGCCGACTCGGTCTCAACACCTCGAGCGCGACCGAGCTCGCCGAGCTCGCACGAGATCCTGCGACCACTCAGCTCGACCGCCTCGCGTCCAACTGGTCGCCCGAGCTCCTCGTCGTCGTCGGGTCCGACCCGGTCGGCGGGGACAGGGCACGAGTCGACGACGCGCTGCTCGACGAGGTCGGGCGCCGGGCGGGCATCGTCTCCCTCGGAGGTCCAGCAGCGGACCGCATCGTCGTCGGGGACGGCTGCCTCCTGCTCGAGCCCGGCGGGATCGAGCTCCACCCACTCTCCCCGACAACGGCGCAGCTCGGGCTCCTCGAACAGCTGCTCGAGGAGTCCGAGTCCGATCCACTCCCGGTCGTGGCTGCTTCCGGCGGCCCGCGACCCCGGCCGGGGCCACCCGGACCAGTCGAGATCCGGTTGCTCCGACGCACGCCCGAGGTCCTCGGATGGGTCGCGGAACCGTCGAGCAAGGACCGCTCCCGCGTGATCGAGCTGCTCGCGTTCCTCGCGCTCCACGGGCACGCCGCGAGCGGCGACCGGATCCGGTCGAGCGTGTTCAGCCGTGGCGAGCACTCGGCGACACTCGGACGCGTCCACAACGTCTGCTCCACCGCCCGACGCGCGCTCGGCTCCGCACCGGACGGCCACAGCTACCTGCCCGCAGCCACGAGAGGGCGCTACCGGCTCGACCCAGCCGTCACGACCGACTGGGAGCGCTTCGAGGCCATGCGGCTGCTCGCGCTCGACGCAGAGCCGGCAGAAGCGGTGACACTGCTCAGCGAGGCTCTCGAGATGCTCGAGAGCCCACCGCTCGCCGACGTCGCGTGCGGCTGGGACTGGATGCTCGCCGAAGGGATCCTCGCGGCGATCGTCGCGGCGATCGTCGACGCCGCTCACCACCTCGCGACTCTCGGGCTCGCGACGGGCGACGCCGCTCGAGCCCGTTGGGCGATCGCGAAGGGACGCATCGTCGAGCCGTGGTCGGAGACACTGGCTCGCGACACGATGACCCTCGCCGACGCCGAAGGCGATCGGGACGCCATCCGGCGCGCCTGGCAGGATCTCGAGGGTGCGCTCGACCGCCTCGACGGCAACGAGCCGTCACCCGAGACACGGGCGCTGTTCGAGTCCCTCGTGGGCCACGTGACGTAGCGACCAGCAGAAGGAGCTGTCGAGGGAGGAAGAGGCCTTCCTCTCCGCCCCTCCCCGGACGACTTGGCTGCCTGACGGTTCGGGACGGGAGCGATGCACGAGGGTGCGACGTCTGGGTGCTCTCGGCCACGCTGACCGCCGGGCTCCAGGCCGGCAGGCCGGCAAACGCCAGTCGGAAGGCGCCGGCAATCAGCGGTCGGCGAGGAACGGGTACCGCTCGCGGACGGCTCGCACCTCGGCCGAGTCGACCCGTGCCGACACGACCCCCTCGCCGTCCCCCGCCTCGTCGAGGATGGTGCCGAAGGGTCCGACGGCGACGCTCCCGCCGGCGTAGTCCACACCGCCCCCGGCGCCGACCCGGTTCACGCCGACGACGGCAGCGAGGTTCTCGATGGCCCGCGCGACGAGCAGAGCGCGCCAGTGGGCCTGCCGGGACGCCGGCCAGCTCGCGACGACGACGTAGCAGTCGGTCTCTGCAGCGCGCCCCCAGAAAGCGTCGGCAAAGCGCAGGTCGTAGCAGACAAACGGCGTCACGCGCACACCGCCGATCGTGGTGGTCACGAGCTTTGAGCCGGCTCGGTAGTGCTCCGCTTCACCGCCGTAACGGAAAGGGTGGACCTTGTCGTAGACGACGTCTCCCCCGTCGGGGCGAGCGAGGAGGAAGCGATTGACAGGCATGCCGCCGTCCGCGGGCCGGCACGCGAACGACCCGCCCACTGCGACACCGAGCGTGTCGGACCTCTCGTGCAAGAACGCCGCGGTCGGGCCGTCCTCGGGCTCCGCGACGGTCGCGGTGTCCATCGAGAAGCCGGTTCCGAACATCTCCGGCAGCAGCACGAGCCCAGCCCCGCCTCCAGCAGCCTCGGCTACACGTGGCGAGAGCCGGCGTAGGTTCTCCGCTCGATCCTGCCAGACGATGTCGCACTGGATGCCCGTCACCGTGAGCACCGAACTACCCAGCTCCCCCGTCATCGCCGGAGCACGGCGAGGCGTTCGAGCGCGTCGTCGAGCTGGGCCTCCTGCTTGCAGAAGGCCCAGCGCACGAGGGGACGGCCGGCCGCCTCGTCGTCGTAGAAGACGACGCTCGGGATGGCGACGACCCGGCACCGCTCGGGCAGCATCTGGCAAAACTCCACGCCGTCCTCGAAGCCGAGCGCCCGGACGTCGGTCGTCACGAAGTACGCGCCCTCGGGGCGCCGGGCCTCGAGCCCGAGCGACTCGAGACCCGCGCAGAGCTGCTCACGGCGCGCGCGCAGGTTCTCGACCGTCGCCTCGACGAGAGCGTCCCCGGCGTCGAGCGCGGCGGCGATCGCGTGCTGGAACGGCGCGCCGCTCACGTAGGTGAGGAACTGCTTGGCCGTGCGGACCGCGGCGAGCAGAGGCGCCGGAGCGCACGCCCAGCCGATCTTCCAGCCCGTGAAAGAGAACGTCTTGCCGGCGGAGGAGATCGACACGGTCCGTTCAGCCATGCCCGGGAAGCCGGCGAGCGGAACGTGCGCACCGCCGTAGACGAGGTGCTCGTAGACCTCGTCGGTCACCGCGATCAGGTCATGCTCGACGCAGACCTTCGCGACCGCAGCGAGCTCGTCGGCTCCGAGCACGCGGCCGGTCGGGTTGTGCGGGTTGTTCACGAGCACGATCCGCGTCCGCGGCGTGATCGCAGCTGCGAGGTCGGCCGGGTCCATCCGCCAGTCGGGGCCGCGCAACGGCACGACCCGGCGCGTCGCACCGGCCATCGCCGTGCATGCCGCGTAGGCGTCGTAGTAGGGCTCGAGCATGACGACCTCGTCGCCCACCTCGCAGATAGCGAGGAGGCTCGCGGCGATCGCCTCCGTCGCCCCGGCGGTCACGAGGACCTCGTCCTCCGGGTCGTAGTCGAGCCCGTAGCAGCGACGGGCGTGCGTGGCAACTGCCCTGCGCAGCTCCGGTATGCCCTTGCCCGGCGGGTACTGGTTGTGGCCCGCCTCGATGGCCTCGATCGCCCACCGCTTGATCTCGTCCGGCCCGTCGGTGTCGGGAAAGCCCTGTCCGAGGTTGATCGACCCGGTCTCCACGGCGCGGGCCGACATCTCGGCGAAGATCGTCGTCGTGTAGCCCTGCAGTCGTGCGCTCAGGTGCTCGGCGCGCGCGCTCATCGCAGCGCAGCGTAGCGGCCCTCAGGCGATCAGCTCCGCGAGCTCGACGACCTCGAGGCCGTGCGCTTCGGCGACCGGCGCGTAGGTCACCGCGCCCTCGACGGTGTTGACGCCGAGAGCGAGCGCGGGATCCGACGCCGCGGCGCCTCGCCATCCCTTCGCCGCGATCTCCCCCGTGTACGCGAGCGTCGCGTTCGTCAGCGCGTGCGTCGAGGTGTGCGGCACGGCACCCGGCATGTTCGCGACGCAGTAGAAGACCGACTCGTGCACGAGGAACGTCGGGTCCGAGTGCGTCGTCGGATGCGTCGAGGCGAAGCAACCCCCCTGGTCGACGGCGATGTCGACCAGGACCGACCCGGGCTTCATCCGCGCGACGAGCTCGTCGCTCACGAGCCTCGGCGCCTTGGCTCCCGGCACGAGGACCGCACCGACCACGAGGTCCGCCTCGAGGCAGGCCTCCTCGACCGTGTGCTCGCTCGACGCGAGCGTCGTGAGCCTGCCCTGGTAGACGGCGTCGACGGCGCGGAGCTTCGCGAGGTCTCGGTCGAGCACGACCACGTCAGCGTGCATGCCGACGGCCACGGCCGCCGCGTTGGCCCCGGACACCCCCGCGCCGATGACGACGACGCGGGCGGGCGCCACGCCCGGGACGCCGCTCAGCAGGACGCCGCGGCCGCGACCGGGACGCTGCAGGTGCGCCGCCCCGACAAGTGGAGCCATGCGACCGGCCACCTCGCTCATCGGCGCCAGCAAAGGCAGCGAGCCGTCGGCGAGCTGCACCGTCTCGTAGGCGATGCCGACGGTGCCCGCGGCAAGGAGCGCGTCGGTGCACGCCCGCGACGCCGCGAGGTGCAGGTAGGTGAACAGCACGAGGTCCCGGCGGAGCCGGTGGAACTCCTCGGCGACCGGCTCTTTCACCTTGCAGACGAGCTCGGAGGCACCCCAGACCTCGTCGGCGTCCGGGACGATCGTCGCCCCGGCGCGCACGTACTGCTCGTCGGTGATCGACGATCCGGCGCCGGCATCGTGCTCGACGTGGACCGTGTGGCCCGCCGAGACGAGCTCGCGGACACCGGCTGGCGTCATCGAGACCCGGAACTCGTTGTCCTTCAGCTCCCGGGGGATCCCGACCTTCATCGTCTGCACCTCGATCCTCGTCGCGACAAGCAACCGCCTGCCCGCCGGACCTGCACGCCCGGACGCGCCCGCCGCAGAATGCTCCCACCTGCTGCATCATGCTGCAAGTCTTTCCGTCGTCAGAAGCACCTGCAACGACGGTTTCCTGAGACAAAGTGCCCACCTGGTGCGAAGTTCGCGCGCCGGTCACGAGATCTCCGTGGACGTCGCGTCACCGACGGCGCGACCTGCACACCGGTGGCCGCGTCGCGCAGCCCGCGAGGCGATCGCGCTCAGGAGTCGAAGCCGACGCCGAAACGGTCGAGCAGCCGGAGCCAGAGGTCGCGCCGGCCATCGTGGTCGTCTGCGTGCGCAAGCGAGCGCCGGGTCCGCGCGACGACAAGCGAGCGGAGCGGCTCGGGCGGGAAGGGAACGGGGGTCGACCGGACCATCTCGAGACCGGTCAGCGCGCTCGCGCGCCCCGCAACGAGATCGAGCAGGACGTCGGCGGCAAAGCGGGAGGCTCCGACGCCGAGCCCGGTGAAGCCGGCCGCGTACGCCACACGCCCACGGTTCGCCGTGCCGAAAAAGACGCAAAAGCGCGAGCAGGTGTCGATCGCACCGCCCCAGGCGTGACTGAACGTGATGCCGTCGAGCTGGGGGAAGGTCGTGAAGAAGTGCGTCGCGAGCCGCTCGAACGAGGCCGGCCGGACGTCCCGTCCACCACCGAGCCCGTTGCCGTAGTGGTAGATGGCGTCGTAGCCACCGAAGAGGATCCGGTCGTCGGGCGTGAGCCGGTAGTAGTGGAACTGGTTCCCGGAGTCCGACAGCCCCTCGCGACCACGCCAGCCGACCGCGTGGAGCTGGGTCGCGTCGAGAGGCTCGGTCGACAGGACATAGTCGTAGACGGGGAGCACGTAGCGTCGGATGCGCCGGAGGAGCGGGGGGAACGCGCTCGTCGCCAACACGGCCTTGTCCGCGAGGACCGACCCGCGGTCGGTGACGAGCCGGAGCGACGCTCCCTCGTCGGTGCACCGCGCGACCGCAGAGCTCTCGTAGATCACCCCTCCCCGCCTCTCGACCGCACGCGCCAGGCCCCAGGCGAGGCGGGCCGGGTCGACGATCGCCGTCGTCTCGGAGTGGACGAGGCCGCCGAGATAGCTCGGCGAGTCGACGCGCCCGCGCATCGAGCCGGCGTCGAGGAGCTCGATTGCGTGACCGTGCTCGGCTGCGGTGCGGGCGCTCTCGGCGAGAGCGTCGAGGTGCCACGCCGCGGTCGCGACGTCGATCGAGCCCGTCCGCTCGAAGCCGCAGTCGATCCCCTCCCGCGAGATCGTCTCGGCGATCCCCTCGAGGTTCTCCCGTCCGAGCCGCTCGAGCTCGTCGATCTCGCCGGGGAAGTGCGCGAGGCCGTTCGCGAGGCCGTGGGTCACGCTGGCCTCGACGAAGCCGCCGTTGCGCCCGCTCGCAGCCGTGGCGATCCGGTCGGCCTCGAGGACCACGACAGTGGCCGACGGGTCCTGCTCGAGCGCCCGCAACGCCGTCCAGAGCCCGGTGAAGCCTGCGCCGACGACGGCAAGGGCCGCCCGGACATCGCCTGCGAGGCGGCGCCGTGGCTCGGGACGATCGGCGGAGTCGAGCCAGAGCGGGACGTGCGACGCTCCGGCCAGGGCGGCGCGTGTCCGACCCGGCGTGGCCGCCGTCACGACAGGTCGAGGATCGCCGTCCGCACGTCGGACATGTCCATGAGCGTCCACTTCCCTCCAATCCGGCCCCAGCCGGTCCCCTTGCCTCCCGCCCCGCCGAACGGCATCGCTATGTCCCAGTAGTCCGTCGTGTCGTTGACGACGACCTGGCCGACCTCGAGGTGCTCGACGTAGCGGAACGCCCGGGCGAGGTCGCTCGTGAACACCGCAGCCTGCAAGCCGAGCGCGTCCGCGTTCGCGAGCTCGAGGATCGCGTCGTCGCCGTCCGCGGTGAGCACGGGGACGACCGGACCGAACGATTCCTCCCGCGCGACCGCCATCTCCGGCTCGACCCCGTCGAGCACCGTCAGCTCGTAGTACAGCTCCGTCGGCATGCCCGACCGGCGCGCGCCGCCGGCGAGCACAGTCGCGCCACGGGAGGTCGCGTCGGCGACATGCCGGTCCATCTTCGTAGCGACACCCTCGTTGTTCAAAGGACCGAGCGTGGTCTCGGGATCGAACGGGTCCCCGAGGCGGACCGCCGCCGCTTCGGAGAGGCACGCCGTGACGAAGTCGTCGTGGCGCGAGCGGTCGACGATGACACGCTCGGTCGCACAGCAGACCTGGCCCGCGCAGAAATAGGCGCCGTAGACAGCCGCCTTTGCTGCCCGTGCGACGTCGCCGTCGGCGCACACGATGAGGGGCCCGTTGCCCGAGCATTCCATGACCGTGCGCCGGAGCCCGGCCACCTGCTGGATCCGTGCGCCGGTCGCCGACGAGCCGATGAAGCCGATCGCGTCGACCAGCTCGTCGGTGACGAGCATCTCGCCGACGCCACCGTCGCCCGGCAGCACGTTGACGAGCCCCGCCGGGAGTCCCGCCTCCTCGAACGCCTCCACCGAGCGGAGCACCGCGGCACAGGTGTGCACGGGCGGCTTGAGGACGTGCGCGTTCCCCGTCACGAGCCCGGGAGCGAGGAACTCCGCCGCCATGAGGACCGGGAAGTTCCATGGCGTGATCACCGCCCAGGTGCCGACCGGCCGGCGAAAGGTGAGCATCCTCTTGCGCGCGTCGCGCAGCGGCAACGTCTCGCCGGCGAGGCGGACCATGTCCTCCGCGTGGAGGTGGAAGAGCTCTGCCGCCTCCTCGACGTCCGCGACGGACTCGGCGAGCGGCTTGCCCTGCTCGAGCGTCTGCAGTCGAGCGAGCTCCGGGACCCGGGCGCGTAGTGCGTCGCCGATGCGGTGGCAGACGGCCGCGCGCTGGTAGGGCCCGACCTCCGCCCAGGCGCGCTGGGCTCGGCGCGCTGCCTCCGTGGCAGCGCGGATGTCGGCACGGCCCGGGACGGGGACGGTCGCGACGAGCTCGCCGGTCGCCGGGCTGTGGATCTCGGCCCGCTCGCCGGTCGAACTGTCGATGAAGCGCCCGTCGATGTAGAGCTGGAGCTCGAGTGGACGGCGCGGCCGGTCGTTCTCGAGCTGGGCGCTGGCCTGCGTCACGTCTCCTCCTTGGTTGCACGCCGGTCCGTGCTGACGTAGGTCGTGACCACGAGCGTCGTGCTCACGAGCGACCTCCGGCGAGGCGCTTCTCGACGACGTCGTGGAGGCCGTCGCCGACCGCGTTGATCGCCACGACGGTCGCGACGATCGCGACGGCAGCCGGCCAGAGCTGCCACCAGTAGCCGTCGAAGAGATTGTTGATCCCCGTCGTGAGCATCCGGCCCCAGTTCGTCGCCGGAGGCGGAACACCGAGGCCGAGGAAGCTGATCGACGCGAAGAGCAGGATCGCGTCGGCGACCTTCAAGGTCGCGTTGACCACGACGACACCGAGCGCGTTCGGCACGACGTGACGCAGCACGAGGCGGAGATGCCCGTTGCCGAAGCCGCGCGCCGCGACGACGTAGTCCCGGGTACGCAGCGAGAGCGTCTCGCCCCGCACGATCCGGGCGGTCGAGAGCCAGCTCACCGACGCGATCGCGACGACGATGAGCGGGAGCGTCGGCTGGAGCAACGTCCCGAGGAGCACGACGAAGAAGAGGAACGGGATCGAGAGCATCGTGTCGACGACCCGCATGAGCAGCGCGTCGACGATTCCTCCCGCGTAGCCCGCGATCGCTCCCCAGAGCGTTCCGAACAGCGTCGCGACGAGAGCGACGGCGAAGCCGACCTCGAGGGTGCTCTGCCCGCCGAGCATCAGGCGACCGAGGATGTCGAACCCTTCCGGGCTCGTGCCGAGGGGGAACTGCGCCGACGGTGGCAGGTTCTCGTTGATGAGATTGGTCGCGGACTGGTTCGTCGAGTAAAGGTGCGGCCCGACGAAGCAGAAGAGCGCGATCGCCACGAGCACGACGAAGCCCGCTAGGGCGAACCGGTTCGCGGCGAACGTCGCGAGGTTGTCTCGCCACACCGGACGTGCCCTCTCCGGCATCTCGACCGGCACCGCGTCGAACGGCGGGGCGTGCGGCCCGGTCATCGTGGCGAGGGCCGAGCCGACTGGTCCGACGCTCATGGCAGGCCTCCCGCCGCGTGACCGTCACCCATAGCGGATCCTCGGGTCGAGCGCGGCGTACGCGAGGTCGGCGAGCAGGCTGCCGACGACGACAGCCACGCTCACGAGCAGTACGACGCCGAGCAGGACCGGGTAGTCGCGGGACTGCTCCGCGTCCCAGAACAACAGCCCCATCCCCGGGTAGTCGAACAGCGCCTCGACGATGAGCGAACCGCTCACGACGTAGGGGAAGCTGATGCCGACGAGCGAGACGACGGGCAGGAGCGAGTTGCGCAGCACGTGCCGGACGAGCACCCGCGACCACGGAGAGCCTTTCGCGCGCGCGGTGCGGACATAGTCCTCGAGGAGGTTGTCGATGACCGAGGAGCGCACGTAACGGCTGTAGTAGGCGATGTTGCCGAGCATGAGGGTGAGCACGGGGAGCACGAGCACCTTTGCGTCGGTGCCGACGCCCTGACCGAACTGCTGTGCCGTCGAGGGCAGGAGCGGAAGCTCGATGTTCAAGACGACGATCGCCACGACCCCGAGCAGGAAGCTCGGCATCGAGTAGAGAGCAAGCAGGATCCCGGAGAACGCGTAGTCGACGCCTTTGTTGCGCCGGAAGGCCTGCAGCGCGCCGAGCGGTACCGAAACGGCGATGGCGAGGGCGATCGCGACACCCGTCAGCAGCAGGTCCCGCGGGAAGTACTCGCCGAGCAAGGTCGAGACCGGCGTGTTGAGCTTGTAGGAGAAGCCGAGGTTGCCCCGCAGGGCGTGGCCCAGCCACACGAGGTACTGCACCGGCAAGGGCTTGGTCAAGCCCTCCTCGATCGCGAGCTGGTGGACGGCGTAGGGGGACGCCTTCGGCCCGAGCTGGGCACGCACCAGGCCACCGGGGAGTGCGTGGAGCAGGCCGAACACGATGAGGCTGACGAGGAGCAGCACGACCACGGTCTGACCGAGCCGGCGTGCCAGGTACCCCGTCATCGAAGGTCCCCGGCGCCGGCTCGCCCGGTCGGGGCGGCCGTCGAAGCTGCCCGGCGTCGCGACCTCACCGTCGCTAGCTCGAGAAGTACCACGCGGATGGGTGGTAGTTCGCGTAGGGGTTGAGCTGCTTCCAGCCGTGGAGGTTGTCCTTCGCGACGACGATCTCGTAGTCCGAGACCGGCCACCAGAGAGAGGCCACGTCGGTCGAGAGGTAGTTCTCGTCGGCGTACAGGGCGTTCAATCCCGGCGTCTCGTGCGCCAGCGCGATGAGGTGCTGCGCCTGGGCCGAGTCGTAGCCTCCCGCCCAGAAGTTGCCCTTGCCGAACTCGTTCCCGCCGACAGGCAGAAGCTCGTACTGACCGAAGTCCCACATGAAGTTCGAGTAGGCGAGCAGGCCCCAGTTGCACGGCGGGGAGCTCGGGCAGACCCCGCCGATCGAGAACATCGTGCTCTCGGTCTGCCCGTTCAACGTGATCCCGATGCCGACTGACTTCGCCACCGTCTGGTAGGCCTCGACCTGTGCCGCAAAGCTCGGCGTCCCGGTCGAGTACATGAACGAGAACGCGAGCTGCTTGCCCTTGGTGATCCCCGGCCCGCACTCGCTGCTCGCCGTGCCCGGCCGCTTGCAGACGTCGATCCCACCTGGTCCTGCCACCCAGCCGTGCGAACGGAGCAGCTTGGCTCCCGCCTCCGTGTCGTAGGGGTACGGGTCGCTGCGGAGCTGCTTGCTCACGTAGGCCGAGCCCGGGTAGTCGGGCGCGACGCCGTAGTCCGGCAACCCGTAGCCATGGAGCGTGCGCGTCAGGTACAGGTTCTCGTCGACCAGGTGCTGGAGCGCTTGTCGGATGTAGAGCTGACGGACGAGCGGGCCGTAGGTCTTGTTCGTGTAGCCGAGCTCGACCACCTCGTTGTAGAAGACCTGCCAGGGCTTGACGGTGAAGCCGTGGCTCGTGAAGTACGAGGACTGGCTCACGTCGCTGAAGGGGAGGAAGCCAAACGTGACTGTCCCCGAGCGGAGCGCGTCGAGCTCGGCCGTGTCCGACGCGAAGCTGTAGATCTGGTAGCCGGCGAGACGCGGCTTGCCCGGCCCGCTGTAGCGGTCGTTCCTCGCGAACGACGCGGCGTAGGTCGTCGGGTCGTAGGACTTGACGACCCACGGCCCGTCGACCACCTTCCAGAGCGGGTTCGTCGCGTACGTCCGGAGATCCTCGGACTGGGAGTAGAGGAAGGAGAAGACCGACTTCGCGCCCGACGGCGTCGCTGCGGCGTCGCCGACCTTGCACGTCGCGCACGTCTTGTCCCACGCCTGCGCCGGCAGCGGGTAGATCCAGGTCAACTGGTTCCCGGTGAACCACAGCGGGCTGTAGGAGCGGTCGAGGTGCAGCACGAAGGTGTACGGACCCGGGTAGGAGACGCTCGTCACGTCGTCGGGCAGCTCGCCGGGGATGTAGGCCCCATCCCTGGTCTTGCCTGCGGCCAGGAGCTCGAAGAAGAAGCGGACATCGGCGCTCGTCACCTTCGTCCCGTCGGACCAGGTGAAGCCCGGCTTCATCGTGACGGTGACCGTCGTGTCGTGGTTCGAGTAGACGGGGGGGCTCGCGATCGAGAGCTGCTCGTCGATCCCCGTCGCCGAGCCGTTGCCTGCAAAGTACAAGGGACGCCACATGCCACCTTCGACGTTCGAGTCCCAGTCCTCGTAGTTCGCGGTGTTCTCGATCGGGAGCATCCACGTGAAGTCCTCGCCGATCGGCAGCGCGTAGCTTGCGACGCCGCCGGCCGGGCGGGATGCGGGCACGCCCTTGCGCGAGGCGGACGCCGCGGCCGACGCAGCGGCGGTGACACCGGTGCCGACCGCACCCGCGAGGGCGACGGCGGCGAGGGCGACGGCGCGCCACACGCCACGTCGGGAGCTCGTGCGGCCCACGACCGACGTCCCGAGAACTGACCGAAATTGATGCATCGCTCACGCTCCTAGCCGGGCCGGATCGCTCGCCGTTGAGCTTGACCCCATACCGTACGGTTCTGTCAACCTGATCGTCAATGGTCAACCGATCGAATCGCCGAAGCGACTCTTGCCGACCGGATCCGCAGGAAGCGCAGCGCGATGCCGTCGCCGCGCCCTCCCCTTACGCGCCCGTGTAGTGCATGACGTGCTTGAGGCGCGTGTAGTCCTCGAAGCCGTAGATCGACAGGTCCTTGCCGTAGCCCGAGTGCTTGAACCCACCGTGCGGCATCTCCGCGGCGATCGGGATGTGGGTGTTCACCCAGACTGCGCCGAAGTCGAGCGCCTTCGACATGCGCATCGCGCACCCGTGGTCCGTCGTCCAGACGCTCGACGCGAGGCCGTAGCGGACGCCGTTCGCGAGCGCGACGGCCTCCTGCTCGGTATGGAAGCGCTGCACGGTGATGACCGGTCCGAAGATCTCGTCCTGCACCATCTCGTCGTCCTGGTGCAGGCCCACCACGACCGTCGGTGCGAAGCAGTAGCCGCGCTCGCCGACCGGCCCACCGCCGGCCACGATCTCCGCGTGGTCCGGGATCCGCTCGAGGAAGCCGGAGACGCGAGCGAGCTGCGACGCGTTGTTGAGCGGACCGAGCTGGGCGTCGGCCACGTCCGTCCCGGCCGCCCGGGTCGCCTTCGCACACCTCGCGAGAGCCGCGACGAACGCGTCGTGGACGCGCGCTCCGGCGAGCACCCGCGTCGCGGCCGTGCAGTCTTGGCCGGCGTTGAAGTAGCCGGCGAGCGCGATCCCCTCCGCGGCAGCCTCGACGTCCGCGTCGTCGAACACGACGACCGGCGCCTTCCCACCGAGCTCGAGGTGGACCCGCTTGAGCGACGGCGCAGCAGCCGTCGCGACCTCGATGCCCGCCCGGACGCTGCCCGTGATCGACACCATCTGCGGCGTGTCGTGGGCGACGAGCAGCCGACCGGTGTCGCGGTCGCCGCAGACGACGTTGAACACGCCGACCGGCAGGTGCTCGGCCATGAGCTCGGCCATGTAGAGCGTGGACGCCGGCGTCGTGTCGGAGGGCTTCAGCACCATCGTGTTCCCGGCGGCGAGCGCAGGGGCCCACTTCCAGACGGCCATCATGAACGGGTAGTTCCACGGCGTCACCGCCGCGCAGACGCCGATCGGCTCGCGCCGGACATACGACGTGCAGTCCGGCAGGTACTCGGCCGCGGCGCGCCCGTCGAGCATCCGCGCCGCGGCTGCGAAGAAGCGGACCTGGTCCGCCGCGGGCGGGATCTCCTCCGCCCGCGTGATCGCAAACGGCTTGCCCGTGTCGCGCCCCTCGATCGCGACGAGCTCGTCAGCGTGCTCCTCGATCGCGTCGGCGATGCGCAGCAGCGCCCGTGACCGCTGCGACGGGGTGGCGTCCCGCCAACCCGGGAACGCAGCGGCTGCCGCTGCCATCGCACCGTCGACATCCGCCGCTCCCGAGACCGGAGCGAGTGCGTAGGCCTCCCCGGTGCTCGGATCGACGATCGCCGCGCTCCCACCCGACTGCGCCGCGACGTGGCGGCCCCCGACGAAGTTGGCCAGGATCTCGAGCTTCTCTCGCCCGGACGTGCCCACTGGTCCCTCCCGACACCGCTCGTGCTCCGGCGTGCTCCACCCCCGGCAGGCCGGCGGGACGGACACGCTCCCGTGACGGTGGCATACTCGCAGAGTTGCGCGGTTCAGACAAGCGATTTCGCACATTGGTGCTCTCTTGTCGACGGATTCACTTGACGGGAGCGTGCGCGATGACGCACCGTTGGTGACGGGAGGCAGGCGTGGACATGCTCGACGACGCAAACCGGGCGATCATCGAGGAGCTCCAGCGCGACGGTCGTCGCCCCTACTCCGCCATCGCCGACGTCGTCGGCCTCTCCGAGGCTGCCGTCCGCCAACGCGTCCAGAAGCTGCGCGACGCCGGTGTGATCCAGGTCGTCGCCGTCACCGACCCGAAGCAGGTCGGCTTCGCCCGTCAGGCGATGGTCGGGATCCGTGCCGACGGCGACGTCCGAAAGCTCGCCGCGGAGCTCGCCGCCGTCCCGGAGATCGACTACGTCGTCGTCTGCGCGGGCGGCTTCGACATCCTCGTCGAGGTCGTCTGCGAGGACGACACCCACCTGCTCGAGCTTCTCAACTCGACGGTCCGTGCCCTGCCGGGGGTGCGTGACGCGGAGACGTTCGTGTACCTCGAGCTCACCAAGCAGACCTACACCTGGGGGACGAGATGACCATGACGAACGGCTGGAGGGGCACACCGACGAGCAACGAGGAGCTGCAGGCCGCAGCCCGCCGCCACCTGTGGATGCACTTCACGCGCCTGTCGTCCTACGCCGACCACGAGATCCCGGTCATCGTGCGCGGCGCGGGACCCTACGTCTACGACCAGCACGGCAAGCGCTACCTCGACGGCCTCTCCGGGCTGTTCACCGTCCAGGTCGGGCACGGCAGGACCGAGCTCGCGGAGGCTGCGGCGAAGCAGGCAGCCGAGCTCGCCTACTTTCCGCTCTGGAGCTACGCGCACCCGACCGGGATCGCTCTCGCGGATCGTCTCGCCTCGCTGGCGCCAGGCGACCTCGACCGCGTCTTTTTCACGACCGGCGGCTCCGAAGCCGTCGAGTCGGCCTGGAAGCTGGCCCGCCAGTACTTCCGCAGCATCGGCGAGGCGCAGCGCTGGAAGGTCATCAGCCGCGACATCGCCTACCACGGCACGACGATGGGAGCGCTGTCGATCACCGGCGTGCCCGACCTGAAGACGATGTTCGAGCCGCTCGTGCCCGGCGCGGTGAAGGTCCCCAACACCAACTTCTACCGGGCACCCGAGCACGGCGACAGCCTCGAGGACTTCGGCGTGTGGGCGGCGGACGAGATCGAGCGGGCGCTGCTGCGCGAGGGTCCGTCGACGGTCGCCGCCGTCTTCCTCGAGCCCGTGCAGAACAGCGGAGGCTGCTTCACCCCACCTCCCGGCTACTTCGCGCGCGTACGCGAGATCTGTGACCGCTACGGCGTCCTGCTCGTCTCCGACGAGGTGATCTGCGCGTTCGGCCGTCTCGGCCACTACTTCGGTGCGGACCGCTACGGCTACCAGCCCGACATGATCACGGTCGCGAAGGGGCTGACGAGCGGCTACTCACCCCTCGGTGCGCTGCTCGTGAGCGAGAGGCTCGTCCAGCCGTTCCTGTCCGGGGAGCGGACCTTTCTCCACGGGATCACCTTCGCGGGCCACCCCGTCTCGAGCGCCGTCGCGCTGGCCAACCTCGACATCTTCGAGCGCGAGGACCTCCTCGGCCACGTGCGGGCGACCGAGGGCGCCTTCCGCTCCGCCCTCGAGGAGCTGCGAGACCTGCCGATCGTCGGCGACGTGCGCGGCGACGGCTTCTTCTACGGCATCGAGCTCGTGAAGGACAAAGGCACCCGCGCGACCTTCGACGAGGACGAGTCCGAGCGCCTGCTCCGCAAGTTCTTGTCCCCCCGGCTCTTCGACGCCGGCCTGGTCTGCCGGGCGGACGACCGTGGCGACCCGGTCATCCAGCTGGCGCCGCCCCTTGTCTGCGGCGAGGAGCAGTTCGCCGAGATCTCGGCGATCCTCCGGACGGTTCTCGACGAGGCATGGAAGCAGATCTGACCAGGGAGTACCGGGACGTCTCGTACTGGTTCGACTCCCTCGACGAGGCGGTCACGGCGCGACCGTTGCTCGACCACGACGCCGACGCCGACGTCGTGGTCGTCGGCGGCGGCTTCACCGGCCTGTGGACCGCGTACTACCTCTGCGAGCGCGACCCGCGCCTGCGGGTCGTCGTCCTCGAGGCAGAGACCGCAGGCTTCGGCGCCTCGGGACGCAACGGCGGATGGTGCTCCGCGCTGTTTGCCGCCTCGGACGATCGCATCGCGCGCGACCACGGCCGCAGCGCGGCGCGTGCGATGCGCCTCGCGATGCAGGACACAGTCGACGAGGTCGGCCGGGTAGCCGACAGAGAGGGCATCGACTGTCACTACGTGAAGGGCGGGACGATCGTCGTCCTCCGCAGCGCCGCACAACTCACCCGCGCCCAGGAGGCCCTTGCCGCGGCACGCGCCCTCGGCGTCGGGACCGACGACCTCGACCTGCTCGGACCGCCGGACACTGCCCGCGTGCTCCGCTGTGCCGGCGCCCTCGGCGGGCTCTCGACGCCACACTGCGCCGCAGTGCACCCGGGACGGCTCGTACGCGGCCTCGCCGCCGTCGTCGAGCGCCGGGGCGTCACGATCTACGAGCACAGCCCGGTCACGCGCATCGGCCCCGGGCAGGCGACGACGGCACGGGGCACCGTGCGAGCGCCGGTCGTGGTCCGGGCGACCGAGGCCTACACCGCCCGCCTGCCCGGCGGGCGGCGAGCCCTCGCTCCGGTCTACTCCCTCATGGTCGCGACCGAGCCCCTGCCGGACAGCACGTGGGACGAGATCGGCCTCGCGCACCGCGAGACCTTCGCCGACGACCGTCATCTCATCGTCTACGGCCAGCGGACGGCCGACGGGCGGATCGCCTTCGGCGGGCGGGGTGCCCCGTACCACTTCGCGTCGGCGATCCGCAGCGACTACGACCGGGTGCCCGCAGTGCACGCCCGCCTCGCTGCGGCCCTCGTCGAGCTGTTCCCCGTGCTGTCGGGCGTCGAGATCACCCACCGTTGGGGTGGCCCACTCGGGGTGCCGCGGGACTGGTTCTCCTCGGTCGGCTACGACCGACGTACCGGTCTTGCTTGGGCGGGTGGCTACGTCGGAGACGGCGTCGCGACGACGAACCTCGCCGGTCGGACCCTCGCGGACCTCGTCTGCGGCGTCGACTCGGACCTCGTCCGCCTCCCGTGGGTCGCACACCGCTCCCGCCGGTGGGAGCCCGAGCCACTCCGCGCCCTCGGCCTCAACGCCGCCCTCGCGATGATGAGCTCGGCCGACGCAGCCGAGGAGCGCACGGGGCGACCGGCGCGACGGGCCCGCTGGCTCGACCGGGCGACCGGCGGATGAGCGACCGGCGGATGAGCGACCGGCTGCCCGGTTCTGCCCGGACAGGGCGAATGGCCGCGATTGCCACCACCTCCGGCCCGCGAGCCGCTACCGTGCGCCCGTGCCTTCCCACAGCCCACGCAAGCAGACCGTCTCCGACGCCACGATCCGGGCGCGCCGCATCCGCGTGCTCGCCGGAGCGGCTGTGGTCGTCGTCATCGCGGCGGTGCTCGCCGTGGTGCTCTCGAGCTCGTCGTCGAAGAAGCCAACCGGCGCGACGACGACCTCGGGCGGCAAGACCAGCTCGGCGACGACGACGTCGGCCGTGCCGACGCTCGCGAGCGATCGCTGCCCGCTCACCGACACGCCGGCGCCGGGCGGCGTCGTCCCGAAGCGCCCCCCCCTCGCGGTCAAGATCGGCAACCAGCCCCAGGGCGCTCGCCCCCAGAGCGGGCTGTCCGAAGCCGACGTCGTCTACGACACCCCCGCCGAGGGCGGGATCATGCGCTACGTCGCCGTCTACCAGTGCGAGAACGCCCCGGTCATCGGGCCCGTCCGGTCGCTGCGCTGGGTCGACTGGCACATCCTCGCCGAGTTCCGGACGTCGCTGCTTGCCTTCGCGGGCGGCATCAACCCCGACGTCAACGCTGTCGAGTCGCTCAAGTACGTCAAGGCCATCGACCTCTTGACGAACTACTCGCAGGCCGGGTACCGCACGACGAACCGCGTCCCGCCGGACAACCTCTACACGAGCAGCACGACGCTGTGGAAGCTCTTCCCCTCGCTGAAGGCTGCCCCGCAGCCGATCTTCCAGTACTCGTCCGCGCTCCCCGCGGGGTCGAAGCCGGCCAGCTCGATCACGCTCAACTTTTCGGCCGGGACCGACGTGCTGTGGAAGTGGCAGGCCTCCTCGGGGACGTGGCTGCACACCTACGGCGGCGTGCCCGACGTCGACGCCGCGACGAACCAGCCGATCACGGCGACGAACGTCGTCGTCCAGATCGTCCACTACAGCTACGGCCCGTACCCGGAGAGCCCTGGCGCGACCGGCGACGTCGAGAGCAAGACCACGGGCACAGGACCGGGCTACGTCTTCCGCAACGGCCGGGTGATCGCCGTGACCTGGCACCGCAAGGATCTCAGTGCGCCGACGACGTTCACGACCGCGAGCGGCCAGGATGTCGGTCTCGCTCCGGGCAAGACCTGGGTCGAGCTCCTGCTCGACACGACGGCGAAGGTCCCCGGCGCGTTCAGCTTCGCCCCGTAGGCGGGCGCGCCCGGCCCGTGGGCGCGACCCGGCGGGGAAGGTGCAGCAGCGTGCGAAGCAGCTGCCGCTTGGCCCGGCCGTAAGGGGGATGGTGGACCGCGAGGTCCGGCCTGGTCGGGCGGGTGTAGACGCTCCGGTGCTGGGAGAGCGTCTCGAATCCGGCACGGCCCCGGTAGGTGCCGCTGCCCGACGCGCCGACCCCGCCCATCGCGAGGCCGGCGATGCCCTGTTGGCTCGTCGCGACGTTGACGAAGAACCCACCCGAACGCGTTCCGCGGCGGAGCCGCTCGATCGCGGCGCGGTCCCGGCTGAAGACGTACACGGCGAGCGGGTCGGGGAGCGAGCCGACGACAGCGAGCGCTGCGGCGACCCCCTTCACGCCGACCACGGGGAGGACTGGCCCGAAGATCTCCTCGTGCATGAGCGGCGAGGACAGAGCGGGCTGGCGGACGACCGTCGGCTCGAGGTAGCGGTCCGCGCGGTCGAGCCGGCCACCGGTGACGACGGTCCCTCCGTGGCCGTCGAGCAGGCCTGCGAGGCGGTCGAGCTCGCGCTCGTCGACGACGCGGCCGTAGTCCGGGCTGGCCTGCGGGTCGGGACCGTAGAACGCACGCAGCGCGCGGCAGAGCTCGGACGTGAAGCAGTCGACAACCGGCTCGTCGACGAGGACGTAGTCGGGCGCCACGCAAGTCTGGCCCGCGTTCGCGAACTTTGCCCAGGCGATTCGCCGCGCCGCGCTCGGAAGGTGCGCCGTCGCGTCGACGACCGCCGGGCACTTGCCACCGAGCTCGAGAGTGACCGGCACGAGGAGGCGGCCAGCCGCGGCAGCGACGGCGCGGCCAGCCGCTGCGCTGCCCGTGAACAGCACGTGGTCGACGCCCGCCGCCAAGGCCTCGCGGACGACCTCCGGGCCACCCTCGGCGACGACGACCGCCGGCGACGCCTCGCCGAACAGCCGCGCGAGCACGGCGCCGGAGGCCGGGGCACGCTCCGAGGGCTTGACGACCGCGCAGTTGCCCGCAGCCAGCGCCGAGACGACGGGCAGCGCGCAGAGGTACACCGGGTAGTTCCACGGGGCGACGACGAGCACGACCCCGAGCGGGCACCGCTCGACCGTTGCACGTCCGGGCCATCCGGCCGGGCCAGCGTGCACGACGTCGCCGCGCACCCAACGGGCCAGGTTGCGCCGCACGTAGTCGATCTCGCTCAGGACAACGCCGATCTCGAAGAACGTCGTCTCGGCCACCGGCTTGCCGAGGTCGGCGTGGAGCGCCCGCGTGAGCTCGGCCTCGCCGCGGACGAGCGCGTCGCGCACCGCCGCGAGCTGGTCGAGCCGCCAGTCGAGATCCGCCGTCACCCCTGACCGAGCGAGGGAGCGCAGGCGCGCCACGTCCACGGCGACAGGACGCGCGCCCGCTCCGCCAGCGCCCGCTCCGCCACCAACCTCGTTGCCGTCCACGCACGAGACGCTACCTGGACCGCCGCGGCGCGCCCCTAACACCTTGCTCGCAGATGACGCCAGGAATCGCAACAACCGCCTGTCATCGTCGTGGTGGAGCCCACTGTGACCCGGCGTCGCAGTGGCAAGGAGGAATGACGATGGCAGCAGCAGTCGATGCCCTGTGGATCTCCCTCGCGCTGCTCGTCGTCGCGTTGCTCGGGTTTGTGGCGGCGACGACCGTGAGCCGCCCGGTCCTCGAGGAGCTGCGTGCCCGTCGCCGTGAGGTGCCTGCGGCGAGACCGGGCTCTACCGACCTGTGGACCTAGGCTCCGGCGCCATCTCGTCGCGCACACGAGATGGCGCCGGACACGGCGCGAGACTGCTCCGCCGTGAGCACCGAACCGGCCGCGTCGGCTGCGTCGACCCCGGCCTGCACGGCGTACCCGGCTGAGCCGTCACGCGACACGAGCACCCGGCGCAAGCCGGCGCTCGCAGTCCTGCTCGTCGCGTGGAACCTCCGGGCGGCCATCGTCGCGATCTCACCGCTGCTCCCCGAGATCCGCCGGTCGACGGGCATGTCGTCGACAATGGCTGGCCTGCTCACGACCTTGCCGCTCGTCTGCTTCGGGCTCTTCGCGTTCGTCGCGCCCGCTCTCCACCGCCGCGTCGGGCAAGACCTCCTCCTGCCGATCATCCTCGCCGCGCTCTCGGCCGGCATCCTGCTCCGCCTCCTGGCCGGCCTCGACGCGCTGTTCCTCGGCACGATCGTCGCGGGCGCCGCGATCGCAGTCGGCAACGTCACCCTCCCCGTCACGGTCAGGCGGCTCTATCCCGGCCGCGTCGCCCTCCTGAGCGGCCTGGTCGCGGTCGGCGTCAGTGGCGGCGCAGCGCTGGCGAGCGGCCTGACGATCCCGATCGCCGACGTCGCCGGGCTGTCGTGGCGACCTGCTCTCGCCATCTGGGCGATCCCTGCCGTCGCCGCTCTCGCCGTCGTCGCGTCGACGATGCGGCCGTTCCCCGCCCCGCCCGGCGCATCCGGCACGGGCTTGTCGCGCACCGCCCCCCGTCCGGTGCGGGGGCCACGCGTCCCAGCCGGCGCACTGTCGCTCACGTTGTTCATGGGCCTGCAGTCGCTCGACTTCTACGCAGCCGCAGCATGGCTGCCGACGGTGTTCCAGGCTCACGGGGTCTCCGCGAGCAGCTCCGGCTGGCTCGTCTCGCTCGCCAGCCTCGTCAGCATCCCGGCGAGCCTCGGTGCTCCCCTGCTCACCGTCCGTTCCCGGCGGCCCGGCTGGCTCGTCGTCGCCGCCACCGTCGTCTGCGGCGCGGGCCTCGCAGGCGTCGCGCTCGACCCCGCCGGTCCGGCTTTTGCGTACATGTGCCTGCTCGGTGTCGGGCAGGGCGCCACGTTCGCCCTCGCGTTGCGGGCCATCGCGAGCCACGCCGGCAGCGGCACCGACGTCGCGCGGCTGTCGAGCGTGGTCCAAGGCGGTGGCTACCTCCTCGCCGCCCTCGGCCCCGTCGTCGTCGGTGCGCTCCACGCGCTCTCGGGCGGGTGGTCGCTGCCCCTCGCCGTGCTCGTCGTCCTGCTCGTTCCCGAGGCGCTCGCCGGCGTCATGTCCAGCTAGCCGACGGCGACACGGGTCGTCGCAGCCTGCAGGCGCAGCGCGCTCAGGTGCTCTCGGCCATCTCGCCCGACAGCCCCTGGCAGATCCGGAGCAGGAATGCCCGGATCGTCGACTCGGCGAGACGGTGGAGCAGGAGCTGGTCGATCCCGCGGCCGAGCGCTCCTCCCGGCGGCTCGTACCGCGCGCGCAGCGCGAGCTGCGTGCGGCCCGGACCCATCGGTGCCACCTCTAAGTCCGCGTCGAGCCGGGGGAACAGTGACGTGCCCGTCGCCGCCTCCCAGCTGAACGCGAGCAGGACCGTGTCGCCGTAGGAACGAAGCGACCCGGGATGGATCGCGACCGTCTTCGCGAGCATCGCCGGCCAGCCGGGTGGACCGACGCGCGCGCGCAAGCGCTCGTCCTCGGAGCGAGCGGTGTCGAGCGCTCCGGCGAGCAGCGCGTCGGTGTCGACCTTCAGCCGCTCGACGACCTCGTCCCACGGCCGGTCCAGCTCCTGGAAGTCCTGCAAGAACATGCTCACCTCCTTCTTCGGCCCGGGACCGACCCACCGGGTCCGTCGTCCGGCGCACGCGCCCGACCACCGCGGCCGCTCACCCGGTCAAGTTAGGTCATCTTGACCAGCTGCGACTCTGCCCGCTAGGGCCGAAGGTCACCGCGCGGCCAACCTAACGTGCATGCTCCCACCGTGCGTGGCACGATGCCGCAGTGCCCTACCGCGAGCTGCACGATCCCGACCAGCTCCAGGCGCTGCTCGGCGCGGTCATCGAGGTCGGGGCCGACCTCGAGATGGCGCCGATGCTCCGCCGCGTCGTGGAGGTCGCCTGCGCGCTGACCGGCGCCCGCTACGGCGCTCTCGGGGTGCTCGACATCTCCGGAAAGTCCCTCGCACAGTTCGTCCATGTGGGCGTCGACGACGAGACGGTCGCGCGGATCGGCCACCTCCCCGACGGCGCCGGGATCCTCGGCCTGCTCATCCTCGACCCGAAGCCGCTGCGCCTCGCGGAGATCTCCGCGCATCCCGACTCGGTCGGCTTCCCGCCAGGCCACCCGCCGATGCACTCGTTCCTCGGCGTGCCGCTGCGCGTGCGAGGGGAGGTCTTCGGCAACCTCTACCTGACGGAGAAGATCGGTGCGCCGGAGTTCTCGAGCACCGACGAGGCGCTCGTCGTCGCGCTCGCCTCGGCGGTCGCGAGCGCGATCGACAACGCCCGCCTCTACGCGCGCGTGGCAGAGCTCGTCGTGAGCGAGGACCGGGAGCGGATCGCCCGCGACCTGCACGACACCGTGATCCAGCGGTTGTTCGCGACGGGGCTGTCGCTGCAGTCCGTCGTCGCGCTCGCACCCGACCGCGAGCTGCGTGCCCGGCTCGAGGAGGCCGTCGCGGACCTCGACGACACGATCCGGCAGGTCCGTATGGCGATCTTCGCTCTCGAGCCACCGCCGACGCTCCGGTCGAGCCTGCGCGCTCGGGTCCTCGCGCTCTGCGCGGATTCGGCGCGTGCGCTCGGCTTCGAGCCCGCTGTCCACTTCTCCGGTCCGATCGACACCGTCGTCGGCGGCGACGTCGCGTCCGAGCTCCTCGCGACCTTGCGGGAAGCGCTCGCAAACGTCGCGCGCCACGCCGGCGCGACGAGCGCGGAGGTCGAGCTCAGCGTCGACGACCACCTGCACCTCACGGTGACCGACGATGGCGTCGGCATCGGGCCAGGCCGTCACCGTACGGGCAACGGCCTTCCCAACATGGCGACGCGCGCCGAGCTGCTAGGCGGCTCGTTCAGCTTGAGCGCACGACCGGAGGGCGGGACCGAGCTCACGTGGCGCGTGCCGCTCGCCCCGTGACGAGCCGCCCCGTCACGAGCCGCCCCGTGACGAGCCGCGCAGACCAGCCGCGCTGTGACCAGACCCGCGCGCCGCTCCCCGCGACGCCGAGGGCGAGCAGCAGCACCAGCGGCGAGAGGTTGACGTCGGTCGCGTAGCCTGTCCACGGCGCACCGAAGCCCTGCCCGGTGCACCAGAAGGCTGCCGCAAGGAGCGCACCGGCGACGAGCCCGAGACGTGCGAGGCGCGGCCCGGCGAGCACGGCGAGCCCGATAGCGACCTCGAGAGCGACGAGCACGGCGACGAGGGGGCTCCCCCCGACGCGCACGAGATGCGCGACGGCGCGGTCGCTCGTGACGAGCCAACCGGGTCCGCCTGCGGCGCCCGTCGTGATCTCGCCGGCGAGCATCCGGCTGCTGGGCGCGCCCGGCAGCACCGAGAGCAGGGCGCCGAGCAGCCAGAGCCCGGCCCACGCCACGCGACCCGCACGGGGCGCCACGCCGGACGACGAGCCGGCGACTTTGCCGCGCGGCGGCCACGCGAGCACGGCAAGCACGGCGTAGAGCAGGGCTGCTCCCGGAGCGCCGACGAGCAGCGTCGCACCACCGCCGAAGATGCCGCCGAAGCCCTCCCCGAGCCACCACACCCCGAGCGCCCAGGCAACCGACGCCCCGAGGACGAGGCGCGGTCGCCAGCCCAGCAGCAGGGCCAGCCCGAGCGCGAGCTGGATCGCGGCGAAGGCGCCGTTGACGAGCACAGGCGCGCTCTCGACGAGCCGGACGACGTGCAGGATCGGCTCCGCGACCCAACCAGGCTGGCCCGCGGCCGCCGGGGCGAGGACGTCACGCGCGAACGCCGAGCCAAACATCGCCGGCTGGAACTGCAGGGCGGCGTCGACGAGCCAGACCACACCGAGACCAGCCTGGAGCGCGCGGCGCGTTGCCAGGCGCTCGATCAGACCCACAGACGGCTCCCCGGCGACGGATCGTGCGTGGCGCACAGCCACCGGGCCGATTGCGTCACCCCGGCCGTGGACCCCCGCAGCGGTCCGCCGCGGGGAGAGGGTCCCGACGCTCATGAGACGACGACCTCGCCCGTCATGTAGCCCGGCGTCATCATCGGGCCTCCCTCACCGTTGGCTCCCGACCCGCACGGTGCGTAGCACTGCCAGGTGTAGCTGCCGGCCTTGTCGAGGTGGAAGGTCGCCGTCACGACGACCGGCTCGAGCGGCTGGCCCTTCTTCGGAGTCGCTGCGACCGGGATCGGGATGTTGAGCCGGAGACCAGGCACGGTGAAGGTGTGCGCGAGCTGCGCGTTCGCGATGCTCGAGGTGCTCTTGCCGTTCACCGTCTCGCTCCCGCCGACGGTCCCGGAGACCTTGTCGTAGGGAAGGCCCTTGGCAAGCGGCGAGGAGCCGGTGTCGAAGCTGTAGATGCTGAGCACGACCGTGGCGTGGGCAGGGAAGTCGATCGTCTTGCTCCCGACGAACTGCGGCCACCCCGGGTGACCGGTCATCGCCCCGGGCACGACGACGAGGCTCTCGTGGACCGTCGGTGCAGCGACAGACGCTGCCCCACCGACGGCACTGGCCACGGCAGGCGCTGCCACCGTCTCCGCCGCGTCCTCGGCGTTGCCCGCGCCCGGCGCCGTCATCCACTGGCTCGCTCCCGTCGTGCCCTCGAACGCGCCCCAGACGAACAACCCGGTGAGAGCAAGGCCCGCACCGACGACTGCCCCGGCATAGGGCGACAGCCGGCTCGACCGCGGCACGACCGAGCGGCGCGCCGCATAGCGTTGCTCGACCCAGCCCCCGAGCGAGTCGAGCCCAGCGAGCATCGAGAGCCCGGCAGCTGCCGACCGGCCAACCAGGCCCCGGGGGGCGACGCCGCTTGTCGCGCCGCCGGAGGTGTCCGCCGAGCCGGGCAGCCCCTGCTCGGCGCTCACGACACGACCTCGACGTCACCCATCATGTAGCCCTCGTGGGCCATGACCCATGCGCCGCAGGGGACGTTGCACTCCCAGTCCTCGTTGCCCGTCACCTTCGCGTCGATCGTGAAGTGGACGGTGGAGGGACCCGGGGGGATGGTCTCGTTGACGCCGAGCGCAGCCGACGTGAAGGTGTGCGGCTGGTCGGAGTCGTTGACGATCGTCACGAGCGTCGGCGTCCCCTCCTTCAGCTGGAACAGCACCTGCTGACCGACCCCGCCGGGCCCGACGTAGGCCGGCTCGGTGCCGTCGGGCGTCGTCACGTTCTTGATCACGACGTGGACCGACGGCCCGGCAGACGCGAGCGCAGCAGGAGCGCCGCTCGTCGGGTTCGTCGCGTGCCAAGCCGCCCCGATGCCGGCCACCGCACCGATGACGACCCCGACGACGACGGCGATCGCGCCGAGCAGTGTGGCGAGACCGAGAGCGGTCCGCCGCGGGGAGAGGGTCCCGACGCTCATGAGACGACGACCTCGCCCGTCATGTAGCCCGGCGTCATCATCGGGCCTCCCTCACCGTTGGCTCCCGACCCGCACGGTGCGTAGCACTGCCAGGTGTAGCTGCCGGCCTTGTCGAGGTGGAAGGTCGCCGTCACGACGACCGGCTCGAGCGGCTGGCCCTTCTTCGGAGTCGCTGCGACCGGGATCGGGATGTTGAGCCGGAGACCAGGCACGGTGAAGGTGTGCGCGAGCTGCGCGTTCGCGATGCTCGAGGTGCTCTTGCCGTTCACCGTCTCGCTCCCGCCGACGGTCCCGGAGACCTTGTCGTAGGGAAGGCCCTTGGCAAGCGGCGAGGAGCCGGTGTCGAAGCTGTAGATGCTGAGCACGACCGTGGCGTGGGCAGGGAAGTCGATCGTCTTGCTCCCGACGAACTGCGGCCACCCCGGGTGACCGGTCATCGCCCCGGGCACGACGACGAGGCTCTCGTGGACCGTCGGTGCAGCGGATCCCCCCCGCGCGGGCACGGACGCCACGGCACTCGCGGCGGCGAGCAAGCTCGCGGCGCCCACCACGCCGACACCGACCAAAAGCGGTGCCGCCACTCGACGCGCGCTCCCCCGCCGGATGCTCGGACGATCCCTCCCGACGATCTGCTTCCTGCTCTCCCTGCTGTGCATGATCACTCCTTTTGCTGTCGCGTCACGCCGGCTGGCTCGTGCAACACGACCCGGCCGCCGTGGCCGCGGGCTTCTGCTTCCTCGTCCAATGCTGCGACGGGACCGGGGCGGCGACCCAGAGGCGATGGTCCCGAGAGACAGGGCCGAAAGTCCCGACGGCGCTGCCGAGCCGCAGCGGTGTCGCGACGAGAGCGTCCCCCCACGAAGCCCGTCCACGAAGCCCGTCCACCAAGCGCGCTCCTCCAGACGCCGATCCGTGCTGCCTACCCGCTGCACCGACCGTCGCCCCTACCGGACTTACTACCGAAAGCGGTCGTACAACCGCGTGGAGTGCTGTATTTTCAAGGAAACTTCGGCGTATGACCTGGATCGACACACGGGCGGGAGGTAGAACTACGGGGTCGGCAAAGCAAGGGAGCGGCTTGTGGCAAATGAATCCGGGAAGCTCGCGCTCGGAGACATCGGGCGATCGAGCGTCCTCAGCGGGCCGACGACCGACGTCGCGCGGGCGCGCGAACAGTCACGTCGGTCACGTCTGCGTGTCGTGGCACTCGTGCTCCTGCCGGTCCTGGTCGCGCTGAGCGTCCGAGCTGCGCTCACTCGGGCCGGGTTGCCCGGCGTCCACCTCCCCGCCGGCGACGCGCGCTACCTGCCGGCGCTCGTCCTCGTCGTCCTTCTCGGCGCCGTCCTGCTCGGCCCGCTCCTCGGGGCCGGCCGCTCGCCACATGTGCTCTATCGACCGGGGGAGATCGACGTCGGCTTCGCGGACGTGCGCGGCGCGGCGATGATGGTCGAGGAAGCCGTGAAGACCCTCAACCTGTTCCTCGCCCACACCACCTTCACCCGGGAGATGGGCGGCACGTCGCGACGCGCCATCCTCTTCGAAGGTCCTCCCGGCACGGGCAAGACCCACCTCGCGAAGGCGATGGCCGCCGAGGGTGGGGTGCCCTTCCTCTTCGTCTCCGCCTCGGCGTTCCAGTCGATGTACTACGGCCAGACCAACCGCAAGCTCCGCTCCTACTTCAAGGCGCTCCGCAAGTACGCGCGCAGCGAAGGTGGCGCGATCGGCTTCATCGAGGAGATCGACGCGATCGGTGCCGCCCGCGCCGGAATGGGCGGCCGGTCGGAGGGGATCTCCGGGGTCGTCAACGAGCTCCTCGTCCAGCTGCAGTCCTTCGACCAGCCGACACTTGCCCGGCGCATGGCGGGCAAGCTCGTCGACGCCGTCAACGCCTGGCTCCCGGCGCACCGCCAGATCCGCAAGCCGGCGCCACCGCATGCGAACATCCTCGTCATCGGAGCGACCAACCGCGCAGCGGACCTCGACCCGGCGCTCGTGCGACCCGGTCGCTTCGACCGCAAGATCTACTTCGACCTCCCGTCACGAGCAGCCCGGCGCGAGATCCTCGACTACTACCTCGCGAAGAAAGCGCACGAGCCGGAGCTCGACGAGGAGGCGAAGCGGGAGTCGCTCGCCGCGATGACGATCGGCCACTCGCCCGTCATGCTCGAGCACCTGCTCGACGAGTCGCTCGTGTGGGCGCTGCGCCGGGGTGGCCACCGCCTGTCCTGGAACGACATCCAGCAGGCGAAGATGGCCGAGCAGATCGGGCTCGGTCAGCCCGTCGAGTACACCGAGCAAGAGCGACGAGCGATCGCGACGCACGAATCGGGCCACGCGACGGTTGCCTGGCTCGTCGGCAAGGGCCGCAAGCTCGACGTGCTGTCGATCGTCAAGCGTGGAACGGCGCTCGGCCTGCTCCTGCACAGCGACACCGAAGAGCGCTTCACGCGGACCAAGTCCGAGATCGAGGCGCTCATCCAGATCGCGTTCGGCGGCATGGCGGCAGAGGAGCTGTTCTTCGGTGCCGCGGGCTCGGGGGTCGCGAGCGACCTGAAGGCCGCGACCGACGCGGCATGCCAGATGGTCGGTGCCCTCGGCATGGGCACCTCGCTCATCTCGCTCGACACAGTCGACGCGCTCGGCGGCCGCAACCTCGCGGCCAAGGTGCTTGCGTCGGACGCAGCGCGCGAGGAGGTGGACGACGTGCTGCGCCGGATGAAGTCGGCCGCAGCCACGATGCTCGACGAGCATCGCCACGTCGTCGAGGCACTGCGTGACGCCCTGCTCGAACGCCACGAGCTCGTCGGCGACGAGATCCTCGAGGTCATCGCCAGCTCGCAGCTGCGCGTCGACAAGCTGGGAGCCGGCACGGTCGCAGCCGGCTGACCAGGCTCGGCGCGCCTGGCGAGCCCGGCTCACCCGGCAAGCCCGGTCGCGCCCGGTCGCGCCCGACAAGTTCGGCGACATGGCCGAGTGCTCGACGGCTCTGCCGTCAGCTCGCGCGCAGGCCGGCGAGCAGCGCGAGCGCACCCAACCGGTCGAGGTCGGCGTTGCCCGAGCCGCAGTCCCGGTCGAAGATGCAGCGCGGGCAGCCGGTCTCGCAGTCGCAGCCGTCGAGCATGTCGATCGCGAGCCCGACGAGCGCGTCGAGGTGCGCATACGCCGCGTCGGCGATGCCTGCGCCGCCGTCGTACGCGTCGTAGAGGAGCACGAGTGGCGTGCCGCAGCGGGGATCGAGGGCCGTCGAGGCTCCACCCGCGTCGCCACGGTCGCACATCGCGAGCAGCGGGAGTGCGTGGATGAGCGCGTGCTCCGCTCCGTGCAGCGCCCCGAGCGCGTCGCGCGGCAGCGCCGTCATGCCGGCGCCGGGAACGAGCCAGAGGGCACGGGTCTCGAGCACGCTCTCGGGCAGCTCGAGCGGGACCGTCTGCACAGGCTCGTCGGCTCGGAACACCTTGTAGCCGGCGACCGTGCTGCGCACATCCGCCGGGCCGAGGCCAGCGATCCACGACCCGATCTCGCGCCGGCGCTCGACGGCGCCCGTGCGGTAGCTCCGGGTGACGACGGCGCGAGTGTGCTCGGCGACCTCGCAGCGCTCGGCTCGAGCGACGCCGGCCTCGAGGTCGAGCGTTCCGACCCGGTACTGCTCGCCTCGGTGGAGCAGGATCGCGCCGGGATAGGCCTGTCGCATGGCACGTGCCCGGTCGAGCACCTCGAGCACGGCACCGCCGACACGCACCTCGACCGTGCCGTCCGCGCGACCGTCGAGACGGACGGTGCTCGCGGGACGAAAGGTCCCGACGAAGCCGAGGCCCGACGGCACCCGCGCGACGAGACCGTCGGACTGGAGGGACGCGAGGACGCGCGGCAGCGCATCGCCGAAGAGCGCCATGTCCTCCTCGCGTAGCGCCAACTCGGCCGACGCGCACAGCACCTGGCCGGTGAGGACCTTCTCGTTCTCGAGTGCGACGACCGCGCGCTCGACAGGAGCTCCGAAGAGGATCTGCGGGCGCCGGGCGAGGTAGCTGTCGAGCGGGTCCTCGCCGGTCACGAGGACGGCGAGGGCTGGTCGGTGGGCACGGCCCGCGCGGCCGATCTGCTGCCAGGTCGACGCGACCGTTCCCGGGTAGCCCGCCATCACGACGGCGTCGAGACCGCCGACGTCGATGCCGAGCTCGAGGGCGTTCGTCGAGACGACCGCGTCGAGGCGGCCAGCCCGCAGGTCGCTCTCGATCTCGCGCCGCTCGCTCGCGAGATAGCCCGCCCGGTAGCAGGCGATGCGCGCACCCGGAGCCGCGCTGCTCGCCCAGGTCGCGACGAGCTCCGCGAGGACGCGCGATCCCGCGAAGCAGATCGTCGACTGCCCCGCGCCGACGAGCGCCGCCGTCACCTCGGCCGCCTGGAGCCCGAGCGAGCGCTCCGGGTCGCACGCCGAGTCGAACAGCACGACAGAACGCGGGCCCTGGGCGCCACCGTCGTCGTCGACGACGTCGACCGGCCTGCCGACGAGAGCTGCGCCGTGCTCCGCCGGGTTCGCGATCGTGCCGGACGCGAGGACGAAGCGGGGTCGCGCCCCGAGCCGGTGCGCGATGCGGAGGAGCCGACGAAGCACGAGCGCGACGTTCGCGCCGAGGACCCCCCTGTAGCGGTGTGCCTCGTCGAGGACGACGATGCCGAGGTGGGCAAGGAAACGCTCGAGCGCTGCCGGCTGGGCGAGGTACTCGTGGAGCCCGTAGGGGTTCGACACGACGATCCGCGACGTGCGGCGGATCTTCGCTCGGGCCGCGCTCGGCGTGTCGCCGTCGTACGCAGCCGGGGACGCGTCGAGCCCGGCGGCTGCGTCGAGAGCGGCGAGCGCAGCGAGCTGGTCTCGGGCGAGCGCCTTGGTCGGGTACAGATACAGCGCCGTCGCCCGCCGGTCGGCCGCGAGGACGTCGGCGACGCAGCAGTTGAACGCGAGGCTCTTGCCCGAGGCGGTGCGCGTGGCGAGCAGCACGTCGTGGCCGGCCCGCCAGGAGTCGACGGCTCGCGCCTGGTGCACGTAGAGCTCGAAGCCGCTTGCCTCGAGGTAGCGCTGGAGACCTGGTGGGAGCGGAGCCGACGTCGGCGCGAAGCGAGGCAGCTGGCCAGGTTGGCGCTCCACGTGGCGGATCTGCCCGCGGTAGCCCGGTGCGTCCGTGATCGCCCCGAGCGCGCCGTCTGTCACGAGCACGCGCCGAGTGCCTCGACGCAGAGCCGGTCGAGCAGGACGACGAGTGCCTCGAGGTCCGAGCGGTTGTGCTCGATGACGGGCACGAGCATGCCCTCGTTGGCCGTCGCCACGTACTCCTGGTAGAGCTCGGGCACCGCCATGCTCGGCACGTCGTGCCCAGGTCGCAGGAGGCCGAGCAGCTCGTGCTGGACCGTCGGGAGGCGCGCGTCCGTGAGGACCTCGGCGTCGTGGACGAACTGCCGCCGCGTGCCGTAGACGAGGTCGACGTGCGCGAGCTCCGGCGGCGACACCAAGCCGTGGAAAAAGCAGCGCGAACGGATCCACGGGATGTCCGCCGTCCGACCGTTGTAGGTCACGACGAGCCGGGCTCGAGCTATCTCCCGCACGAGACGTGCGAGCATCGCCGGCTCGTCCGCATAGCTCGGAGCCAGGTACTGCTCGACCACGAACGAGGCGTCGCGGAACCTCCCGATCCCGGAGAGGAAGATCGCGTTGCCCGATAGCCCGAGCGTCTCGACGTCGAGGAAGGCGATCTCCTCGAGCCGGACGCAGCCGGCGAGGAGCGCGCCGAGCAGGTGACCGCGACCGGCGAGCCGCGCCTTCAGGCGGTCGCCGACCGCGACGAGGTCGTCGGCATCCCACTCGTCGCAGACCGGGCGCGCACGGTCCGAGTAAGCCGGAAGGCCCGCGAGGTCCGAGACCGAGCGCACGCCCCCGGCACGCAGGGCCGCAGCCCGGATGGGGCCAACGCCGTGGACCAGCTCGAGCCGGGAGTCGAGCGCGCTGCGGACGACCTCCGGCAACGGGAGCGCCGGCACGGCGACGTCGCACGGCTGCGTCACGACGACGACGTCGCCGAGCTCGCCGTGGTCGACCGCGACGTCGTAGCGCTCGGCGAGCCGCACGCCGGCGAACGCGGCCCGGACGCGGGCGAGCACGGGCGTGAGGTCCCACCTGCCGTCGCTCGGTCCCTCGAGGAAGGTCACGACGCCAACTCGCCACCTGCCAGCGCGCGTGCTCCGGACCGTGCTCCGCGCCCTGCAGCTCGACCCTGCCGAGCCCTCACACCCCGGAGCCCTCGCACGTCGCACCATCGGCCAGCCCGGCCACGTGCCTGCACGTGACCGGCTCCGCGTTGCGCAACTCGCTTGCCACGCGCCGGAGAAGCGCGCGCAGCGTCGCGCTCTCGCCGGCGTCGAGGCTGGCGAGCACCTCGTCCTCGACTGCACGGAGCCGACGCTGGAGCTCCTCCAGGCGCAGCCCGCCGGCGTCGGTGAGCACGATGCGTCGCGCCCGCCGGTCGGAGGGGTCCGGCCGCCGCTCGACGAGGCCTGCCGCGACGAGGTCGTCGAGCAGATAGGTCACGACGGTCCGGTCGAGACCTGCGCTGTGCGCCACAGCGAGCTGGCTCGGCGGGTCGTCCCGGGCGACGGAGAGGAGCAGGCGAAAGGCCCGACTGCCTCCCGGCAAGTCCTCGAGCTCCCTGTCGGCCTCGCGGACGTACGCCCTCAAGAGGGTCGTCAGGTCCCAGCCGAGGTCGGGACGCCAGCTTGCCTGCCCTCCTGCACGTGACGGCGCGACGTCCGAGGCCGCGGACCGGCTCGTGGCAGGGCTCTGCGTCACACGGTGAGTCTACCCCTCCCGCCCCCCTTATCTTATCGACAGAGCATCTTTGTGACAGATCATCTTTCGGACCACGTATACTGGCCACAGCTACGACATGGAGGATCCTTTGATGGCAACCTTGCTGCGCGTCGACGCGAGCATCCGCACCGAGGGCTCGGTGAGCCGTGCTGTCGCAGACAGCGCCGTGGCGGCCTGGAGCAGGGAGCACCCCGACGGCGCCGTGGCCCGACGCGACCTCGGCACATCGCCGCTCCCGGCCGATATGTGGGCCCGAGCGGTCCACGCGCGCCGCGTCGACGAGGCGGACCGGACCGCCGACCAGCGCGACGCGCTCGCCCTCGTCTCTGCACTCGCGAGCGAGCTGCTCGACGCCGACGCGCTCGTCCTTGCGTCTCCGCTGTACAACTTCGGGGTCAGTCAGCACACGAAAGCCTGGATCGACCTGATAATCACAGACCCGCGCCTCGGCCCGGGGACGACAGCGCTGCAGGGTAAGCCGGCGCTCCTCGTCGTCACGCAAGGTGGCGGTTACCGGGAAGGAGCGCCTCGACACGGATGGGACCACTCGACGGGCTACCTCGAGCGCATCCTCGGCGACAACTTCGGCATGGAGCTGCACTCGGTCGTCGCTGACCTCACCCTCGCGTCCGTGACCCCCGCGATGGCGCATCTCGTCGACGCTGCCGAGCAGTCGCTCGCCACGGCACACGAGCAAGCAGCACGCCACGGCGCGGATCTCGCCGTCGCGGTCTGACCGAGCCGTCGGCACACGGCGCCGGCGCAGCACGTCAATCCGGGACGGGCCGAAGGTCCTCGAGCTCACGACCTCTGGTCTCGGGGAGCAGGAGGAAGATCCCCGCCGCGAGCACGGTAGGCGTGGCGACGACGAGGGCGCCGGTTGCGAAGCGGTTGCCGACGTCGGCAACCGCGCCGAAGGCGAGAAGGCCGGCAGTCGCGCCGAGCACGCTCGCGGCGACGTTCCATCCCGCGACCGACGCACGCACCGTGGTCGGGAAGAGCTCGTTCGCGAGTGCCCCGGCGGCGGGCGCGAAGCTCGACGCGGCGAGGATCTGCAGCTCGTAGCCGACCACGAGCGCGATCCGTGAGCCGCTGTAGGTCAGTGCTGCCGCGAGGGCGATCCCGACCATCGCGACCATGCCGGCATAGCGCCGGCCGATCCTGTCCGCCGCAAAGCGCCCGAGCAGCAGGCCCGCCAGACCGACGAGACCCGCGACGACGACGAGGATCGCTCCCGTCGTCGCGGCGAAGCGGAGGACGTTCTCCGCGTAGATAAAGACGAAGCTCGTCGCCGGGCCGGTGGTGACCGAGACGAAGAAGGCGAGCGAGAGCACGAGGAGGAGCCGGCGCCGGTAGTCACGTCCGATCGCCCCGAGCACGGGGAGCGGGTGGACCGGTGCCGCCGCGACGATCCGGTAGCGCTCGGGCTCGACGACGCGACGGCGTAGCGCCGGCAGGAAGGCGAGCGGCACGACAGCGAGGGCGAACACGCCACGAAAGCCGAGCGATCGCTCCGCGAGGCCGTAGATGACGGCCGTGAGGCCTGCCCCCACCCCGTAGCCGGCGGTGATGAGTGCGATCGCCTTCGCGCGCTCGCGTGAAGACGTCTCCTCCGCCGCGCCGACCTGGGCAATGGCGCTCGTCGTGCTGAGCAGGGGCCGACCGAGGGCGAAGATGACGATGAACCACCAGTAGCTCGGGCTCGCGGCCGCAAGTGCGGTGAAGGCCAGCCCGGCACCACAGCTCACGACGAGCACCGTGCGCCGACCGAGCCGGTCGGCCATGCCCGAGAGCGGGAGTGCCGCGAGCGAAGCGAGCCGCAGGATCGCGAGACCGAGACCGAGCTCGGTGCCGGACAGACCGGCCCGGTCCGCGATCGTCGAGCCCTCGGTCACGTGCCCGAAGCTCTTCGCCACGTCGCCGAGAGCAGCGACCGCACCAAACTGGCCAAATCCCGCACAGAGCGCGAGGAGCGCGAGGCCGACGACGGACGGGTCGAGCCAGCCGCGCACCGCTGGGCCCGTATCGCTCCGTCGGCGAGCAGCAGACGGCCGACTGCGACCGGACGCGTCGAACTTCACGTCTGAACCGTGCCGAGACCGACCACGCCGCACCCTACCGTGCCGCTCCTGGCCGAGAATTCGGCAGCACGAGCAGGGGATGGGCGAAGCGCGGCCGACGAGGACCCGGCCAGCTGTCCGACGGTGCCGTCCTTGCACCCCGGGCCCCGAAGGCCGCCGATTCTCACAGCGTGGCCCTTGGGCAGGTGCTCGACCTCGACGCAGATCACACTGCCGCGAACGATCGGCGGTTCAGGCTCGTCGCGCCATCGCCCGCGGCCGTGAAGGCGCTGGTGCAGGTCGTGCCAGACCTGAACGGTCATCGTCTCGTAGCGGGGATCGAACAGCTCGAGGTGCTCGGCCGGTCTCGGCAGGCTCGTCGGATCGGCGAGGCGCAGTGCCCGGCCGTGGCGGGCCGGTCGCCCGCGCTGTCCGCGGCGTCGCGCCGGATCGGCGTGAAAGACGCGCTCGGAGCAGATGGTGCAGCACACCTCGACGCGCTCGTCACGAAGGTCGTAGCCGATGCCGATCGGGTCATAGCCGGCGTCGAAGACGAACAGCGGCACCTCGCGGTCGGCCGGCAGGAGTGCCAGCAGACGCCGCACCTGGGCGATCGTGGCGGTCGTGGCAACGACGTCGGGCGTGATGCGCTCGAGATCGACCGGCACGACCCGCGAGTCCGGGCTCGCCAGCAGGCCGACGACGAACTGACAGGACCAGCCGGCAACGATCGGCTTGCCGGCAGTGCCTGGAGGCCGAGTAGTGGAACCCCCGCTCGGAGCTGCACTCCGCGTCGCAACGGTCCGAGGTCGAGGCGTCGACGGCGAAGGTGAGCGAGCAGTCACCCTCGAGCTGAGCACTGAGAGGGCTCGAAGGCGCTCGTGGTCGACAGGGACGAGAGCATTGCGACTCTCGATACCCAAGTGGTGGATCTCGCCACCAGCGAGCAGGCAAGAGCTGCGAACAGGTACGCCAGCTCGACTTCGGAGAGATCCCGGGCCTTGAACGCGTCGAACTCGACCTTGATGGCCTCGCAGATCCTGCTGACCGTCGACTTGGACACCTTGGCCTGTGCGCCGAGCGCCTCTTCCAAGGTGGCTCGATGTCGCGGACCGACAGGCCCTGCACCCACCCGGCGATCACCAGGCTCTCGACGGCGTTGGTGCGCGTGACGCCCTGGCCCAGAAGCCGGGACGCGCACGCTGCGGTCGTGCCGCGTAGCTTCGGCCGCTGCAGGGTCACCGGACCGGACGTGGTCTCGATCGTCAACGCGCTGCATCCGTTGCGCGACCCATCGGTGGCCTCCTTGGTCTCCTTCCGCCGCTGGTAGCGGTCGCGGCCCAGCAGCTCGGTCGCCTCGGCCTCCACCGCCGTCTGCGACAACAGACGGGCACCGAGCCGGGCGACGGCCTCGAGGACCTCGCCGAGGTCTCCCTCCGAGGCGAACAGCTCATCGATCTCCCCACGGATACGTTCCGTCGGCGATACTCGTGTAGTCACGGGTGTAGGTCTCCTTCCTGAGTTGGTTGCTCATCGGAGGAACCCGCGCCCGTCGACTTTTACACCGGGGATGGACGCCGCCATCGCACGGCCACAGTCGATCGGGCCGGAGAATCGGTGAGCACGAGACGTTGATCGAAGGCGGATGAATGATCCGGGTTACTGGGACGTGAGCCCACAAGCCGACAGCCTCGCCGACCGCCTCGACGGTCTGACCATCCGTGACCGGCACCGTCTCGGCCGACGGCTCGCACGCGCCACCCACAGTCCGCGCGGCACCGCCGACC
>Ga0078972_1001384_pt1 | contig 91100 bp, 78 predicted proteins | sample YelNatPaOPGAMG01_FD_67568 | JGI IMG/M metagenome (GOLD analysis project Ga0078972, IMG submission 67568) | Hot spring thermophilic microbial communities from Obsidian Pool, Yellowstone National Park, USA - OP-RAMG-01 (SPADES assembly) (version 2) | ecosystem: Environmental > Aquatic > Thermal... | reverse complement strand
CGTCACGAGCGCCTGTTCAGGTTTTCGAGAATTTGGGAGAGCAGGCGGTTGGTCTCTTTTTGAGAGGCGAGTATCTGTTTGTCCAGTTTCTGTTTGCGGGTAAAGTAGATAAGGTTCATGGGCACGACGACAAATGAAGAAGAGGATAATAAGTGGAGGCTTATGCCTGACCGAGGAAGCTGCACAGCAGCCGGTTGAACTCGCTCGGTTTTTCGCGCATCGGCCAGTGACCGGCTCCAGCGATCACCTCCAGCCGGGCGTCAGGGATGCGCCGAGCAGCTTCTCGCGCGGCTGCCAGCGGCACTAACGGATCTCGCTCTCCGTGGATGATCAGCGTGGGGGCGCGGATTTCTCCGAGTCGCTCCATATAGCAGGTGCGCAAACGGTCGGGCAGGGTTTCAAATTTTTGAAATTGCGCAAATGCACGCTGGGCGGACACACTCTGCACGGCCTGGTAGACTTCTTCAGTAAGCTCCTCACTGATGTTGCGACGATCGCCGAAGATGCCCGACAGCGACCAGCGCGTCAGCCAGCGGCTACGGCGGATCAGCGCCCAGGCCCAATCGTTCAGCCAATCCGCCTGGACGTACCAGTAAATCAGCCGATGATAAGCGACTTTTGAGGCCAGACCATAGCTATCCACCAACACAAGCCGGCGCACCTTGTCTGGTAAGTTGAGGGCAAAGGTCAAAGCGCCGCCGCCGCCCATGGATATGCCGGCCAAATCCACCGTTTCCAGCTCCCATTTCTCCACCAGTTCTTCCAGCCATTTGCACATGACAGGATAGGTATAACTCTGCTCGAACGCCTCGCTGCCGCCGTAGCCCGGCCAATCAGGAGCGAAGACGCGGTGCTCTTTGGCGAGTTCGGGGATAGCCATCCGCCAAGAAAGCAGGGCGGAATCGATCCCGCCGCCATGCAACAATACGACCGGGGAACCGGCCTGCCCTGCTGTGTAATATTGAACGCGCCTTCCCAGCGCAGTCGTGATACAGGTCTGAATCTCTTCCATAACCCCTCAATCTTTTCCCCTCGCCGATCGATCTCTACCCGGTCATCTTGATTTGATTGCGGAGAAAAACAGCGCCAGACCATCAAGCTGGGCATGCGACTATCAGGCCTCGGGGCCTCCGATGGAACTTCGCGCGACGTACGGTTGGGACCACCGGGCGGATCACAATGTGCATGAGAATTTTAGTTAAATGATAAGTGCCCCCACGCGGATTCGAACCGCGGTTTTGGCCTTGAGAGGGCCACGTCCTGGGCCGCTAGACGATGGGGGCCTGGTGCAGGGGGATTTTAGCATAAAGCCTTCCTTGCGTCAACGAAGGACCTTTCCCCATGCTTCTTAATGGGCTTGCCGCCCGGCTGTCCGGAATGATCAGCCTTTCCATGGGGAATGGGGAAGGGCGGGCGTTGATTTCCTCTTCGTACGAATATACTGTCTTTGAGGCATCTGCAAGATGCCTTGCCTGAAAGGTGCGCAGCTATTAAACTAAATGAGCAATCTTCACGAATCAAAGGAGTGGACTATGGAATATCGCAAGATGGGTAAGTCCGGGCTGCGGCTGAGCGAGCTCTCGCTGGGGGCGTGGGTGACCTACGGTGAGCAGGTTGGCGAGGACGTAGCGCTGGAGTGCATGAAGACCGCCTACGATTACGGGGTCAACTTCTTCGACAACGCCGAATCCTACGGGCGCGGTCAGGCCGAGATCGTGATGGGCAATGTGTTCAAGAAGATGGGCTGGAAACGCTCGTCATTCGTGGTCTCTACCAAGATTTTCTGGGGCGGGCGCGGGCCGAACGAGCGCGGGCTGAGCTACAAGCATATCGTGGAGGGGGTGAACCGCTCGTTGCAGCATCTGCAACTGGAATACGTGGATTTGCTCTTCTGTCACCGGCCTGATCCCAACACGCCGATAGAGGAGACGGTGCGCGCGATGGACCTGGTGATCCGCCAGGGGAAAGCGTTCTACTGGGGCACGTCGGAATGGAGCGCGGCGGACATCATGCGCGCGGACGCACTGGCGCGCCTGAACGGGCTGACGCCGCCCAGTATGGAGCAGCCGGAGTACAACATGCTGCACCGCGAGCGGATGGAGAAAGAGTACCTGCCGTTGTTTCGCGAGCTGGGCATCGGCACCACGGTATGGAGTCCGCTGGCATCGGGCGTGCTGACCGGCAAATACAACCAGGGCATACCGGCGGGTTCACGGGCGACGCTTCCGGGGTACGAGTGGCTGCGCGAAGAGGTGATCACGCCGGAAAGGATCGAGAAGGCGCGCGCGCTGGAGCCGCTGGCCAAGGAGTTGGGCTGCACGCTGGCTCAGATGGCGCTGGCATGGTGCCTGAAGAACCCCAACGTCAGCACGGTGATCACCGGAGCGAGCCGGGTCGAGCAGGTGCACGAAAACATGAAGGCCATCCAAGTGGTGGAAAAGCTGACGCCGGATGTTATGGAAAGGATCGAGGCAATTTTGGGCAACAAACCCAAAATTGAGCAGAACGATTAAACGTCTTCGCCCGTTTCCCTTTTATCCCCCCCTTTTCCCTTAAGGGAAGGGGGGATGATATTGTTTGAGAATGAGCGCAGAATTTCCAGGTATGGAAGAGAGCCGGCTTATTTGGGCTTGCGGCGGCGGGGTTTTTCCCTGCGCTGGAGATCGAATTCCAGCACCTGGTTGAGGTGGGCGAGGCGGGGGAAGCCATCTTTAGGGAAGTGCAGGACGCTGATCGAGGCGGTGTCCACATGGAGGCGCTGGAAATTATCCAGCGGCAGGCCCAGGTAATGCGCCAGGGCCAGCTTAATGGCATCGCTATGGGAGACGCAGGCCACCAGGTCGCCGTCGGCGTGAGCGGCGAGGATGGATTCAATGGCGGCGACGATGCGGCCCTGCGCCTCGGTGAAGGATTCGCCCGCGGGGAAGCGCGCCTGGCTGGGCGACCATTGGACGACCTTCCACAGTTTGGTGCGCGCCATCTGGCGGGCCGTCTTGCCGACCCAGCGGCCGAAGTCCACCTCGGTCAGCCCATCACACACCTGGACGGTCAGGCCGAGGGCGCGGGCGAGCGGTTCGGCGGTCTCGACGGCCCGTTCGAGGGGGCTGCTGTAGACGGCTTTGATCGGCGCTTTGGCGAGGATTGCCGCCAGCGTTTCGGCTTGCTGGCGGCCGCGCTCGTTAAGGTGCACGCCCGGCGTGCGGCCAGCCAGCCGGCGGCCGACGAAATCGTTAGCTCCGTGGCGGATCAGAAGGAGGGTTGGCATCTTTCGGCTGCGTTTCGTTCTGGCGGGCGATTCCCAGAGCGCGGGCCTGGGCGGCGCGCCAGCGCGCCAAGCGCTCGGCGACCTGGGCCTCGTAGCCCTGGTCGGAGGGCTGATAGAAAGTGGCGCCCAGCAGGTGGGCGGGCAGGTACTGCTGAGGGACGAAATGACCGGGGAAGGAGTGCGGGTACTGGTAACCCTGGCCATGGCCAAGGGCGGCGGCGTCGCGGCTGCTATCCATCAGATGAGCAGGCACCTCACCAGGGCCTTCCTGTTCGACCCGCTCCAAGGCAGTGAAATAGGCGGCGGCCGAGTTGGATTTGGGGGCGGTGGACAGGTAGAGAGTGGCTTCAACGATCGGGTAGACGCCTTCGGGCAGGCCGATGTAATCGAAAGCCTGAGCGGCGGCATTGGCCACCACCAGCCCCATGGGATCGGCCAGGCCGATGTCCTCACCGGCCAGGATCAAAAGGCGGCGGAGGATGAAGCGTGGATCCTCGCCGGCGTAAAGCATTTTGGCCAGCCAGAAAAGGGCAGCGTCGGGGTCTGAGCCGCGCACGGATTTGATGAAGGCGGAAATGGTGTCGTAGTGGACGTCGCCATCCTTATCATACAGCACGGCGCGGCGCTGGATGGATTCCTGGGCTACCGCGAGGGTGATATGAATGGCGCCATCTTCCCCCGGAGGGGTGCTCTCGACGGCCAGCTCCAGGGCGTTGAGGGCATTGCGCGCATCGCCGCCGGCCACCTCGATCAGGTGACGGCGGGCGTCTTCGTCGAGGATAACCTTACGCCGGCCGTAGCCGCGTTCGGGGTCGGTCAGGGCGCGGTCAACCAGCACGCCGATTTGCTCCTCGGTGAGCGGGTAGAGCTGGAAGATACGCGAGCGGGAGACCAGGGCTTTGATGACTTCGAAGTAAGGGTTTTCGGTGGTGGCGCCGATGAGGGTGATGATGCCTTTTTCAATGTGGGGGAGGAGAGCATCCTGTTGGGCCTTGTTCCAGCGGTGAACCTCATCGACGAAGAGGATAGTGCGCTGATTGTGGAGCCGGCGCCGCTCGCGGGCTTCCTGGATGACCTGGCGCAGCTCCTGAACGCCGGCCAGGACGGCCGAAATGGTCTCGAAATGGGATTGGGTGTGATGGGCGATGATCTCCGCCAGGGTCGTCTTGCCGGTGCCGGGAGGCCCCCACAGGATGATGGAAGAGAAAAGCCGGTCGGTTTCGATGGCGCGGCGCAGCAGGCGGCCCGGCCCGACGATGTGTTCCTGGCCGACGAACTCGTCCAGGGAGCGTGGGCGCATGCGCAGGGCCAGAGGGGCTTCCTGCTTCAGACGTTCTTGCATGGCGTGATCGAAAAGGTCGCTCATGGTATCTCAGGCCAGGAGAATGCACCGGCCCGGTAGAAAGAGTATAACCGGGATTGAGAGGAATTGCATAGTAAGGAAGATGACCCTGAAGACCGGTCGGCTTGGGGGCAACAGGGAGATGCAAGTGCTGTTGCGCGATGGACTGGCTATTGAATACGTTTGAATTTCTGAGAGGAACGATTTATACTGGTCGATAAGAAATTACGGACATCCATCGTCTATGGAGGGAACATGAAATACCGCCGCTTTGGACGGACTGGCTGGCAGGTCAGCGAGATCGGTTATGGGATGTGGGGAATGGGTTCGTGGAGCGGGTCGGACGACCGCGCGTCGCTCGAAGCGCTGCAGAGGGCGGTGGAATTGGGCTGCAATTTCTTCGACACGGCGCGGGCTTACGGCGAAGGGCGCAGCGAGAAGCTGCTCGGTCAACTGGTGCGCGCCAACCCCGATAAGAAGCTGTATACCGCCACGAAGATACCGCCCAAGAACCGCAAGTGGCCCAGCCAGCGCGACTTTACTCTGGACGACTGCTTTCCGCCGGATTACATCGAGGAATCGGTGCATATCAGCCTGGAGAATGCCGGACTGGATTACTTTGACTTAATCCAATTTCACGTCTGGGAGGACGGCTGGGTAGCGGATGACCGCTGGTATGCAAAGCTGGAAGATCTGCGCCGGCAGGGGCTCATCCACGCCATCGGCATCAGCATCAACCGCTGGGAGCCGTGGAACGGGGTTAAGGCGGTGCGCAGCGGGCTGATCGATGCGGTGCAGGTGATCTACAACATCTTCGACCAGAACCCCGAGGACGAGCTCTTCCCGGCCTGCCAGGAGATGGACGTGGCGGTCATCGCGCGGGTGCCGTTCGACGAGGGCACGCTGACAGGCACGCTAACAATGGACAGCAAGTGGCCAGAAGGCGACTGGCGCAACACCTATTTCGTACCGGAGAATTTGAAGGCCAGCCTGGAGCGGGTCGAGCGGTTGAAACCGCTGGTGCCGCAAGGCATGAGCCTGCCAGAGATGGCGCTGCGCTTCATTCTGAACGAGCCGCGGGTGAGCACCGTCATACCGGGCATGCGCAGGATCAAGAATGTGGAGGCGAATATCGCCGCCAGTGACGCCGGTCCGCTACCGGAAGGGCTGCACAACGAGCTGCGCAAGCACCGCTGGGTCAGGACGCCGACGTGGTGGTCGCAGTGAAGAACTGGATGACTCCCCACTGGCCGTCGGTCAGCCAGTGGGGATCCGATTGGGCGATTTTCTCGGCTTCGCCGCGAGCCAGGCCGACGATCAGCTCGGATTTCAGGGTGCGTAAGGCCAGTAGAGGGGCTGGAAAGTAACCCAGGAGGTCGGCGAAAGGCGTCTCAAAAGGCCAATGGCGGTCGCCAAGCAGGCGGCGGTAATTCATGTCGCCTTTGCTGATGACCAAAGTCGAGGCGCCAAATTCGCGGCGCAGTTCGGCGGGCATGTCCCACATATCCAGCGGCGAAGTCCAGAAGGGGTGGCTGCGCAGCACCAGGCGGTTATCCGAGAGGGCCATTTGGAGGCGCTGGCCGAGGGCGCGCGTAGCGGGGTGCTCCTCGGCGGACAGGGCAGCGATCGTGGCGCGCACGTCGGCCTCCGTGGCATCTGAAACGTAAGTGGGGTGCAGCTTGGCATGGAAGCGCACCGACCTTGTCAGGCCAGCAGCGAGCAGGAAATCGGCCAGGGCAAGATCGGCAACCAGCTCGAAGCCGGCGTTGTCGAGGAGGAAATCAACGCGGGCCGAGCCGTCGGGCAGCTCGAGGAGATAATCCATGGCGCGGGGGGCGTCGTCGACCAACAGGTTGGCCTGGCGCGGGCGGGGGAGCAGCCCACCCTGAGCGCCTTCGCCTCTGGCGGCCGGCCAGATGCTCAGATCGATCTGGTTGCCCCATAGATCGGCGGATAGCAGCAGGGAGAGCGATTCGCGCAGGGAAGAGCGGCTTTCCGGCTTGTGGCTCAAACGCTCGGCCAGCCCGTGGATCATCGCGCGGTTGGCCTCCAGGCCAAGGCGTTTCTGCAGGGCGAAAGGGTCTACGCCGCGGCCTGGGCCGGGGTGGTAATAGCCGACAGCCTCCAGCACGCGCTGGTAAAAGTAATGCTCGACGAAAAACCAGGGCGGGTTGAGCCAATCCTGGCCCAGGTAGGGCTGAAGGTAGCGCTGCCAGTCCTCGAGGTAGGGCGCCAGAGGCAGATCCAGCGGGCGAAGGGGACCGGCGGGGATCTCGGCGATCAGCGCTTCCAGGCGGGCAACCGCAGCGGCAGGAAAATCGTTCTCCGCCAGGATGCGCCGGCCGATCTCGGGCAGGCGTTGGACGATCGAGAATTCGGCCCAGGAACCCTTCTCAGCGCCGCGGGACGGCGGAGGAAGGGGCAGGCCAGGCAGGGAGGGCGCAGCAGGCATTGATCTCCACGCATTGCGGAATAGGATGAGCCGTCGGATGGAATTCGCGGCAAAGCGGGTGAATTATACATCATCGCCATGATCGGGCCCCGAGAACGGTGATGCTCCAATAAAAAAGGCGAGCCTCGAGGCCCGCCAGTCTGGGGTTGGAAATGGCAAGCGCGGGCGATCACATCACGGCGCGTATGTCGGTGTACAGCGCCAGCCGGTTGCCGGTGGGGTCTTCAAAAAAGGCGAACCAGCCCACGTTGGGGATCTCGGTCTTGGGCAGGATCACTCTGCCGCCCGCCTTGACGATGTCGGCCAGGGTGGCTTGGATGTCATCGGTGCCGATATAGACCGTCACGGTACCGGCGGGGTTCTCAGGGGTGACCGGGTTGAAGCCGCCGCCGGGGCCGCCCTCGGCCTCGAAGGTGGCATAGTCCATTTCGGGTATCTGATCGACCTTCCAGCCGAAGACCTGGCTGTAGAATCGGGCGGCAGCTTCGCGGTCATGGGCGGAGATCTCGATATGGACGATGGGATGTTGAGACATGTTAACCTCCTGGGGAAAATAAGGGTAAGCAACGACAAATGGATCATAGCACATATGTTCTGTTTTGTCAAGTAATCAGATAAAATTGGTATAATTTTGAGGTGGAAGTGAAGGTCCAGCAGGAGGGGAAATGGGTGGATCGCCGATTACTTGATGGGGTTGATCCGGCCTGAAAATGCAGGCGGGAAGCCGCTTTTCCTCTTTTGGATTCCCACTCCATTTACGCAACCCTATGGGATTAAAATAAAGAATTGAGCATGGCGAACCCTCTGAAGCGAGATTGGTCGTCAAGGCATGAGGGTTCGATACTTTAGCGAGAACGGAGGCCTAGAAGTGAAAGTCGGATTTATCGGTTTGGGGATCATGGGCAGCCGCATGGCCGCCAATTTGCAGAGGAAGGGCTATTCCCTGGTGGTTCACAATCGAACGCGCGAGCGAGCGCAAGCGCTGCTGGCTGGCGGAGCGGACTGGGCGGAGACGCCCGCCGGGGTCGGCCGTCAGGCGGATGTGCTCTTCACCATGCTATCGACGCCCGAGGTGGTTGAGGCAACCGCGCTCGGCGAGAGCGGTTTTCTGGGAAACATGCGGCCGGGCACGCTTTGGGTTGACTCGACCACCGTCAATCCATCTTTTTCCCGTCGGATGGCCAAAGCGGCCGCCGAGTTCGGTGTGCATTTCCTGGACGCGCCCGTCGCGGGCAGTAAGGCGCCAGCGGAGAAGGCGCAACTGCTGTTCCTGGTTGGCGGGCAGGCGAGGGATTTCGAGACGGCGCGGCCGCTCTTCGAGGCGATGGGCAGAATGGCCGTCCATGTGGGGGATCACGGTCTGGGGTCGGCCATGAAGATGGTCAACAACCTGCTTTTGGCCGGAGAAATGGCCGCTTTCGCGGAAGCGCTCACCCTGGGCGAGGCGCTGGGGCTCAGCCGTGAGAAGATGCTGGATACGCTGGCAAACGGGGTGGTCCTGGCGCCCATCCTGGCCGGGAAGCGCGCGTTGATCGAGAGCGATCGTTATGAAGCCGAGTTCCCTCTTCAATGGATGCACAAGGACGCGCACCTGGCGGCGCTGAGCGGGTACGAAACCGGCACGCCCATGCCGGTGACCAACGCCGCCAAAGAGCTGTACGCGATGGCGGCTGCGCAAGGCCTGGGCGAGGAGGATTTTTCGGCGGTGTACGCATTCCTGTCCGGACTGCGGCAGAAAGGCAAGGATCATCCGTAAAAAGAGATCTCCTGCAAATCTGCCGGGACCCAGGGAAACCTGCAGCCTGTTATGATCCGTGCAGGGAAGGGTTGTTTTGGGTTACCTATCCGTTGAATGGAATTGGAGACGCCCATCGCAGATGGCCGATAGAATGATCGAGAGAAAGGGTATTATGGCAAAGCGCAACGGTGGAAAAAAGCGAGGAAGTCTATTTTTATTGTTTGGCGCGGCGGCAGGAATGCTGGCTTTCGCCCTCACGCGGCGCAGTCTGGCGCGACGCTCATGGTCGACGCCGGGTGAACGCGGGGACGGGCGGGCGGTGGCGGTGGTGACCGGCGCGTCGAGCGGCATCGGCGCGGCGTACGCGCGATTGCTGGCCTCCTACGGATACAATCTGGCGCTGGTGGGCCGCCGGGGAGAACGCCTGCAGGCGCTGGCCGATGAGCTGCAGAAAATATACAAGGTGAAGGCCGAGGCAGTGATCGCCGATTTGAGCGACTTGAACGAAATCGAACGGGTGGGCCAGTACATCGCGCAAATCCCGGACCTGGAAGTGCTGGTGAATAACGCCGGCTTCGGCGCGACGGGTCATTTCACCACGCTCGATCCGACCATCCCGGTCGAAATGACCCATGTGCACGATGTGGCCATGGTGCGCCTTAGCCGGGCAGCGCTGCCATCGTTGCTGAAGCGCAAGCACGGAGCGATCGTCAACGTGGCTTCGGTGGCGGCTTTCGCACCGCTGGCCGGGGATGCGACTTATGCGGCCACCAAGAGCTACATGGTGACCTTTTCGGAGGCGCTGGCGGCTGAGCTGCGCGGCACAGGTGTGCGCGTGCAGGCGCTCTGCCCGGGCTTCACAGTAACCGAATTCCACCGTCGTCCGCTGATGAAGGGTTTTGAGCGCCGCTGGATCCCGAAGTTCATGTGGATGAGCGCGGATGACGTGGTGCGCTCGTCTTTCCATGCCTTGCGCAATGGGCAGGTGGTGCACGTCCCCGGGCCATTTTACAAGCTGGCTTCGATCGTTCTGCGCGCCCCGCTGATCTCACCGCTGATCCAGGAATTTGCCTCGGTGGCGGTCAATCGGCAAACTTGAGGTCATCGAAGCCAACGCCGATCAGGACAATGAAGGACGATCCGATTGGACGAGGCAAGCCTGACCGAGAAGTTCGACAAATTCAGCGATGACTGGCGACTCTCGAAACGAGCGCACACTCGAGAGTCTTGAATTGGATCTGGCTGGCTTCGGAAGCACTCCGTGATTAAACGTCGTTGTAGATCGAAAATCAATCCTCGGCTTGAGGCAGGGGAGAGCGGGATAATTGGCGAATGCCGCCGTTCGCGCCGAGCACCCCCACATATACTCCGGCGATCACCAGCCCGGCTCCGACTAAGAGGGCCGGGCTCAGTTTCTCGCCGGTGAGCCACGCGGAGGCCACGATCGTGACGAAGGGCATGAGCACGAAGGTGTAGGAAACGGCGAAGGCGGTCCATCGCTTGAGGACAAACAAGGAAAGGATGAAAACCGCACACGAACCCAGCAGGATCAGATAGGTCAAAGAGATCCAGGTCGCAGAGTGGAGCGGAATAGCAGGCGTCTCACGAAAAATCAACGATATCACGAACAAAATCAACGCCCCGGAAGCCATGCCGACGACGTTTGTCGAAATCGGGTGGCCCATCGGGAAATTTTTAATCACGACGTTTGCTTCGGCGAAGCAAGCCGCTCCAAGGATGACAGAAAGGATGTAAGCAAAGGGGACATTCGCGCGGATATGCTCAAGGAACACGAGCGCGATTCCGCCGACGGCCAGCAGTGCGCCAGCAAGCGTCCGCCAGCGGAATGCCTCCTGACGATGGGCGATGGCGAAGAGGAAGGTGAGGAGAGGTACCGAAGCCAGGAGAACCTGAGTCATGCCAGCCTGCACCCGCAGCAGGCCCCAGTAAAGAAAAGCATAGCTGCCGCCGAAATTAAGGATCCCAAACAGTATTGCTCCAATCAGGCTTCGCCCTCGCGGTAGGGGTAAGCGAAAAATCAAAGAAGCGAGCAACAGGATAGCAGCCGCGGGGCCGAAGCGGATCGTCGCGCCCCAAAAAGGGGGTAGTTCCATCACGATGAAATGAACTCCAATGGCGTTGAAACCACCCAGCAAGATGGTGATAAAAAAAGCCGCCAGTGTGGCGCGACTCAGGGTATTTTCATTCATTTGGACTCCGATCTCCCACCTTGATAGGGACTACCAATACAGCGGCCATTAATACCAGACTATATAGACCTTATATGTTCTATATTACCACAATGCGGCCAGGTTAGATGGACAGAAAGCCGAAAATATACCAATGCGTCAGTCGTGAGCGGGGGTGCTGAGGGCAGCCTGCGAAGCTTCTTCGCGGCCTGCGGCTGGTTCGCGGCTGCGGTTGAGCAGATAGATACCCCCCAGGGTGATCAACCCGCCCAGCCAGGTGCCGGTCTGCAGAGGCTCGCCGACCAGCGGGATGGCCAGCAGGGCGGTCAGGACGGGCTGAGCGATCATGGTCGGCGCCACCAGAGAAGCCGGCAGGTGCCCGAGCGCGTATCCAACCGAGAAATAGCCCACGACCTGGGAAATCAATCCGGCACCCAGGAAGGCCAGGTAGGTCTGCGGGCTGAAGCCGGTAACCGGCATAGAAGCAATCCGCGTGACGGCAAACAGACCCAACGAGGCCGAGAGGGTGACGATCCATACGTACGAGAGGGTATCCAGGCTGCGCCGGCCACGCTGAGTGGTGAGGAAATAAGCCGCGTAAAACAGGCCGGAGATTACTGCCAGCAGGTCGCCGCGGCTGAGCGCCGGATGATGGAGTAGATTGTCTCCCAGAACGAGGGTCGCACCAGCCAGGCTGAGCGCCAGACCCAGCCAAAAGACGGGGCGCAGCCGTTCGTGGAAGACGAGCCAGGCGACCAGCGCCACCCAGATGGGAGCGGTGTTGTTCATCAACGTGGCGTTGGCGACCGAAGTCATGTTGATGGCCGTGCTCCACAGGGAGTGATCGAAGGTGGTGAAGATGCCGCCGAGGACCGGCACCAGCAGCAGGCGCCACCCGACGGCCTGCAGGCGAGAGGCGCGGCGAAAGAAAAACGGCGCCAGAGCCAGGGTGGCGATGGCCATGCGGTAGAACGAGGTTACCGGCCCGGGGGCCTGGGCCCAACGGATGAAGATTGAGGAGAGACTGAGGGCGAGGATGCCGGCGGCCAGAGCCAGGTAGGGCAGGAAACGGGGTTTGGGTGCCATGGGGGCGTGTATCAGGACAGCGACAGGGTCAACGAGACCAATTTTTCAACAAATCAGGCAGTTCGGCCAGAGCGGCGATGGTCGCATCGGGGCGGATGGTGTCGAGGTGGGCTTTATTGTCGGGAGTATCCGCACGGCGGGTGATCCACACGCTGGCCAGGCCGGCGTTGTGCGCGCCGAGGATGTCGGCGCCGAGGGTATCACCGACCATGACGGTGCACTCGGGCCTGGCGCCGAGCTGCTCAAGCGCCAGGTGGAAGATGCGCGGGTGGGGCTTGCGCAAACCCACCGCGGCAGAAATCAGGATGGTTGGGAAAAAGTCACGCAGACCGGCTTTGTCGATCAGGCGTTGGACATCGGCCACGTCGCTGGCGTTAGAGACGACGCCCAGGGCATACCCCTGGCTGCGCAGCGCCTCCAGAGTGGGGACGGCGTCATCCTCGACGCGCCAGTGCTCCTGCGAGACGGCATACATGCGCCTCAGAGCGGCGCGGAGGATGTGCTCGGGTACATCACGGAGGCCTTTCTCTTCCAGCAGGGAGCGCAAAATGTAATGGGTCGTATATTCGACGAACTCGCTGCCGCGCTCGTTGTAATAAGCATGCATGCTCACGCGGAAAGCGCGGGGGAACTCTTCGAGATCCACGTCCAGTGCGAATTGGCGCAGGGCAGCCGCCAGCTCGCGGCTGGCGCGCTCCTGCACCTCTTCCCAGTCGGCGTCGAAGTAGATGAGCGTGCCGCCCAAGTCAAAGAGGACGGTGCGGATGGCGTGATTATCGGATGGGTGGGTGGTCATGTCTCCCCTCACAAACGGAATCGCGTAATTATATCCTGATCGGGAAAGCTGCGACGATGATTGCGGCTTTGCCTCGCACCGGGCGGGATAGATTTCTTTCTGATCGCTGGTATTCGCGGTATTGCACCCATATAATGGTGGTGATGGCATCGCCGGTTTTACAACCCAAGGTTGGGTATCTAGCGGAGGATGCGGTTGTCCTGACTGTCAGGAATAGTGAATTGGTAAAAATCAGCGGATGCCCAAGGGTATGTGCAGGCGGGAAAAAGATGCCGAAATGGAGGAACGATGAAAAGTCAGCCCGTGTCGCACTCAGAAACATATCGTCCGAGTATTATCAAGGGTATTCTGATTCGCGTGGGGGAAATCCTCTCCGGATTTATGGTTATGGGAGCGACCCTTTTCATGGCTGCCGGGCGCGTCAATTGGGCCTGGGGGTGGATCATGCTGGGAATCTATCTGGCGAGCGTTGGTGTGAACGGCATTTTTACTCTCCGGATTTATGGTTATGGGAGCGACCCTTTTCATGGCTGCCGGGCGCGTCAATTGGGCCTGGGGGTGGATCATGCTGGGAATCTATCTGGCGAGCGTTGGTGTGAACGGCATTTTTAGGCTGCGGAGGAGTCCAGAGACCATTGCCGAACGCGGTCAGCCAGGGGAAATGAAATCCTGGGACAGGCTCATCGGCGGACTGTGGGGCGCGGCCCAATATATCTTGGTCCCACCGGACCTGTCGCACCCGTCGATGCGCGCCTGGCTGGCCGAGCTGCCCAAGGGCCGCGGGCGGGCGGCCGCGTTCGAGACGCGCCTGTGGTGGTCGCCCGGGGGAGCGACCGGGAAGATCCTCAGTGGACTGGCGGCGGCGGGATACACAGCGCTTACCAGAGCGGGGCGCTTCATCGTCAAGGGCGCGTACGGGCCGCTGAAAGAAGGTGAGCTTGACCGCGCCCGGCAGTGGGGGGCGGAGCTGGCGCGGCTGATGGGCTGATCCACATCTCGCCGTTCCAGGGTCTAATCGCCGTTTCCACTTCAAGCGCCATACTGGACAAACGGCCAGGGCGGAGTCTGTCCGGCTGGCGGAAGCGGATTCCACAGACTGCCATGGTGTGCAAGGCATCCCTGGGATATGCTTGGAAAAAGAAACTGCTCATTGGCAGAAGCAGGACGTTTATGATCTAAAGTTTCCTGCAACCAGCACACATCATTTACGTATTCAATTATGGACGAAATTCAGTTATGGACTCAAGGAGGTTCTCATGGACTCGAGCAGAAATTCCAAGAATGCCACGGTTCAATCTGGCAGCCTGGTGGGGCCATTCTGGTTCGCTGGCTGGCTGTTCACGATCGCCTTCGTGAAGCTGGTCTGGTGGCAGGCCATTCTGGGACTGGTGGTTTGGCCGTATTATTTGGGGCTGGCGGTGCGATAGGCAGAACGAGCCGGGACGAGCTCCAATACCAGCTTTATGGTTGACATTAGAATACCGAAAACTTTTACTGTTATTCCTATTCATCGGTAAATCAATCGAATAAGCAGAGACCGCAGAGAGCGGGAAGGGAAGAGCCGTCCCGTTGTAGAGCCATGCTATGCGAGGACGGGGTTGAATAGGCCATCCACCGGTTGTCTCTGCAGCGAAGGCAGGTCAGAGAAAAAGCGTACATCGAGGTTGATATGGAGCCACGACCAGTCTCCAGCGTCGCGCTGGCGCGGGACATCACCCGCGAGGCGAGCAAACAAACGTATTACACCATCCGCTATCTGGTAGACGATGGATTGAGCGACGATGCCTATCAGGCATACGCCTATTTCCGCTGGGTGGACGACTGGCTCGATAGCGGCTCACGGCCGTTAGTCGAGCGACTGGAATTCGTCCGGCGTCAGCAGATGCTGATCGATCGCTGCTCGCGCGGGGAGCCGCCGGCCGATCTGACGCCGGAGGAACATATGCTGGTGAATTTAATTAGCGGTGAAACGGACAGGAACAGCGGGCTGCACGCCTATTTGCGCAACATGATGGCGGTGATGGCTTTCGACGCAGAGCGGCGCGGGCGGCTGATCTCTCGCCGCGAGCTGAGCACGTATACGCGCTGGCTGGCCGTAGGGGTGACGGAGGCGATGCATTATTTCATCGGCCGCGGCTGTTTTTCACCGCAGGGCGAATTACGCTATCAGGCGGTCATGGGCGCGCATATCACTCACATGCTGCGCGACGCGCTGGAGGACGTCGAAGCGGGTTACTTTAACATCCCGCGCGAGATCGTAGAGTCTTACGGCATCCAACCGGAGGACGTGGGGAGCCAGGCCTACCGCGATTGGGTGAAGGCCAGGGTGAGCAGAGCGCGGGCCTGCTTCAAGGCCGGAAGAGGGTATTTAACCCGCCTGGAAAGCGCGCGCTGCCGGATCGCCGGATTCGCCTATATGCACCGTTTCGAGATCGTGTTGGACAGCATCGAGCGTGAGGGCTACCGGTTGCGCGCCGCCTATCCCGAACGGATGGGCTTCGGCCGCGGGGTTGAGATGATCAGCCGGGCGCTGTGGATGGGGCTCAAAGTTCGCCGTCAGGCAGCCGCCTCCTCACCAATCATTGTCAGGTGAGACGATGAAAAGTAAAACAGTTGTCATTATTGGCGCAGGGTTGGGAGGGATCGCCGCGGCGATCCACCTGGCACAGCGCGGTATGCACGTCACCGTGCTGGAGAAGAACGGACGCCCTGGCGGGCGGTGCGACCGCATCAGCCGCGACGGGCACCACTTTGATACCGGCCCAACCCTGTTCATCATGCGGCGGGTGTACGAGGATGAATTCGGCGCTCTCGGCACCTCGCTACACGAGATGCTCGACCTTCAACGAGTGGATCCAACCTATCACCTGATCTTCGACGATGGCAGCCAATTATCGCTCACTTCGGACCTGAAGAAGATGGAAGAGCAGCTTGACGCCATCGAGCCGGACAGCTTTCAGGGCTTTCTGCGTTATATGGAGGAGGGCCACCGGCATTACAACCTGGCCATGGAGCACCTGGTCAACCGCGATTTCCGCACCGCGGGCCAGTTCTTTAATCTGCGCAATTTACCGCTGATTTTCAACCTGAAACCGTTCGCGCGGCATTATGAGCATATGGGGGCCTATTTCGATGAGCCGCGGCTGAAGGCGGTCTTCACCCTGCAGGACATGTACATGGGGCTGAGCCCATTCGAGGCCCCAGCGACCTTTTCGATGATGCCCTACACGGAGATGGCCCATGGAGTCTGGTATCCGCGGGGTGGTATGTATCGGGTGACGGAAGTCCTGATGGAGCTGGCCAATCGGGCAGGAGTGGAATTTTCCTTCGATACGGCGGTGAGCCGCATCGATGTGGATGGGGCGTATGCGCGCGGGGTGACGCTGAAGGATGGGCATTCCCTGCGGGCCGACGCCGTGCTTGCCAACGCCGACCTGCCGTACGTGTACCAGGAACTGTTGCCAGAAGATCGCCAGACCAAAGAATTGGCCCGCAAACGTTATTCGTGCTCGGTGATCAGTTTCTTCTGGGGGGTGGACAAACCATACCCGAATTTAGGCCCGCATACGTTATTCCTGGCGGACGATTACCGCGGCAATTTCGACGAAATCCTGAGCGACCTGTGCATCCCCCGCAACCCGAGCCTGTACGTGCATGCGCCAGCGCGTCTGGATGCGTGCATGGCGCCGCCGGGCGAGGACACGCTGACGGCCATCGTACCGGTGGGGCACATGAACGGGCGCGAGGATTACGATTGGAAGGGGTTGATCCGGCAGGCGCGTGAGGCGGTCTTCCGGAGGTTAGAGAGTGTGGGGATCGACGACCTTAAGGATCACATCAAGTTCGAGACATGCTTCACGCCGCTCTCGTGGCGGCGACGCTATAACCTGGTACGCGGTTCAACCCATGGATTGAGCCACAACCTGATGCAATTGGGCTACTTCAGGCCGGCCAATCGCCATGCGCGCTACCATAACCTGTACTTCGTTGGGGCGAGCACTCATCCTGGAACGGGGATGCCTACAGCGCTGGTTTGCGCGCGGCTGACCAGTCAGCGGATGGCGGAAGATATGGGAATGGCGTGATGCGAGTGGGGAGGGAGATCCCCTCGCTTTTCGATTTTCAATACCCGCGATTTGGATCGTAACGGTTATAGAGCGGCAGACCGGCCAGGTAACGGTTGAGGTTCTCTGCGAAGAGGGCCACGGCACGTTCGTTATAATGCGGGCTGTCACCCGAAATGTGCGGGGTGATCAGCACGTTGGGCATTTTCCACAAGGGGCTGGTGGGCGGCAAAGGTTCCTCAGGGAAGACGTCCAAGGCTGCGCCTGATAGTTTACGGCTCTGCAGGGCTTCGAGCAAAGCGGCATGGTCCACCACCCCGCCACGTGAAATGTCCACCAGGCAGGCACCGAGGGGCAATGCATCCAGCTCCTCTTTGGTGATCAAATTGCGCGTCTCGGGGGTGAGGGGCACGCACACCACCACGAAGTCGCATTCGCGAAACATCGAGCGTAGAGCCTGAGTGGGATAGAGGCGCTTGAACAACTCCCCTTTCGGGTCGCCCATGCCCTCAGGAGTATATTCCTGATCCTCGGGGTGCATGACGTCGCGTTTGGCGGCCAGCACGGTCGCGCCGAAGGGCTGCAGCAGGCGGGCGATCTGGCGGCCGATGCTGCCGTAACCGACGATGCCGACGGTGCTGCCGCGCAGCTCCTTGGGGCTGAAACGCTCCCACTTATCCTTAGGCCACTCGGCTTTCATTTGATTGGCGAACAGATCGGGGAGACGATGTCCGAGAGCCAGCAGCATCATCAGAGCGTACTCGGCCATTTGTGAGGAAGCCGCGCCGCTCAGGCTGGTGACGATCAGTTCGGGCCGGCTCATGAGCGGGTGGTCGAGGGCATGCTCGATGCCTGCCAGATGGAACTGCACCCATTTCAGGTTGGGAGCCTGCTCAGGGGCAGGCAGGACGCGCTCGGTGTAGAGCACCTCGGCACGCGCCCACTCTTCAGGCGGGATGTCTTCGGGCTTACGCGCCGGGTGCACAGTCAGCCGCAGGCGCGGGGAAACCTCGCGCAGGGTGGTGATGAGCGCCTCGGGGAAGGAATGAGTAATCAGGACATTAACAATATTGTTCATCGTTTCCTCCGCCTTCAACCCAGTCCTACCAATTCCCTCTAGAATTTGACAAGAAAGAAAAATAAAGGAGCCGGGTGAAGGCTTACAAATAAATTCCTTGTGGATCCAATTCTTGGCGAAGGATGCGCAGCTCCTCGTCGGAGGGTGGATCCGTGTAGCGCAGAGAGGGAGAAACCCTGAGATGCCAGCCGGTGTTGGCGCGCGCTTCCTCAACGCTGCGCCCGGGGTGAAGCGCCGCCAGAATCAGCTCGCCGCTCTCATCCGGCTCGAGGACACCAATATCGGTGACGACGGCCTGAGGGCCTCTGCCGCGCAGGCCGAGGGCTTCGCGCTGGCCGCGGCCGTCGAGGAAGCCGGCCGAGGTGCGGAAATCCACCTTCTCGGGGAAGCGACGGCGCTGGTGGGGGGTCATGATGTAGCAGCGATCCGCCCAGGCAGCGATTTCCATCGAGCCGCCGGAGCCGGGCAGGCGCACCTTGGGATGAGAATACTCGCCGATAACGGTGGCATTGATGTTACCGAAGCGGTCGATCTGAGCGCCGCCCAGAAAGCCGACGTCCACGTTGCCGCGCTGGAGGTAGAGGGTGAAGATGTCATACATGGAGCACACGCCAGCGGCACCGCTCACCAGGGTGGGGTCGCCGATGGAGAGCGGCAAACGTGAAGGCCGCGCCCCGATCACGCCAGCCTCGTAGATCATCAGCAGGTTGGGGGCGTGGGTGCGCATGGCCAGGTTGCAGGCCAGGTTGGGCAAGCCAACGCCGACGAAGACGCTGTCGCCGTCGCGCAGCAAGCGGGCGGCATTGATGGTCATCAATTCGGAGGCAGTGTAGTCCATGTCAATAATCTCCGTAATTCACCGGGGCGGCAAGGCGTGGGCGCACCGCCAATCTGGCATGTACTTCGGGGCCCAGCTTATGCCAGTACTCGTCGCGGTCCTGGACGCCAAAGACCCATTCGTCCAGGTAAGCCTGCACGCGGGCGGGGTCCTCACTGATCTTATCCCACTGCAGGTAGAAATCGTTGTCGCGATCGTAGTAGCCCTGAGTGTAGGAGGGGTGAGCGGCGTACGGCACGCGGCAGACCGCATCCACGATGAAGGCCGGGATGAGGGTGCGGTTGGGGTCGGAACGGATGACGGCCTCGTCGACAATCTCCTCGGCAGTGATGATCACCCGCCGGGCAGCAAAAGCCACCTCTTTCTGCTCGCCGATGATGCCCCAGATGTGGGCGTTGCCCTGGGCGTCGGCGCGCTGGACATGGATGACGGCCACGTCAGGGTGGAGCGGTGGTACCACGACCACCTCACGCCCGGTGTAGGGATCGGTAACACGGCGGTAATTGGGGTTGGCGCGCTCCAGGTCGTCGGCGCCGGTGAGGTTCATCGGCAGGAAAGGCAGCCCGGCCGCACCGGCCTGCAGGCGGGTGATCATGGAGAAGTGGGAATACTCCTCCCATTCGAGTCGACCCGCTTCGATCTCAGAGCGCACGATGCGCAGCGAACCCACGCCCGGATTGCCCATGTAGGAGAAGATCACCTTACGCGCGCAGCCGGCGGCCACCATCTGATCGTAAATCAGATCGGGGGTGGCGCGGGCCAGCACCAGGTCGCGACGGCGCTGGCGGATGATCTCGTGTCCGGCAGCGAAGGGGATCAGGTGGGTGAAGCCGGCCAGGTAGATGGTATCCCCATCGCGCACGTAGCGGGAGATGGCCTCGGAAAGGCTGATTAATTTGTGGCTGGATTTTCGTTTGTCGTCACTCATCAAGTCGGTTGAACCTCATTTTTTTCAAGCTACTCTTTCTTGTCTTTGCCGCGCATTTTGCGCAGGGTGCGGAAGCGTCCGGTGTCGCGCGGCGGCGGCTGCCCTTTGCGCCATAATGGAATGCCGACCAGGAAGATCAGCACGCCCAAGAAGAGGAGATTGAGCTGGGGCTTGCTGGCCTGGTCGGAGAGCAGGTAGAGCAAAATAAGGGCGCCGCCCACCAGCATCAGGAAGCAGCCCATCCGCCCGAGGACGCTCATGGGCGCTTCTCCTGGCAGAGTTCACAAACCAGGGGCGGGGTACAGACCCGTCCCTGGCTCCAAAGTAAGTGACAGGAAGGGGCGCTGGCGGTGCTCACACCCGCTTTACAAAGGTGCGGATCTGCTCGCGCATATAAAGAGGCAGGTAATACAAACCGCCCGCATTTTTACCAGTCGCCCCTGAGCCCTTCCAGCCGCCGAATGGCTGATAACCAGGCCAGGCGCCGGTAGTGGCGCCCTGCGGGCGGTTGACATAGGTCACGCCAGCCTCGATCTTATCGAAGAACCAGTCGGCCTCATCGGGTGACCCGTAGAAGCCGGCCGTGAGGCCGTACTTGACGTTGTTGGCGATCTGCATGGCCTCGTCCAGGTGCTTAACTTTGGCGATGGTGGTGATGGGCACGAACATTTCGTACTGCCAGAGGCGGTGATCGAGGGGCAGGTTATCCACCAGAGTGGGCGCGCAGAAGTAGCCTTTGCTCAATTCGCCTTCGGTGAGTATCTTGCCGCCGGTGAGGATGCGGCCGGCCTGGCTGAGTTCTTCAGAAAAGCTCTGGTAATCGCGGTAAGAGTTGCGGTTGATCACCGGGCCGAGATAGACACTCCGCCTGGTCGGGTCGCCAATCTCCAGCTTTTCGGTCAACTCGACGAGACGCGGGACAAGCTTGTCGTAGACAGACTCCTCGATGATGACGCGCGATGCGGCCGAGCATTTCTGGCCCTGCAGGCCGAAGGCCGAACGCACGATCCCTACGGCGGCGTCCTCCAGGTTGGCATTGCGGGAAACGATGACGGGGTTCTTTCCGCCCAGCTCCAGGATGATCGGGCGGATATAGTCGCCGGCGGCGAAATCGCGGTACATCTTCATGCCCACGTCATAGGAGCCGGTGAAGGTGATGCCGTCGATTTCGCGGCTCTCGATGAGGGCCTGGCCCAGGCTGCTGCCAGGTCCGGTGACGTAGTTGAACACACCCTCGGGGACGCCGGCATCGCGCAGGCATTCGGCGATCAGACGCGAAGTCCAGGGGGTATCGGTGGCAGGTTTGATGATCAGGGTATTACCGGTGACCAGGGCGGCGGCTGAGGGACCACCAGTCAGGGCGCAGGGGAAGTTGAACGGGCTGATCACCACCCACACCCCGTAGGGGCGCAACACCGAAGTATTGGTGACCTCGAAGCCGACGAGCGGGTCGCGGCCCATCTGAGCCACGTAGCCGTCTGTAGCCTCCATGCGGTCGCAGGCATAGCGAAACAGGTCAGCAGTCTCGGCCACATCGCCGAGGGCTTCCATGCGATTCTTACCGACTTCCATCGAGATGACAGCGCCCATCTCGTAAATGCGCTGGTCCATGATATCGGCGGCTTTACGGATGAGCGCCACGCGGTCCTGCCACTTCATATGGCTCCACATGGGGAAAGCTTTGCGAGCGGCAGCGATGGCGGCCTGGGCGTCCGCGGCGGAGCCTTTCTGGAAAATCCCCAGCACTACGTCGGTGTTGGCGGGAGAGCGGTCTTCGAACTTTTCTGCCGCGTAATGTTCCTTCCCCCCGATGATCATGGCGTGCTCCTGTCCCAGGTTGGACTTGACTTTGGCCAGGGCCTCCTCGAAGCGCTGATGCATTTCTTCGGGCGGGTTGAACATGGTCGCGTAGGTCAGTTTGAAGGGCGCATTGGTTGCCATACCTCAGAGACCTCCTTTTGGAAAAGAACGGAGTGGATTGGCGAATGACCTGATTGATCAGGCGAGTATAAGTATAGCCCAAGGCTGCCCGGCAGTCAAAGAGCGGGGTGAGGGAGTGTGAGGATCCAGGGGATCATCAGGGACCTCAGCCAACACCCAATCCCGTTGTTGTTCCAAAGAGTCAATAAATCTCTCTTGACATCATAGAACATATATTCTACAATTGGTACAGGTGAAATTCTTTGCCCTGGAAGTGAGGTTCTATGACTGGCAAGCGACTGCTATATCGCGGGTACGCGCTGGTCTATCTGCAAGGCGAGGATGCGCTGGAGCCTGCGCGGGATTCGGACGAGCGCTGTATGACCTACTTCGTCGGCTCTGCGCTGAGCGGTATCCGGGTGAGCGATTACCGCCAGCCGTCGGTGGAGGTAGCGCGGCGCACGCTGGCAGGCGAGCCGACGCAACCCTTCGCCGACGCGTTCAATCAGCCAGCCTGGGTCGAGGTGCGCGCCGCTGAGGATGGGGTGGAAGTCAAGCTGCGCGAGTGCCGCGCGAAGGAAGGGCTGCCCATTCTATGGATGGGGGTGAGCGAGGGCGAGTCCCTGCCCGAGCACTACGCGGAGTGGGAGGTGGTGCGGCGGGTGAGTCACCGCCGGCTGGCGTTTGCCAGTTTGATACCGTAGAAGAATGGACTATATATACAGGCGGCCCTGAAGCACACCTATCGATCTTCCCCCCGCAGGGGATCATCAAGGGTTAAATATGCATTTATATCTTATTACTTACTTCGAAAGGGATACCAAATCGTTTATCTACTTCTAAACCGGCCCAGTCTACACAGGTGAGCTGTACAGTAAATTCAGGAAACTATACTAATTAACTTGAATAAACAATGCCCTGCTTAACTTCCCACACCGAGCTCGCGAGCGCGCAAAGCAGCCTGAGTGCGATCCTGTACCCCCAGTTTCTGGAAGATGACCGAAACATAATTTTTTACAGTACCTTCGGTCAGGTTGAGCCGGCCAGCAATCTCCTTGTTGGTTAGCCCGCGAGTTATTCCCTCCAGGATTTCTTGCTCTCTTGCGGACAGCGGCTCGAGTAGTTCTTGCCTGGGAGGTGTCCTTTCTGGAGCAAGACGGGAGAATTCCGCCAGCACCTTGCGCGCAACGGAGGGCTGGATCAATGCGCCGCCACACGCTACTTCGCGTACAGCAGCAGCAAGCTCCGGCCCGGAGATATCTTTAAGCAAATAACCCAATGCTCCGGCTCGCAAGGCGTCATAAATATAGGCATCGTCGTCAAAGGTGGTCAGGATGATCACCCGCGCCTTGGGCCAGCGTTCCAGCAAGTGCCTGGTAGCCTCCACACCATCCATGACGGGCATGCGGATATCCATCAGCAACACGTCTGGCTGAAGCGCGGCATATGCTTCCAGGGCTGCGGCGCCATTTTCGGCTTCGCCGACTACTTCTATCCCTTCCTCCAATTCCAGTAGCAGGCGCAAGCCATCGCGGATCAGGCGCTGATCGTCTACTAGATAGACACGCGCCATTGGCAGAGCCGTTTTATTCATATGCGCTTCCCCCGGAATCGCCTGCTGGTACAGAGCCGGCCTCTTGAAGCGAGGGAATACGGAAAGTGATCTGCGTCCCACCGCCCGGGCGCGCGTCGACGTGGAACTCGCCCCCTTGAAGAACAGCCCGCTCCTTCAGCCCCAACAACCCAAAACCCGATTGAGCCCGTTCAGGCGAGATCCCCACTCCGTTATCGCTGATCAGCAGGCTGATCATCCCCTGCTTCCCGGTCAATTGAACCCAGGCCTCGCTGGCATGGGCATGGCGCTGGATATTCGTCAGGGCTTCCTGAGCTGCCCGGTAGAGAGCCTGACGTTGCGGCTGAGAGAGATTATCGGGGCAGCCTTCCAGGCTCAAGTGGATTTTCAAGGCGGCAGCCTGCTGAACCTGATCCACTAATCGGGCCAGCGCTTTGTCCAGGGGCAAATCTTCTTCCACCGAAGACCGCAACATCGCCACCGTCTGACGCAGCTCGGTTAGACCTTCTTTCACCTGCTCGCGGACGGTCACAACGATGGAAGCCGCTTTATCCGGGTTAGTTGGGATCAAGCGCTGGGCGCCTTCTAATTGGACTGCGGCAATGGTCAGACGATGGCCCAACGTATCGTGCATCTCCCGTGCCATGCGGTTGCGCTCCTGCGCAATGGTCAACTCTTCGACCCGAGCGGCGTAATCCTTGAGTTGTTGATGAGCGCTTTGTAGCTCTACAAAGAGCTGATCACTGCGGGCACGGTTGCGATCTGCCTCGATCATCATCCAACCGAAGATGCCGAAGAAGACGTATCCTGCCGCGTACGGCAAAAGCGAGGCCAAGCCGAGTATCCCATTGATGGCAACATAGATTGTTCCGGTGATAAAGGTGAACACCCCAATCCAAGCAAAACCGGCCTTAATGGGTAGGTAAATCATTGCCAACGGCGCGAGAATAAAGAAGAGAATCGGGAATAACCCTATGGCAGGCCGGAAAGTCATCAAAATAGCCGTAAGTGCAGACAGGACCGAGAGCCCGATATGAACTAAAATGACACGACCACGCCAGAAAAATGGGCCGAACAGGAGGATCGCAAAGATAATGAGCAAGGCCGCGGCGACGATACGGCCTGATGTCTGTGGTATGGCTATCATGCCGGAAATGGCTACCGACACCAACACAAATATCATCGGGATTTCTGCAAAGCGCCAACGAGCCTTATGAGAGATCATCACCCACATTGTAACCTGGATTTTAATAAAATTTCGTGGATGGGTAGGCTAAATACCCATCCACGAAGCCATTCAATTTCAATCGAAGCGGAAAAGCCTAAGAGCCAAAGCCCAAAAGGCCAGGGCAAAACCCATCAACACACCCACTACCGGTAAAATGGCTTCGAATCCCTGTCCACGCACAATGACATCCTGAAAGCCGGTCAGCGCCCAGGCTTGCGGGATAGCCAGCGAAAGCTTTTGCATAAAGGCAGGCATGACATAAACCGGCACCATCACCCCGCCCAGGGCAGAGAGGACGATCGAAAGTACCGTGCTCAGGTTGCCCACTTGTTCCTGGTTCTTGCCAAGGCTGGTGACCAGCAGGCCCAGACCGGTAGCCGCCGCAGCGGTTGCCAGGGAGAGCGGCACCAACCCCAGCGGATGGCTGCCCAGGCCAATGTGGAAGACGACGATCCCCACTAAAAGCATCAGCGCTATCTGAACCAGGTTCAAGAGGTAATACGGCAGTAACTTGCCGATCAGGAGAGCTGTGCGGGAGATGGGCGCGCTCTGCAGGCGGCGGAAGGTGCCTTCGTTCTTCTCGCGGAACAGGCTGGCCGAGATGATGGTAATGATAAAGAACACCCCGTAGATCATGTAACCGGGCACATTCTGCTCTGCTGAAGATGGATAGCGAACAGCCTGAAATTTGGCGGGAGGCAACACCTGGATATCGAAGCCCAGGTTTTGCGCCGTGCTGTCCTGCGCTCCGCTCATCTGCGCAGCGAAACGAGCCCCCAGATTGCGGATAAACCCGGCCTGGCCGTCCGGTGCGGCCGAAGCCATCTGATTGAAGAACTGGCGGGTCTGGATCGGGGCTTGAGCAACCGATGCTTCGCGATCGATATACCCCTCCACCAGGCCTTTGACCGGCGATAGCAATTGATTTCCCACTGCCGGGTCAGTAATAAAAGATACCAGCGCTTTTTCCGCGGAGGGGTTGCTGGCGGCGTTGATGATGCGATCGGAAAAATCGGCTGGGAAGATCAGCGCCAATGAATAGGTGCGCGCGGCAATCAGATTTTCCGCAATTGCCCGCGTTATAGGCTGGCTATCTTGCTCTTCGATCAGCGTTAGCCCAGTGGCACTGCTCAGATCTGCAACCACCTTCGCTGCAATCGCTCCGTGGTCCTGGTTGACGACCAGCAGATCGATTGGATGGTTGTTGCCGCCGGCGTCGAATACTCCCTGAAGGGCAGTGGTCATGACAAGAATGAAGGCGATAGGCAGGATAAACAACCCGGTAAAGGCCCTCTTATCCCGCAAGAGCACCTTAATTTCCTTAATCGTAACAGCGACTATCTGGTATACCATGGCAATTGTCCCTTTCTTTTACTCGCGCAAATTTTTTCCGGTCAAATTGAGGAAGACGGTTTCCAGGCTGGCATTCAGAATCTCCAGCGCGGTGACCTGGGCGGATAAGCCCCGGGTTATTTGCAGCACTTCCATCAGCGTTTTTTGAGCATCCTGGACATGAATGTTCAGGGTGTGATCCTGGCGGTTAACCTCGCGGACCATGGGCAATTCGCGCACCTGTTGCTCAACGGAGCCGATCAGCCCATCGAGGATCGAGAGGCGGATCACGCTCAACCCCTGGGAGCGGACCAGGTTGGCGGGCGTGTCCATGGCGATGATCTGACCGTGGTCGATAATCGCCACCCGCTGGCACAGACGCTCAGCCTCTTCCATGTAATGGGTGGTGTAGATCACCGTTAACCCGGCGTGGTTGAGCGCTTCCACGGCCTTAAAAATGGCGTTACGGCTCTGTGGGTCCACGCCCACCGTGGGCTCATCCAGGAAGAGGATTTCCGGTTGGTGCAGCAGTCCAATGGCCAGATTGATGCGCCGCTTCATTCCACCGGAATACACGTTCACGAGCTCATTCGCCCGGTCGGTTAGCTGGACAATCTCGAGCACTTCGTCGATGCGCTTCTGGAGTTCCTTTCCGCGCAAGCCGTAAATCCGGCCCCAGAAAACCAGGTTGTCCCGGGCTGAGAGGGTCGGATAAAGCGCGATGTCCTGGGGAACCAGTCCAATACGCGCTTTAGCCGTAGTCAAGTTTTTGGACAGATCCAAACCATCGAGGGTAATCTGCCCAGTGGATGGAGGGAGAAGGCCGGCCAGTATCGCTAGCGTAGTGCTCTTCCCTGCCCCATTGGGTCCCAACAAGCCGAAGATCTCTCCCCGCATGATTGTAAAGGAGAGGTCTTGTACGGCGGAAACTGTCCTATACGATTTGGACAAATTGCGGACGATCAAAATCTCACTGTTCATATTCCATTTCCCTTCGTTTTTTTGATCTTTCTGGAACACTATAACCGGTAAGGGGTCACCTCCAACATTCCCGTTCGTCACCAGGTAGTCATATGACGCAAGGGATAAGATCAAATTTGTATCTACGTGACGGGTGTGCTACAAATTTAGTTGCGTCGACGAGATTTTCAAGACATAATCAAGTCAGGATGCTCTTCACGCGCACGACCTTTGTGGGGATCGATTTAACCGGCGGCCGACGGCCATTCGTCTACGCAGCCATGGACCACGAGCGCTGTCTGCTGGCGCTCAGCCAGGGGGAGATGGAGGACGTTCTGGCGTTCCTGGCGGGACAGGAGGCGGCCTTCGTGGGAGTGAACGCGCCGCGCAGCCCCAGCCGGGGACTACTGACGCGCGAGGAGGTACGGCGCACGCTCACCCCGCCGCCGCGCGCCGGTCGCTGGTCCGATTTCCGCGTGTGCGAGTACGAGCTGCGCCAGCACAACATCCGCGTGATTCCCACGCCGCGCCGTGAGGAGGACTGTCCGACCTGGATGCAAACCGGCTTCAAGCTGTATCACAAACTGGAGTCGCTGGGTTACCGACCCTATCCGGCCGGCGAGGATGTCCCGCTGCAATATCTGGAAGTCAATCCGCACGCCAGCTACACCGCCCTGCTGGAAGTGATCCCCTTCCCCAAGTTCTCGTTGGAAGGGCGGTTGCAAAGACAGCTCGCGCTGTACGAGCGGGAGGTGGATGTGTATGACCCGCTGCGCTTCCTGGAGGAGGTCACCCGGCACAAGCTGCTGCGCGGTCTGCTGCCTGTGGAGCAGATCTATGAGCCGGTTGAGCTGGACGCGCTGGTGGCGGCCTATACAGCCTGGGCGGCAGGCGCCCACCCGGAGCAGATCACCTTGCTGGGCGATCCGCTGGAAGGGCGCATCTGCCTGCCAGTGGGGGAATTGAAAGGGAAATACTAAGCCTGAGGCTGCCTTCAGGCAACGCGCGGCCGCGCCTCAGGACGCGGCTTTATTGTCGTTCATAAAGGTGACGGAAGCCATCCCCCATCCGTTAGATAATTACGATAATGAAGAGGTTTATTGGGGTATAATTCGACCGGCATTATTGAGGGTCCAGGAGGATGACAGTATGAACGTATCGATGTGGCGCAAGGCTTTGCAGGTGATCCCGCGCATCAGCAAGGAGGAGTGGGATACGCTGGACGTGATTTCGCGCTGGCTGATCTCCACGCGCGCGGCGGTGCTGATCATGACATTCATCTCGGCTGCCATTGCCGGCCTGATGGCTTTGCGGGCGGGGAGATTCAACCTGGGATTGTGGCTGCTGCTGGCAATCGGTCTGATCATGGCCCATGCAACCAACAATCTGCTCAACGATTGGACCGATCACCGCCGCGGAGTGGACAAGGACAATTATTTCCGCACACAATACGGACCGCAGCCGCTCGAGCAGGGGTTGATGACCGGCCGCGAGCTGCTCACTTATGCGGCCATCACCGCACTGATCGCCCTGGCCTCTGGTTTATACCTGGTCATTCTGCGCGGCCCGCTGGCCTGGCTCATCCTGGGGCTGGGGGCGTTTTTCCTGCTCTTCTACACCTGGCCGCTCAAGTACATCGGCCTGGGGGAAGTGACGGTTTTGACCGTTTGGGGGCCTCTGATGGTAGGCGGCGGCTATTTCGTCATCACCGGCGCCTGGGATTGGAATGTGGTGCTGGCCAGTCTGCCGTACGCCTTGGGAACCACCATGGTGATCTTCGGCAAGCACATCGATAAATACAGAGAGGACAGGGAGCGCGGCATTCATACCCTGCCCGTGGTGATCGGAGAGAAGGCGGCGCGCATCACCACCCTAGTGATGATGGGTCTGCAGTATTTGCTGGTGATCTATCTGGTGGCGATCGGCTTCTTCTCGCCGGTGCTGCTGGTGGTGCTGGCCGCCCTTACGGCTGTACCGCTGGTATGGGCGGTGTACAAGGCGCCCAAGCCCGAACAGCGGCCTGAGGGCTATGATCCCAACACCTGGCCGCTGTATTATGTGGCGCTGGCCTTCCTGCACAACCGGCGTTTCGGGTTGTGGTATCTGGCGGGAATCATCTTGGATGTGGCTCTGCGATTGGCGCACGTGATCTGAAATCGCCCCGCACAGGAAGAATCGTCCATAAATATAAAGCCCCGTAATCGTTTGGATCACGGGGTTTTTTTATTCATGTGTTTTCGCCAGGGATGCAAGCGCGCCGGCCGAGGTCAGGCCGAGGCGTGGTCGGAGACGTCGAAAATGGTGAGGGATGGTTGAGCGCCGGCGGCGCGGAACATGAGCACGCCGCGCGGGGCGCCGCCGGCAGCGCGCATCAGGTCGAGGGCTTTGCGGCTCTCCCAAAAGGTCAGGATGCGCCACAGGGTGGGGTCGCTGGAGCTTTGGACCAGGAAAGTTTGGGTGATGCCGGGGTCCAGAGCGCGGATGCCCTCAGCGAAGGCGGCTTGCAGGGCGGGGGTGTTTTGGGGGTCTACATGGGCTTCGAGGACGGTTAGGACCATAGGAGGCCTCTCAGGGCAGGGGATGGGCAGGTCTCACCCGCGGGGCGGGGACCGCTTGTCAGAGCTTAGCGCAGCAGACACAGGGCGGAGACTCGCAGCGAGGACCAGCCCCTACATGCGCACTTCGATCCAGCTTTCGGCGGGGGTGGCCAGGGTGCCTAATTTTACTTCTCCCTGGGGTGTGAACGCGGCGTACTGATTGTCGATCCAGATTACCAGACCGAGCGGCGCGGCCGGGCTGATTCCGGTTGCAAGGACCCGGTTCCCATCGACGATGAAAACCACCTGCTCAATCTCCCACACAATGGCATAGTGGTGCCATTGGGTGGTATCCAGGTCCAGGAGGACAGCCGACTGATGCACCCAGCGGCGCGCCATTCGACGCAGGCGGCGGGCGGCGGCTGGCCAGCCCAGCAGAGGCGCGAACGCCAGGGCCAGGAGCAAAAGGACGGGCGGCCATCGTTTTGAGCGGAAAGTGGCCGCCAGGAAACCCTGGGCGGGGAGGTCGTCGTGGATTGAGAGAAAATTAGGGGCCGAAGCGTGGAAAAACCAGGCAGCGTTTGGCAGGGCGGGCAGCCGGCGACGGGCGCCGCCCAGCCCAAGGCTCAGGCTGAACGGATCGTTCCACCAGCCGAAGCCCCATGTGCCGGGCAGGTCGGATGCCGATGCGCGCGCCTCCAGCTCGAGGGCGGCGGGCGGCTGCCAGGGGAAGGCGTCACGCGGGCGTTGCAGGTAATCGTCGAGCTGCGCCCAGCGGTAAGCGCCCGCCGGCCCAGAGGGAATAGACAGGCGCCAGCCGCCGGGGAGCGGGGTAACGGCGGCCCCTGCGGTCGTGCGTGGGGCGAGCTGGGCGGTCCCGATGGCGGTCATCTCGCTCAGCGGGGGATGAGGAAGGGCGGCATCCAGAAACCGCCCAGGTGGAATCCGTAGACAGCCACGATCGAGCCAACCAGGATCAGCGCCGCGAAGCCCATCAGGGCATAGTCGTACCAGTGAAAAATGGTCGTCGCCACCCAGGTGCGTTTTTGCAGGCCGAAACAGCGCAGGTCCATGGCGTTAATCACGTCCTCGCCGGTCATGATCGAGTTCATGGTGATAGGGACAATCAGGGGGGCGACGCGGCGCACCTGGGTGATAAGGCCACCCTCGACGCGCTCGATCTCATAGCCGCGCGCCCGTTGGGCGTCGAGGGTGATCTGAAAGTCGCGCGCCAGGGTTGGCACATAGCGGAAGGCCAGGTCCATCGAGAAGGCCAGACGATCAGGCAGACCCAGCCCGTGGAAGGTGACCCCGTAAAGGCGAGGGTCCATCGAGTAGGGGATGATCAGAAAAACGGCCGAAATGGAGATGACGCGCACGAACTGGCACAGCGCGAACCAGAGCCGTTCGGCGGTCAGGTCGAAGTGGATGGCCCAGCCGGTGAGCGGAAAGCGGCCGCGAATGGACCAAACGGTATGCTGGCCGCTCTGAGCCAGGATGCCGCGCGAAGCAGCGCTGGTGATGATGGTATTGACCACCACCATGATCACCAGCAGAGTGGTGACGAAAATCCAGGCTCTGCGTGTCTCGCGCCAGCGGGCGCGCGCCGAGAAATACCACAGCAGGGCGACGGCCAGGAAGCCTGCCAGGACACGCATGTCCCAAAAGAAGGTGACCGACACCAGGAACAGCAAGGAGAAGATCCAGCGGGCGCGCGGATCGATCTTCTCCATGATGCTGTTGCGTTGGCGGTAGCGCCAGGTGGCCAGCATAAATCCTAACCTGCTACAGTCGCTTGACTGATCTTATTTTTGCAGCCTCACCCCCGTCCCCTCTCCGCAACGCGGAGAGGGGAGATACGGGGTCTGTCCGCATGATCGGGGTGAGGTCTTAATGGTCGAACATTCCGTTTTCTGCTTCTTCGCATGAAGCTCGGGCCTGTCCAGGAAACGCAGCGAACGTCAGCGACCCGAGCGGGCGGTCACTGCGTCGTAGGCGACCATCAAGATAGGGGTGAGGATCAGGCCCCAAAGCAGATTGGTAATGACAGCGGGGACGAAGTTGACGCCGACGACCGTGGCCCAATCCGCGCCGGACACCCACGACTCGGAGACCGAGGCGATCCCCATGCCGACCAGAACGCCGACGATCACCATGATCTCGGCCTTAAGGATGGACGAACCAGCCTTATAGCTTGCCAGGCCTGCTGCGATCAGGCCGGGGAAGAAGCCCAACAGGCCGTTGCCCAGATCCCACCACGGCCAGAAGCCGTAGCCAGAAAGCAGGTCGCCGATCACATTTCCGAGAAAGCCGGTGATCAAGCCGACCCATGGGCCGAAGACCACGCCAAAGAACATAGGGATGGCCACCGCCGGGCGGATGGAGACCTGGCCGGCTCCGGGAATCTGTAAGGCATTGGTCGCAAAGGCGAGGACGCCATACAGCGCCGCTCCGATGGCTGCGAAGACGACTTCACGTGTACCGAATGACCACAAAGATTTCTTTTCCATCTCTCTCTCCTTCTTGAAAAGAAATTGGACAAACGGCGGGTCTCTTATGGCATTATTTTCTCCGTTTCACCTCCTTTGGCAACTGGTTTGCATGATGAGAAATAAAAAAACCCAAGCCTGCTTGATGTTGACAGCATGAAAATCGTCCGGACAATTACACAGAGCCATGTAGTATAAAACCGAACCCCGTCCGAGGTTACGCAGCCTGGCCGGGAACAGGGATGACCTGGGCAAGCGCTTCGGCGCGCAAAAAGCGCCCGGTGCGCGGGTAGTGTTCGAGGTTCAGGTGAAGCAGAGAGGTGGGCAGCACCCGGCAGCGCCGCAATCTCTCTTCGTCCTGCAGGACTTCGACAGGAGGCCCGTCGGCCACAATGGCGCCGTCGTAGAGCAGGAGAATGCGGTTGGCGTAGATCACCGCCAGGTCGACGTCATGGGTGATGAACAGCACCGCATCGAAGCCGGGCATTTGCAGGATGGAATCCATGAAGGCCATATAATTCCAGTAATCCTGCCCGGCGGTAGGCTCGTCCATCATAATGATGCGCGAGCGCATCGCCAACACGGCCGCGATGCTGACGCGTTTCTGCTGGCCGAAGGACAGCGCCAGGGGCGGCGTCTTGAGCTCACCCTCCATGTGGACGGTGCGGATGGCCCAATCCACGTTGCGGGCGATGGTTTCACTGTCGAAACGCAAGTTGCGCGGCCCGAAGGAGAGTTCCTCTTCCACAGTTGGGGCAAAGAGCATCTGGCTGGGGCTCTGAAAGACGTAGCCAATGGTGCGGGCTGCCTGGGCGACGGTCAAGCGGCGGGTGTCCTTTCCCTCCAGCAGGACGCGTCCGCGGGTGGGCTTGAGCAGTCCCAGAGCGTGCTTGACCAGGGTGGTCTTGCCGGCCCCGTTATGCCCCAGGACTGCAATCACATCCCCTTGATAGATCTGGCAGTTGACGCCATGCAGCACTTCGGGCAGTTCTTCCCCGTAGCGAAAAGATACGTCCTCAAATGAAACCAGGGGTTCACCCGTACTGCGGTGCAGCAGCGGCTCGAAAGGAGGTGCCGGGCGACCGCGTGCCCGCTCGACCACCACCGGCGCAGGCAGCTTGATGCGCGTGGTATCGACCACGTCCATCAGACCGGTTGAATCGCCATAATACACCTGCCGGCCCTCCTCCAGATAGAGGACACGATCGGGGTGGATGGAAAGCACATCCTCCACGCGGTGCTCGACGATCACTACGGCGACTCCGTCATCCGCCAGGCGGCGGAAGAGCTGCAAAGCCTCGTGGGCCGAAGCCGGATCCAGGCTGGCGAGCGGCTCGTCCAGCAGCAGGATGGCGGGGCGCATGGCCAACACGCCAGCCAGAGCGATCTTCTGCTTCTCACCGCCGGAGGCATTGTGCGTCTCACGATCGCGCAGATGGAGGATGCCCAGATAGCTGAGGGTCTCGTCCACGCGACGGAGGATTTCGTCACGCGGCAGGGCCAGATTTTCCAGGCCGAAGGCCACTTCATTGAGCACGTAGCTGGCGACGATCTGCCGTTCTGGGTCCTGAAGCAATGTACCGACCTGCTGGGAGAGCTCAGCCATGCTCATTTCACTGGCCTGGCGGCCAAAGACGCGCACTTCACCGCTCAATTCGCCGTGGTAAGTGCGCGGTATCAGACCGTTGATGCAGCGCATCAGGGTGGTCTTACCGCAGCCGCTGGCGCCGGCGATCAGCAAGACTTCTCCCCGCGCAACGGTGAACGAAATGTCGCGGATGGCGGGTTCGCTGCGCCGCTGGTAGCGGAAGGTCAGATGTTCCACCGCCAGGGGTAGAGCAGCGGTTTCGGGTGGTGGGCTGGAGTCCATAAGGATATTTTACCGGTTCATGCAATCACAGAGAATAGACCTCTACCACGTCACCTGGAGCAGCTCCCAAGACCTGGGCTGCATTGCCGTTCACGACCGAAATATCGAGGAAGCCAGCGCTGTTGAATAGCGCCACCAGCTCTCCGGTTGGGCGTTCGCCGAAGGTGTGCACCAGCCCGTGGATCTGGCGACCCTTGATTCGCACGATCACCATGCCCATGTCCTCAATCTGTTCCGGGCGGATGCGCGTGGACAGGTTGCCGAAATGATCCACCGCTACGACCGGGCATACCCAGCCAGCGCTGGTTCGCTGCGGCTCAGGGATGGTCAGCAGCAGCGGATCGTTTATGGGGGTTCCTAATTCGCGCAAAGGGACACCGTTGGCCAGATGGGCAGCGGCGGGAGCGAACAGGTCCCGTCCATGGAACACGTCGCTGACCGCCGGCAGCCAGTACTGCGGCCGGTCGAGGTGGACAATTTCCACCGGCTGGCCCAGGGTTTGAGCACGGCGCAGCATCAAGGTGAGCAGGCCGTTATCCGGGCCGACGAAGCGCTGTCCGCCCAGTCTGGCGGCGATGGCGCGCCGGGCAGTGCCCACTCCGGGATCGATCACGGCCACATGGACGCTGCCTTCCGGAAAGTAAGGCGTGCAGCGTTCCAGCAGCAAGGCGCCCTCCAGGACGTTGTGGCGAGTGACCTCGTGGCTCAAATCGGCGATCTGCGCGCCGGGGGCGATGCTCCAAATCACCCCTTTGAGCACTCCGGCCTCGTCGTCTCCGCTGCCAAAGTCGGTGGTCAGGGTAAGGAAATTCACGGCGCACCTGTCTCCATGGGGAAGACGTCGATCGTATCACCAAGGGAGGCATTCAGGCGCTCGGCCGCGCTGCCGTTGACCACCGAGATGATCAGGTCGTCGTGTGTGCCGTATAGGGCAATCAGCTCGCCGGCTGGACGCTCGCCGAAAGTGCGCACCAGGCCGCGAATGGTCTGCCCGGCGACGTGGACCTGTACGTTACCCATGCTGGCCAGGTGGGCGCGGGTTACGTCGGTGGACAGGTTGCCAAAGCGGTCGATGGCGACTACGTGGCCGCGCCAGCCCGACGCTATGCGCTCAGGACGCGGCAGGCTGAGGCGCTGCGGATCATTGATGGGCGTGCCAAGCTCGGCCAAGGGCACACCGTTGGCCAGATGGGCGGCCACGGGGGAGAAGATATCGCGCCCGTGAAAGACGCGGCTGACTTCGCTGCGCCAGAAGCGTGGTTGGTCCAGGTGGACAAACTCGACCTGTTCTCGGCGTTCCTCGGCCTGCTCAAGCACCGCAGTCACCAGGCCGTTGTCTGGCAGGACGAAGAAGTAATTGCCCAGGCGCGCAGCAATCGGACGACGGCTGGTGCCCACGCCAGGATCGACCACGGCCACGTGCACCGTGCCGGGCGGGAAGAAGCGCGCCGTGCGGCCAAGAACGAGAGCGCCCTCGAGCACGTTCTGAGGGCTGATCTGATGGCTGATATCGGCGACTTGAGCGTCGGGCGCGATGGTCCAAATTACGCCGCGCATAACGCCCACGTAGCCGTCGCGCAGGCCGAAGTCAGTGGTCAGGGTGATGCATTTCAAAGCGCACTCCTTGGGCGGATTACGATTGTTCCCCCTTCACCGCAGAAGAGGGAACCTGTGAATACTATAGCATGCGATAAAAGGTGTGTCAAGCAAGGGGAAATTGAATCTGATGGCTGATATCGGCGACTTGAGCGTCGGGCGCGATGGTCCAAATTACGCCGCGCATAACGCCCACGTAGCCGTCGCGCAGGCCGAAGTCAGTGGTCAGGGTGATGCATTTCAAAGTGCACTCCTTGGGCGGATTACGATTGTTCCCCCTTCACCGCAGAAGAGGGAACCTGTGAATACTATAGCATGCGATAAAAGGTGTGTCAAGCAAGGGGAAATTGGTCACCATTGTCTTAAATTGACAATTGACAATTCGGCCTTCAGGGCATAAAATATGTGTTGAGCAACAAAAATGTGGAGAATTTTGGAGTAAAACTCCAAAATTCACCGCGCAGCAGTGGCGCATCCTGCTGCGAAGATCCACAGACAATTCACAACAAAGATCGGGATTATCTTATGGTAGAAATTCCCTCCGCTTCTACATCTTCCCCGATCGCAGCCACCGATCCGGCCGAAACCATACCCTCAGATGCACTATCGCGTCTGAGGGGCTATTATCCCAGCCTCTCGAACTCCGAAAAGAAGGTGGCCGATTTCATCCTGGAGCACTTCGGCAGCGTGATCCGCATGCCGCTGTCGGAGCTGGCCCAGGCAAGCGGGGTGAGCGAGGCGACGGTGGTGCGCCTGAGCCGTTCGTTGGGCTACAGGGGAATTTTAGAGCTAAAGCTTGCCCTGACGCGCGAGCTGCCCAACTCGCCTCAACTTATCCATGATGATATTACGCTCGACGACGGACCGGCCGCCATCGCGCGCAAGGTCTTCCAGGGCGCCATGCGCGCCCTGAACGACACCCTGGCGGTGCTCGACGAGAAGGCTTTCGCGCGCGCGGTCGATTTGATCGCCAGGGCTGAGCGCATTTTGATTGCCGGGGTGGGCACGTCGGGTCCAATGGCGCATGAGCTTTACAACCGGCTCATGCGCCTGCGTTTTAATGCCCAGGTGCAGATCGATTCGTACCTGCAGGTGATGCAGGCGGCTCTGCTGACCGAAAGGGATGCCCTGGTCGTGATCTCGCAATCGGGCGATTCCAACGACCCGATACGCACGGCAGCAGAGGCGCGCATCCGGGGCTGTCCGGTGATCGCCCTGACCGGCAACCACCTTTCACCCCTGGCGGAGAAAGCGGACGTCGTTCTGCTGACCGTCTCGCACGAGACGCGCCCCGAAACCCTCTCCTCGCGCGTGGCCCAGCACACCCTGATTCAGGCGCTGTACGTGGCGCTGGCCATGCGCTCGATAGACGAGACGATCCGGGCGGAAAAAGACATCTGGGACGCGCTCTTCCGCATCCCACCTTATCAGGCGCATTGAAGAAAGGATATTGTGTTAACCCAACAGCTCACAAAAGCACCCAAAGAGACCGCGGCGGGTGAACCGGTCATTGCTATCCACGACCTGCACTATCGTTACCGGGGTGCGAAGAAATACGCACTCGATGGGATCAACCTCGAAGTGCCCAAAGGCACCTTCCTGTTCGTGATGGGACCCAGCGAGGCGGGTAAAAGCACCCTCGCGGCGACCTTCAATGGATTGATCCCCCACTACCACAAAGGTAAATTTGTCGGCGATGTCATCGTAATGGGCCGCAACACGCGCCAGCAGACGGTTGCCCAGCTCGCCGAGCAAGTAGGCATGGTATTCCAGGATTTCGAGGCCCAGCTATTTTCCACCAATGTTGAGCTGGAAGTGGCCTTCGGTCCGGAAAACTACGCCGTGCCGCGCGAAGAGATCCGCAAGCGGATCGACGAATGCCTGCGGCTGGTGGGCCTGGAAGAGGTTCGCCACCGATCGCCCTCCACACTGTCCGGCGGGCAGAAGCAGAAACTGGCCATCGCCTCGGTGCTGGCCATGCACACCCCCATTCTGGTGATGGACGAGCCAACCACTGACCTGGACCCGATCAGCAAGGTTGGCATCTTCGAGATTGCCAATCAGCTCAAGGAGCGGGCAGAGAACACGCTGGTCATCGTGGAGCATGAGACGGAAGAGGCACTCAACGCCGACCAGCTGCTGATGCTGAAGGAAGGCCAGATCTTCAAGCTGGGGCCGGCGCGTGAACTCCTGCGGGATGTCCGTTTGTTCGAAGAGCTGGGCGTCATGCCGCTGCCCATCCCCAAATACTTCCAGGCGATGGGCGTCGCCGACCCGCCGCTGACGGTCGAGGAGGGAGTGCGCCGCTTCCAGGCGCAGGGCTGGCGGTTCTCGGAGGAAAAGCACAATCAACTCGTAATGCAGGACGCCGAGCGGGCACAAAACACCGGCCAAACCCTCATCCACTGTGAGGAACTGGAGCTGGTCTATCCCAATGGCTTCAAAGCGTTACACGGAGTCTCGCTTGATATCCACCGCGGCGAGATGGTGGCCATCCTCGGTCAGAATGGCTCGGGGAAGACCACGCTGGTAAAGCATTTCAACGGCCTGCTCTATCCCACGGCTGGCAAGATCGAAGTGGATGGACATCCAACACGCGAGCAGGGCATCTTCCAGCTTGGCAAGAAGGTCGGTTATGTATTCCAGAATCCCGATCACCAGATTTTCTCCGACACGGTCTTTGACGAGGTGGCTTACACCCTGCGCCTGCGCAAACAGCCGGAAGAGATGATCAAGAAGGCGGTGGCCGAGGCGCTCGAAGCGGTGGATCTGGCCGGTTTCGAGAAGGAAGATCCTTTCAGCCTGACCAAGAGCGGGCGCCAGAGGGTAGCCGTAGCGGCAGTTTTGGCTGCCCAACCCGAAATCGTCATTCTGGATGAGCCCACAACCGGGTTGGATTACGCCGAGCAGCGCAGCATGATGGATCTGGTGAAAGAGCTCAACAGGAGAGGCAACACGATTATTTTCGTCACCCACCACATGTGGGTTGTCGCTGAGTACGCTCAACGCGTGTTCGTGATCAAAGACGGAAAGGTATACCTGGAGGGAACCACGCGTGAAGTATTCTCGCACGAGGACGAGCTGCGCGAGGCTTACCTGCGCCCACCCCACCTGGTCAGCTTTTCCAACCGCTTTGGCAAGACCATGCTCACTCTCGACGAGCTGGTCGGGTGCACAGAAAAAGGTTCATAGGTATGGACTCCGAAATTTACATGGATCTCGACACGGTCATCCATCGGCTGGATCCGCGCACCAAGATCTTCATGCTGGCGGTGTTCTTCGTGCTGATCCTCTACTTCCAAAACCCATTGTGGGTATTGCCCATCAGTCTGGTGATCGTTCTGCTGGGGGTGATCTCACGCTCGCTGGTCAATCTAAAGCGCATCGCCTACATCATGGTTATCCTGACGATCTCCGGGATGGTCATGTGGACGCTTTTCTCCAGCGGTAAGACCACTCTGTTCTGGATAATCAAGCTGGAAGCGGTGGAGTACGCCGCCAGCCGCACGCTGGTGATGCTTTCCCTGATTACAACCGGGATCATCTTCCTGAGCACCACCCGCAATGAAGAATTTATCATCGGCATGATCAAATTTGGACTTCCCTACCGGGTGGGCTTCGCCATTTCCACCGCGCTGCGGCTGGTGCCAACCCTGGTAGCTTCGGTGAGCATTATCGGGCAGGCTCAGCGCAGTCGAGGACTGGACCTGGACAGCGGCAATATCATTCAGCGGGTGCGTAAATTTGTGCCCCTGCTCATCCCGGTATTCATTTCGACGATCCGAAGCACCAATATCTTCGGCATGGCATTGGAATCGAAAGGGTTTGGCGCGCGGCCTGACCGCACGTTCTACCTCGACCCCCGGATGCAAACACGGGATTACATCACGATAGCCATCCTGGTAGCGCTCTTCGCGGCTGTCACGGTGATCAAGATCCAGGGTTACGGCAACATCCCTGGCTTGGTGCGCTTTTAAATTAGTAGATAGAAAGAATCAAGTAGAAAAAGTGACCATTACAGAAAAATCAGAGATCGACGTCAACGCGATCAACGAGAAATTGCCCTTCCTGCTACGGCGCGAGAATGTGGCACGCTACGAGGATGGTCAGGTTGTGATGCTTGATCGCAGCCGCTATCCTTTCGAACGCCATTTCGTACGGTGCCGTACAGTCGAAGAAGCCGCCCAGGCGATCGAAAAGATGATCATTCAGGGCGGGGCGCAGTGGATTGTGGCGGCTTACGCCATGGTGATCCAGGCCAGGGAAGCGGCCAGATTGGATGCCGATGCGGCCCGCGCCAGCCTTATGCGCGCGCAGTCCAGGCTGGTGGCCACCCGTCCGACCAATACGGCCATATCCCGCAATCTGGGGCGGCTGATGCAGGTCGCCGAGGATGCCCTGGCGCGTGGGGAGAACCTGGAGGCGGCTTTGCTGGCGTGGATCGAGGCGGCTCGCGACCGTTCTTTTGTGCGCTGGACGCGCATGGGCCAGTATGGAGCCGAATTGATCGCCGATGGCGATGGCGTCCTGACCATGTGCTTCGCCGAGAATTCTTTCATCCTCACTCTGATCTTCGCGCGCGAGGCGGGCAAGTCTATGCGCGTGTTCGTGCCGGAGACGCGGCCTTATCTGCAGGGAGCGCGTCTGACGGCACCCAGTCTGCACGAGCTGGGTTTTGCCGTCCAGCTCATCACCGATAATATGCCCGCGTATGTACTATCGCAGGGCAAGGTGCAGAAATATTTCACCGCCGCGGATCTGGTCACCTTGGACGGCCATGTGGTTAACAAGATTGGCACCTTCCAGAATGCACTGGCCGCGCATTACCACGGCGTGCCGTATTTTGCGCTGTGCTCGGTGGTCGACGCGAGCCGGCCAGACCGGGCATCGATCGTGATCGAAGAGCGCGACCCGGCCGAAGTACGCGCAGCGCGGGGCACGCCCACCACGCTGGAAGACATCCCGGCTTATTATCCGGCTTTCGACATCACCCCGCCGCATCTGGTTTCGGGCATAGTCACCGAATATGGCGTGCTCAATCCATACGACCTGCGGCGCTTTTACCGGCCCGACGCCGGTCGGAAAGGCAGATGAAGCGTGCGCGCGGCCATCATCGGCGGGACGGGATTTGACCGGCTGGAGGGCTACGATCTCGCGGCGGAGACCCTGGACACCCCTTACGGTCAGGCGCTGGTCTTTTATGGACGGGGGGAGCTGGAGGACATCGTCTTTCTGGCGCGTCATGGCCCGGAGCACAGGGTACCCCCGCACCGCATCAATTACCGGGCCAATCTGAAGGCGCTCCAGCAGCTCGATGTGGAGAGGATTTTGGCCACCTTTGCGGTTGGTTCGCTGGTTAACGACGTCCCGCCGGGATCGCTGGTAGCCATCGACCAGTTTCTGGATTTCACCCACGGCCGCGAGGGGACCTTCTTTGACGGCGGCAAAAGCGGCCTGGCCCATACGGATATGACTCAACCTTACTGTCCGGCGCTGCGTGAGCGGCTGCTGGCGTTTGCCTCCACCCACGGGCTGGCCATCCGTCCGGCGGGGACGTATGTTTGCACCAATGGGCCGCGTCTGGAGACAGCCGCCGAGGTGCGCATGTTTGCCCAGCTCGGCGGGCATGTGGTCGGGATGACCGGCGTGCCGGAAGTCGGCCTAGCGCGTGAACTGGGCATGCACTATGCGGGAGTGGCCTATTCGATCAATTGGGCTGCCGGGATAGCTGGTGCGGCCATCCAGTTCGTAGATGCCGGCAGGGGCGAGCTGCAGAAGGCACTGGTACGATTATTTATCGATGTTTTGCGCGCACCGTTCAAGGTGGATTGTCTTTGCGCCTCTGCGGCGATGGTTGTCCATCCGCCGGGAGCATGAACGGCGCTGGCGGGAGCGATTTATTCAGGTTATTCTATTATGGCAGTGCGAAATATTACGCAGAAAGGAGGCGGTTATATAAGAGAAAGGTCACCTGTCATGTTTCGGTTAAGACCACCATCGTCTCATTCATTTGTTTTTTCTTGTTCAAAGAGGAGAAAAAGCCATGAAAGAAGTCATTACGATGTGGCGCCACACCCGGATGATCATCCTGACCGCATTGTCTGCAGCCATTTACGCGGCGGTGTTGATCCCGTTCAAGGGGGGCATCCCAATCATCCCCGGCATCACCGAAGTGCGTCCGGCGAATGTCTTCCCGGTCATCTTTGGGTTGATGTTTGGACCGGCCGGCGCCTGGGGGTCGGCCATTGGCAACGCCATCGGTGACTGGTTCGGCGGCACGCTGGGCTGGGGCAGTATCTTCGGCTTCATCGGCAACTTCTACCTCGGCTTTGTGTCGTATAAACTATGGGGTGCTCTCGGGCTGGTGCCCAAGAACGACATGTCACAGAATGTCAATTCGTGGCGCAAGTTCGCGGCTTATGTCATCATAACCATTATTGCCGCGGCGGCGTGCGCCATCATCATCGCCTGGTTCCTGGATTTGATCGGCCTGGTGCCCTTCGCCGCCCTGGCCATCATTATCACCATCAACAATGCCATCGCCGAGCTGGTGCTGGGCCCCATCCTCCTGCTGCTGTTATACCCGCGCGTCAAGCAGTGGGGCTTGATCTGGACCGACATCATGGATAAGGAAGAAGTCGCGGGCGGCTTCGCGCGCGGCCTGGGCGCCGCGCTGATGATCTTTGGAACGCTGGGCGGGCTAATCGTCGGGCTGGGGATTTCCACTGGCCTGTATGGGCAGCAGCTCTTCCAGTTCGCCGCAGGTTCCACGCGGCAGATCGGCGTGTGGCTCGGTGTCCTTCCCTTCCTGCTGATCATCCTGGTGGCAAGCTTCATGCTTTCCGGACGGGAGCAGTTCGTCGAAGAGGCGGACTGAGGGAGGCGAAAAAACGCAGGTTTAAACAACTGCCTGTGTCAGGTTTGGGTCATTGAAGACCCGAACGAGGCAGCGGTCGAATCCGCTTTGGCGTAGAAAGCCTCACTCCGGTTGTCCGGAAAAATGATTATCCGCCCCTCTCCGTCAAAGGAGAGGGGCGGGGGGCGAGGGAGACGATTTTGCCCGAAAAGATCAAAGAACCGGTTGACTTACTCATCCACGGCGGCCTGGTGGTCGCCATGGATGATGATTTTCACACCTACCCGGATGGGGCTGTCGCCGTACGAGGGAGAGAGATCGCCGCGGTGGGGCCGTCCGCCAAGGTTCAGGCGCAGGTTGAGCCGCAAGCGACCTATGATGCTCGCGGGCAGGTGGTGATGCCCGGCCTGATCAACGCCCACACCCACGCGGCGATGACGCTCTTCCGCGGCATCGCCGATGATTTGGCCCTTGAAGCCTGGCTGGCGCGTATCTGGCCGCTCGAAATACAATACGCCAACGCCGAGAACGTGACCGCCGGCGCCGAGCTGGCTTTTGCCGAGATGATCCTGGCCGGGACGACGGCTGCGGCCGATATGTACTGGCAGCGTGACGCCACCACAGAAGCGGCCATCCGCGCCGGCTTTCGCTTAGTGAATGGATCGAGCTTCATCGACTTTACCGGCCCGGATGGCATTCTGCCGGAAGAGAGGCTATCCGGGGCGCGTGAATTTTTCGAGCGTTATCGCGGGCATGACCTGATCACCCCATGCATCCAGGCGCACGCCACCTATACGGCCTCGCGTTCCGCTCTGGAGCAAATCAGCAAGCTGGCGCGCGAATATGATGCCCTGTTCATCACCCACGCTGCGGAATCCCTGACTGAAGTGGCCACCGTCCGGGAGCGCAGCGGCAAGACGCCCATAGAATTGCTCGATGAGCTGGGCCTGCTCGGCTCGCGCACGCTGCTGGCGCATTGTGTGCACCTGAGCGATGCGGAGATTTCCCTGTTGGCCGAACGCAAGACGGCGGTGGCCCACTGCCCGGAATCCAATCTAAAGACCGGCGCAGGCATCGCCCGCCTGCCAGATATGCTCAAAGCCGGGGTGATCATTGGGTTGGGCACCGATGGGGCGGCTTCCAACAATGATCTTGATCTGTGGGGGGAGATGCGCACGGCGGCATTGATTCAGAAGGGCGTGCGCAACGATCCGACGGTCATGGATGCGCGCAGTGTGGTGCGCATGGCCACCCTGGGCGGCGCACGGGCTTTGGGCCTGGGGGAGCGCACCGGTTCACTCGAGCCGGGCAAAGCCGCCGACCTGATCACCATCGGCCTGAACGGGCTGCACCAATCGCCGCTCTATGATATTTATTCCAACCTGGTGTATGCCGCCAAATCTTCCGATGTGCGCAATGTGTGGATCGATGGGCGCCAGGTGCTGCGCGAGCGCGAACTGCTGACCATCGATGCGCAACGAGCGCGGGCGCGGGTCAACAAGATTGCCCACGATTTGTTTGGAGCGTGGTAATGATTATGGGTGGTTCTGAACCGCGGTAAGGTTCTTTCCCTCGAGCACCATCCTGGCGAAATCCTCGGGCAGACCAGCTTCGCGGATGGCCTGCGCAGCGCGCTCCACGTCATAGGGCACGCGGTAGTGGGTGAATTCGACCTCCTCCGGCGAGGCCCTCATTACGGCGTAGCAGGCGCGCGGATCTCCGTCGTCGGGCCGCCCTACGCTGCCGGTATTGACGAACCAGGTTCCCGCAACGCGGCGCACGAAGGGCACATGCGAATGGCCACATACCACCACCTCTACGCCCGCCAGGCGTGCCAGCTCCATCAGGCGTTGTTCTGGGGTGGACGGCACAAGATGCTCGTCGATTGAAGCCGGGCTGCCATGCACCAGCAGGACGGTATGGCCTTCAATCTGCAGAGGGATCTGCTCCGGCAAAGAGCGCAGGAATTTACGGCTCTTCTTGGACAGATGCTCGTAAGCCCATTGGAAGGCGAGCCACTTTTCGGGAGCTTTCTTCTCTTTCCATTGCTGCGCTTTTTTCTTGACTTTGAGGACTTTGAGGTCGTAATTGCCGATGATGTTGAGCTGGGCGACCTTGCGCAGCCGACGCACAACCTGGTCAGGAAAGGCGCCGTAACCGACGAAGTCGCCCACGTTCCAGATTGCCTCGGCGCCTTGAAGTCGGGCGTGCTCCAGAACCGCTTCGAGAGCGGGCAGGTTGGCGTGAATATCGCCGATCAGGGCGACCTTCATACACTGCTCCCCGCCCCCTGGCTTTCACCCTGGGATGCACCTGGGGCCGGTTCGGGGGCGGCCTCGTGGTACGGCACCTGGATGGCCTCCAACAGCCGTCCCCACACATCGCGCGCCTTCAGCTCGTGCCAGAATTCGACGAAACCGGCGTACAGGCGACCGCGGTTCTCCTGCTGAGCCTGCTGGAAGAAACGCAGGCCGGGTTCCAGGCGGCGCATCGGTCGGGTGTGACCGAAGTACATCTGGGTGCGATGGTTTTCCTTTTCGATGAACTCAGGCAGGAATAAATTCCACACATCGCAATCGTGCAGGTTACCCAGTGCTTCCTGCACCTTACGGGCCGCTTGAAGATACTCTTTCAGCTCGCCCGGGTAGATGGGCGCGAAGATTTCCATGGTGTAGCGAAGCTTCTTGGCGGCGATGCGCATGGCGTGCAGCTCATCGATGCACTCCGGCTGCTCGACATATTGTTCGTATTTGAGGAATTGCTCACGCTGCGCGGCGATGGCATTGAAGGCGCGCTGATAAATATAAGGCGTGTAGAGATAGATCTGGTTTTGGCGGGCGGAGAGGGGTTCCAGCCGGGCGGTCAGCCCTTCGAGGGTATGGCTGGCCTCGAGCTGCCGGAGGTCGCGCAGAACATTACGCTGGAGACGGATGCGGCGTTGGCGCAGGCGCAGCATCAACCGGCGGATGCCGGGCTGGTAGATCACCAGGGGGAGAGTTTCGTAGAACTGCCGCAGGGTTTCGAGTTGGACATCGCAGTCGCGGGCGGCTCCCAGGGCGCTGGTCAGGGCACGGATTTGCTTCAGCCAGGCGCGGTATTTTTTAGTGGGGAAGCATTCCTTGAAGAGGGGTAGGGCGGCGCGCAGGCGACGAGAGGCCACGCGCATACGGTGCACCGCCTCGATATCCTGATTTTCGCGCACGCCGGGCATTTCCTGCTGAAGCGCCTGAACCTGGCGAGTGATCACCCCGGCGCCGTACACACAATAGCCTTCGTCCATGGGGACTTCCCATCCTTTTCTCCTGCGGGCAGAAAGCGGTGGTTTTCCTAGAAGGGATCAAACGTCTTCAAGCTTGAGGATCTCGCGCTGGAGATCTTGAAAGACCTCCTCGATCGAGCGGGTGGCATCGACCACCACGAAACCATACTCCTCGGCCATACGGTCGAACTGTTCGATCAGGCGGGTCTGGTAGACGACGAAACTGTCGTACAGGTTATCGGCCGAGCGGACGTCCATGCCGGATTCCCAGTAATCGAAGCCGCGCCCGTGGACCATGCGCTCGATAAGATGGGGGACATCACATTTGAGGTAGATTACCAGATCGGGTTTGAGGGCGAATCCGTAAAGCTTGCGGGCCCATTCAGGATCGGCGCCGCGCACGGTATCGCGGGCGATGATGGAGTAGAAATAGCGGTCGGAGAGGACGTAGAAGCCGGCTTTGAGGGCGGGGATGATCTGATTTTCCAGGCGGTCGGCAAAATCGGTGGCGTAGAACAGGTTCATCGTCAGCCGGCTGAGGGTATGGCCGGTTTTGGCGGCGTCTAATCCGGGCTGAGTGAGCGGCGAACGGCGCAGGCCGGTGTCAGAGACGGCGAAACCCTCGTCCTCGAGCCACTTGCGAATCAACTGGATTTGGGTCGAACGGCCGACGCCGTCGGTGCCCTCCAGCACGATCAGTCGGCCGGGCAATTCCTTGATTTTGAGGTAAGGGAAGCCAGCCCCGTAAAATTCGACCTTTTTCATTCGGGGCCTCCTTTCCCGTCGCCGACCGGCGCTGGGATGGCGGTCCTGGCGGCGTGGCGACGCGCCCGCTTCTGCGGCGCACGCGGATTGGGCAGACCCTGCCAGCCATCCAGCACTTTTTTGACCATCTGGCGGATCAGCTTCTGCTGACGCTGCACTGGCAAGGCGCCGTCGATCACGGTCATCCCAAATTCCTCGACCATCCTGTCGTACTCATTGATGATGCGTTGCTGGAACAGGCGGAAGCTGGCCACGCGATTGTCGGCCAGGCCGAGGTCCATGCCAGCCTCGTAATATTTGAGCTTGGAGCGCGAGGAGAGGATGCGTTCGACGGCCACATCGAGAGGAACGCGGAAGTAGAAAACCAGGTCTGGCTGCGGGGCGAAGGAGTACAGATTGCGCACCCACTGCGCATCCACCCCGCGGGCGACGTCGCGGGCGAAGGCAGTGAAGGCGTAACGATCGGCCAGCACGATTACCCCGGCTTTGAGCATGGGGAGCATTAGATTCTCCCAGCGCTCGGCGAAGTCGGTGGCCTGCAACAGGCTGAAGGTAGTGGGGGTGAACATCTTTTGCTTTTTGCCCAGCTTTGTGGTGCTCTTCACAAGATCGGAAGAGTTCCATTCGCTGAAGAAGACCGAGCGCCCCTGGGCCTGCAGCCACTTATAGAGCAGGTCGATCTGGGTGGATTTACCGCTGCCATCGATGCCCTCGACCACGATCAGCTTCCCGGCATATGAATTTGGTCGCAACACAGTTGCCCCTTCATCAAAGTAAGAATAAAGATCATACCCAATTGAGTCGGATAGCGACGTTGTGGAATTATTATAGCATTACACTGACAGGGGTCCGATTTTATTTTGGTTGTTAACGGGTAATAGCCGCCTTATGTCATCAAAGGTGGGCCTCGCCGTGCAAAACGTGAGCGGCGCATCCTGCCCTTGGCTTCAACTGTCGGTGTTATTCCTCTGGAGACAACAGTTTAATTTCGTCGTCACTGGTTTCCAGCTCGAGCAACTCGCCGGTGGCGATGAAGATGGTGCGTTCGCAAATGTTGGTTACGCGGTCGCCGAAGCGTTCCAGGTTGTGGCACACCCACATGACCAGATTGGCGCGGTCAATGATGTCTTTATTTGCAACCATCACGTCGATGAGGTGGCGGGTGGTCTTCTTGTACAACTCGTCAATGAGGTCATCGTCGGGAGGGATTTTCCGGGCAGCTTCGGCGTCATCGTTAACGAAGGCGCTCAGTGCGCGGTGGAGCATGTCGACCCCCAATTCGGCCATGCGGGTGAAATCCCGCCCGGGGATGTCGATCTCCTGGTTTCCCAGGCGGATGGTGATCAGTGCGATGCCCTTGCAATAGTCGCCCATGCGCTCCAGTTCGGTGATTACCTCCAGGATGGCTGCAAGGGTACGCAGATCATGCGCCATGGGCTGCTGAGTGGCAATCAGCACCAGGACCGCATTCTCGATCGCAAAGCGTTTGTCGTTGATTACCTGGTCGCCTAGATAGACGCGCCGGGCAGTTTGCACATCACGGCGGCGTAATCCATCGACGGCATCGAGCGCCGCCTGCTCGACCAGGCTGCCGAGCAGCAAGACTTCATCCTGTAGGCGGCGCAGTTCACGATCAAACGTTTCGCGGGGCATGGAGCTCCTCTCCTGCTTTTGCCCGAGGCCCGCATGGGGCGGAATTTTCTCAACTGGCAGCATGGCGGCTTAGCCGAAGCGGCCCGTGACGTAATCTTCTGTCTGCCGATTTTTCGGTTTTGTGAAGATCTGCGCAGTCGGTCCGAATTCTACCAGCGTGCCGGCGCGGTTCTCGTCAATCATCATGAAAGCGGTGAAATCCGAGACGCGGGCGGCTTGCTGCATGTTGTGGGTGACGATGACGATAGTATAGTCCATTTTCAGGGATTGCATCAACTCTTCGATCTTGAGGGTCGAGATTGGATCGAGCGCCGAAGCCGGCTCGTCCATCAAGATCACTTGCGGCTCGACGGCCAGGGCCCGGGCGATGCACAGGCGCTGCTGCTGCCCACCCGAAAGAGCCATGCCTGACTGGTTCAGCTTATCCTTGACCTCTTCCCATAAAGCAGCCTGGCGCAGGCTGCGTTCGACGATCTCATCGAGGACGGCGCGCCGGCGCACGCCATACAACCGCGGCCCGAAAGCCACATTGTCGTAGATGCTCATCGGGAAGGGGTTGGGGCGCTGGAAGACCATACCAACCTGCCGGCGGACGTCCACCACATCCACGTTGGGCGCGTAAATGTCCTGCCCGTCAAGGCAAACCCTGCCTTCCACGCGGGTGTTCGGGACGAGGTCGTTCATGCGATTAAATGTGCGCAACAGGGTGGACTTGCCGCAGCCCGAAGGGCCGATGATGGCGGTGATCCTGTGGGCCGGGATGGACAGATTGATATCGGCCAGGGCGCGGAACTTGCCGTAATACATGTCCAGGTGTTCCGTCGACATTTTGATGTCGGTCGATTCGGCCGGGGCCTTTTTATCTTCAGCCACACCAACCGTAAGGGGGGAGATAACGAGTTTTTCAGGCATCTTGGTTTCAATCATCACAGGTTTGCTCTTGATTTGTCTATTCTACACCGAACTAGCGGTTCACGCTTCCCAGCCGGCGCTGGCGCCACGAGACGATCAGGCGAGCCAGGACGTTCAACGATAAGACCAGAGTGATCAGCACCAGCGCGGTCGCCCAGGCTTTCGCGCGCCAGTCCTCATAGGGTGAAATCGCATAAACGAACACCGTCTGCGGGAGGGTGGCAATCGGCTGGTTGAGGGATGTACTCATAAAGGAGTTGCCGAAGGCGGTAAACAACATTGGGGCGGCTTCGCCAGCGGCGCGGGCGATGGCCAGCATGACCCCGGTCAGAATCCCGTTTCCGGCGGCCGGAAGCAAGACTTTGAGGGAAGTTTTCCATTCCGTGGCGCCCAAGGCGAGAGAGGCTTCACGCAAGGAGCCCGGCACCAGCTTCAGCATTTCTTCTGTGGTGCGGATGATGATCGGGAGCATGATGAACGCCAGCGCAACACCTCCGGAGAAGGCGGAAAAATGATGCTGCGGCAGAACGATGACCGTATAGGCAAATATGCCCATTATGATGGAAGGCACACCAGAAATCACATCCGTGGCAAAGCGCACAGCCAGGCCCAACGGCGTGGTCGGTTTTGAGGCCACATAGATAGCCGCCAGCACTCCAATCGGGGCGGCGATGATCAGCGCCAGCCCCACGGTGATCGCCGAGCCGACGATCGAATTTACGATCCCGCCCCCAGGCACGCCTACGGGCGTTGGGAGCTGCGTAAAGAACTGCGGGGATAGCGCTGGGAGTCCCTGGCGGACGACATATGTCAAGATCCAAATTAACGGCACCACGATCAAAACGGTGGTTAAACCGCTCAAAGTCAGCATGATCCCATTGACGACTTTTCGCCTGCGCTGGCGGCGGCTGGTGGCGTAGTGGGATAAGGTTTTCATGCGCGCGCCTCCACGATTACTCGCCGCGATACACGCCAGATCAGCAACCTGGCGATCAGATTGATCAACAACGTGATTACGAACAAGATCAGGCCGATCTCAATCAAGGCTTGCAGATAGAGGTCATAGGTCGCCTCGGTGAATTCATTGGCGATGACCGAAGACATGGTATATCCCGGATGAAGAAGGGATAAGGAAAGGTCGAGATTATTGCCGATCACCATGGTCACAGCGATGGTCTCGCCCAAAGCACGTCCCAGGCCCAGGATGATGGCGCCGAGCAGGCCTGAAAGGCCGTAAGGGACCAACACCTGCCAGATGGCTTCCCAGCGCGTGGCGCCCAAGGCCAGGGCGGCTTCCCGCTGTGAATCAGGGATTGCCAGGAACACATCCCGGCTGATAGCTGTAATGGTGGGCAGGATCATAATCGCCAGGAGCAGTCCGGCTGCCAGCCGGCTGGGACCAAAAACCGGTCCTTCGAAGATCGGCAGCCAACCCAGGGTCTTATTGAGCATGAGCGAGGCCGGGCGTACAAACGCAGGGATGTAGACGAACAATCCCCAAAGGCCATAGACAACGCTCGGGATTGCGGCCAGTAATTCGACCAGGAAGCCGACCGGTTGGCGCAGCCAGCGGGGGGCAAGTTCGGCCAGGAAAATGGCCGTTCCCAGGCTGAGAGGAACCGCACCCAGCAGGGCGATGGCCGAGGTCACCAGCGTCCCCTGGATGAAGGGTAAAGCGCCAAAGACGCGATTAAGCGCAGGATCCCATCGCGAGGTAAAAATGAAGGCCAGGCCAAAAGCCTGACGGGAGAGAGCGGAGTTCTTCCACAGCTCATAGCCGATGGCTACAACCAATGCCAGGGTCAGCAATGAGCTCAAAATGAGCAGACCTTGAAACACCCGATCGCCATGCCGCCAGGTGCGCCTGATCCGAGTGGAAAGAGTGATAAAGGGTGAGGCGGTGATTTTCGATTGGGCGGTCATTCTGTCCTTCTACCGATACCGAAACAAGTTTTCATCTCCTGGCGGAATTTTCGCCAGGAGATGAGTGTATCAGCATGGCTGAATCAATTCCCAAGAGGCTTGCCCTGGCAGGTAATTTGAGCCAACCTGGCCAGGACCTGCTGTTTCACAGCGTCAGGCAGGGGTACATAAGACAGATCGCTGGCATCCTTGGTGCCGTTTGGACCATAAGCCCATTTCATGAATTGGACGATCTTATCGGCTTTCACGCAATCCTGCTGGTTCATGTAGAGGAGCATGTAGGTATAACCGGCGATCGGATACGAATTCTTGCCGGGACCGTTTACGATGGACAGGGCCAGTTTTTCGCCCAAATTTGAACCGAAATCCGTCATTGCCGATTGGGTCGTTTCCATGGATGGAGCCACATACGCACCGGCTTGATTCTGAATCAGGTTGATGACAAATTTGTTTTGCAGGGCGTAAGCCAATTCGACGTAGCCGATGGAGCCTACATTTTGCGAGACTGTACCGGCCACACCCTCGTTGCCTTTACCACCCAGGCCAACCGGCCAGTCCACAGAAGTGCCTTTGCCGACTTTCGTCTTCCACTCCTGGCTTACGGAAGAAAGGTAGTCCGTAAAGATATAGGTGGTTCCTGAGCCGTCCGAGCGGTGAACGACGATGATATTTTGATCTGGCAGCTTTACATCTGGATTGGCCGCCGTGAGCAGCGGGTCGTTCCACTTGGTAATCTTTCCCAGGTAAATATCCGCAATGGTCGTGCCGGGGAATTTAAGCGGCGTAGTGATGGGATTGCCCTGCGCGTCCTTCAGGTTGACCACGATGGCCTCGGCGCCTGCCACGGTCGGGAACATCTGCAGGCCGGGGGCGGCCGCCAATTGTTCATTGCTCAGGATCGCATCAGAGGCTCCAAAATCAACCGTCTTTTGGGTGATCTGCTGTATTCCACCGCCGGAGCCAATGGACTGGTAATTAAAGCGTACAGATGGATCCACAAAGGCATAATCGTAGAACCACCGGCTGTACAGCGGGAATGGAAAGGTAGCCCCGGCGCCGTTGATCTGAATCGAGCCGGCGGCGAGCTGACCTGTGGCAGTCGGCTGGCTGGCGACCGGGGATGCCGCGGGGGCACAGGCGGCCAGAATCAGTCCACCCAGAACGAACAGGCTGACCGAAATAAGAATTGAGCGTCGCATAGCTTCTCCTTCGAAAGGTTTGTTTGTTTTCATCAACGCTATCATAGCGCAGCAGGTTTAAAAACCGGCAAATGGCTGTTTAACAATGCGGCCGGTCGTGTAAACGTTTTGTTAACCGAATTTAACAAGCGGGAGACGACGGCAGATGGATTGCAGCGCGTTGCGTCCCACAGGGATGCAGCGCGTCTAAAGTGTGCACAAGACGATGGGGATTATCCAGAAATTGGTAATGTAAAGAAAAATGTCGAGCCCTTGCCCGGTTCGCTCTCGGCCCAGATGCGCCCGCCGTGGGCTTCTACGGTGTGCCGGGCGATGGAGAGGCCCAATCCGGTGCCGCCGCCGGAGCGCGACCGATCGGCCTTGTAGAAGCGCTCGAAGATGCGCGGCAGGTCTTCTTCGGGAATACCCACACCGGTATCCCTGACGGCGAAAACCACCTCTTTCTCCTGCGGGTAAGCGAACACCACGATCTCCCCACCGGGAGGGGTGAATTTGACCGCGTTGTGCAGCAGATTCACCAACACCTGTACGATGCGCTCGGCGTCAGCGGTCACCAAGGGCAGGCCGGCGGGCGTGTCGTTCCGCAGGGACAGCCCGGCGCGCTCGGCCTGGAGGCGCATGCGCTCCATGGCTGGCTGGATCAGATCCAACGGAGCGACCCGGGCCATTTGCAAGGGCGCCCGGCCGGATTCGATGCGCGAAAGCTCCAGCAATTCCTGCACCAACTGGGTCAATGTGTCGATCTCGGTCTCCATTTGGGTCAGGAAGCGCCGCGCGGCGGGCGGATCTTCCAGGGCGCCGACCTGGAGCGTCTCGGCCAGCGCCTTAAGCGAAGCCAGCGGAGTGCGCAGCTCGTGAGAAACATTGCTGACGAAATCGCGGCGCACCATCTCGAGATGGCGCAGACGGGTCAAATCCTGGAACAGCAGCAGCGCGCTGCCGGCCAAACTGCCTTTCAGCGGCGAGGCGAAAGCTTGAAGAAACAGACGTTCGGCGTGGAGCTCCAGGGTGGTGCTGCGCGCGGATGTACTTTCCAGACACTGCTGCCAGAGCTCGACGATCTGGTGATGGCGCACCACTTCCACCAGCGAGCTGCCTACGGCCTCTTCTGAGGTGATGCGGAACATTTCTTCGGCGGCGGGATTGATTAATTGGACCCGCCCCGTGGCGTCTACGATCAGCACGCCGTCGGTCATGTGGGCTAAAACGGCTGACAGGCGCGTCTGCTCGTTCTGCAGGGCACTGATCTGGGTGGATAGCTGGATCGCCATGCGGTTGAAGGCCTGATTGAGCTGACCGATTTCATCATCGCGCGGGCCAAGCAGGCCACCATCGTAACGCCCATCGGCCAGCGCTTCGGCCATCCGCGTGAGCTGGCGCAGCGGGCGGATAGCATAATTGCTGACCAAGACGGCCAACCCGGCAGCCACGAGCGCAGCCAGGATGGTCACCAGCACGAGTGTTTCCCGCAGGCCGGCCAGTCTGGCATTCAGATCCGCGAGCGGCAGGGCGAGGCGGACGGCGCCTACCAGGGCTCCATTTGCCATGACCGGCGTGGCTGCGTAGACCATGTCCACCCTTAGCGTCGTGCTGTGGCGGACAGCGGTGGCCGCGCGGCCTTGCAGCGCGCTCTGTATCTCTGGCCGGGTGAGGTGGTTTTCCATCAGGCTGCGGTCTCCGCTGGATTCACCCAGTACGGTGCCATCCGGGGCGAGCACGGTTACGCGCACGTCCAACAAATCGGCGTAATGGTGGGCGAGAGCATCTACCTGGCCGCCCTGGTTCGGGTTTGCCAACAAAGGGGAGTAAATTTCCGCCAGCACCCGTCCCTCGGCCAGGAGAGATATCTCCGCCGAGTTCAGGTACATGGCGCGCGCTTGGCTGTATATGTAGGCGCTCACCCCGCCTAACGCCAGGACAAGCAACAGGACGAAGGGGAGTGCAATTCGCCAGCGGATGGAACCGCCCATCCTCAACCCTCAAACCGGTATCCCGCGCCGCGCACGGTAACGATGCGCTGCGGTCTGGCGGGATCATCCTCGATCTTCTCGCGCAGCCAGCGGACGTGAACGTCCACCGTGCGGCTGTCGCCGGTGAACTGCCAGCCCCACACGCGGTCCAGAAGGTACTCGCGGGAGAGCACCTGGCCGCGGTGCTGCGCCAGAAAAACGAGCAGTTCGAATTCTTTGGGTTTCATGACAAGCGGCCGATCGCTCTTGCGCACCTCATGGCGAATGAAGTCGATAGTCAGATCACCGAAGACAAGCAGGCCGCTTTCGCTGGCGGCGGGGGCAGGCTGGTGGGCCAATTCCTCGCGCACCAGGCGGACGCGGCGCAGCATGGCCTTGACCCGCGCCATCAGCTCGCGCATGGAGAAGGGTTTGGTAATGTAATCGTCGGCGCCCACTTCAAGACCGACCACGCGATCGATCTCGTCGTCGCGGGCGGTGAGCATCAGCACCGGGGTGGCCATCTCCTGGCGTAGGAGGCGGGTGACCTCAAAGCCGTCCATGGAGGGGAGCATCACATCCAGCAGGATCAGATCGGGATGGTGGTCGCGAGCGGCTTCCAGGGCTGCACGGCCATCGGATACGGCTTCCACTTCGTATCCCTCACGCTTGAGGTTGTAGACCAGCGTTTCCTGCAAGGCCAGCTCGTCCTCTACAACCAAGATTTTCTCAGCCATTCAGGCGCTCCATTTCCTCCAATAAATTAGCCAATTTAGCAGCAAGGATAGAACGGGAGAAGCGCTCTTCGATCAATTGGCGCCCGCGGCGTCCCATTGCGCGTCCCCGCTCCGGGTCGGCGGCCAGCGTGCGGATAGCCGCGGCCAGCGCCTCAGGGTCGCCGGGCGGAACGGCCAGGCCTGCTCCAGCTCCTTCGACCAGTTCGCGGATAACGCCATCGATGGCCAGCACCACCGGGCGTCCGGCCGCCATGTAGTCAAAAACCTTGTTGGGATATGTGGTGCGGTACATCTCGATCGGCTTGAGGATGGCGATGCAGGCGTCGGCTGCCGCCAGAGCCTGACGGATCTCGATTTTGGGCACCGGCGGCAGAAACAGCACATTTTGCAGGCCCATCGCAGCGGCCTGTCTGATCAGATCTGGCTTGTCTTTGCCATCGCCCAGCAGGACGATCTTGATGTTCTCATGTTCGCGCAGCCGATCGGCAGCCCGCAATACTATTCCCAAGTCATTAGATAGACCGTGTGCGCCGGCGTACAGCACCACATATTTGCCATTTAACCCGTGCATACGGCGAAAATCGGCGCCGTCCCCTTCCGGATCGAACATGTGCGGATCGGCGCCGTTCGGAATGAGCTCCACCCAGCGCGCGCCACCGGCGAGGACATGGTCGACGAAACCCGGTGAATTCACCATCACCCGGTCGGCGCGGCGGTAAAGGAAGCGCTCCAGCCAGATCGAGGCGCGCACCAGCAAAGGATTGCGCAGCACACCCACCCCAATTGCGAAGGCTGGCCAAAGGTCACGTACTTCAAATAAAAAGGGGACGCCTTTCAGGCGCGCCAGCGCCCAGGCGGTCACGCCCTGGAAGATGGGCGGGGAAGTGCCCCACACCAGGTCGACATTACGCACGCTCAAACCAGTGATCAAAGAGGAAGCCATGAAGCTAATAAAGCTGATCACGCGGTGGGCGAAGCTGCGGTGCAGCGCGGGGTAGGCGTAAGCGCGCAAGATGGTTATACCCTGGCCGCCGCTCTGGCGTTCGACGCGCCTTCTCCTGCGAGCCGGCGCTGCGCCGGTCAGGTAGCTGACCGGGCTGGCCACGATGGTCACCTGGTGGCCTCGGGCGGCCAGATAACGCGCCAGCTCATGGTGCCGGGTGCCGCCAGGCTCGTCCAGCGCGGCGAACGCCTGGTGGATCAGCAAAATGTGCATACGATTTCCACCCCTCGAAGGTCGTACGTCGTACACGGAGCGGTTGCAGCCGGTCCGCGATTGCATTGTAACCGATTCGTTTCAGCAGGATAAGGTGTCCGTGCTCGGTAACATGACCATTTGGCTTGATTGAGGTATCGTTTGCACTGGATCAGTACAAATGCCTAGGAAATGGTTCAGGATTTGGATGCAAAAGGAAGATCATTTCGTTATATAATGAGACAAGAAATATAGAGCGATTCTAAATTCCAACATAGAAGGGAGGTGAGAAAGCTATGTTGTTCGCTCCGAAAGAGAAGGGCCAGGGCCTGGTAGAGTATGCGTTAATTCTTGTTTTGGTGGCAGTCGTCGTCATTGTCATTTTGGCTCTGTTGGGTCCGGCCATCGGCAAGGTATTCAGCAACATCATGAGCGCCATATAAGCTGAATGTATCTTGCCGAACAAAAACCAACGGAAGGTTCTGGCAACAGAGCCTTCTGCTGGCTTTAGGGGAGAATTCTGCTGATATTTCGATCAAATAAGCGGCCCAATAATAATTCATGTTCTACTTTCGATAGCAGATTTGTGGCAGGAGATGCCCTCACAGGCCGTGTGTCAGGGCAAAGTTAAGGAGGGATATCCGAATCCAACATAGAAGGGAGGTGAGAAAGCTATGTTGTTCGCTCCGAAAGAGAAGGGCCAGGGCCTGGTGGAGTACGCGTTAATTCTTGTTCTGGTGGCGATTGTCGTCATTGTCATTTTGGCTCTGTTGGGTCCGGCCATCGGCAAAGTGTTTAGTAATCTCATTGAAAACATCTAACCACGTCTGTTTTGCTGAACCAAGATCATCAGAGGAGCCTGTTCGAAGGCTCCTCTGATGATTAATCATCACGCCAGACTGGCGGTCATCAATCCGGCAGCTCCCAGCGGGTTCGCAAGATGACGGGCGGGGGGCTATCGACCTCGATGCTCCAGGACAAGGCCGGCCGCTTCAGCCCATAGTTGGGCGAGATCCAACCGTCCACCGGCTGCACGGCGCCCTCGCCGGCCAGCCGCTCGCCGCAACGAGCCAGGGTTGTCCTGGCCCTAATCCCCCTTTCGATCTCGACGCTCAGCCTGATCGATCCCCAAGGGGAGGCCAGCTCCAGGGCAAGGTCAGCCGGATCGAGCGACCAGGGCCAATCGGGCAGCAGCCAGTGCAGGCGATAGGCATGTTCCCGTGGTGGACGGCGGCTGGAGGGGAGCAGTTGGTCTTCCACTTCCCAATTGTCCGGCGGGAAGAGGCGCAGGGTGCGTTGGTGGAGGACGCCGAGCTTCGCATAGCCAAGCCGTCTTGCGGAGACCCAGCGCTCTCCAGCCTCTGTACCGCCGATCTCCTCGATCACCGCCTGGTCCCAATCCAGCCACAGGAAGCGGCCGGTGCGCAGCATTGGCTCTTGATCGTCCACGCTGATCGTGTTGTGTACGCGGACGCTCGCCAGGGCGTTATCCCACGGCGGAGGAGCGGTATAACGGTAAGTGCCTGCGTCTTGCGCCAGGTTCAGGCCGCGCCACCACAAATCCACGGCGAGCTGATCGGCGTGGGAAGGCCGGTTGGTGAAACGCGCTGCCCGCAGCATGGCCCAAGAGTTGCGGCCTTCCAGGCGCACCAAATTGCATCCCGAGCACTCGTCCGCACTGGCCTGTATGTCTACCCGTTGGAATGGACTATTTGTAACCTCAGTAATCCTTTCTCCCAGCCACAGACTCAGTTCGTCCCATGAGCCGGGCGGCAGGCAGGGCCCGCCAAGGAAGACGCGCGCCGCCGCCTGCACCACCGGGCGGTAGTCTTCGAAACTGGCGGCCAGCGGTTGGACGTGCGCGCCGTCGTTTGCGCCGAGGTTAGGCACCCGGCCGCTCTGGCGATCCAACAGCCTGGCCAGCCAGCGCGTCGCCGAAGCCAGCTTCGCTAAAACTTCCGTGGAAAGGTCGAGCGCTTGCCGGCGCAGGATCGCCCGGCACCACAAGGCCAACTGCAACATCAGGCGGTGGTAATTCGCGCTGTGCTGGCAGTATTCCCCGTCCGCAGCGATCTGGCTGCGCAGGGCGGCTTCCAGCCAACGGCGTCCGAGGGAAAGCCAGCGCTCCGCTTCGGCCAGCCCGGGAAAGAGCAGCCCCGCGGTGATCAGTCCAGCGGCCTCACTGACCAGGTGATTGTTGTCCTGGGAGCGCGCGTAAACCATCGTTATCGGAATCCGTCGGGCATGCGCAGTGATGGCGGCAGCCAAGTGAGCCATGCGTTCTGGCGTGGAGCTTTTCGCTGGCGCAAAGGCGCCGCCGGCAAAGGTCAGCGCGATCAAGCGCAGGGCAATTTCCTGGCCAGACGACCAGTTGGGCCCGGCATTGGGCGGGTTGGCCTCCAGAAAAGCCTCAAAAGATTTCCAAAAAATATCAGGGAAACGCTCATCCCCGGTGAGGATATAGGAGCGCGCCAGTGTGTACGACCAGTCAAAACGGGCGGGCTCCCAAATGAACTTGGGGTCGCCCTGCTCTCCCCAGGGCCGGCGCCCGAGCTCGTACTCGATCCAATGGGCAGCGGGTATGGACGGGGAAAGCAGGGGCGGCAGATCCGGGCCGCTGAGCAAACATGCCTGATCAAGTGAACCCGCGGCGGCCACGCGGCGTAAATCTTCTTTCGCCGGGACAGGAATCAGCGGCCAGGCGGGTGTTGTTTTTGGCGCTTCACCAAAATTGCGTTGGATGGGGGTCCGCCTGCGATAGTAGCCGCTGCGCAGGCCGATCTGGTAGCGGGCGTAGAGCGCCAGGCGGCGCGGGCCCAACTGCAACAGCGCTTTGATCAAGATGCGCGGGGAGGGGCTCATCCTGCCGGCGGCTGGAGAGGATGTGGGGCGCCTGGCTGACCTTCGCGCAACGCGCGCAGGGCGGTAAAAGTGGCCCGCGAAACGGCGAAGAGCTGATCATAGGGAATGGGCGGCGGCCCGCCGTCTCTCACCGCTGCCAGGAATGCGGCCCAAGCCTCCCGGTGGCCCTTATTTTGCAAGAGCGGAGAACGCGTGGACTTGCGCTGTCCGCCGGCAACCAGCTCTAAATAGCGGAAATCATCCAGCACTCCGACGCGCCCGGACGTGAAGACCTCTACGCGCTCCTTCGAAAAGCTGCGGTCGCCGTTGGCCAGATATTCCAGACTCCCCAGCGAGCCATCCGGAAAGACAAAGGTGAGCAGCAAATTGTCTTCGCGGTATCGGTCGTCATCCGGCAACTGCAGCGCGGTGACCATCAGCGGCGGCGCTCCCACCAGGAAGGTGAGGAAATCCACGAAGTGGCAGGCTTCACCGATCAGCCGTCCGCCGCCCTGGGCGGGGTCGTGCAGCCAGTGGGTGATGGGCAGGTAGCCGGCGTTGACGCGGTAATGGGCGACCAGCGGCTCGCGGCGATCGGCGATGAACTCTTTCAGGCGTCTGGACATGGGCGCGAAGCGGCGGTTGTACCCCACCGTGAGCAACGGTGCGCCTTCTTTCTTCAATTCGGCTGCAATGAGCGCCAGCTCCTCCTCGTTGAGCGCCAGGGGCTTCTCGCAGTAGACTGCCTTGCCAGCCGAGAGCGCGGCGACCGTCTGGCGGGCGTGATGGTTGTGGCGGGTGAGCACCGCCACGATGTTGATGCCCGGATCAGAGATCAAGTGCTCATCGGAGCTGGCCGCGTAGGCAAAGCCAAACTTACGTGCAGCGTGCTGAGCGCTCAATCCCGAGGCGGAAGCCACGCCGACACGCGTTACGCCGCCGACCTGCCTGACGGTGGGCAGGAAAACCGCCGTGGCGTAATTGCCCGCGCCCAATACTCCGAGACGAAGGCCGGTTTCGACCGGCGCTGCGCCGGATGCGGGCGGAATCGAGATGACTCGACCCTCTTCCAGATCGGCGACCACCTGAGGATAGGTCAGCAGTACGCCAAGAAAGGGCTCCTCGTCGCGCCGGCCGGTGATCAGGTCATAGGCTTTTGGCGCCTGCTCGATCGGGAAGCGGTGACTGATGAGCGGGTGCACGTCCAGGCGCCCGGAAGCCAGAAGCTCGACGAACGCCTCCAGGTTGCGACCCTCGGTCCAACGTACGTAACCGATGGGGTAATCGCGGCCCTCCTCCTCGTACATCGGATCGTAGCGGCCGGGTCCATAGGAGCGTGAGACCAGGAAGGTCAGTTCCTTGTCATAATAGACTTTGCGCGGGATCTCCAGGTCGACGGCTCCCACCGCCACCACACGGGCGCGGTCACGCGCCAGCTCTCCGGCCAGCACCAATGGATCGTTCGAAGAGGCATCGGCGCACACCAGCACCGCATCGAAGCCGCGGTCGTGGGTCGTCGCAGCGGCAGCAGATGCGGCCGCTTTGCGCGCAACCGCATCGAACCCCAGCGAGCGCGCCAGGGCGACGCGGTGTTCGTCCACATCCACGCCGAAAACTTCACAGCCAGCGGCGCGGGCGATCCCTGCGGCGAGCATGCCCAGCAGTCCCAGACCTATGACCGCCACGCGCTCGCCCACTTGCATCTCAGCCAGGCGAAAGCCGTGCATGGCCACCGCACCCAGGGTGGCAAAGGCGGCTTGTTCGAAGTCCACCTGAGGTGGCAGGCGGGTCAACAGATTCTGGGGCACGACGGCATATTCGGCGTGAACGGCGTACCCGCCGCCCGCGCAGGCCACCCGGTCGCCGACCTGGAAACCGTGCAGGCCCTCGCCCACTGCCACCACCGTCCCGGCAGAGGAATAGCCCAGCGCCAGGGGCTGATCCAGGCGGTTGAAGGCCGCCTCGACCGCCGTGATCAGGCCTTCGCGGCGCGCCTTCTCCAGAAGCTGGCGCACCAGATCAGGCCGCTCCTGGGCTTTAGCGGCCAGGTTCTTACCGGCAAATTCGACCAGGGTACGCTCGGTGCCCGCCGAGACCAACGAGGCGGCGGTGCGCACCAGCGCAGTGCGCGGCCGCACGCTCGGGATGGGCACCTCGGTCACGACCGTATCGCCGTTGCGGAGGTTTTGGAGGACTTGTTTCATGAGATATGAGCCAGGGCCAGGTTTTTGAGGATTTTGAAGCGTAGGAGCAGTGCGCAGAAGGGCATTGTTTGTAAGATTATAGCGCAATCCTTCACCACCTGGGAAAAATACAGTGCTGTAAGGAAGATTTCCTTATTGAGGATGTGTGAAGAATGTACATTCGCTCGCAAAACTCCGGTTTTCCGCTATAATTCGAGCAACCTTTTGCGCGCTGCTGTACGGCGCCTCAAACAAGCATGGATTTCACTCCCACCACGATCCCCGATGTGCTGCTGATCGAGCCGCGTGTATACGGCGACGAGCGCGGTTTTTTCATGGAGACCTACCGGGCGCAGTCTTTTGCCGAAGCCGGCATCCCGTACGTCTTCGTGCAGGACAACCATTCGGGTTCGTCGCGCTGGATTTTGCGCGGGCTGCATTATCAGATCCGCCAGGCGCAGGGCAAGCTGGTGCGCGTGACGGCCGGAGAGGTCTTCGACGTGGCGGTTGATTTGCGGCGCAGCTCGCCAACCTTCGGGCGCTGGGTGGGCAACGTGCTTTCGGCGCAGAATCGCCTGCAGATGTGGGTGCCGCCGGGTTTTGCCCACGGCTTCCTGGTGCTGAGCGAATGGGCCGAGGTGCTTTACAAGGCCACCGATTACTATGCCCCGCAGTGGGAGCGTACTTTGCTGTGGTCCGACCCGCAGTTAGCCATTCATTGGCCGCTGCCGGAAGGGCAGCTCCCGCTGGTCTCCACCAAGGACGCGGCCGGCGTGCCCTTCGAGAGAGCAGAATTATACGAATAATGGTGATCAGGGAGGACATTTGATGCACAACGTGCTTGTGACCGGCGGAGCTGGCTTTATCGGCTCTAACTTCGTGCGCTACCTGCTTTCGATCGACCCGCAGGTGCGCGTCGTCAATCTGGATGCGCTCACCTACGCTGGCCACCCGGAAAACCTGCTCGACCTGTCCGGCCAGGAACGCCATACCTTCGTTCACGGGGATATCTGCGACCGCCAACTGGTGGACGGCCTCTTTCGTCAGTACGCCATCGATACGGTGGTGCACTTCGCCGCCGAATCGCACGTCGACCGCTCCATCCTCGGTCCGGCCCAATTTATCCAGACCAACATCGTGGGCACCTTTACCCTGCTGGAGGCGGCCCGCCAGGCCTGGCTGGTAGACCGCGTTGTTCCAGTGGAGGAGGCGCGCTTCCATCACGTTTCCACCGACGAAGTGTTCGGCTCGCTGGCGCCGGGCGCGCCGGCCTTTAACGAGAATACCCCTTACGACCCGCGCTCGCCTTACTCCGCCTCTAAGGCTGCCAGCGATCACCTGGTGCGGGCTTACTATCACACATACGGGCTGCCGGTTACGCTCTCGAACTGCTCGAACAACTACGGCCCCTATCAGTTTCCCGAGAAGCTGATCCCGCTGACCATCCTGAACGCGGTCAGCGGCAGGCCGCTGCCGATCTACGGCGACGGCAGGCAGGTGCGCGACTGGCTGTACGTGACCGATCACTGCGAGGCTATCCACCAGGTGGTGACGCGCGGGCGCCCCGGCGAGACCTACAACATCGGCGGGAACAACCAGCCGTACAACCTGGAGGTGGTGGAGCGCATCTGCGCCATCCTGGATGAGCGCCTGCCCGATTCGCCCCACAGGCCGCACGCGAACCTGATGACCTTCGTATCCGACCGACCGGGCCACGACCGGCGTTACGACATGGATATCACCAAAATCCGCGCCGAATTGGGCTGGCAGCCGCGCGAGACGCTGGCCAGCGGCCTGGAGAAGACCGTGGACTGGTACCTGAACCATCCCGAGTGGATTGCGGCCATCCTGAAGGGCTCCGATTACAGCCAGTGGCTGGAGCGCAATTACGCCGATCGAGGAGGGAAAGCATGAAAGGCATCATCCTGGCCGGCGGGAAGGGCACCCGCCTCTACCCGCTCACCATGGGGGTGAGCAAGCAGCTCCTGCCCATCTACGACAAGCCGATGGTGTACTATCCCCTCTCCATGCTGATGCTGGCCGGGCTGCGCGAGATCCTGGTGATCAGCACGCCCGAGGACCTGCCGCTCTTCCGCCGCCTGCTGGGAGATGGGAGCCAATGGGGCCTGCGCTTCGCCTACGCCGAGCAGGCCGAGCCGCGCGGGCTGGCCGAAGCGTTCCTGATCGGGCGCGAATTCCTGGCCGGCGACGCGGCCTGCCTGATCCTGGGCGACAACGTCTTTTACGGCCACGGCCTGCCGCAGACGCTGCGCTCCGCCGCGGCGCTGAGCGAGGGCGCGGTGATCTTCGCCTACCCGGTGCGCGACCCGCAGCGCTACGGGGTGGTGGAGTTCGACGCGTCCGGCCGGGCGATCAGCATTGAGGAGAAGCCGCAGGAACCACGCTCGAATTATGCCGTGCCGGGCATCTATTTCTACGACCGGCGCGTCCCCGAACTGGCTGCCCGTCTCAAGCCCTCGCCGCGCGGCGAGCTGGAGATCACCGATCTGAACCGTCTGTACCTGGAAATGGGTCAGTTGCGCGTGGAGGTGCTGGGGCGGGGCATCGCCTGGCTGGACGCCGGAACGCACGAGTCGCTGCTGCAGGCGGCCAATTTCGTGCAGGCGGTGGAGGACCGGCAGGGGATGATGATCTCCTGCCCGGAGGAGATCGCCTACCGCATGGGCTTCATCGACGCGGAGCAGTTGCGCGCTCTGGCCAAGGGTCTGCTGCAAAACGGGTACGGCGGCTACCTGTTACGGCTGCTGGAGGAGATCGGTTAAAGGTGCGCATTCTCTTATTCGGCAAGAACGGGCAGGTGGGCTGGGAGCTGGCGCGGACGCTGGCGCCGTTAGGCGAGCTGGTCATGTTGGATTACCCGGAGGTCGATTTCGCCCAGCCGGAGTCGCTGGCAGGCCGGGTGGGCGAGGCTCACCCCCAGGTAGTGGTCAACGCGGTGGCCTACACCGCGGTGGATAAGGCCGAGCAGGAAGCCGGCCTGGCGCGGGCGATCAACGCCCAGGCGCCGGGCGAGCTGGCCGAGGCCTGCCGCAGGCTGGGCGCTGCCCTGATCCATTACTCAACCGATTACGTCTTTGACGGGCAGAAAGGCGCCCCATATGTCGAAGAGGATGCGCCCCATCCCCTCAATGTTTACGGTCAGACCAAGCTGGAGGGTGAGCGGGCTATCGCCGAGGCAGGAGGCGCCTGGCTGGTGCTGCGCACGAGCTGGGTCTACAGCCTGAGGCGCGACAGCTTCGTCACCAAAGTGCTGCAATGGAGCCGGTCGCAGAGCGAGCTGCGCGTGGTGTCCGACCAGGTCGGTTCGCCCACCTGGGCGCGCATGCTGGCCGAGGCCACCGCGTTGCTGCTCGCGCGGGCGGGCGAGGACCCGGCGGGGTATCTGGGGCAGCGACGCGGGGTGTATCACCTGGCGGGGGAGGGGGCTGCCAGCCGCCTGGAGTGGGCGCGAGCGGTGTTAGAATATGACCCGCGGGCGGAGGAGCAGCGGGTGAAGGAGGTGCTGCCGGGGCTGACAGAGGAGTTCCCTACGCCGGCGCAAAGGCCGCTGTTCACGGCGCTGGCGTGCGGGAAATTTGGGAGGGTGTTTGGGCTGCGGCTGCCAGGCTGGCGCGCGGCGCTGCGGATGGCGATGGAGGAGAGGGGATAAGCCGAATAAAATACTCCGCAGGTTCTTAATGATCACCTGCGGAGTTTTTATTCGTGCGCTTTTCAATACTGCACAGCACATTTACTGCGTTGAACTCAAGATCAATGGTAAATAGGTATAGTTGCACATGTTTTGTGCAATGTTTGAGTATTTATCGATAGGATATGGATTTCCGACAAGATTGACTGGCCTTACCTGATAATAACAATAGCCTGCTTCTGATCCAGTAAGGACAATGCTGTCCTCAAAATGGGTTTTCTGAACCTCAGAGATAAACGATAGAGAATCGGGTGAATTGCCGCCATATACCCAATATTTGGAAACATCTGTTGCGCCATTCCAACTGAACGTTAATGTAACCGAGCCCTCGGCAGATTGTAAAACCAGTACAGGGGCCCAGGTTGGATAACCGTGCCATGGAAAGCGGAATGCGCGGTAATTAACGTAAGGTGAGTCGAAACCCATCTCGAATAATTTTGTTCCATCTGGTTTTATCTCGGTAACGTTAGGGCTTGAGACTCCTCCCCAGCCAATCAGGATATTCCCATTGGGAAGGTGCTGAACATTTCCCATAAAACCACTGAACACATCCGGATCATTTCGGTATTCCCATACCAAAGTAGCGGTTTTATTCTGCTCATCCAAGGAGAATTCGAGAGCCCTTGAGTTCATGGGGGTGTGGTCGTTGTGATTATCGAAGAGGCTGATATCGCCGTTGGGTAGTTGCCGAATGTCGTGCTGCTTATAAAAATATGGCGTGTCGCTGATGCCTGGGGCGGTTGAGAAAGCGAACTGGTTGGCCTTACCGCCCAGTCTCCAGATGATATCTCCGGTCTGGCGATTGATTTTCGTGATCTCATCCAGATGGCGGCTAGAGAGCAGAATGTTACCATCTTTATCCAAATCAATTGCATTAGAATGTACGTAATCAATTCTCGATGCTGTTAAATCGCGGTTTGTATCTGTAATTGGAATATGATCGAATGAATTCCATTGGAATACAACGTTTCCTTGTGTATCTATCTCTTGAATAACTGCTCCAATAACGATAGCATTTTGATTGCCGCCAGGTGCTATTTGACTCATATCGATCACTTCAGGATCATAGATCATAAAAATATAATGACCATTTGGAAGAAATAGTAAATCGTGCAGATCTATATATGTATAACCATTACCAGCAGTTATAGTTTTGACTTCGTTATAGCTGCTATCTAGAATGTGGTATCTACCTCCTTCCCAATAAGCCAAAAACCCATTGTCTAGTTTCTTAAAATCTGTGACCGAAGTTGTCTCGGGAATTCTCTGGTAATATACAGGTTCACCATTGTTGTCAATTATAAGCAAATATGACCCCACGTTACCCCCAGCAGATGATGGTATAAAATTGCTAGCAAATATATAACCATCATCCATTTCATTGGCTGGGGTTGTCACATGAATTTGGGGAAAATCGGATGGTACAGTAATGTAATTACTCCCCAGTATATTGGGAGAGGTAACCTTCTGTGATGAAACGAATTCGCTGGAGATCAGATCATTTATAGCTGATAAAATTATGGGCGAAGAAGAGTCAGTTTTTGAAATAAGAAATTCGAATTCGGCCCCAGAACAATTTTTCCCAGATATAGTTAATAAGCCTGACTGAAGACTGACCTGAACGCTTTCACCATGAATAAATGGTTGATTGGGTTGGAAAATAATTGTTTTAAAATCGTCCGCTAATTTAACCGTCCCTTCATGTTTACCGCTTATGGTACCTACCACATTAAAAAGCTGGTTACTGATCGAATTTTGGTCGATAAGATCAGCATAACGAATTGCTATCGTAGTGAAGATCGGATTATATTTAGAACCGGGAGCAGGGGAAATATATTGCACTACTTGGGCCTGTGTAAATGTATTACTCTTAAGGAAGATTGAAGAAATTGGGGAAATTAAAAACAAAATTATAATCGAATAGAATAATTTTGTACGCATGGCATTAACCTCCTCTAAGATAATTATTATGTCAAGTCATTTTATTGGCACATAAATCAATTGACGACTTCTATATTATAATTAGGAGTAGAAAATCTAGCAAGTAATTATATGTCTGATTTATAATTCTAAGAATAATCGAGATTTAATACATTAGAACAAGAGGATATTTATATAATTATGAAAAAAGAACACATAATAGGTATAATATCTATAATTCTGGCCATAAGCATTTTTTATCACAATCAATTATTAGGTATTAAAACATTCCCTTATGACAGTAAAGATCAATGTTTTCCTTTTATGTACTTTATAATAAATGGAATTCGTTCCAGGGAGATACCATTATGGAACCCTTATCTTTTTTCAGGAACCCCTGCATTTGGCGATCCTTTATATCAATTATTTTCACCTTTAGCCATATTATTTAATATTGTTCCTTCTAATTTGTCTTATCAATATTTTGACATTATAGAAATTATATATATTCTTATTGGTGGAATTTCTATATATTTGCTCGCTAGAAATTTAACTGTGAGTTTGGCGGGATCTATTCTCTCTGCTATAACTTTTATGTTTGGAGGTGCAGTCTTTGCCAGGGTTCAACATATTACTCAAATTTATGCAATTTGTATGTTTCCACTGGCGTTTTATCTAATTAAATATGGATTAGATATGGAAAAAATCACAATATTGATAATAGGTTCATTTGTTTCGGGGTCTTTAATTATTACTGGTTATCAATTAGGTCTTTTGATGATGCTTGCTATAATAGTATATTTAATAATGAAATTGTTAAGCAATAATATAACATTGGATTACATAAAAAAATATATTTATTATTTATTGATATTCATTTTAATAACTTCAGGTTTCGCGGCAATTCAAGTAATCCCTTCCTTAGAACTCTCACATTATAGTAATCGACCAATATATAATTATGATGTCGCTGCGGAAAGTTCAATTTCACCCTTGACTTTATTAACTTTATTTTCTCCAAATTTCTTTGGAGCAGAAAGTGGAAACTATTGGGGGCCTGGTGATGTAACAGAAACATATCTTTATTTCGGTATAATTTCACTTTATTTAGCAATCTGGGGAATGATCGATTGGAAGTACAGTGATATAAATCGAAGATTTATAATTTTACTTTTAATATCCTCGTTATTATACGCATTAGGTAAATATACTCCATTTTACAAAATATTATTTATTCTTATTCCAGGAATAAATTTGTTTAAAAGAACTTCAGAAGCATTATTCATTTTTCAATTTTGTATGTCGATTTTGGTCGGGATTGGTTTTGATAAATGGATAACATCAAATATGATAATAAAGAATAGAGTAAAAAATGCCGAGATAATTAAATACATTGTTATATTAATAATATGTATATCAATCATAATATTATTGGTAGCTTATGTATTAAATAATAAGAGACTCGAAATAATATCTGTTTCGGCTTTTTGGTCAGCGTCCTTTTTAATCATTTTGGTATTAGTTTGTACAACAATATTAAATCACTACAAGAATATTACATTGACAATGATTATAATCATTAGTTTTTCTTATATAGATCTATATATTAACAATTCAGGATTGTGGTTTAATTCAAGAAATAACGATTGTGAAGTTACATACAACAGTATATGCGGAGATAATCAAATTGTATCTTTTCTTAGAAATGGAGTTATTGGTCAAAATGGCCAAGTCTATCGAATAGAACCTATAAAGGATGGAAGTCTTTGGGCTAATGCTCCGGTAATTTGGAAGATACCTTCAAGCGTTGGCTATAGTCCCATATTTTATGAAAAATATGATGAATTTGCTTCACCTGATGGATCGTGGCGTGGTCGATCTTTTGCTGGAATGATTAAATCATATAACTCAATTCTATTTGATTTGTTAAGCGTCAAATATATAATTACTACTGAGAATCTAATTAATATTGATCCTAATGTTGATATAGAAAAATTTAAATTAGTTTATAATAATGGATATAAAGTATATGAAAATACACGTGTTCTTCCTAGGGCTTTTATGGTTCATGAGGCTAAAATATATCCAGATACAAATAAACTTAAGGAAGAACTTGAAAATCTTAATTTTGACCCCAAAAAGACTATTTTGATATCATCAAAACCGACCGAACTTGATCAAAATATAAATACAGACTTTATAAAATTTCCAAGCAACAATGATGACAATGTTGTTTTTGAACAATATAACATAAACAGTGTTATATTAAATGTAAAAACAAATGAAAATGGATTTATATTTTTGAGCGATGTGTATTACCCGGGTTGGAAAGTATTTGTAGATGGAAAACAAAAACAGATTTTACAGGCTGATTATTTATTTAGAGCTGTTTATTTACAAGCTGGTGAGCATAAAATAGAATTCAAATTTGATCCAATATCAATTAAAATTGGGGGAGCTATAAGTGGATTTACTTTGTTTATTTCATTATTGATCATTACGTTTCAAATTATAAAACATAAAAAAGAGGCGCAATGATGGCAAAATTTAACCCTATTGATCACCCGATATGCTTTTCGTATCCACTTAGGATGACTTCCTCAGCATGGATTACGCATGTTCCGTTTGGGATGTTTATAATCGATTTATTACGACCAAGTCTTATAGTCGAGTTAGGTACATTTTCTGGCGTATCATATTGTTCATTTTGTCAAGCAGCAAAAGAGCTCAAAATAAACTTACGAGCTTATGCAATAGATACTTGGCAAGGAGATCCTCATGGAGGATATTATTCTCCTGAAGTTCTGAAAGATCTGCGTAAACATCATGATCCTTTATATGGTGATTTCTCAAAATTAATCCAAAGTAATTTTGATGATGCGTTAGAATATTTCATGGATAATACAATTGATTTGCTCCATATTGACGGTTATCATACATATGATGTTGTAAAACATGACTTTGAAACCTGGTTACCCAAGATAAACAAACAAGGGGTGGTATTGTTACATGACATCAACGTTCGTGAGCGCGATTTCGGAGTTTGGAGATTTTGGGAGGAATTGCGTGAACAATATAAAACATTCGAATTTATTCATGGTAATGGATTAGGTTTGGTGATCGTTAATGAATGCCCAGAAAAACTATTGCCACTTTTAAAATTATCTGGTGATGAATTAATAAATTTCCGCGAATTCTTCTACCAACTTGGAAGGCGTTTGGAAATAGAGATAGAGAAGGAACAGACAATACAATCTTTGAAAGTGCAGGTCTCAGAAAATGAACAAGTCTTGAAAAATCTTAGTACATTGATGGCTGAAAAGGATCAATTTATACAAACTATTAATGCACAATTAGCAGATAAAAACAAACAAATTTCTGATGATGAGAAAACAATCCAAACTCTGAAAGCACAAGTATTCGAAAATGAACAAAAAACGCAAGAATTAAAAAAATCAATAGGAGAATTAGAAAAGGAAAATGCTATATTACAAAAACAGATTGATCAAGCCAATAATGATTTAAAAAAATCAAAAGAATATTTATTGGATTTGTATTCTAGTTTTGCATGGAAATTCATACAACTAATTTGGCATATTAGATTATTTTTTGCACCTCATGGAAGCATAGCAGAAAATGTTATAAAAGCTATTCAAGGTAAAAATAAACGATCATGGAAACCAAGTGATAAATTGCTAAACAACCAATCTAATCAAAATGTAATTGAAAAGAAAGATGCAAACGAATTGATATTATGCAACGAAATAACCGAAGTAATTCCTTCAACTATAAAAGAACCATCTAACAAATTTCCAAGCGCACAAACATTCGATATTATATGCCTTCCAATTATTAATTGGGAATATCGTTTTCAGCGTCCGCAACATCTTTGTATTCAATTAGCCCACAATGGATGTCGTATCTTTTATGGGAGAGTGGAAGGTATTGCTCGTAAATCAGAAAACGACACAATGCCTGATATAAAAAAATTAAAGGATGGTATATGGGAATTTACATTTCCTTATCCCGATGGTATGCCTTTTAATATTTATCAATCTTCACTAAATGAAATACAACAAAACAAATTATTAAATAGTTTAAGAGAATTAAGTAAAACGGCTAATATTCAGAATGCTGTTATTCTAGTTGACTTTCCAAATTGGGGCTCATTGGCGAAAAAAGCGCGAGAATTATTTGGATGGAAAATTATATATGATTGTATGGAAGACCATGGTGGTTTTTCTGCTATACCCAGAGATATAGTGGAAGAAAACGAAAAAGATCTAGCTAAATCAGCTGATATGGTAATAGCAGTTTCAGAAAAATTGAAAGAAAAATTGGAAACATATAATACCAACACACTATTGGTTCGAAATGCAGTGGAGTTTATCCATTTTCGTTATCCACTTATCCCTGTAGATCCATTTATAAATATTAGTCATCCAATAATCGGTTATTTTGGAGTTATTGCAGAATGGTTTGATCTTGAATTAATTGAAGAAGCAGCAAGCTCTCGCCCGAATTGGAATTTTGTTCTAATTGGTGAAATTTTTCATGTTGATACTTCAAAATTAGAGAAATTACCGAATGTTCATTTCTTAGGAGAAAAATCATACAATGAGTTACCCAAGTTTGCAAATTATTTCGATGTGGCGATAATCCCCCATAAACAAATACGTCGTACAGAATGGGCAGGCTCGGTAAAACTATATGAATATCTGGCTACTGGTCGTCCTGTGGTATCAGTAATGTTAGAATGGTTGAAACCATTGAAAGAATACGTTTATTTAAGCGATTCAACCGATACATTTATTACATCAATTGAAAAAGCAATGAAGGAAGATACATATGAGCGTCAGATAGCTAGAATAAATTTTGCAAAACAAAACTCCTGGGAAAAACGAGCATCAGAAATTATGAATGCTGCAATTAGATTATTTCCTAAAGTTAGTATTTTGATTTTAACGCATAATAATTTAGAGATTACCAAACTTTGTTTGGAAAGTATATCAAAATGGACTGATTATCCTAATTATGAGATTATTGTGGTTGACAACGCTTCAAGCGATGGAACTATAGAATATCTAGTCCAAGAACAACAGCGTAATAATCATTTTAAAGTAATATTCAATGATGTAAATGTAGGTTTTTCTAGAGGTAATAATCAGGCTATTGATCTATCCTCGGGCGAATATATTGTTTTATTAAATAATGATTGTATAGTTACTGAAGGTTGGTTGACTAATTTAATTAAAAAACTTGATGATCCTATGATAGGCGCTGTTGGCCCAGTCACCAATTTTTCTGGTAATGAAAGCCGTATCGAGGTTCCTTATCACGATTTGGATGAAATGCATTTGTTTGCACATAAATATACACGTGAACATAGTGGAGAGAGTTTTGAGATAAAAATGCTTACAATGTTCTGCATTGCAATGCGTCGTGATTTAATTGATAGAATTGGTAAATTGGATGAAAGATATGGAATGGGGATGTTTGAAGATGATGATTTTTCTTTACGTATTAGACAAGCGGGATACAAATTGATTTGTATTAAAGATGTTTTTATCCATCATTTTGGGAATGTAACTTTTCGACTATTTGGTGAAGAAAATTATAGGAGATTACTCGAAGAAAACAGGAAAAAGTTTGAAGAAAAATGGGGTATAACATGGGAACCCCATTAAAAGTGAAATAAAGAAGTTAAAAACCGACGGCAATAAAGTCCAAGATCATTCCATGAGCGGTTACGTTATATCGGCATGAGGTCTCTTTTGGGTTTCCAGATATCACGGTAAATTCCAAATCTGGGTGAATTGAACGCATATCACAAAGCATTGAAGACAGGATTGCTTCATCTCCAGTATTGGAAAAACCGTAATAGCCTGCTATGAGTATTTTTTTAGTCATCGTTCAAATTCTCATCCTTCTGTATCTTGATTGTATCAATGCAATATTTATGGACGCATAACTATAATTATATTGTGCCCTATACATTTCAACAATTTCGATATCTTGTGATTGATTTTCGCATTCCCCAAGCCGCGATAATCATCAAAGCCGGCTCCTGACGTAGTGGTAACGAGGCTGGGACTCCAGGACCATGTGCATGGCAGTCCCCATAATTAGATAAAGGGTGAACATCCAGATTTCTGCTTTCCATTCTTTCGATGGGGTGCGAAAAAGGTGATAAAAACCTACGGCGCCAAAGCCCAAGATCAATTCATGATAGGTTTGTGAGATTAGATCCCATAAATTCTTCAAACGATTATTCCAACACCCACTGCAATTATCCTCTAAATGCGATGTACTCCAGATCGTCGCGTAGGTTTCATTGCTCCAATTCAGCAAGGGTTTGCGAAAGGCTAACTTGATCTCGGCCAAAGGATCTTCGGAAATCCGGCGGACAATCTCTCGCCAGGCCTTCTGGTTGGCTTGCGTGATCGTTTCGCTATTTAGAAAACTGAGCGCATCCTCTTCATTCCAACTCCCATTCGATTTTATATTTGTGCCCTTAAGAAGGCTATCGAACAATCCTGGTTTTGGTCCCTGATGGTAGATGATTTGAACCCCACCCAGGTAGATTGCATATGCGATCACAAAACTGGTCAGCATGGCGAAGATGATTTTATGGATACCTTTAGTAAGGAAAATCGCTATTAAGACAGCCAAGAAAAAAGCCCATAGCGCGGATCGGGTAATGACAGCAAATGCAATAATTATTCCTGGCAAAACGGCCCCTCTAATCGTGTTCCCCCGTGAATTTAATGCTGGTGCTATAAGGCCAATAGACAGGACGACCACCAGCAAGGCCAGATGCTCGGATGCCAGAACACTGGTCATGATTAGCTGGGATGGCCAAAAGAGGAAAAGCAATGTGACACCTTGGGCGAAGCCAGAATCTACCACCCTGCGGCCAATCCAGAAAATGACCAGTAATGTGCACAAGCCAATAATGACATTGAAGATTTTCGCAGCCCAGATACTGTGCCCAAATATGGAATAAATGATGCCTAAGATAAATGGGTAGCCCCAAGACATAATTTCATAGCCGATGCCAAGGTTTCCCAATATCGGTTTCCCAGTGGAAAGAATGTTCGCCAAATGATCATAGTAATAGAAATCCGAAAAAGGTTGGGTGGGTATCTTTGCGATCCAAAGAACCCTCGACAGGATAAAAAGGAGCGCTACGGTGGCCAGAAACCATTTGTCGGGTATAGAAAATGGGATGGATTTTACATGCAAACCCAATATCGGAATAAAAAAGATCAAAGCAGCTGCCAAATAAAACAGGTACCAAGGGATCGTAAAGGGAGCGTTATAAATGCCGAAAAGAAATGCAGAAGCAGACAATACCCCGCCTGCCAGCGCAATAAAATAGCCGACCCACTTTTGCAGTATTGCCACGTCGATCTCCCCAAGCTAATTAGCCTTCGCCGTGTGTAATTCTAATGAGTACCCGCTTTGTTAAATATCAAAGCTTTGACATGAAAGGAAGCTGCAAATTTAAGCGCAAGATCGCAGCATACTCTACAACAATCCGACAGCGCATATAATAAAATTATCTCGCCTAAGTTGAAGAAGTTCCCTGTATCGCCTTTTCTGCTTCCCCGCTCGCTGCAGTTTGCTCCCTTCTGTAGCTCTCCACCGCCTCCTGCACGTTGCCAATATAGCGGATCACGCCACGCTCCAGGTGGGCGGCGCGGGTGCACATCTTCATCACCGTGTCCATATCATGGGAGACCAGCAGGATGGTCGTTCCCTGCTCGCGGAACGAGGCGATGCGCTCGGCGCACTTTTTCTGGAATGCCTCATCCCCCACGCCGAGAACTTCGTCCACGATCAGCACGTCCGGCTGGGTATCGGTCGCCACGGCGAAGCCCAGGCGAGCGATCATACCGGACGAGTAGGTGCGCAGCGGTGCGTCGATGAACTCCCACAATTCGGCGAAATCGACGATGCGCTCGAATTTCTCTACCATCTGTCTGTAGGAGAAGCCGAGCAGCGAGCCATTCAGGAAGACGTTCTCCCTTCCGGTCAGGTCAGCGTGGAAGCCAGCTCCAATCTCCAGCAGCGGCGCCACCTGGCCGCGCACCAGCACGCGCCCCTCGGTGGGCGGGAGCACGCGCGCAACCAGCTTGAGCAGGGTGCTTTTGCCGGCGCCGTTGCGCCCGATCAGCCCGAACACCTCGCCACTATCCACCGACAGGCTGACGGCCTTCAGCGCCAGGAAGCTCTCGTAGTGCACCTTGCGCTGCATCCAGCGGATGGCGTACTCCTTGAATGTCCCGATACGCTCATGCGGGATGCGGTAGCGGACGGACACGTTTTCGAGGCGAATGACCTCGCCTGGGCGTAAACCGGTCAAATGCATGCTCAAATCCGATAAGGGAATTCTTTGGATCGCAAGGTGAAGACCACCCAGCCGAGGATCAGCACGGCCAGGCCCACCGCAAGCGCCGGCCAAATCTCAGCCAGCGACGGAAGGCGGCCCTCGTAGAGGGGCACGCGGAAGAGGTGCACGATGGGCCACATCGGGTTCAGCGCGCTGACCCAAAAGCGGAAGCGAGGGTTCAGCAGGTTCTCGGGGTAGATGATTGGGGTCAGGTACATCCAGGCGGTCAGCACCACCTGATAGAGGGCGGTGACGTCGCGAAAATAGACCGCCAGGGTGGAAACAAGCAGACCCACGCCTAAGGAGAACATGGCCAGAGCCAGGATGGACACCGGCAGAAACAGAATGGAAAGATGGATGGGAACGCCCAACACCAGCATGACCAGGGAGAGCGGGATCAGTGAAATGAGCAGGTTAATCAGTCCGTTGCCGATAGCGGAAACGGCGAATACGGTGGGCGGCATGTAGATGCGCTGCAGCAGGCTGACCCCGCCGATAAGATTGTACATGGAATCGGAAGTGGTTTGCGAGAAGAAACCCCACGCCACCAAACCTGCCATGATGTACACCGGGAAGGTGTGATCGGTCTTGAATATCTGGGAGAAGACGACCGAGAGGATGATCATGGTGGCCAGAGGGTTGAGCATGGTCCAGGTGACGCCCAGGATGGAGCGCTTGTAGCGCGCCACCAGGTCACGGCGGACGAACTGGAGCACCAGTGCGCGGTAGCGCAATATGGATCTCGCCTCCTCAATGGCCGGTGTGGCCAGTTGGGCGGAATCATATACCATTGTTTGCTCTTGAATTCCCATCGCTCATTTCTCGATCAAAATTGGCAACCTGGTAATCAGGGCGAATTTTATCACGGCTTGGAAGGGATGCCCTGGGCGACGTAAACCGGGCCGCCATCGGGGCAATTACCTCCCCGGGTGAAACACAGGTCGTCGAACCAAGCCGGGTCTCCGCCGGTGACACTGGCAAATATGCGTGCGAAGCTGGCGTTGTCTGGCGCCTGGGAGGCCAGCGTATACCAGCTCCACTGTACCTGGAGCGGGCGCCACTGAACCTCTTCGCGAATCGGATTGCTGTCCGCATCCAGCCATTGAATCTGTAGCTGAAGCGATACGGGCGTGTTGGCCCGTGCCCAATAACCAACCGTGTAGGCTTTGCCGGCTTCAACCGGCACTTGCTGCGAAATCAGGCTGTAGCTGGCCTGAGGGATTGGGCCGTGCAGCTCGATCGCGCCCAGGCCGCTGTGGGCCTGGCCCCCGCTGAGGTCCAGGCGGGGATGGCCTGAGATAGTCCAGCCAGCCGCCTGTCCGCTCGCGTCGGCCTGTTCGAAGCCGGAATTCTGCAGCAGATTTTCGGGTTGGAGGGAAGCCGGGAGGCCGTTTGGATACAGCCGATAAAGATATACACGGTGGGAGGCAAATTCAAGATCGGTGTAATGGCTATAGAAATCCTGGTTCAAGGCGGGAAAGTTGTAACTTGCCGGGCTGTACTCTACTTCAGCTTGATTGACCAGAAGATAATCGTAGCCATCCTGCGCCAGACGGGCGGCCAAGCTGGCGGCATCCGTTGCTCTGGATGCTAATTGGTAAGCCTCAGGTGTCAGGATTACGCCGTTGATTTGGGAATCGGTATACAGCTTGAATTCGTTCCCTATTGATAGCACCTTATGCTGCCCGGCATTGTTTCGATTCAAATACTGGAAGGCATCATACACCGGCAAGGAGCGCGAGAGGAAAGCCTGGTCATTTTCCATGCCGAGGAAAAGTTTTACCGGGAAACGCTGTGGGAAATCAGTCACCCGGACGATCAGCGCCAGTCGTGTAGAAAAGACATAAACCAACAACAGCGCCAAGCTGAGACCTGCTGCGATCCGCCTGATGCGCGTTCTAGAGAGTAACCTCCAGGCCGATTCAAGATTCAGGGCTGCGAAAATGGCAAACAGAGCATAAAGAGGTATCTGATAGCGCGCCACACTGTTCAGATTAAAAAGCAAGACCATCGCAGCGATTGTGCCCAATGTCAGTGTGGCGAACCAACGTCGCTGGCGGGAAGAATAATCGGGGATCCAAAGGTAAAGCCACGGCAGGGCTAAAAAGGGAAGCGCGCCCAGCGCGGCTCCGGGTGATTCATGGTAATAGGTGCGGATATTGAAAGTCAAATCCCACGGCAGGCGAATTGTCCTGATCCAGAAAGCGGCATCGATCTTTTTAAAACCGACCGTACTGGACCCAAGGACTCTTTGAGCAGGAAAAAGGCTATTGAAAAATGGATAAACCGGGTTACCGGTCCATAGCCAATCGCGCACGAGCCAGGGTGCGGTGAGGAGAATGGCCGGGACGGCCAGGCCCAAACAGCCAGCAGCGATCGGTGCAAAGCGCCGATATCGTAAAAATAGCGCGCTGATCAGGAACAACCCAAAAACTAACACCAGAGGCGCGGCAGTCAGCTTTATGCCAAGGGCAATGCCTGCAAAACTGCCTGCCACGACCAGCCAACGGTTTTCTCTCAGTTGCCACCAGAAGACGCCAGACGCCACCATGGCGATTATGAACAGAGCCACGAACAGATCAACGTAAACTGTGCCAGTTTCATAGCTGACCATCGGCAGCGAGAGGAAGAGCAAGCCAGCCAGCAGACCAACACGGATGCCTGCCAGCCTTCTCCCCAACGCTAAAATCCACGCTGTCGTCAGAAATCCGGCCGTCAGGTGCAACAATCCGGGGAGCGGTTGGCCCAGGAGAAGCATGGCATAGGTGTAAAGCATTTCGGCGTAATGCGCCCAATAGCTGTTAAATGTCCCCAGGTCAACCATGGCGTGGTTTTGGATGTAGGCTATTGGCACCGGCAGGTGGTAGGTCAAAGCATCGAAACGGATGGTTGGAGCGAGCGACCATAAGTAAGGACTGATGGCGCATATGGCGAGAAGGCTCGCTATCAGTGCGACCAATCGAAGATCGGTGTTCTCGCTTTGCCAGGTTTGGCACCAACGCTGGGTCCGCTTAACCAAATCAGACCAAAACGAACGCAGGAAAGGTGGGACGAAAAAAATTGTCAGCAGAAGCAAAAGGCCGTATGCGATAACGGGTCTGTATAAGCGTAAAACGCCCAGCACCAGGCCGAGGATTGCAAATCCTCCCAAGCCTGTGGTCGTATCCAAGAGGAAGCGTTCGAGCAAGGTAATACCAAAGGTCATGCGGCGCAGCAGCCAGCTTCCAAGTCCGGCTGCCGCTACCATCCACCAGATTAACACCAGGATGGCCAAGCCGGCTCCGCCTCGCAATACGGTGATCGCGAGCATGCTCAGAGCAGCGATGCCGGTCACTACGATTAAAGCCCGGCCGCGAAAAATGGTAAACAAAAATCCGCTCACCAGGATCAGTGCAAAGAAAAAGGCCGCCCAGCGCAGGTCCCAGGGTGATTTAGCAAAAGGAGCGGGGTCGATGAACACACGTACAGCCACATCAATTGCTACGATGAGGCTGATTGCTACACCTGTCCCGCCAAACAAGGTGAGCAGATGGAATACGTCCTTTGAAGTATCTTTGGTTTGCATAACTGGGAGAGATTGACCGTCTTCGTTTGGGCTTGAGACATTATACTCCAGACGGGCAGGACCCTTATCCAGGCGCTATACCAGCAGCCATTTGCTCGAAGGAGCGATAGAGTGTACGCACCCCCTTTCTTGACAATATCTTACCCGTCGGATATGATGCATTATATCGATGGATGCGGCTATTCCCGCTTGGGGTGATTGACCATTTTCTTTATTGTTAACTCGTGCAGTTGTTATAAGTATATTCAGAATACTGAAAATTACACCCCCTACGACTGAGGTGCGTTTTGCCGGTCGCGAGTATTGTCATCCTCACATACAACAATCTCGAATATACCCAAATTTGTTTGGAGAGCATCTACACCAAGACGGATCAGCCTTCTTTCGAGGTGATCCTCGTCGATAATGCTTCACAGGATGGTACGGCAGCATTCCTACAAGATTTTGCCGAAAAGCACGAGAACGTCAAACTGATCCTCAATTCCACCAATGAAGGTTTTGCGCGAGGAAACAACCGCGGCGCTTCCATTGCAAGCGGGGAATACCTGGTTTTCCTGAACAATGACACAGTGGTGACGAGGGGATGGCTTGCCGGGCTGATCCGTCATCTCAAGGATGACAACGTCGGCATGGTGGGACCGGTGACCAATGCATCCGGGAATGAGACCTGCATCCTAGTGGATTACCAGGATCTTGCCGGCCTGGATGAGTTTGCTGAACGGTACACGCAAGCGCATACCGGGCAAGCCTTCGAGATCGAGATGTTACCTTTCCTGTGTGTTGCTCTGAGGAGGGAAGTTTACGAAGAGATCGGACCGCTGGATGAGCGCTTTAACGTGGGTATGTTTGAAGATGACGATTATGCCATGCGGTTGAGGCAAAAGGGATTGCGGCTGTTATGCGCGGAAGACGTTTTTATCCATCATTGGGGGAGCGCTGCCTTTGGACGTTTTACTCGTGCAGCTTACCGGAAAATATTCGTCGAGAATCTCCGTAAGTTTGAAAAAAAGTGGGAAACGACATGGCAGCCCCACCTTTATCGCCCCGGGCTGCTGCGTAAGCAGATGCGCGAGATGATCGATGACGCGGCTTTTTTGGCATTCCAAATCGAGGAACGGGATAGGACCATCGCACACCTTAAGGATGAGCTCGACGAGATTCATCGAAGCCATGCGTGGTCTCTTGTGCAGTTATTGTGGGCGCTACGCGTCTGGATCGCACCGAGAGGGAGCTTGAGGGCGCGCATGGCGCAAGGTTTACTGAAACCATTATGGATTGGATGGGAAAAACTGGTCAAGGGCGTACAAAACCTGACGCGGGCGAGAGAAATACCGATGATTTCATGGCCGGCATATGCTTTTTTTCGTTATCGTGAGGCTCGCCAGAAATTATATTCAACCGTCTTTGATGGGGTAACCTGTCCGGGAGAAGCGGGGATGGTGTCCGTCATTTTGCCCGTTTACAATGGCGCCGATTACTTGAGAGAAGCGATCGAGAGCGTCTTAAGTCAGACTTATGAAAAATTTGAGCTCATTATTGTAGATGACGGCTCAACCGATTCATCTCCACAGATTGCTGAGGAGTATGCCCAGAAGGACGCGCGGGTACGCGTGTTTCACCAGACGAACCAGAAACTCCCTGCCGCGCTCAACGCCGGCCACAGGCTCTCACGCGGCGAATTTGTTACCTGGATCAGCGCGGACAACCGTCTCAAACCAGATTTTCTCCAGAAGATGAGTGACAGTTTGCGCCGGCATCCAGATTGGGACATGATTTACGCGAACATAGATTTGATCGGCCCGGACGGCGAACCGCTGCGGCAATCCGCCTGGTACGCAGGTTACCAAAATCCACCAGGCAGCGAACACATTGCCATGCCAGAAGATTTATTGGAGCTCAACGTTGTCGCCAATAACTCCATTGGGGCAGCTTTTATGTACCGCCGCCGGGTGATCTTCTTGCTGGGTGAATACAGCCCATTGCGCTTTGGCATGGAAGACTACGATTATTGGATGCGGGTAAACGCGCTCATGACACTTCACCACGCTGATTTTTCGGAGAGCGTTTACGAATATCGTTTTCATTCATCATCGCTGACCAGTCAGGATGAGGAGTTGGGCATCACCCGTCGGCGGGAAGAATTGATGGTCTTCGAAGATGCACGCCGAGATTTTTACCTCTCGCCCTTATCCTGGCACATTGTGGCGGGAGCATCTGCGCGGGCGCAAGAGTTGGCGCACGAATTGCGTAACCGGTTGGAGAAGGCTGGCCACAGGCTTCTGCCTGATCAATATGATAATGAGAGCGAAGAAGTTCTTTGGAATCCCAAAGTGGTCGTACAAATTGCCACAGGACCGGGTGAAATTGAGCCAGCGTCAAGATGGCCCCATGAAAATTATAAAATCCTGGTATATTGTGGGGAGCGATCCACGATACCCGCAGAAGTCCCCGCAGAATGGGATTTGTGTGTGGGGGTTTCAGGTGAATATTTAACCTTCCTACCGCTCCTTTCAAAACCATATCAGGGCTGGTTAGGCGTTTCGGATGGAAAAACTTTGTTCAACGTATTAGATGTGCGTGTAAAATCGGCATATATGACGATGCTAGAGGCGGCGATCGCTAAACCTCAACCGCCAAAGTACAAAATATCGGTTGTTGTGTGCACGTACCATCGTGGGCTGCAGTTAAAAGAAGCCTTAGTCAGTTTGGCGAAGCAGACCTTCCCCGCCTCTGATTATGAAGTGATTGTGGTAAACAATGATCCGAGCGATCCATCGCCGACAGAAGTTGTTGAAGCCCTAAAATTGAATGAATTTTCTGGCCGACCAGAGCGTTTGCGCCTCGTTATACATCCATTTCTGGGATTATCTTTTGCCAGAAATGCCGGGATAGCCGCTGCGAAAGGGGAGGTGGTTGCATTCATCGACGATGATGCACTCGCTTTTCCCGACTGGCTGGAGCAGATCTGGAGGGCATTTCAAGAATTTCCGCAAGCGGGTGTTGTGGGAGGAAGCATTCATTTGATTCCTCCCAAAGAGCGGCCACGTTGGTTGAAACCGGATTGGACCCATTATTGGAGCGAATTCTTGCCAAGGTATGAAAAAGCCACTGCTGTTGATACCTGGCATTATTATCCTTGGGGTGCGAACTGGTGTGCCCGCAGAAACGTTTTAATACGCATAGGTGGGTTTCGAACTGCTTTCGGCCGTCGCGGCTCCAATTTTAGTGGTGGGGAGGAATTGGTCTCGGCCAGTCTAGTACAGAGGCTCGGATACCAAGTAGTTGTTGCGCCTGCCGCGAAGGTCTATCATGTTCCCGATATTTGGCGTTATTCCTTACGTCACGTCTGGAAAACGATCCTCTCTTCTCTGCTCAGTCAATATCAACAGCAAATCGACTCGTATATTACTTCTAAGCCATCATCCCACCAGTTGGCTCACGCTCGAAATGTGGCCATTGCCAAAGCCCTGCTCGGGTCTCTACAGGCTTATCAACGTTTGGACTATCTGTTTCATGCCTGGGGGCTAAACAAGGTACTAAATCGATTGCGAAATGATGAGCGAGTACGCCAACAAATTTACAGGCAACTTTATCCTACCAGACGAACGGGGTGATGGTAGAAATATCCCCATTAACTGTCGATGAAGGCCAAGTTTTCCAACCCTGTACGTGAAGCGATTTTCCATACTGCCAAAAGCGTCTTGAAATCGATGCGCTGGCTGATACCGGAACGTTTCCAGCGTTTCTACATAGAATACCGCAGTGAGCTGCCTTTGATCGATCGTACTGAAGTGGTCTTGTACGCTGGAACGGAACTATTTCCGGAATATCACCCACGACATTCATTGAACGGTGACAAGATCTCAGTTAGACAGCGGACAAAAGTCTCGCTGATTTCGACCGTTCGTAATGAGGCATCCAATACTCGAGATTGGCTGGTATCGCTCCTTCAGCAAGAACGCTGGCCGGATGAAGTCATAATCACAGATGGGGGGTCGACTGACGGTACCCCGGATGTTATCCGTGAGCTGGCATCCTCATTTCCCATCCCGATTCGTTTGCTTGATGCGCCAGGAGCTAACATCGCCCAGGGTAGGAATCTGGCCATTCAAAATGCTAGGTATCCAATCATCGCCTGCACGGATTTTGGTTGCGTTTTAGATCCAAACTGGCTTCGTTTATTGATCATTCCTTTCGAGATAGATGATTCTATTCAGTTGAGCGCAGGCTATTATCGTATCTTGCAGGACAATTTATTGTCTCGGCTATGTGCTCATTTCTTTGGCATTGACGTTCATGCAGTTAGTCCGCAGACTTTTCTGCCCTCTTCCCGTTCGCTGGCGATGAAAAAAGACCTTTGGTTGCAAGCGGGTAAATATCCGGAGTGGCTGAGCCTTGCTGGTGAAGACACTCTTTTCAACTATCATGCAAAAGGCCAGCCGGCTCGTTGGGCTTTTGTACCTCAAGCGCAGGTTCTCTGGCGCGCGCCCGATACGCTGATAAAGTTATTTCGCACATATTTCCGATATTCGGTGGGGGATGGGGAGGCGGGCACATCGGCACGCCTATATTGGTATAAAACAGTCGAGGTGCTATGGAGGAATGGGATCAGGGCAGTGATTTTGCTAATCTTCCTTCTAGTTTTGTTGCTGGCTGGGACATGGTGGGGCCTTTGGGTACTGGCTGCCTGGTTCGCGTTTGAAATTTCGCGGATGGTTCGGATCAGCCTGCCCATGTCTGCTCAACTTGGGACTCGTTTTTTCCCCTATTCTTTGGTGAATGAGATAGTGGGCATGTTGCAGGTAGCAGGTTTCGTTAAAGGTGTGCTCAATCGACCTAATTTACTTGAACGCCAAGTCGAGTATTACCGGCGAGAGCTGGCCCAAATCCTGGATCAGCACCCAGACCGAAAAGGCATTATCGTCTATCCGCCCACACATGACTGGGGTTTCATGTTTCAAAGGCCTCACCAGATGGCGCGCGCTTTCGCAAGCAAAGGTTATCTGTATTTCTTCTGTACTCAAAACGAAAGGACTGATGCAGTCTACGGTTTTCAAGAAGTCGAGCATGGACTTTATCTTTCCCATTTGTCCATGGAGGTTTTCGACGACCTGAAAAAGCCTATCGTCTATATCGGCTCTGCCTGGAATCATAAATATCTTTCACTATTTAACAATCCAATTGTAATTTATGACCATTACGACGATTTAGAGGTATCCGGTGCCAGCTTTGAAGACCATCTGAGCATGCTTCAGGCGGCTTCGCTCGTATTGGTGACGAATGAACGTCTACTGCGGAATGTGCAGAAATACCGGCAGGATGCAATCCTAATCCCCAATGGGGTAGATTATAAATTCATCCAGGCGAGCAAGCCCAAGCCAGGAGATGAGCCCCCAAAGGATTTTGCGTCTTGCTTGCAGGGCAAGAACCCGATTGTGGGATATTCTGGCGCACTGGCAGAGTGGGTGGATTATGATTTGCTGAGGAATGTGATCAGCCAACGACCGGATTGGGAGTTCGTCCTGGTTGGTGTGGATTACGATAACAGCCTCAAACAAAGCGGTATCCTCAAATTTCCCCACGTCCATTGGTTAGGGATGAAGCCATATGCACAACTATTCCAATATGTATGGAGATTCGACGTCGGTATCATTCCCTTCAAGTTAATACCAATTACATTATCCACTTCGCCTATCAAATTGTATGAGTATATGGCCTGCGAAAAACCAGTGGTGACAACCGCATTGCCAGATTGCAAGAATGTTCCTGGAGCGATGGTGGCAGATAGTAATGATCAATTTCTTCATTTATTAGACGTCGCGATCGAAAAAACCAAAGATCAGGCTTATCTGGATGCAATCAAGCAGGTAGTCCGCCAACAAACTTGGGAGCGTCGTGTTGCTCAGGTTATTTCTGCCCTACAGAATCTGAATTAAGCCTGCCACCTTTGTATCTTTAGCCGACAATCGACTGCATCGCGAGTTGTCAATACTGTAAGGATCGTATCAATGAATTTCGCGAATATAATACATCGAATCGGGTTTTACTGACGTTGCTGATCAAAGCCTGGCTATTCAACAACTTATGGGTGCGGGAATGAATTCCTAGATAGCGTAAAAATAGATGGAATTGGATGAAACGGGTATGATCCCGAGGGTTATTCCGGTAAATGTTGGAATACTCCCCAGGTTTCATAATGGTTGAAATGACCTAAATCAAAGGAATCGATGATGCCGAAAATAAATAACGAAATAGGTATTCGCCGATGGATTCGCGCTGTCATTCAGTTTGCCGCTCTAGCGATGATCCTCTTCGGAGGCATGGAGGCGCTTCCAAGGAAGATTGAAGCGGCCTCCCCAACGAAGCTATTCCTTCCTCTGGTAATAAAATCATCAAACACGGTGATGTTGGGTATCTATCCGGCTAATTGGTGGGTCCCAATGCCTTCGGATGCCATTCATCAGGAATTGGAACCTGTAAATACATGGTCTGGTAAAGGGCTATCCATCGCCGGCGTTTTCCATTATTTCGATCAGCCAAAAGTTGTAAATATGATGCTGGCGCCGATCTGGGATAATGGATACACTCCGTTTGTCAACATATATGCGGATACCTCAGCAGTAAATATCGCCTCGGGTGGGTGGGATCAAACAATCCATGCCTGGGCTAAGGACTTTGCTATCTTCGCGGATGGCGGCAGGCGCATGGCTTTTTTAGCACCCCTGCAAGAGATGAACTGGAAGGGGAACCCTTACAGTCTCGATCCGACGAATTTCATCAAGGCTTATAAGCGGATTCAATCAATTTTCGCCCAGGAGGGCGTACCGGCTCAATCGGTACGCTGGGTATTCGCGCCTAACGGATATAGTGCCCCAGGAAATCCACCTTTCGAAAGTTATTATCCGGGCGACTCTTACGTCGATGTGGTCGCCTTCAGCAGCTACAATTTTGGCACCTACCCTTCCAACCCGTATCCGGAATGGATGTCCCCTAATGATGTTTTTGTGCCCTATATTCAACGCATGATCAAGATGGCGCCGTCGAAACCCATCTTCATCGCCCAGACTGGAACGACGGCTTATGGGGGGGACAAGAATCAGTGGCTTCGAGATGCATATCCATTATTGGCAGGTTATTCACAAATAAAAGGGGTTATATACTATAATGCCAATGTGGACTACGATTGGGCGTTTTACCTACCACCGGCGGTGGTTTTCAATGGCTATAAGGATGGGGTGGCCACCCCGGTCTACCGTTACATTTCCCCTACCGAGGCGCGCACGTTGATTCCTGACACTTCGATATTTCCCTAGCAAGGCAAGGGGTTATCTGAAGGATCAAAGATACCGACCTGCTACAAGAAAACTGCGTTTGAAGCTTGCACCACCTGGAAGCAGGCGTGATGTATGGATTCGGCAAGCCAATTTTGCCTTGATGAAACTCCGCGAGAGCTCAATAAAGGCAATTTTATTACGCATAATTCCGCCAATCTTGGCAAAGCCCCTTCGGAAATCAATTCGCCGTGCCAGAGGAGCCAGATATGCCAGACTTCTCGATGAGTTTCACCAGATCCTCCAGCAGCATGGTAGTTCCGCAACTGTTATCCTTTTTCCCCCTAGCCTAGATTGGCAGACACAGCTTTTTCAACGTCCGCAGCATTTAGCTTTAGCACTAGCCAGACAAGGAGCCCTGGTCTTTTATTTCCAGCCCCCGAATGTCAAGAGCGTGGAGAATTTCCAGCCAATAGAAAAAGGATTGTATTTGTGCAATTTTCCAGCCGAGGCATTGGGAGGACTAAACAAGCCTTATCTTTACCTGCTCACTTGGAACCGCACCTATGCGGACGTCTTCCAATCGCCGCGCATCATCTATGATTATGTCGATGAGATCGACGTATTTGCCGGCCATCCACGCAAGCTACGACGTGAGCATGAGGTGCTTTTGCAACGGGCAGAATTGGTAATGGCGACCGCTCGTCGCCTTTACGAACAGGCGCTTCCATTGCGTCCAGACACGTTGCTTTGCCCGAACGGGGTAGATTATGAAATCTTCGCTCACTACAGGCAGCTGCCCTTCATTCAGCCCCCTGCCGATCTTACGCCAATCCTCGAACGGAAAAAGCCAGTCATTGGTTATTATGGCGCCCTGGCGACTTGGTTTGACTATTCGTTGCTGAGAAAAGTCGCCGCGCACCGCTCGGATCTGACTTTCGTCTTGGTGGGTCCCGATTATGATGGTACTTTGCCTCCAGACTTATTAAATTTGCCAAATGTGGAATGGTTAGGGGTGAAACCTTACGAACAAATTCCCATTTATCTACATTTTTTCGATGTTGCCACCATCCCTTTTAAAGTAAATGATGTTACACACGCGGTATCTCCATTAAAATTATTCGAATACATGGCGGGTGGCAAACCAGTGGTCGTTACTCCCATGCGGGAAAGCGCTGGATATCCTGGGGTTTTGATCGCTTCCTCGCCCGAGGAGTTTTCCGCTCAACTGGATAAAGCGCTTGAGTTACGAGAGGACCAGGCCTATCTTTCAACCATCGACACGGTAGCACGTGAAAACACCTGGGCCGTACGGGCACAACAAATCCTGAAAGCACTTAGATCTTAGCTAAGCCACTGAGGACCGTGTTCTGGCAAGGCAGTGGGATGTCCATTAACTACCAGCTAGCCAGAAGAGATTACAATATAAGTCACCATCTGAAAATCATGCCTCAAGAAGCTTTGCACCTTATGTATATTGGTTGAGGTGCAACATGGCGGCAGATTTTGTTGGTCGTTTTACCATCTACATTCAATCGCCATGCCAAAAATACTGCTCAACGCCAATACCGATTGGTATCTCTATAACTTCCGCCTCTCGCTGATTAAGCAGCTTACTGCGGATGGTGTTGAGGTTGTAGTAGTCTCGCCCCAAGGACGTTACGTTGAACGATTACGCGCGGAAGGTTTACACCACGTGACGTGGGAGGTTGGGCGCCAGACGTTAAGTCCCTGGAAGGAATTTCCCGCTTTATTGGCTCTACTCAATATATATCGGCGCGAACGGCCCGATCTGGTCCACCATTTTACGATTAAGCCGGTAATTTATGGCTCGATCGCCGGACGATTAGCAAGGGTACCTGCGATGGTGAACTCGATAACCGGGCGTGGATACGTATTCCTGGGCGAAGATCGGCTCGCTCGTTTTCTGCGCCCCATCGTGTTGGGGCTTTATCGCCTGAGTTTTAGCCATCCTAATCAAGCGGTTACCTTCGAAAATCAGGCTGACCTGAGTTATTTTATTAATGCTAGATTAATTAAAAACAATCAAGCGTTGTTGGTTGACGGAGCTGGGGTAGATGTTGATCATTTTATCCCTCTTCCAGAGCCGGGCGGTACACCTGTTGTGGTGTTAGCTGCACGCCTGTTGTGGGATAAGGGTGTGGGTGACCTAGTTGATGCGGCCAGGATATTGAAGAATCGTGTGCCGGTTCGAGTGGCTCTGGTCGGCGAACCTGACCCCGGAAATCCATCTACTATTTCTGAGGATATCATCCATAGCTGGGTGGAGGAGGGCGTTGTCGAATGGTGGGGTTGGCAGGAGGACATGTGCAGCGTTTATGAACGCTGCCATATAGTCGTCCTCCCATCCTATTATGAGGGTGTACCGCGCGCATTACTCGAAGCGGCTGCCTGTGCCCGGCCGATCGTCGCGACAGACATTCCCGGTTGCCGTGACCTGGTGCACGAAGGTGTCAATGGTTTTCTAGTACCGACGCACAATCCGGAGGCGTTAGCCTCGGCTTTGGAAAAGCTGATCCGCGATCGTTCGTTGCGACAGCGTATGGGCGCTGCTGGGAGGGAATTGACGGTGAACCAATTTAGCCACAAGCAGGTTAACGAAGCTTTTATAGGCGTCTACCATCGGCTGCTCGGGAATGTGCTCTAAATGACCAAAATGGCAAAAACTGAGGGGAACCGCGTTATCATCCTTCGCTCAAATACAGTGTCACCCGATCCGAGGGTGGAAAAGATTGCCCGCTGCCTCTCAACCAATGGATACACTGTATGTGTTTTGGCCCGCAACACAGGTGGGAACTTTCCTGCTGCCGAGAAAAAGCCTTCCTTTTCAATCTTGCGTCTTGATGTTCCTTCATATCCTGCACGAGGCTTGGGGAACCTGCCATCTATGCTGCGGTGGCAATTCGCCTTATGGCGCTGGTTGGTTTCCCATCAGGCTGAATATGATCTGATCCACGCTTGTGATTTCGATACGCTCCTGCCAGCACTCTGGTGCCGAACTTTCTTTACCAAAAAGGTCATCTACGATATCTTCGATTACTATGCTGACATGCTACGCAATACCCCTAAGTGGTTGGTCCGGATCGTGCGCTGGATTGAGAGGTTTGCCATCGGTGCGGCAGATGCGGTCATCTTAGCGGATGAGGCCAGGCGTGAACAGATCCGCGGATCTAACCCGCGAAAACTTGCATTTATATATAACAGCCCAGAAGACGTTCTGGATGGAGCTCATGAAATTGAAAAAGAACCGGATGTTGAATTACGCATCGCTTATATAGGCAATATCCAATCAGAGCGCGGCATTTTCGAATTGCTCGAGGTGATAAGCCATCATCCCTCATGGCGATTGGACATCGGTGGCTTCGGGCCGGACGTGGAGAAAGTGATCGAACATTCCCGGAAATCGCCAAATGTCGTGTGGCACGGATTAGTTCCGTACGAAATGGCAATCGAAATCAATCGCCGTGCCGATGTCCTGCTTGCCACGTATGATCCGCGTATCCCGAATAATCGCTTTTCGAGCCCCAATAAAGTCTTTGAAGCCATGATGCTTGCAAAACCGATTATTGTAGCTGAAAACACCCATGCCGACTTTTTGGTAAATGAAGAGGGATGTGGTTTGGTTGTGCCTTACGGGGATAGAGACGCTCTGGAGGCGGCTCTGGAGAGCCTGAAATCCAACCCTGGATTAAGCTATTCGCTTGGACAGAGGGGGCGCACGGCCTATATCAACAAGTATGATTGGAAATTAATGCAGAGGAAGCTGATCGAGCTTTATTCAAATGTGCGGTGTCTCGATAGGCAAGCATGAAAATCGAATTGATCTATCTGGGCAGGCGAGGAGCGGGAGGACCGATAAGCATTGAGCTGGCCCGCAATCTTGCGAGGTTAACCCCAACTCAAGCGGTTATTAATTACGCTGTAGAGAATTTCGACCTGTGGCGTCAGCTCAACCTGGATTATTTCGCTGTCATAACGTATTCTAGCGTGATCTCAGCATTGAGCGTTTTGACCTTTCAAAGACACATCAAGGAGTTGGCCAGGCAGATCGCCGCTGAAAAACCGGATGTATTACTTTTTCCTATGTTCCATCCATGGAATGCTTTCTTACAAGATTTGTTACCATCCATTCCATCGGTAGTGATCGTTCACGATCTTATTCCTCACCCAGGCATACGCGATTATATTTATTCCCTTCTTGAGTCGCGTTCTTTTCATCGAGCTGCCCGTGTCATTACCTTTAGTCACAATCAAATTCCTGCATTGATTCGGCGAGGTGTAAATCCAGAAAAGATTGAACCAGTTCATCATGGAATATTTACCTATTATGAGGAGTTTTACCCAGCAGCGGCATCAAAGGCCGGTTTTAACGAGGCCTGCGTTCTATTTTTCGGGCGGGTAACTTTCTACAAAGGCCTTGATATTTTGCTGCGAGCGTTCAGGTCTGTGCAAGCGCGTTTTCCGAAAGCGCAGCTAACGATCGCAGGTCAAGGTGATTTGCGCCCATACACAAGATTGATCCGGGATCTCCAGAATGTTAAGATCCTCAATCGATGGATTGAAGAGTCAGAAGTATCTACTATCTTTCAAAACGCCTCAATTGTTGTGCTCCCGTATGTCGAAGCTTCCCAATCTGGTGTGATACCCATAGCGGCAGCCTTCGCTCTCCCTGTCATCGCCACAAATGTTGGTTCTCTTCCCGAACAGATCGATCATGGAAAGACCGGAATACTGGTTCCGCCCGAATCGCCTGAAGCCTTGGCTGATGCGATCGTCGGCTTGTTATTTGATCCGGCAGCCGCACGATGCCTGGGTCAAAATCTGAAAACAACCTATCAAAGTGAGCGTAATTGGGAAATAATCTCCAGGCAAATCTATGGAATTTGTGAGAAAGTAAATCGCGAAAAGAATTAAAGGTTAGGTTCCGAATGACACTGACTCATGAAATTATTAATCCCTGAACGATGGCTGGATATTTTTGGTCTCCCCACAAATGATCTTGTCGTGAATGCTTTTAGCTGTTTCAATGACAAACCTCCGGATTGGGTATAATGGTTACATATGCCTGCGGCTATTTCCCTTCAATCTAGCGTAGCTCCTGGTTATCCATTTGAAGGCAATTTCCGGGGGGGCTAAATGGAAGACTTCTCCCCCCTGGAGCAGTTCGAACGGTTTCTCTCCCATTGGTGGCTGGTGCTTGTGATCACTCTGCTGGGGGCGACAGGTGGGTATCTTTTCCACCTCGGCAGACCTCCGCTGTATCAGGCTCAGGCCTCCATTGTGTTTGGCATCGATTACACCCGTACCGGGTATATACCGCCATTTAACCAGGATCAACTCATTTTATCCTCCGGCCAACTGATTTCCTCCACTTCCGTTGTGGAGGCAACTCTGCAGCAGGCCGCCGGACAGGGCATTCACATCGACCCGGCAACTTTCTATTCTTCGATAAACCTGGAGCGCCAG